>Ga0209006_10000734_pt1 | contig 30357 bp, 27 predicted proteins | sample JacPin_JW_Ref_O2_FD_188567 | JGI IMG/M metagenome (GOLD analysis project Ga0209006, IMG submission 188567) | Forest soil microbial communities from Algoma, Ontario, Canada - Jack Pine, Ontario site 1_JW_Ref_O2 (SPAdes) (version 2) | ecosystem: Environmental > Terrestrial > Soil > Boreal...
CAACTGTCGGCTTCACCACCCCCGCGCCGCGCACGCGCCGGCGCAGCCACACGGCCCACGGCGCCACGACGCGGCCGAGCCGGCGCCCAGCGCCGGGATCGATCGCGGCGATCGTCGGCCAGGGCTCGAGCGGAACGCGCAGCGCCTTCATGCCGTGGCGCCGGCCGATTGTGACGATGGCGCGCGCGATCACCGGATGGAGCTGAAAATGCCGGTGACCGTCGACGTGATCGAGCGGCAGCCCGGTTGCCCGATAGGCCTCGAATTGCGCGGCGATCTCTCGTTCGATCTGCCGCTTGACCGCGGGATCGAAGGTGATTTGCGCGCCATAGAGCGGGAGGTCGTTGCGGAAATGTCCCTTGTCGTCGAGGAGACCGGGGACCTCGTGACGCGGGCTGACTGGCGTACCGTCAGTGAGCACGACATGCAGCCCAACCCGGAGGTTCGGCAATCGCCGCGCACGCGCGACCGCGTCCGCGACGGCGGGTGCGCCGACCATGAGGCTTGTCGCGCTGAGAATACCGCGCCGGTGCGCCTCTTCGATGGCCGCGTTGACCGGTTCGCTGAGACCGAAGTCATCCGCTGTAATAATGAGCCTGTTCAGGGCGTGAGCTCCGGGCGCTGGCGCTGCGAGGAGAAGACCTCGCCCGCTTCGCGCCGCCGCCGCACTGCCTATCACCTCGGCCCTGATCGAGGCAATTTTCGACGCCGGCGGCAGACGCGCGGCGACGAAAAGGGTCGGCCGATCTCCTCGCGTGCCGAACGCACCCGTTACAGATCTTGACCCTTGAGTAGCGTACCGTCCGCCAGCACGCGGAAATCTGCGCCGCGCCAATGGACGGTGGCGCCGAAGAAGCTGGTCACGAAGATTGCAAAGGCCATGATGTCCTGTAACGGCAGCAGCCAGTAATTTTGCCGCAGCTCAAATCGCCATTCGATGCAGGCGCACAGCATGAGGCGCGATAGCAACGCCGCCGCGACCACCAGAAGCGCCGCAGAACTGCCCAGCAACAGGCCCATCAACGCTAGCGGCCAGGGATGGGTAATCACCGTGCAGGCATAAGCGAGCGGATAGATGCTCTTGATCGTGCGGGCGACCCGGATCTGCTGCCGCAGCACCTGGCCCAGGCTCGTTTCGAAGCAGCAATGCCCGACCAGGAACGGCGCGGTGACCACCTCATAGCCTTCGGCACGCACCGCGACCCCGATGGCGTGATCGTCAGCGAGTGTATCGGCCAACGCACCGAAGCCGCCGATCCGATCAAGCATGGTCCGGCGCAGCGCTATGGTGGCGCCACAGCAAGGTTGCGCCAAACCGAGACTCGCCGACGTGACGGCTTGCGGCAGGAATTGCGAATTGATGGCGAGCGCCGTAAGCCGCGTCCACGGGCTCTCGCCGGCGATGCCGTAATAGAGGCAAGTCACGGCGCCGACGCCACTGGCGGAAAGCATCGCCGCCAATGTGCGCAGATAATTTGGCCCGACCACGATATCGCTGTCGGACAGGACGAGCGTCTCGTGACGCGCGCGCGGCATGATGTTGATCAGGTTCGATACTTTGCGATTGACGCCGTGCGTGCGCGGATCGACCACAAGCTCGAGCGTCGTGTCCGGCGCAGTGACATTGACCGCGCTCACCACGGCGACGGCGGGTGAATCGCGGTTTTGCGCCCCGCAAAGAACCTGCACGGGAGCGCTGTAGTTTTGCCGGCAGAATGCCGCCAGCCGGCTCGGCAGCCCCGGCTCGGCCTCATGCAGCGGCTTGAGCACGGTGATCGCCGGCTCGATGAAAGATCCGTGCGGATGGTCGCCGGGAAAGCGGAGCACGCACGCGCTGGCTATCAGCATGAACGTGCAGCCGATGATGGCCACCACAAGACATACGTCGCCTAACGAGCCAGCAAATGAAATGGCGTCGTTGATATTCTCCATGATGATCATGAAACTACGCTCCGCCCCCTTAGAGCATGTCCCGGAGAAGTGGAAGCCGGTTTTCCGAAAAGGACATGCGATAACAAATAGATCTGGAGCACATGCCAATTCAGTTTAGTCGCGATGTGCTCTAGTCCCCGGAAGTAAGCTCCTTTTCCAACGTGCGGCGGGACAGGAAGATCGGCACGCGCACACGCGCGAGCGTATCGCTGCGCAGCGCCGCGGCGTTGTGCGCAAGAACGATCATCGAAATCAGAATATTCTCTCCGAAACGGTGCAGGCGCTCGCCGAGCGACAGCGCGCCGGTCTCCGGGATGATCTCAAATCCGTAATAGCCCATGATGCGAGCGACCTGCCCGCTTTGCGATCTCGTCCCCGACGGCACGTAGCCGCAGATCACGGCCACGTCGGCGAGGTCTGGACGCGTCGCGAGGTAACGGGCGAGTTCGTGCAGCGAGTCGCCGATGGCCTGTTTCATCCGCCGCGCCCAGGCGATGGTGGCGCCGTCTTGCGGCAGCGTCGGGATCTGCTCGTTCCAAAAATGCAACCGCGCCACCCGGTCGCCTTCGCTGACCACGGTGCCATCGCGCAATGTCAGCTGGCGCGGCGCGCGGCTGATATCGAGACGAAAAATGCACGTTGGATTATGGGAATATTCAAACACCGCTTGACGCTGGCGCTGCCAATCGTCAAACGCTGAAAGTGCCTCAACCAGCCAGCGACGGCTGGACGGCGCGCGCGACTTTCGTTGGACCGAATCGCACACCGCCATCAAGCGGATCTCCCCGCCTCAGCGAACAACAAACCCCTCTGCCCGCGAAAAGGCGGGCGGACCCACTATAGGCCCAATTCCAGGTTGTTTGCGAGCCCCATCCGGGTCAGCGAGCGCTCCCCGAGGGCAATTTGTTGTCTGCTATTTGGGGGTATCGCCGTAAACGGTGGCCAGCGTGCTCTTGACCACCAGGGCGACCGGAACGGCGAGGATGACGCCTGGAATGCCGAGCACGACGCCGCCGGCGAGGAAACAAAAGATAATCAGAACCGGGTGCACGTGGGCGGCGCGGCCGAGCACGATGGGGCCGACGATCTGATCGATCGAGAGCCGCAGCAACGTGGCGTAAGCGGCGTATTCAACAATGCTGATGAGGCCGGTTGCAGTCCGCAGCGACACCAGACCAGCCAGGATAGCCGCGGACGTCGGGCCGACAACCGGAACGATCTCAACAAAGCCGGTGAGCACCGCCAGGAAGACCGCGTGATTGATGCCGAGGATGACGCCAAGCCCGATATAGGCGGCGACCGTGGCATAGACGACGATCGCGAGCACGCCGATGAAATAGCGCAGCAGCACCGGGTCGAGCCGGGTCCAGATGCGCGCCACGAGCGGCCGGCGGTGCGGCGGCACGATCCAGAAAATCCCGCGTGCCACCTGCCGCCCGCTGACCAGGAAATAGGCCAAAAGGACGATGGTGAGGAAAACTCCCATCAGGAAGGCCAGGCTGTACTCGGTCAGCATGCCGATCTGGTCGCTCTGGCCGATCCAATCGCGCAACCGGGTCAGCGCGCTTTGGGCAATATCGTGCGGGCTCACGGTGGAGCCGAACATGGTGATCGGCCCGTCGCCGACGGCCTGTCGGGTGAGATTCTCGATGATGCCCTGCAGATCGCCGGCGATGCCGCGGGCCTCGACCAACAGCCTTTGGCCGGCGAAGAGGAACATCAACGCGGTGAAGCCGAACAGAATCAGGAACAACACGACCGCCAACAATGCGCGCGGCAATCCGCTGCGTTTGGCCGCCCAATCCAACGGCGGCGTCAGGATATAGGCGATGATGCCGGCGAGCACGAAGGGCAGCAAAATCAATTTGATGAAATAGAGAAAGACGATGAGAACGACTGAGCCGATCATGATCGCGCGCGTCTCTCCGGAATCGAGCGGACCGGCGGCGCGGGCGCGCTCGATCGCGCGTTGCTCGTCGCTGCGTTGACGCGGCAATTTCATGAATAGATTCGCCCTTTCCAGATCACCCGGCCGCTCAACCGCCGGCGTACACTGTCGACAGTCATGGCGGCGCCGACCGTATAGCCGAACGGGAAAATCAGACCGTACCAGAAAGGAATGCGAAAATAGAATGCCGCGGCGATATGCAACCCGAGAGCGGCGCCCGACCCGGCAAGCGCCAGTAACGCCGCTGGCCATGCTCCATCGTTGCCGTTGCGCACGGCGAGCAGATCAAGGAGCGGCAGCAGGTAGGCCGCCCAGGCCAGGATCACGGCCGCCAGCGCTATACCCAAGGTCGCGGCCGGACCGCCGAATGTATCGACCAGGTTCTTGACGAGCCCCGGCCACAGCGTCCGCCAGCCGGTATACATCCGCGTCGTCAGCAACGCGTCGCCGCCCATCAGCAAGACCGCATAGCCTGCCTGCTTCAGTCGCCTGGCAAATTCCGAGTCCTCGCAGATCGCCGTGCACACCGCCGCATGTCCGCCGACCGCCTCATAGGCGGCGCGCCGGACCAGCATGAATTGGCCGGTGGCGCTGACGTCGCGGCTGGAGCGCGCTTGCGATTGACGCAGGTCATGCACGAACGCCAGGAGAATGAGCCCGCAGGGAAGGATGAGCCGTTCGGCAACGCTTTTCAGCTCCTGGCGCGGCATCAACGAGAGCAGGTCGAGCTGCCGCCCGAGCGCGGCCTGCCAGGCGCTCGACAGCGCCGATGGTGCCGGCCTGACATCGGCATCGATGAAGCACAGCCATTCGGTCTGCGGCACCATCGCCCGCACTCCGACGGCACACGCATGGGTCTTGCCGGTCCAGCGCGGCGGCAGCGGCGGGCTCCCGATCAGCACGATCTGCGGATGCGCCCGCGCCAGCCCCTCGACGATCGCCGCGGTCGCATCGGCCGAATGATCGTCCACCACCACAACGTGGAGGCGGTCGCACGGATAATCCTGCGCCAGCACCGCGCGCAGGCAGGGGCCGATATTGGCTTCCTCGTCGCGGGCCGGAACGACGACGCTGATGTGCGGCGCGCACTCCGGGAAAGGCGAAGACACGCGCTCGAGCCGGGGGAGGAGCCCGCGCTGCTGGACGGCTCTCGCAATCAGCCACGCCATGACCGCGAGCCATAAGGACGAGAACAACAGCTCCACAGCCGTACCGCTAACAGCGTCCCGACCCGCTAAGGGCGGGCTCGCCGCAAGGCAAACCCTCGGGGACACTTTCAGGTTCCGGCTATGCTACTCCTCCGGCGGGGCGCCCGGGTGGTTCTATTTTGCCGGCACCACCAACGAATAGCGCTCGTCGGCCGCCTGGCATTCGGCTTCGGGGAAGCCTAGCTCCTTGCGCACCATGTTGGTGCCGAGCACGAGCGAGACCATCTTGTAGTACGCGTGGCGCCGACTCATGCCCTCGCGGCCCATGCCGCAATCCGACGAAACCACCAGCCGCTCCGGCGGGATGTATTTGAGGGCCGCGCGGATTTGCGCCGCCACTTCGTCGGGGCTTTCCACCTGCAGGGTGTGATGGTCGAGGACGCCGATGGCGATCTTCTTTTCGGTGATGGATTTGCCGATCGCCTCGATGTCCATGCCGCCGGAGCTTGCGGATTCGAACGTGATCACATCGGCGTCGATGGTGTTGTAGACCTCGAGCGAGGGCTTGTAGGTCTGCACCTTGGCGAACATGCGCTGTTGCGAGGGATTGCCCCAGCAAGAATGGGCCCAGACTTCGGTCTTCGCGCGCAGCCCTTTGACGGTGCGGTTGAACACCTCGACCATCAGTTCGAGCGTCAGCACCTTGTCCTGGATGCCGCGGGCGGCCGCGAGATGAATCTGCGGCTCCTCTATCTGGATCACCGGACAGCCGGCGTCGGCGAGCTCGGTATATTCCTCGTTGAAAGCGTCGGCGATCGCCAGCATGCGCTCGGGCAGCGTCTTGTAGTAGCGGTCCTGCGACGCGAAGGCGACGATTTCGGCCGACACGGCGCCGAACTTCACCGGACGCTTGGTCAGCCGCTGAGCGGTCTTCCACAATGTCGTGTATTGCAGGTCGCCGCGGCCGACCGGCCCGATGATGACCGGCATCACCCGCGATTCGAGATAGTCGTGCAGGATATGGCCGCGCGGAAACCACAGACCGCCGCGTCCGGCCGGCGTCGGCCGCGGATCGCCACGCTCGTAGCCGGTCATATGATGCGGCGGATAGCTGGTCCAGCTCTGGCCGCCGACGTCGTCATCGAAGCGGCAGTCGCCGTCGGTGACGATGTCGAGGCCGGCCAGCTCCTGCTCGCGCAGATAGCAGGACAGCGTGTCGACATATTGCTCGCGGTAGCGGCGGTTCACCATCGCGTCGAGGAACATGCGGCTGCCGAGATTTTCGGTGTACCAAGTCGGCCGCGGCAGCGAGCCCGTGATGGTTGTCGGCAGCATGATGTCTTTTGTCGCGCGATACATTCCTGAACCTCCCCGAATTCCTCGTCCCAGCACTTTCTACATGATTGTATAGCGGCAGTCGGTTGAGCCGTACAACTGCGGCGGCGATGGCGCGCACGCGCTGCGGCGCGTTTCAGATCGCGTGGGCCATCGCCCCCGTGTGGGCGGGAATATCTATTTGCTCGGCCGGTGCAGATAGCGTCCGCGCGGGGCGCCGACCACGTCGCCTTTGTCATAGATCAAGGCGCCGCGCAGGAACGTGCTCTTGACCCGGCCGGTCAGTTCCTGGCCCTCGAAGGGCGAATAGCCCTGCTCGGACTCCGACTCGTCGGCATGCACGACGAAGCTTTCGTCCGGGTCGACCAGCACGATATCGGCGTCGAAACCCGGCGCGATGTCGCCCTTGCTGTGGAGGCCAAAGCGCTGCGCCGGATTGTAGCTCAGAAGCTCCGCCATGCGGTTGTAGGACATGCCGCGCTTGCTGCCCTCGCTGACGACGCCGGAGAGCAGATATTCGGTGCCGCCGAAGCCGGATTTCGCCATCCAGATATTGTTCGGGTCGTCCTTCGACCATTTCTGCTCGGCCGAGCAGCAGGCATGATCGCTGACGATCCAATCGATCTTGCGGTCGAGCACGGCTTGCCAAAGCGCCTCGACATCCTCGCGCGGGCGGATCGGCGGATTGACCTTGGCGTGCACGGCGCAATCGCAATCGGTGTCGAGGAGGAGATGACCGACGGTTACTTCGCGGCGGAAGGCGATGTGCGGAAAGACCTGCTGCATGGTCCAGGCGGCGTCGACCGCCTTGCGCGAACTCAGGTGCAGCAGGTTGATGTTCATGCAGTTCGTTTCATTGGCGAGGTAGGAGGCGATCCACACCGCCAGCCCCTCGGAGTGCGGTGGCCGCGCCGCGCTGTAAGCCTTCAGGCCGGTGAGCTTGCCCTCGCGCTCCACCAGCGTCGTATAGGCGTTGAGGATGTCGGCGAGCTCGCAATGCAGGCTGACGCTGATGTGGTCGGCGAGCGCCGGATGCTTCTCCACGATCGCCCGCGCCGAGCGCATGATGAATTCGAAATGCGCAATGTCGTAGCGGTCGTCTGGGCCGAGCATGAGAAATTCGTTCTGCGCGGTGGATTTGCCGTGCAGGCCGTAGCCGCCGTAAAACATAAAGATCTTGAACGAGGTCACGCCGTGCTCGAGCGCGAGATATTCCATCTCGCCGAGATGACGGCTTTCGATCGGCGCGACGTGATAGCCGTAATCGACATGGAAGCGGCCGTCGGAGAGCTTGAGGACCTCGGGCATCACTTCGCGATAGGGCCCGCCGCGATTGAGATAATAGGCGCCGGTGCGGATGTAGTTGAGGCTCGAGGTTACGCCGCCCATGGCGGCGGCCTTGCTTTCGCTCACGGCATCCTGCGCGAGCGGCCGGTAAATGCCGACATGCATGTGGGCGTCGACGCAGCCCGGAAAGGCCAATTGCCGCTTGGCGTCGAACACCTCGTTGGCGTCGGCGGCCTTTATCTCCGGCGCGAGCTTGACGACTTTGCCGCCCTTGATGCCGATGTCGAGGGCGTCGGCGCCAATCCCTTTCGGCCGGACGACGCGGGCGTTCTTGATGACGAGATCGAAAGTTTTCATTTCAGCTTCTCACGTTGAAATTTTGCTTGTTTGAAGAGGGAAGCCTACCGTCGCGGTGCTGCGTCAGCGGCGTTCCGAGCTGCGGCCGGGCTGCGGCCCCGATCCGGCATAGCTTTTGCCGCGCTCGAGCATCTCGGGGGTGCCGATCAGTTGATTAAGCGCATCGAAATCGAACATGCGCGCGCGGAACGGATCGGTGCTGCTGCGCGCCTTGAGCGAGGTGTAAAAATCTTCCGCCGCCTTGGCGAGGCTGCGCACGATGGCGCCGGGAAAGATCACCAGCGAGAAGCCCAATCCTTCAAGCTCGTCGGCGGGCAGCATCGGCGTCTTGCCACCCTCCACCATGTTCACCATCAAGGGCACGGGCTTGCCGGCATTCCTGCCAAGCCGCTGGGTGATCCGGCCGAGTTCGTCCTGCAGACGCGGCGCTTCGACAAACAGCACGTCGGCGCCGGCCTCCCGATAAACTTCCGCCCGCGCTAGCGCACGCTCGAATCCCTCGACCGCGACGGCGTCGGTGCGGGCGATGATCAGCGTCTCGGACGAGGTGCGCGCGTCCACGGCCGCTTTGATCTTGCCGGCCATTTCGTCGGCCGGGACTAGCGTCTTGTCGTCGAGATGGCCACAGCGCTTGGGAAAATCCTGATCCTCGATCTGAACCGCACTGGCGCCAGCACGTTCGAGAAGGCGCACGGTGCGCTGCACATTGAGCGCATTGCCATAGCCGGTATCGGCGTCGACGATCAGCGGCACGCCGACGCGGTCGCGAATGAGCGTGACCGTTTGCACCACTTCGCTCATTCCGACGAGGCCGATGTCCGGACGGCCGAGCCGCGTATAGGCAATACCGGCGCCGGAGACATAAAGCGCTTCGAAGCCGGCGCGCTCGGCGATGAGCGCCGTCAAGGCGTCGTACACGCCAGGCGCAATGAGGATCGGCGAACGACCAAGGCGAGCGGATAACGAGTGTGCATGCATGTGTGCGATTTCCCGGATTTCAGAGTCCCAGATAAGCGCGCCGCAGCTGCGGATCGGCGGCGATGGCAGCGGCGGGTCCCGACATGAGGCATCGCCCTTCGGCGAGGATGTAGGCGCGGCCGGCAATCTCGAGGCTCTGCACGACGTTCTGCTCGACCAGAAGAACGGCCACGCCTTCGGCGTGGATGCGCGCGATCAGCGCGAACAATTCTTCGACCAGAAGTGGCGAGAGGCCGAGCGAGGGCTCGTCGAGAATGAGCAATGTCGGCTCGGCCATCAGGCCGCGGCCGATGGCGAGCATTTGTTGCTCGCCGCCCGAAAGCGTGCCAGCGGCCTGGCTGCGGCGCTCGCGCAGCCGCGGGAAAATAGTGAAAACCCGCTCGCGATTGGCGGCACGGCGCGCGGCAGCGCGGCGATAGCTGCCGAGATCGAGATTGTCGCGCACCGACAGATTCGGGAAGATGCGCCGCCCTTCGGGCACGTGAATGAGCCCGCGAGCGACGATCGCCGCCGGCTTCTCCTGCTCGATGGCCGCGCCCTCGAACACGACGGCGCCGCTGCGGGCACGAACGACGCCCGAGATGGTGCGGTTGAGCGTCGACTTGCCGACGCCGTTCGAGCCGAGCACGGCGACGATCTCGCCCGGCTCGACTTTCAGATCGACGCCACGAAGCACGTCGGTGTCGCCGTAACCGGCGCAGAGCGCGCGAATGTCGAGGAGTGGCTCGGCCGATGTTGTTTCAGTGAGCATGCCCGCTCCCCACTCTGGCGGCGGCGCCGTGACCCAGATAAGCCTCGACCACGATGGGATCGGCGACGACCTCTGCCGGGCTGCCCTGAGCGATAATGCGCCCCTCCGCGAGCACGAAGACATGTTCGGCGAGGCTCATCACCGCCTGCATCACGTGCTCGATCATCAGTACGCCGATGCCGCGGGCCGAGAGTGCGCGCAGCACCGGAATGATGTCGCGGATTTCCGAGGGGTTAAGGCCGGCAAGCACCTCGTCGAGCAGCAGAAGCTGCGGCTCGGTGGCAAGCGCGCGCGCCAACTCGAGGCGTTTTCGCCCGGCGACCGTGAGTGCATGCGCGGGCCGCTCCAGAAGATCGCCGAGGCCGACATCGCGGCCGACGCGCTCGGCAAGCGCGAGGGCCTCGGCGCGGGCGCGATGGCGCAAGTGCGCGCCGACCAAAATATTCTCGCGCACCGAAAGGCCGGCGAACGGCTGCACGATCTGAAAGGTGCGGGCGATGCCGCGTCGGGCGCGCCGGTGCGGCGGCTCACGGGTGACGTCATGGCCGGCATAGCGCACCGTGCCGGCGCTCGGTTTCAGAAAGCCCGAGATCAGGGAAAACAGCGTCGTCTTGCCGGCGCCGTTGGGGCCGATCAGCGCGGTGATGCGGCCGGTGTCAGCCGAGAGCGAGGCGGCATTGACCGCGAGCAAACCGCCAAAGCGGCGCGACACGCTGTCGACTGAGAGGAGCGGCTCAGCCATGGGCCACCTCGCCGGCCGGTGCGGGCTTCGAGCGGCGCAACAGACGCGTGCGCAGATCGGTGAACGCTCCGACCAATCCGCGCGGCGCGAAACGAATGACGAGCACCAGCACCGCGCCGTAGATCATCAGATCGAGCCCAGGCACGTCGCCGGTGACGAGCTTGATCCCCTCGCCGAGGAGCTTGACCACCAGCGCGCCCGCCAAAGCGCCGAACACAGTGCCGGCCCCGCCGATGATCGGCGTCAGCAGCGCTTCGATCGAGATCCAGGTGCCGTAGGCAATGCCGGAATCGACGAACAGAAAATATTGCACGTAAAAACATCCGGCCGCCGCGGTGATCGCCGCCGACAGCACCATGGCGCCGAGCTTGATCGTGAACGCGTCGACGCCTAGCGCCATGGCGGCATCCTCGTTCTCGCGCACCGCGATCAGCCAGGCGCCGAAGCGCGAGCGTTCGAGCAGTTGCGCGATGACGAGCGACACGGCGACGAGCGCCAGGATGACAAGATAGAAGACCGCGCGGCTTTTGAACTGAAACGCCTGCGCGTGCAGATCGAGCTTCACCAGAAGACCGACGCCGGCGCCGCTGATCGGCGTCACGCTGGCGACGATGCGCAGCACTTCGGCGAAGGCGAGCGTAACGAGCGCGAAATAGGAACTGCGCAAGCCGGCGCGGAAGGTGAGCGCGCCGATGATCGCCCCCACCGCAGCGCCGGCGGCAATGCCGGCGGCAAAGCCGATCCAGGCATTGACGCCGTAATGCACCTGGAGGATCGCCGTCGTATAGGCTCCGGTGCCGAAAAAGGCCGCCTGCCCGAACGAATATTGCCCGCCGTAACCGCCGAGGATGTTCCAGCCCTGGCCGGCGAGCGCGATCAACAGCGTGACGACGAGGAAATTCAGGACGACATTGGCGTGAACGAACAACGGCACCGCGGCGAGCGCCGCCGCCACGACGACGATCGGCAGGAACGCCCTCATGCGCCGGCTCCGAACAAGCCGCGCGGCCGCACCAGGAGCACGGCGATGAAGATCAGAAAAATGCCGACCTGACCGAGCGACTCGCCAAAATAGAAGCCGGCAAGGCTCTCGACGACGCCGATGACCAATCCGCCGATGAGCGCGCCCGGAACCGAGCCCATGCCACCGAGCACAACAATGGTGAAAGCGACCAGCACGAACGCGTTGCCGGCGCGCGGATTGGCGTAATAGGTCGGCAGCAACAGGCAGGCGGCGATGGCCACGCAGGCGGTGCCAAGCCCGAAGGTGACCGCATAGATATGCGCGACATCGATGCCGGCGAGTTCGGCGCCGAGCTTCTCCCTGGCGACGGCACGGATCGCCTTGCCGGTATCGGTGAGCGCCATGATCAGCCAAAGCACCAGCGCGACGACAAACACCGCCGCGAATGAAATGAGCCGCGGCAAGGTAATGAACGTGAAGCCGAGATCGACACTCTTGAATCCGTAAGCAAGATCGACGGTGCGGGTGTCGGCGTGGAAGGCATAGAGGAGCGCGTTTTCGATCAGCACCGCCAATCCGAGCGTCACCAGCAGCATGTTGCGATCATGGCCGTGCGACGCCGGCCCGATCACGAGGCGCTGCAGCGCGTAGCCAAGCACGAAGAAGGCTGGCGCGAGCAAAAGCGTGGCGAAATAAGGATCAAGCCCGAGTTTCTGGAAGGCGAAGAACGCCGCGAACAGCGCCGCGCTCAACAGCGCGCCATGGGCGAAGTTGATAATGTGCAGCACGCCGTAAATCAGCGTCAGCCCGAGCGCCACCAGCGCGTAGATGGCTCCGGTCATCAGGCCGTTGATGACGGCGGTGAGGAGTATGATGGGGGAGAGCATGGCGTCATTGCGAGCCAACGGGCCCGGCCCGAAGTGGCCGGCCCGATGACAAGCTCCACGAAGCAATCCAGCCTTGGCGCGAGACCGCTGGATTGCTTCGTCGCCTTAGCCCGTTGAAGACGGGCGTACACGCCCTAATGGCTCCTCGCAATGACGAGAATGGCGACCTCTGAGCCGTGGCGACAGACACCATCTATCCCCTATGCCGGCATCGGAAACACGGCCTTCGCGTCGGCGAACTGCGGCGGCAGGATGGCCTTGATGTCGTTATCGAGCACCTGGGTGTTGACCGGCGCCGCGCCCTGGTTCTGGCCGTTGACAAATTTGGTCGGCCCGTAAGGCATGATCGGGCTCTGGAAGGTCGAAGTTTCCAAAGCGGCGATGATCTTCGCCCGATCGGCCGAGGCGGCGCGCTCGAGCGCATCGGCCACGAGCAGAACCACGCTGTAGTTCAGATAAAGCTCGTAGGTGAAGAACTGTCCCTTCGCCTCGACCTTCTTTCTCAGCTCTTGCGCCTTCTCGCTTTTCGGATTGAAACAGTGATTGCAGTCCATGACGTATTGGGCGGCCTGGGGAAAGTCCTTGACGAACTTGTAGGAGGATGCGGCGCCGCCGAGTACGGAATAGATGCCCTTGGGGCGCACATGCTGCTCCTGCATGGTGCGGGCCAGCAGCACATATTCGTTGTAGTAATTGGCCGGAATGACGATGTCGGGATTCTGCGCCTTGATCTTGAGCACGACATTGGCGAAGTCGCGCGTCGGCGTCGGATGCGCGATGGTTTCGAGGATCTGAAAACCCTTGCCGGGCAGTTGCGCGTTCAACAGCTTGGCGAGACCGGACCCGAACAGCGAATCCTCATGAACGATGATCACGGTCTTGGCCGGCTTGCCGGCTTGGTCGTTGATAACGCCGAGATTCTCGATCGCCGTGTTGGCGATCACACCGAAGCCCGGGCTGAAGCGGAACGTGTTCTTGAGTCCGCGGGTGACAATGGAATCGGCGACGCCGACATCGACGACATAAGGCAGATCATAGCGCGCGGCAGCCTGGCTGACGGCGAGGCAGATCGACGAGGCGTAGCCGCCGACGACACACGACACCTCCGCGGCATTCATCTTTTCCAGCTCGGCGGTGCCGCCGTCGGGCGTCGATTGCGCGTCGCCCAGCATCGGCTCGATCTTGGCGCCATTGAGCGATTTGATGCCGCCCGCGGCGTTGATTTCGTCGACCGCCATGGTCGCGCCAATGCGGCCCTGCTGGCCCGAATAGGACAATGCGCCGGTGACCGGATGCAGAAGCCCGACCTTCACACCCGCGCTCTGTGCGCGCAGCACCGCCGGCATGGTGAGCGTGCCGGACGCAGCGGCCGCCGCTCCGAACGCCGAAGCGGCCAGAAACCTGCGGCGGTTGAACGGCAATTTTGGCTCCGACATGGCTTCCTCTCTTTTCGATTCGACGAGCTAAGACGCGCGGAGTCGCCCGTTCATTTGCTTTCGTTCAGGTGATCGGATTCGGCGGGGCGCCGACGCGCGCCATCCTTCGGCGCGACCGCCGACCAGGCTTTGGTGCCGGCCGCCCCCGAGCGCACCAGATCCATTTCGAATGCGTAGCGGTCAGGCCGGTAAAGCGCGTGCAAATGTTCGACGGCGCGGCCGGACTGGTCGAACACGACGCGCACGAGCTCGATCAGCGGCGAGCCGGCGCGCGTATCGAGCGCCTGCGCGACGTCGGGCGTGGCGAGGCCGGCGCCGATGCGCTGTCGTGCATGCTCGACCTTGATGCCGGCACGTTCGAGAAGCTCGAGCAGTGGCCGGGATGCTAGTTCCTGCCTGGTGAACGTCACAGCGACGCTCTCCGGAACATGCGTGGTTAGATACGAGAACGGCACACCATCGACCGAGCGCACGCGGATCGAGCGCTGCAACAACGTGTCGGCGCCGACGCCGAGTGCGTCGGCGAACGGGCCGGCCGCCGGGACATAATCGAACGAGAGCAGCTTGACCGCCGTACGCCGGCCCATGTCGGCGATATTGGCCAGAACACCCGATATATCGGCCACGACCGGCGCCGGCGCGGCGCGGTAGATCACCCGCGTGCCGGCGCTACGGCGCCGCTCGATGAAACGCTCGCGCTCCAATTCGCCGAGCGCACGCCGGACCGTGACGCGGGAGACGGCGTAATACGCGGCCAGTTCATTTTCCGTCGGCAGCTTGGTGGCAAAGCCCAGCGTGCCGGAAAGAATGCGATCGCGCAGGATAAGATAGACCTGCTTCGCTTTTGCTTCACCGAGCCAATCACGCACTTTAACGCTCCATAGGCGGGTCCCCGGCCGGCGCCTTTACTTGGTATTCTTTAGCGTACAATATTGTCCGCGACCCTTACAAGCCCATAGCCCAGGGACTAGCTGTCGCGCATGAGCGCACCGCAAACCGCCATCGACAAGCTCTGGTCGTCGCACGAGATCGCGCACCGCGAAGACGGCGCGGCGCTGCTCTTTGTCGACCGTCACTATGTGCATGAGGGCTCCTTCCTCGCCTTCGACCAGGTCCGCAAACGCCGGCGGACGGTAGCCGAGCCGGCGCTGACCTTCGGCATCGCCGACCATTATGTGCCGACCAGAGGGCGCGAGCGACCCATCGCCGACCGCTCAATCGCCGCCATGGTCGACAAGCTCGAGACCAACACGGCCGAGCATGCCATCAGCCTTTTCGGATTGGGCGATGCGCGCCAAGGCATCGTTCATGTCGTCGGTCCAGAACAGGGCCTGACATTGCCGGGATTGTTGATCGTATGCGGCGACAGCCACACGTCCACGCACGGCGCTTTCGGCGCCTACGCCTTCGGCATCGGCGCCTCCGAGGTCGCGCATGTGCTGATGACGCAGACGCTGTGGCAGAAAAAACCCAGGCGCATGCGCGCGACGGTCAACGGCAAGGCCGCGCCCGGCATCGCCGCCAAGGATATCGCGCTGTCGCTGATCGCACGGATCGGCGCCGACGGCGCGCGCGGCCACGCCGTCGAATTCGCCGGCAGCGCCATCACGGCGCTGTCGATGGAAGGGCGCATGACCTTGTGCAACATGACGATCGAGGCCGGCGGACGTTGCGGCTTGGTCGCACCGGACGCGGTCACATTCGCGTATCTGAAGGGGCGCCCGTTTGCGCCGCAGGGCGCGGCCTTCGACCGCGCCGTCGAGGCCTGGTCCGAGCTCGGCTCCGACCCAGACGCGGTGTTCGATCGCGAAGTGGCGCTCGATGCCGCCGCGATCGCGCCGGCCGTCACTTGGGGAACGACGCCGGAGGATGCGTTGCCGATCGACGCGAGCGTGCCCGACCCGGCGCGCGAGGCCGATCCCGCGCGAGCGAAGTATCTGCGCGACGCGCTCGACTATATGGGGATCGCGCCCGGCAAAAAGCTCACCAGTATTGCCATCGATCGCATCTTCATCGGTTCCTGCACTAACGCCCGCATCGAAGATCTGCGCGCCGCGGCTGCGGTGATCGCCGGACATAAGAGCAAAGTGCCCGGACTGGTGTCGCCCGGATCGTCCATGGTGAAGCGCCAGGCCGAAGAAGAAGGATTGGATCGCATCTTCCGCGATGCCGGCCTCGAATGGGCGGAGTCAGGATGCTCGATGTGCGTTGGCATCAATGGCGACATCGTACCGCCGGGCGAACGTTGCGCCTCGACCACCAACCGCAATTTTCGCGGCCGACAAGGGCCCGGCGCGCGCACGCACCTGATGTCGCCGGCCATGGTCGCGGCTGCCGCGGTGACCGGACATCTGACCGACGTGCGGCAGCTCCTTGGCGACCGCAAGGTCGAGGGCTGAGCCGTGGACAAGTTCGTTCGCCTCGTCGCCAAGGCCTGTCCGCTGTTGCTCGCCAATGTCGACACCGACCAGATCTTGCCGGCGCGCTTCTTGAAGCTGCCGCGCTCGGCCGAGCTCGGACGGGTGTTGTTTCAAGATCTGCGGCGCGACGGCGACGGCAACGAACGCGCTGATTTCCCGCTCAATCAACCGCAGTGGCGCGACGCCAAGGTGCTGATCGCCGGCCGCAATTTCGGCGGCGGCTCGTCGCGCGAAGCGGCGGTTTACGCGCTCTACGAGGCCGGTATCCGCTGCGTGATCGCGCCGTCTTTCGGCGACATCTTCGCGCAGAATTCGGTCAAGAACGGGCTGTTGACGGCCGTCCTGGCGGAAGCCGACGTGGCCGAGCTTGCCGCCGCCATCGCTGCCGATCCGGACATGCCGGTCACTGTCGATCTCGAGCAACAGACCATCGCGCGCGGCAATCGCAGCTTTGCTTTCAGCATCGACCCGGTGAGCCGCAATCAACTGCTGAACGGCTGGGACGACGTCGACCTGACCGACAGCTATGCGACGCGCATTGCCGCCTTCAAGGCCGCGGATCGCGGGCGCCGGCCATGGGCACGGCCGGCGCGATCGTGAGCGCTACGCTTTGATCAGCACATTGAGCGCGCGCGACCTTGCCGCCCGGCCAGACGGGTCGCACGGATCGGGAATCTAAGCGGTTTGCGCCGAGGTCGATCGGAAGCGCAGGATTGCGAGCGCGAGGAAAAGAACGCCGACGACGGCGACGAAGGCGAATTGCGGCCAGACCACGTCGAAGCCGCCGCCACGGTAGAGAATCGACTGCGCAATCGCCACGAAATGCGTCGAAGGCGATGCCTGCATCGTGCTGGCGAACCAGGGCGGCATGCTTTCCAGCGGCGTGTTGGACCCGGACAGCACGTTCATCGGCAGATAGACCAGCATGAAGAGCAAGCCCAGTTGCGGCATCGAGCGCGCGACAGTGCCGAGAAATATGCCGATGGCGCAGGCGAAGAATAGATAGATCATCACGCCGCACAGAAAGAGCGGAATCGAGCCGGCGATCGGAACGTGGAGCAGGGCGCGAACGACCAAATAGAGAGAAAGGCCGACCGCAACCGTGATCACGAGGCCGTTTGCCCAGACTTTCGACATGGCGATCTCGAATGGCCGCAACGGCATGACCAGGAGATGGTCCATGGTACCGTGCTCGCGCTCGCGCACGATCGCGGCCCCGGCAAGAACGATGGCGAGCATGCTGACATTGTTGATGATGCCCATGACGCTCGTGAACCACGCGGTGGTGACGTTGGGATTGAAAACGACGCGCACATCGAGATTGACCGGCGGCGGCGGCAGGCCTTCCGCCCGCGACAGGAAATCCGCGATCTCAGTGGTGATGATCTGCTGCGCGTAGCCGGTGCCGAGGCCTGCCTGGACCATCACGGTGGCGTCGACATCGAGCTGAATCGCGGGGCTTCGTCGGCCCAGCACGTCGCGTTCGAAGTTCGGCGGAATGTCGACCACGAAAGTGTATTGTCCGGCATTCATCAGCGGAACGACGTCACGTTCGGCGATAGGCTGCGCCGGCTTAAAGTAAGGCGGCATGAACGCGCGGCCGATCCGCCGCGACAGCTCCGAATGGTCTTCGTCGACGATGGCGATCGAGGCGCTATGCACCTCCTGCGAATAGCTGTTCGCTTGCGCCATGATTTGCAGCGAGAATGCGTAGGCGACGAACGCGACCAGCACATAGTCATGGGTAAAGCTGCGCAGCTCCTTGGTGCCGAGCCAGAAGATATTTGCGATCGTATTCATGGCGCCGGCTTTTCTGAGACTAACGGCCCTGTTTGCGCAACAGCATGAGACTGAGGAGCAGCAGCACCGGCACGAACACGGAAAGCTGCGCCAGATTGCCGGCGAGGTCTGCCAGGTCCAGGCCCTTGGTGAAAGTGCCGACCGCGATCGGCCGGAAGTACGTCATGGGAAATGCCCGTCCCATGATTTGCGCGACCGGCGACAGCGAATTCACCGGCACCTGCTGACCGGCGAACTGCGTTGCCGGCAGCACCGTCAGGATAGCGGTGGCGAACATCGCGACGATCTGCGTGGCCGCGAAGGTCGAGATCAGCATGCCGTAAGCAGTGGTGGTGGCGACGTAGATGATGGTGCCGAGGAGAAGCGCCAGAAAGCTGCCTTTGAGCGGCACCTGAAAAACGAATATGGCCATCAGAAACATCAGCACGAAGTTCGCCATGGCGAGGCCGACATAGGGGAGCTGCTTGCCGACCAAAAACTCGAGCCGGCTGATCGGCGTCACGTAGAGGTTGGTGATCGAGCCGAGCTCCTTCTCACGCACGATGGCGACCGCCATGAGGATCGCCGGGAACAGCGCCAGCAGCATCGAAATGGTCGACGGCACCTGCGCGTAAACGCTGTCGAAATCCTGATTGTATTTGTATCTGATCTCCAGCCTGGCCGGCGGCCTTGGCGCCGACGAATTGCTCGTCGTGATCGCCGGATCGACCAGATAGAGCTGGTGCATGGCCTCCAAATAGCCGCGGATGGTCTCGGCGCGAAACGGCATGGCGCCGTCGACCCAGGCGCCGACCCAGGCTGGGCGGCCACCCTCGAGGTCGCGGCCGAAGCCAGGCGGAATTTCAACGGCGGCATCAATGTCGCCGCTTTGCAAGCGCTTGTGCAGATCAACATATCCGTTCAGCGGCGGCTTTTCGAGAAAGTAGCTCGAGCCCCGCAGCTCCTCGAGATACGCACGGCTTTCGTGAGTCTGGTCGTGGTCGAGCACCGCGAAGGTCAAATTGTTGACATCGGTCGAAATGCCGAAGCCGAACACCAGCATGAGAAAAGTCGTGCCGAACAACGCGAAGCCCAAACGGATGGGGTCGCGCACTAGCTCGATCGCCTCCCGGATCGTGCAGGCAAGAAGGCGCTGCAGGCTGAACGGACTGCGCCGGCGCCGTGGCGATTGCACCGTCGCCGGTGCAGCGGGCGCAATGTCCACGGTCGGCGCCGCCGAGGACTCCCCCGTCGCTTCTTCCAGATAGCGGATGAAGGCGTCCTCCAGAGACGCGGCGCCCCGCGCCCTGACCAGATTGGCCGGCGTATCGGTTGCCAGCACGCGGCCTGCATTCATGAGCGATATGCGGTCGCAGCGCTCGGCTTCGTTCATAAAGTGTGTCGAGACGAAAATGGTCACGCCCTTGTTGCGGGAAAGATCAATCAGCAACTCCCAGAAGCGATCGCGGGCCAAAGGATCGACGCCCGAAGTGGGCTCGTCGAGGATGAGGATTTCCGGCTCGTGCACCACCGCGACCGCCAGCGAGAGCCGCTGGCGGATGCCGAGCGGAAGCTCGGACGTTTCCTGATCGAGATAGTCCTGAAGGCCGAAGTCCTCGACCAGTTCGGCCAGACGAGCAACAGCCTTGCGCGCCGGCAAACGAAAAAGCCGCGCATGCAATTCGAGGTTCTGCCGCACGGTGAGCTCGGTATAGAGCGAAAATGATTGCGACATATAGCCGACGCGGCGACGGGCATCGATGTCGCCGGCATCGAGCGGCTGACCAAACAACAAAGCCTCGCCCTCACTCGGCGCCAATAGGCCGGTGAGCATCTTCATGGTCGTGGTCTTGCCGCAACCATTGGAGCCGACGAAGCCGAATATCTCGCCGCGACCGATGGTGAAGCTCACGCGGTCGACGGCGGTGAAATCGCCGAACCGGCAGGTGAGGTCGCGCGCCACGATCACCGGACCATCGTCGGAGGCGAGGAGCGGCGGCACTGTCAGCCGCTTGCGGGCGCTTCCGTCTTGGTCAGGCCGCAACAGCGAGACGAACGCATCCTCGACGCTTTTGGTTTTGGTCTGCGCCTTGAGATCGGCAGGCGAGCCGGTCGCCAAAATCTTTCCGCCATTCATGGCGATGAGCCAGTCGAAACGCTCGGCTTCTTCCATATAGGCGGTGGCAACGAGGACGCTCATGCCGCTGCGACGTGCGCGCATGCGCGCGATCAGCTCCCAGAATTGCCGGCGCGACAGCGGATCGACGCCGGTCGTGGGCTCATCGAGTATCAGCAAATCCGGATCGTGGATGAGCGAACAACAAAGACCGAGCTTCTGCCGCATGCCGCCGGACAATTTCTTTGCCGGGCGATCGGCGAACGGCGCTAAGCCGGTGCTGCGCAGCAGGTCGGCGATCCGCCATTCCCGTTCGGCGCGCGACTGTCCGAATACGCGCGCGAAGAATTCGATATTTTCGCGAATGCTGAGGTCCGGATAGAGATTCTTCCCCAGCCCTTGCGGCATGTAGGCAATGCGCGGACAAACCTCGACGCGATGGGCGGCTTCGGTCATGTCGCCGCCGAGCACGAGCACGCTGCCGGATTGGACCTTTATGGCGCCGGCAATGCAGCCCAACAGCGTGGATTTTCCCACGCCGTCGGGGCCGATCAGTCCGACCATGCCGCCGTCCGGCAATTCCACCGTGACGTCCTCAAGCGCCGCGACACGACCGTATCGCTGGGTGACGTGTTCAAGGAGAGCGATGAGCATATCGGCACCGCCTATTGGGCGACGGCCTGTTGCAGCCAATTTGGCCAATGGGCGGCCGCATCGGTCAGCACATAAGCCATGCCGGGCAGTCCACTGCTCACGGCATCCGTACGGCCGCGCAGCCAATCGGCGTCGATGCGCACACGCACACGAAACATGAGCTTCTCACGCTCGTTCTCGGTCTCGACCGTCTTGGGCGTGAACTGCGCCTGCGTGGCGATGAACATCACCTTCGCGGGGATTGCGGCTTTCGGATAGGCGTCGACGACGATGCGCGATGGCGCACCGTATTTGACCTTGCCGGCCTCCTGGGTCGGCAAATAGATGTCCATGTAGACATAAGATGTGTCGAGCATCGCGAAGACGTGACCGCCGGCCGGCAGAACCTCGCCGACATTGGCGACGCGGTATTGGAGGCGGCCGGCGACCGGGGCCACCAGCGTGTTGTCGTTGATCTCGACACTGTAGTATTCAGCGTCATGGGTCGCGGCATCGAGGGCGTGCTGAAGCTCGACCACCCGGACGTTGTTGGCATTAAGCGCGGCGCGCGCGCCGTCGAGCTGTTGTTGCCGCTGGTCCATGACCTCCTTGGTCTGAAATCCCTTTTGCACCAGATAGACGGCGCGGTCGTATTCCTGCTGGGCGAGCACCACCTGCGTCTGCTGCTGGGTGACGTTGGCGCGCGCTTCGTCGATCGCCCGCGTCGCCTGACGAACCTGCGACTGCGCCTTTTTCAGCGAAGCCTCGATGTCTCTCGTGTCCATGCGGGCGACGACTTGCCCGGCTTTGACGATATCGCCCTCGTCCGCGAGGATCTCGGCGATGCGCCCGGGATATTTGGTGTCGATGTTGATCAGGTCGGCCTCGAGCCGGCCATTGCCGGAAGCAATGCCGGGCAACATCTGCGAACGCAGATGCTGCCACCAGTAATATCCGCCGCCGGCCGCGCTGGACAAAATCGCGAGCAGGACCGCAATGCGCAGCCCCCATCTTTTCTTTGGAAGCTTCTTAGAAACGGACAATCGCGTTGGCGGTGAAACCGGCAAGCCGCCGACCTCGTGAACCGGAACGAGTTCACCCGCAACCGGCGGCGCCGGCGTGGGATCCATGATTGTCGGCTGGTTTGCTTGGTCGGCGTTGGTCTTCTCAGCCATCTCCCACCCAATGCTGTGCATCTGACATTCGCGTCGTCGCGCCTGCGCCATGCATGCGGCAGCCAGGAGCAATCCCTGCGCTCCATGATGCGGCGCAACATTAGGAGCGATGGGTGTTTCCAAAAATTCCGGGAATGGCCCTAAGGGATATTACGGGTGGTGCACGATCCGCCTGCGCGCGGCGCGCCACAGGCGACGTGCGCCATTAGTTACATTTGATACAAATCAAAGCCCGGGCGGTTAGGCGCGCTAGCGTGAGCCGCAAAGACGAGGCTGGAAGCGCGCCAAGGAGCAATCGCCGATGCAGCAGGACATCCCCGGGACAACCATCTTCGATGGCGCGCAGGCGCAAAAGGGCTTGGCGCTGAACCGCATGTGCTTTTCCTTCAACAGCGCCGAAAATCGCGCCGACTTCCTGCGCGACGAGGACGGCTATTGCGGCCGCTACGCGCTCACCGATGAGCAACGCGCGGCGGTGCGCAGCCGCAGCGTGCTGAAGATGATCGAGGCCGGCGGCAACGTCTATTACCTCGCCAAGCTTGCCGGCATCTTTGGCCTCAACGTGCAGGACATCGGTGCGCAGCAGACCGGCATGAGCGTCGCGGCGTTCAAATCCAAGCTTTTGTCAGCAGGGGCTTGATTCATAGGGGCTTGATTCATGGCAACCATCATCGGCGGCATCGGGACGACGCACGTTCCTTCCATCGGCAAGGCGATCGCTGACGGGAAACAGAGCGATCCGTATTGGCGACCGTTCTTCAAGGGCTTCGACTACGTTCACTCTTGGCTCGCGCGCACCAAACCCGACGTTGCCGTGGTCTTTTACAACGATCACGGACTGAATTTCTTTCTCGACAAGCTGCCGACCTTCGCGGTGGGCGCCAGCGCCGAGTATCGCAGCGCCGACGAGGGCTGGGGCATTCCGGTATCGCGCCCGGTTCCGGGCGACGCCGATTTGTCCTGGCACTTGATCAACACACTGGTCGAAGACGAATTCGACGTGACCATGTGTCAGGAGATGCTGATCGACCACGCACTGACGATCCCCTTGGCGCTGATGTGGCCCGGCATAACGTCCTCGGACGCACCATGGCCGGTGAAAATCGTTCCTGTGGAGATCAACACCGTCCAGCATCCGCTGCCGAGCCTGGCGCGGGCGTTCAAGCTCGGGCGTTCGATCGGACGTGCGCTCGAAACATACCGGCCGGATCTGCGCGTGGTGGCGGTCGGCACCGGCGGCCTATCGCATCAACTCGACGGTGCACGGGCCGGCTTCGTCAACAAGGAATTCGATGCGCTCTGTCTCGACAAGATCGTGGCCGAGCCGGAGGCGCTCGTGCGCTATTCCATCCACGAGCTGGTGGAATTGTCAGGGTCGCAAGGCGTCGAGTTTCTCAATTGGATGGCTATGCGTGGCGCCCTGACCGGCGAGGTGCGCGAACTCAGTCGCAACTATCACATTCCGATCTCGAACACCGCGGCGGCCACGGCGGTTTACGCCAACCAGGCGGCTGCCGGCCGCAAGGCCGCCTAGCCGCCACTGACTGCGAAACGAAAACCGCACGACAAGAAAATCCGGATCGTGCGAGGCGCATCCGGATCTTCATGTTTCGTGCGTAGCGGCCGACGAATGACCGTGCGCTCTCGGCGTTCAGCCGTTGGCGGCAATCGGGCGATAGTGCCGGTAGCGTCTGATCACCGGCGGCCCCATCGGCGGCTCGATCGGCGCGACGACCGGCACCGCGACCACGCGACGCCAAACCGTGCCATTGTCGAATTGAATGGTCAGGCCGTCGGGCGAGTAGACGGCGCCTTCGTTCCAGGTGGCGATCCAGATGTGTCCCGGATAATCGATCCAGCCGTGCGAAGGAAAGCCGGCATCGTTCACCAGGCTCATGTCCCAGTTGATCTGATTGAGAGTCGCCAACGCCGGAACCGGGGAGGAGCAGAGCCGCACGCACTGAAACTGCCCCGTGAGATTGAGGACCTGCGCCGACGCACCGGTCGCAGTCGCCGCCACCACGCTCGCAGCGCCCACAAGCGCCATCAAGCTCGCTCTCATCGCCAGCCTCCTGATTGATGAAAGACGCTCAATGACGAAATTCCATCAATGACGAATGCCGTCGCGTCTTTCTTTTCTGCAATCATTGAGCACCATGAAAACAGCGCGATGACAAGCGTTCGACGGTGCGAAAGAAAAGAATAGCTGAAACTTGGCTTGATCCATTATGAATAGGATTTGACGTATTCGATCGTTCAATTCGGCGTTACAAAATTGATTCCGATTTGCATGAAATGTAACCCCGCCGATCCATTCACTGATAAGCGAGTCCTACACTGATGGGTGAATCCTGTATGGGAAACCGCGTCCTTGCCATTTTTGATTTCGACGGCACCATCGCCGACAGCGGCGCCTGGTTTGCCGGCGCGCTCAACGAGGTGGCGCGGCAGAACGGATTTCGCGAGGTCGCGGCCGATCAGCACGACACGCTTCGCGGCCTTTCCACCCGGGAAATCTTCGCTCATCTGGGCATTCCTTCCTGGAAATTACCGCTCATCGTCCGGCAATTGCGCGCGCTCGCGGCGCGCGACGCCGGACAGATCAGCGCGTTCCCGTGGGTGCCGGAAGTTTTGGCGGCGCTGCGAAGCCGCGGCGTTGCGGTAGCGATCGTCAGCTCCAACACCAAAGCAAATATTCTGCGCGTGCTGGGCAGGGAGGTAGCGGCGATGATCGACCACTTCGGTACCGGCGCGCCATTATTTGGCAAGACCGCCAAGATCAATGCCGTCATCAACCGAAGCGGCTCGGTCGCGGCTTTGACCACATCCATCGGCGATGAAGTCAGAGACATCGAGGCGGCGCGCGCCTTAGGCGTCAACAGCCTGGCGGTGACGTGGGGCTATGCCACCGCCGCGGCTTTGGAAGCGGCGCAGCCGACGCGGCTGGTGCGCGCGCCCGACGAATTGCTGGATTGGTTCGCGCAAAAGCTTTGATCCGCCGCGTCACGGTGGCGCTCGAGCAACAGTCTCTCGTTTCCGTCTTCGATCTTTGATCTGCATCAAGGAGCACGATCGCGCAGGCGTGCTCATGGTCATTGCTTCGTCGAACCCATCGGTTCGCCGGTCTTCTGGGGTGAGCAATGGCCCAATCACGCGCACAAACAAAGTACATGACCTTCGGCGAGGGTGGCACAGCCGCTTCTTTCGTGCTTCTCGCCATTTTCTCCATCGTGATCGCGGCCAGGGCCTACACGCCCGAATATGCGTTTCACGCGTATCTGTTCGCGGCCGCAAGCGTGGCGGCGGTCTTTGCGATCGTAAACCGCTATTTCGAGCGCGCAGCGGACCCGGCGCCGGCCGTGATCGATGGCAAGCCGAACTACAATATGGGGCCGGTGAAGTTTGCCACCGTGATGGCGGTGTTCTGGGGCATCGCCGGATTCGCGGTCGGGCTTTGGATCGCACTCGAGCTCGCCTTTCCGGCGCTCAATCTCGATGTCTCGTTCCTTTCGTTCGGCCGGCTGCGGCCGCTGCACACGTCAGCCGTCATCTTTGCGTTCGGCGGCAACGTCCTGATCGCCACCTCGATGTACGTCGTGCAGCGCACCTGCCGCGCCCGCATGGTCGGCGACATTGCGCCGTGGTTCGTCGTCCTCGGCTACAACTTTTTCATCGTCATCGCCGGCACCGGTTATTTGCTCGGCATCACCCAATCAAAGGAATATGCGGAACCGGAGTGGTATGCGGATCTCTGGCTCACCATCGTCTGGGTCGTCTATCTGCTGATCTTTCTCGGCACCATCCTGCGGCGCACCGAGCCGCACATCTATGTCGCCAACTGGTTCTATCTTGCCTTCATTCTCACCATCGCGGTTCTGCATCTCGGCAATAACGCCGCCGTGCCGGTATCGGCGTTTTCGCCAAAGTCCTACGTGGTTTGGTCGGGCGTGCAGGACGCCATGGTGCAATGGTGGTATGGCCACAACGCGGTCGGCTTCTTTCTCACCGCCGGCTTTCTCGGGATCATGTATTATTTCATCCCGAAGCGCGCCGAGCGTCCGATTTACAGCTATCGGCTGTCGATCATCCACTTCTGGGCGCTGATCTTCCTCTACATCTGGGCCGGCCCGCACCACCTGCACTACACCGCGTTGCCGGACTGGACGCAGACGCTCGGCATGACCTTCTCGATCATGCTGTGGATGCCCTCATGGGGCGGTATGATCAACGGAATCATGACGCTCTCGGGCGCATGGGACAAGCTGCGCACCGATCCGGTGCTGCGCATGATGGTGATGTCGGTCGCCTTCTACGGCATGTCGACCTTCGAAGGTCCGGTCATGTCGATCAAGGCGGTGAACTCGCTGTCGCACTACACCGACTGGACCATCGGCCACGTTCATTCCGGCGCGCTCGGCTGGGTCGGCTTCGTGTCGTTCGGCGCAATCTACTGTCTGGTGCCGTGGCTGTGGAACAAGCCGCTCTATTCGCTGCGGCTGGTCGGCTGGCACTTCTGGATCGCGACCATCGGCATCGTTATTTACATCACCTCGATGTGGGTCGCCGGCATCCTGCAAGGACTGATGTGGCGCGCCTACACCAATCTCGGCTTCCTCGAATATTCCTTCATCGAGACCGTGGAAGCGATGCATCCCTTCTATGTGATCCGCGCTATCGGCGGCCTGTTCTTCCTCCTGGGCGCGCTGATCATGGCCTTCAACCTGTGGCGAACGGTCTATCCGAGCGAACAGATCGCTCCAGTCGCCGCCATGACGCCTGCCGAATAAGAGGATCGCCCCATGTCCATCACCGCGACGCTCTGGCGTAAACACTGGATCCTCGAACGCAACTCGCTTCTGTTGTTGCTCGGCATCCTGATCGTGATCGCGATCGGCGGCCTGGTCGAAGTCGTGCCGCTGTTCTATCTGAAAAGCACGATCGAGACCGCGCCCGGGATGCGCCCCTATACGCCGCTCGAACTTGCCGGGCGGAACATCTATGTGCGCGAGGGCTGTTATCTCTGTCATTCGCAAATGATCCGGGCGCTACGCGACGAGGTCGAGCGCTACGGCCACTATTCGCTGGCGGCAGAGAGCCAATACGATCATCCGTTCCAGTGGGGCTCCAAGCGCAACGGCCCGGACTTGGCGCGGGTCGGCGGCAAATATTCCGACGACTGGCACCGCGACCATCTGAAAGATCCACGCTCGGTGGTGCCCGCCTCGATCATGCCGGCTTATCCGTGGTTGTTCGACACCGAGCTCGATTACGGCCACATCGCCGAGGACATGAAGACCCAGGCGCTGCTGGGCGTGCCCTACAGCGAGGAGATGATCGGCAATGCGCTGGCCGACGTGCGCAGCCAGGCGACCAACGACGCGCCGGACGCGCCGGCGCTGCTCAAACGCTACCCGAAGGCCCAGGCGCGCAGCTTTGCCGGCAATCCGGGCCACGTCACCGAAGCCGATGCGCTGATCGCGTACCTGCAAATGCTCGGCACGCTGGTCGACTTCAAGCTCTACGACGACAAAGCCAACATCCGCTGAGGGAGACAATTGTGTCGCTCACCTACGAGTATTTCGCGCAAATCGCCCAGACGTGGGGGCTTGTCTACTTCTTCGTGCTGTTCATCGCCGTGATCGTCTACGCGCTGTGGCCCTCGCGCCAGAAACAGTTCGACGACAGCGCGCGTATGCCGTTGCGGGAGGACTGATCGATGAGTGCACCAAAACCTGCCGAGCTTCCGTCGAAGCCGATCGGCACCACCGGTCACGAATGGGACGGCATCGAAGAGCTCAACACGCCGCTGCCGCGCTGGTGGCTGTGGGTGTTCTACGCGACGATCGTTTGGGCGATCGGTTACTGGGTCGTGTATCCGGCGTGGCCGCTCGTGACCTCGTACACCAGCGGCGTGTTTGACTGGCACACACGCAGCTCCGTCGCCAGTCAGATCGCCGAGCTGCAGCAGGAGCGTGCCCCGATGATGGCCAAGCTCTCCGCTGCTTCGCTCAGGGAGATCGAATCCACACCTGAGTTGCTCGACTTCGCGCGCGCGCTCGGCAAGCGGGCTTTCGCCGATAATTGCGCTCCGTGCCACGGCGCCGGCGGCGGTGGCGCCAAAGGCTATCCCAATCTGAACGACAATGACTGGCTCTGGGGCGGCTCGCTGGCGCAGATCGACGAGACCATCACGCACGGCGCGCGCTCAGGCGACGACGCCGGCCATCAAGGCGCGATGCCGGCGTTCGGCCGCGACGGTTTGCTCAAGCCGGATGAAATTTCGACCGTCGCCGACTTCGTGCGCTCGCTGTCGGGCCTGCCGACGACGCCCGGCGCCGATCTGAAGCGCGGCGCGAAAGTCTTCGCCGACAATTGCGCCGTCTGTCACGGGCCGGAAGGCAAAGGCAACCGCGAGGTCGGCGCGCCGAATCTGACCGACAAGATCTGGCTCTATGCGTCGGACAAGAAGACCATCATGGAGGGCATCATCAACGGACGCGGCGGGGTGATGCCGGCCTGGGGCGGCAAGCTCGACGATGCCACGATCAAGGCGCTCGCCGTGTATGTGCACACCTTCGGCGGCGGGGAGCAGTAACCGATGTGCCCGGGTTGCGACATCGCGATCGCCATGCTGGAGACGGCTCAACCGGCGCCGCATGCGCTCTCCGCGCTTGCCGAAGAGGCGGCGCGGACGTCGCTGATGTCAGGCCAGGAGCCCGAGCCGGAAAACGAGCCGCCGCTTTATGCGGCCCGCCGCAAGGTTTATCCGCAACACGTCGCCGGCACCTATCGGCGCGTGAAGTGGATCGTGCTCTGTGTCACCCTCGGTATCTATTATTTGCTGCCGTTCGTGCGCTGGGATCGCGGACCAAACGCGCCGAGCCAGGCGGTGCTGATCGATTTTCCGAACCGGCGCTTCTATTTCTTCTTCATCGAGATCTGGCCGCAGGAATTTTATTATCTGACCGGGCTGCTCATTCTCGCCGCGATGGCGCTGTTCCTGATGAATGCCATCGCCGGACGGCTGTGGTGCGGCTATCTCTGCCCGCAGACGGTATGGACCGATCTGTTCCAGGCGATCGAGCGCTGGACCGAGGGCGACCGGCGCGAGCATCTGCAACGCGACCGCCAGCCTTGGACCGTCGACCGCCTCGCGCGTTCCGGCACCAAACATTTTCTCTGGTTGATGATCGCGTGGTGGACCGGCGGCGCCTGGGTGCTCTATTTCGCCGACGCGCCGACGCTGGTCAAAGATCTCGCGACCCTGCAGGCGCCGCCCGTCGCCTATGCGTTCATCGGGCTTCTCACCTTCACGACCTACGCGCTCGCCGGCTGGATGCGCGAGCAGGTCTGCGTCTACATGTGCCCGTGGCCGCGCATTCAGGCGGCGCTCACCGACGAATATGCGCTCAACGTCACGTATCGTTACGACCGCGGCGAGCCGCGCGCCTCAGTGAAGAAAGCAGCGGCGCTGCACGCGGAAGGTCTTCCGGCCGGCGACTGCATCGATTGTCAGCAATGCGTGCATGTTTGCCCGACCGGCGTCGATATCCGCGGTGGTTCCAATGTGGGCTGCATCCAATGCGGCCTCTGCATTGACGCCTGCGACGCGGTGATGAAAAAGATCGGGCGGCCCGCCCGTCTCATCGCCTATGACACCGATGTCAATGTCAAGCGCCGGCAACAGGGCGAAAAGCCGATCTACCGCATCGTGCGCGCGCGCACGATGCTTTATGCGGCGATCATTGCGGTGGTCGGCATTCTGATGGCCTACACCTTGGCGACCCGGCACAACGACGCCGTCAGCGCTCTGCATGACCGCAATCCGCTGTTCGTGCGCTTGTCAGACGGATCGCTGCGCAATGCCTATACGCTGCGCATCCTCAACAAGAGCCTCGAGCCGATGACGTTCGTGTTGTCGGTCGACGGCCTGCCGAATGTCGACATCGACGTCATCGGCAGCGGCAATCTTCTCAACGGCCATCCGCTGATTACGGTCGGCCCCGACCAGTCGCGCGAGGTGCGCGTGCTGGTGACCGCCCGCGAGGGCGTGCCGCCGGGCGCGTCCATCCCGATCGTCTTTTCGATTGTTCCCAAGACCGGCGGTCACACGGCGACTGTCGGCGATCATTTCTTCGGACCGTGAGGTGCCGCCATGGCCAACGAAGATTTCACGACAGATCCGCGCATGACGTCGTTCTCATCCGCTCCCGGCGAGGAAGAACGGCAGCACATCACCGGCTGGATGGTGTTGGGCTTCATGCTCGCCTTCTTCGCCATCATCATCGGGGTGAACGTGTTCATGGCGCACGCGGCGATCTCGACCTTCGGCGGCGTGGAGACCGCAAGCTCGTATCACGCCGGGAAGATGTTCGAGCGCGACGTCGCCATGGCTAAGGCGCAGGATGCCCAGCATTGGCAGGTCGACGCGAGCGTCAGTCGCGCGGCCGATGGAACAATGCTTCTCGA
>Ga0209006_10000735_pt1 | contig 30324 bp, 33 predicted proteins | sample JacPin_JW_Ref_O2_FD_188567 | JGI IMG/M metagenome (GOLD analysis project Ga0209006, IMG submission 188567) | Forest soil microbial communities from Algoma, Ontario, Canada - Jack Pine, Ontario site 1_JW_Ref_O2 (SPAdes) (version 2) | ecosystem: Environmental > Terrestrial > Soil > Boreal...
CGCCGCGCGCGCTTGGGACCCGCGCGAGCCGATCGAGCAGGGAGGACTGCTGAAGTACATGCACGGTGGGGAGTACCACATGTACAACCCGGAGGTGATTGCGACGCTGCAGGCGGCTGTGGCAAGCGGCGATTACGCGACCTACCTGCGTTTCGCGGCGCTGGTGAATGAAAGGCCTGCCGCCACGTTCCGCGACCTTTTGGAGCTGCAGCATCCGCACGCGAGCATTCCTATCGATGAGGTCGAGCCGCTCACGGCGATTCTTGCGCGCTTCGACAGCGCCGGCATGTCCCTGGGCGCGCTGTCGCCCGAAGCACACGAGGCGCTCGCCATCGCGATGAACCGCTTGGGCGCGCGCTCGAACTCAGGAGAGGGCGGCGAGGATCCGGCGCGCTATCGCAGCGAGAAGAATTCGAAGATCAAGCAGGTCGCCTCGGGCCGCTTCGGCGTGACGCCGGAATACCTCATCAACGCCGAAGTGCTGCAGATCAAAATTGCGCAGGGCGCAAAGCCCGGCGAAGGCGGCCAGCTTCCCGGGCACAAGGTCAACGAGATGATCGCGCGGCTGCGCTTCGCGCGTCCGGGCGTGGGGCTCATCTCACCGCCTCCGCATCACGATATCTACTCGATCGAGGATCTCGCGCAGCTCATCTTCGATTTGAAGCAGGTGAACCCCGACGCACTCGTTTCCGTGAAACTCGTGGCGGAGCCGGGCGTGGGAACGGTCGCAGCCGGAGTCGCCAAGGCGTACGCGGATCTCATCACGATCTCTGGCTATGACGGCGGCACCGGCGCAAGCCCACTCTCCTCGATCAAATATGCGGGCACGCCCTGGGAGCTCGGCCTTGCGGAGACGCATCAGACGCTGCGGATCAACGGGCTGCGTCACCGCGTGCGCCTGCAGACCGACGGCGGCCTAAAGAGCGGGCTCGACGTGGTGAAAGCGGCCATCATCGGCGCCGAGAGCTTCGGCTTCGGCACCGCGCCCCTGATTGCGCTCGGATGCAAATACTTGCGCATCTGCCACCTCAATAATTGCTCGACGGGTGTAGCCACCCAGCACAACGTGCTGCGCACGAAGTACTTCACGGGCCTTCCGGAAATGGTGGTGCATTATTTTGAGTTCGTGGCGCGCGAGGTGCGCGAGATCCTCGCGGCGCTCGGCGTGCGGCGGCTCGCCGATCTCATCGGCCGCACGGAATATCTGCGCCCGCTCCAAGGGGCGACCGCCAAACAGAGGAAGCTCGATCTTGGGCCGATTCTCTCCACCGCCGGCCTCGCCGCCGACCAGGCGCAATTCTGCACCACCGCATCGAATGCGCCTTTCGACAAGGGCGAGCTTGCCGAGCGCATGGTGGACGACATGCGCCAGGCGATCGAGACGCGCTCGGGCGGGCAGTGGCGCTACGACGTCAAGAACTTCAATCGCGCCATCGGCGCACGCGTTTCCGGGCAGATCGCCAAACACTGGGGCAACTACGGCATGGAGGACGCTCCGCTGGTCGTCGAACTCGCGGGCAGCGTGGGCCAGAGTTTCGGCGTCTGGAATGCAGGCGGCCTGCACCTCTACCTCGAGGGCGATGCCAACGACTATGTGGGCAAGGGCATGGCAGGCGGCAAGCTCGTGCTGCGCCACTCGCGCCGCGCGCAGTTCGTCGCCAAAGACACCGTCATCATGGGCAATACCTGCCTGTACGGTGCGACCGGTGGCCTGCTCTTCGCTGCCGGGGTTGCCGGCGAGCGTTTTGCCGTGCGTAACTCCGGCGCGGTCGCCGTCGTTGAAGGCACCGGGGATCACTGCTGCGAGTACATGACCGGGGGAGTCGTGTGCGTGCTTGGCAGGACCGGGGTCAATTTCGGGGCAGGATTGACCGGCGGCTTCGCCTACGTGCTCGACCTCGAGCGCAATTTTGTCGATCGCTACAACCATGAACTCATCGACATCAGCCGCATTCACGCCGAATCCATGCAGTCGCATCTGCAGCATCTGCAGGGCCTCATCGAATTGCACGTCGGCGCGACGCAAAGCCCATGGGGCGAGGAGATCCTCAACGACTTTCGCACCTACATCGGCAAGTTCTGGGTTGTGAAGCCCAAGGCCGCATCCATCGATTCGCTCATGGAGAATCTGCGGCGCGCCGCATAGGGCTTGCATGGCGGACAAGAATCTCCACTACCTCGATGTGCCGCGCGCCGAGCCTGCGAAGACTGCGGTGGAGGCGCGCGTCACGCACTTTCGCGAGATCTATACGGCCTTCCAGCCCGAGCAGGCTGAGAGCCAGGCGCGGCGCTGCATTGCCTGCGGCAATCCGTTCTGCGAGTGGAAATGTCCGGTTCACAACTACATTCCCAACTGGCTGAAGCTCATCGAGGAGGGCAACCTCTTCGAGGCCGCGGAGCTGTCTCACAAGACCAATTCGCTTCCGGAGATGTGCGGCCGCATCTGTCCGCAGGATCGTCTTTGCGAGGGTGCGTGCACGCTGAACGACGGTCCGGGCGCGGTCACCATAGGTTCGATCGAGAAATACATCACCGATGAAGCGTTCAAGCGCGGCTGGACGCCCGACATGTCGCACGTGCGTCCCACCGGCAGGCGCGTGGCCATCGTCGGTGCCGGACCTGCGGGCTTAGGGTGTGCCGACATTCTGGTGCGCAACGGCGTTGAGCCGGTGGTGTTTGACCGTTACCAGCGCATCGGAGGCCTCCTGACGTTTGGGATTCCGCCCTTCAAGCTCGAGAAGGAGGTTGTGGAAAAACGCCGCGAGGTCATGCAGGGCATGGGCGTCGAATTTCAGCTCGGCACGGAAGTGGGAACTGACATTAAGTTCGAACGGCTGCTCGATGACTTCGATGCGGTGTTTCTGGGAATGGGCACGTACAAGTCCGTGCAGGGTGGATTCCCGGGAGAGGATCTGCCGGGAGTTTACGAAGCCCTGCCGTATCTCATCTCCAACGTCAATCACGAGCTTGCTCTCGCCGGCAGCGCAGACAAGCTCATCAGCCTGCGCGGCCAGCGCGTCATGGTGCTGGGCGGCGGGGATACGGGCATGGATTGCAACCGCACTGCGGTGCGTCAGGGCGCGGCCTTTGTTGGCTGCACGTATCGGCGCGACGAGGCCAACATGCCCGGCTCGCGTCGCGACTACAAGAACAGCAAAGAGGAGGGCGTCGAGTTCCTGTTCAATCGTCAGCCGATCGAGATTGTCGGTTCGGAACGCGTCGAAGGCGTCAAACTCGTGGCCACGCGGTTGGGAGCGCCGGGTCCGCGCGGAAGACGCATTCCTGAACCCATTCCCGGATCAGAGGAAGTCGTGGCCGCCGACGCCGTGATCATCGCCTTCGGCTTTCTGCCAAGTCCGCCGCTCTGGTTCCAAAGTCACGACATTCGCGTACATGCCGATGGGCGTGTACGCGTGTCTGCAGCCCGGGAAACGCCCTTCCAAACCACGAACCCCAAAGTATTCGCAGGCGGCGACATGGTGCGCGGCTCGGATCTCGTCGTGACGGCGGTATTTGAAGGCCGGGAGGCCGCAATGGGGATTCTTTCCTACCTCAACATCCGCGCGTCTTCGTGAAAATGCGCGCTTTGAGTCGGCGCAATAGTTGACACACCGGCAGCGGGCAAAAAAAACCCCGCCATTGGCAGGGTTCTCAATCATCAGCACTTCGTGACCAGGTCGACCGCTGTCAGCTAACGGCCCGGCGCGGGCAAATAAAGCTCCCGCCGGCGTCTTGCGTCGTCACGAACATCAAATGCTTTCGGCTGAAACGTTGGAGCTCTTGCTCCGGCCGAACCGTCAAGGCCTGCGTGTCAGTTCACGCGCGTTCTAGCGTTTCTGGCGGCCTCAAAAAGTTAGTGACCGCTTTACCCGTGCTCGCGTCGATCGCCCGAATTTTCTGTTTTACATTCTCCGATTCGATGTACCCTCCAAGCATCAGGCCAGGAGTGGCACGTGGTCTCGAGCATGAGCAAATTCGCAGGCAGCCTCGATACTTCTAGGAAAAACCGGCGCTTACATTTTCTCGAGTCAGCAAAATTGTACCGCTTCGACTTGACGAAATCATGTCTTATCTTTACTACAAAAACGTCGCAAAGCAGCGACGGATTGAACATATTGTGAGACTGTCGTCACAGTTGGCGGCGGTTTGACCCTTGAGTAGGCGCGCCTTTGACGTCAAACCGCACACCACACTTCAAATCCGCGATTCCTCTGTGCGACCTGCGCGCAGGCGGGATGAAATCCTGTGTGCTGGGCGGCCGCGAAATCCTGATCTGTCACACGGCCGCAGGACTCTTTGCAGTCGACAACGTGTGTACTCATGCGGATGCACGCTTGAGCGAGGGTCGGCTGCGCGGCACGCGCGTGATTTGTCCGCTGCACGGCGCGTCATTCGATGTGCGCGATGGCCGCGTGCTGGCAGCACCGGCCGAGCGGGCGCTTGCAGTACACGGCCTGCGGATCGTCGACGGGATCATCGAAGTCGCGGTCGAAACTAGCTGATGAGAGCAGGGTCGCCGCGCGCTGCCGTCAGTCGCCTATCGCAGCCATGCACGCGCGCGTAGCGGCGTACGAGCTTCCTAGAAGGCGCTCAACCCCGTGAGCTCCCGCCCGATCGTGAGCTGGTGGATGGTCTCCGTGCCCTCGTAGGTGATGACGCTTTCCAGATTCAGCATGTGACGAATGGGGGAGAACTCCGCACTGATGCCGGCGCCGCCCAAGAGATCGCGGCAGTCGCGTGCGATGTCGAGAGCCATGCGGCAGTTGTTCCACTTGGCAAGCGACACGTGCGCCGGAGTCATGGCGCCCTGGTCTTTGAGCCTGCCCAATTGCAGCGACAGGAGCTGCGCCATCGTAATCCGGCGGGCCATGTCGGCAAGACGCAGCTGCACGGCCTGCGTCTGCGCGAGCGGCTTGCCGAAGAGCACTCGGGTCTTGGTGTATTCGAGGAGCTCGCCAAGGCAGGCTTGTGCCGCGCCTATGACTCCCCAGGTGATCCCGTAGCGGGCTTGGGTGAGACAGGAGAGGGGTCCTTTCAAGCCGACGACTCCCGGCAGCATGTTCTCCTGCGGCACGGTGACGTGGTCAAAGAAGAGGGCGGAGGTGACCGAGGCGCGCAGCGAAAATTTGTTTTCGATTTCCGGCGCGGAGAAACCCTTCGTGCCCTTTTCAACGATGAAGCCGCGAATACCGTCCTCGGTCTGCGCCCACACGACGGCAAGGTCGGCAATCGCGCCATTGGTGATCCACATCTTTGCGCCGTTGATGATCCAGTTGGATCCGGCCTTCTTCGCGTGGGTTTTCATGTTCGACGGATCCGAGCCGCCGTGCGGCTCGGTGAGGCCGAAACAGCCGATGAGCTCGCCCCGCGCCATGCGCGGCAGATATTTTTCCTTCTGCGCTTCGCTGCCGAAGGCATAGATCGGATACATGCACAGCGAAGACTGCACGGAGACGAAGCTCCTGATCCCGGAATCCCCGCGTTCCAGTTCCTGGCAGATGAGGCCGTAGCTGACGGCATTCAAACCGGCGCAGCCATAGCCTTGCAGCGAGGAGCCCAAAAGGCCGAGCTCAGCCAATTTGGGCACGAGTTGCTTTGGGAACCGGTGCTCTTCGAAACAGCGCCGGATGATCGGCAGCACCTCGGCATCCACCAGACGCGCAACCGAGTCCTGCACCATCTGCTCGTCTTCCGTCAGCATCGCGCGCACGCCGTATAAGTCGAGCGGATTGAGCGTGGCTGCAGATGCTGGCACGGGGCGTACTCCTGAAAACACGAATCAGACATGATAATGAAAAAGGCCCGGCGCTCCTACGAGCGCCGGGCCTGAGACTGTCGCTGCGCGCGGTTTAGGCGGCCGCCATCATCCCGCGCAGTTTTGTCAGCGCGTTGGCCTCGATCTGGCGGATGCGCTCGGCCGAAACACGATACTCATCGGCGAGCTCGTGCAGGGTCGCCTTGTCGTCGGTCAGAAAACGGCGCTGCAGAATCTTGCGGCTCCTGTCATCGAGCCTGCCGAGTGCGCTCTGCAGCCGGTCCGAGGAGTCCTCTTCCCACTCTTCGGCCTCAATCTGCTCGGCCGGATTCGCATCCGCTGCCGTCAGAAACGCCGCCGGGGAGAAAATCTCGTCCTCATCCGACTCGGGCGTCGGATCAAAGGACATGTCGCGCGCGCTTAAGCGCTGTTCCATCTCCGTCACTTCAGCGGCGCTGACACCCAGATCGCGCGCGACCGCAGCGGTCTCTTCCGCGGTGAGCCAAGCAAGGTTCTTCTTCATGCGCCGCAGGTTGAAGAACAGCTTGCGCTGCGCTTTCGTGGTCGCAACTTTCACCAGCCGCCAGTTGCGCAGCACATATTCGTGAATCTCCGCGCGGATCCAGTGCACGGCAAAAGAAACGAGCCGCACGTTCAACGTCGGGTTGAAGCGCTTTACCGCCTTCATGAGGCCAATGTTGCCTTCTTGGATGAGGTCGCCCATCGGCAGACCGTAGCCGCCGTAGCCCCGTGCGATGTGCACCACGAAGCGCAGATGAGCGAGTACCAGCTCGCGCGCCGCCGCAAGATCGTTCTCATTGCGAAAGCGTTCGGCAAGCAAGCGCTCTTCTTCGCGGGTCAGCACGGGAATGTGGCTGACGCGCTCAAGATAAGCGTCCAGGCTGCCAAGCGGGCCGGTCAGGGCGAAGTCGTTGCGAGCTACCAGTGCGGTGGTCATCGGTTCGGGAATCTCCAGGTGAGGCGGGATTTTAGCACTCGACGAGTTAGAGTGCTAAACCCCCGCAGAGTTTCATCACCTCGGGGTGATAAAGTTAAGATAATTCAATGGATTAAGAGGGCTCCTGGATGGCGGCGGCGAGAGGGCACCGATGAATGAACGCGCGGCTTGCCAAAGACGTTCCTAGCGCGCTCCATCGAGGCGAGAATAGAGCCGCCCAGCTTGCTTGGGCGCAGGGAAAGACTCCATGAATGCCGTGTTGCTCGCGCGCCTGCAGTTCGCGTTCACCATCAGCGTTCACATCATCTTCCCGGCTTTCACCATCGGGCTCTCCGCCTTCATCGCGACGCTGCTCATTCTCTGGCAGCGCACCGGGCGCGAGCATTTCCATCGGCTGGCGCGCTTCTGGACGAAGATCTTCGCGGTGTCGTTTGCGATGGGCGTGGTGTCCGGAATCCCGATGAGTTACGAATTCGGCTCCAACTGGAGCCGCTTTTCCGAGGTCGCCGGCAACGTAGTTGGACCCTTGATCGGCTACGAAGTTCTCACGGCGTTCTTTCTCGAAGCGACCTTCCTGGGCGTGCTCCTCTTCGGGTGGAAGCGCACCCCTCCTTGGCTGCAGGCCACCGCCGCGGTGCTGATAGCCGTCGGCACGGCAATGTCTGCCTTTTGGATCCTGTCAGCCAACAGCTGGATGCAGACTCCGGCAGGCCACGTCATGCGCGACGGCATCGCCTACCCCGTCGATTGGTTCGCGATCATCTTCAATCCGAGCTTCCCGTACCGCCTGTCACACATGCTCACCGCGGCTTACCTTACGACCTCGCTCGTCGTGCTGGCGGTTGGTGCGCGCTATCTCCTCGTGGACGCGTTCAAGGAGGAGGCGCGCACCATGATGCGCATGGGCGTCGGCATGCTTGCCGTGCTGGGGCCCGTGCAGCTTCTGCTCGGCGATCAGCACGGCTTGAACACGCTTAAGTACCAGCCGGCAAAGATTGCCGCGATCGAAGCGCATTGGCGCGATACCGGGCCCATGGAACTGGTGCTGTTCGCGCTGCCTGATGAGCATGCCAAGGTCAATCGCGCGGCTATTGTCATCCCGCATCTGGGGAGCCTTATCCTCACGCATGATTGGAATGCCCGCGTGCCGGCGCTTGCTGACTTCGCCGAGAATGCCCGGCCGCCGCGAGTGACGATCGTCTTCTTCGCCTTTCGCATCATGGTCGGCATCGGGCTGTTCCTGATTGCGCTCGGATTGACCGGAGCGGTGCTGTGGCTGCGCGGGAGACTCTTCACGTCACGGTGGTACCTGCGTTCGGCCGGTTGGGCCTGGCCGCTCGGATTCATTGCGATTCTGGCGGGCTGGCTCACGACCGAGAACGGCCGCCAGCCGTATGTGATCTACGGGATCCTGCGCACCCAGGATGCCACCTCGCCGATCGCAGCGGCTACGGTCGCTGCATCGTTCGTGGCCTTTGTGCTGGTCTACGGCGTCGTGTTTTCAATTGGCATCTATTACATGCGCAAGATGATCCGCCATGGCCCCCACGGGGCGGCGGTGGCAGAGTCATCGGCGCCGCATGCGCTGCCGAATCAGCCACTCGCCAGCGCCCGTGAGTCGACGCGCGAGTCACGCGCGGAACCGCCGGTCATATGAGCGAGCTTGCGGGAAGCGCCTACTGGCTGCCGCTCATCTGCGCGGCGGTCCTTGGATTTGCCGTTGCGATGTACATCGTTCTCGACGGCTTCGATCTTGGCATCGGCATCCTGTTTCCATTCTTTCCGCGCGAAATCGATCGCGACCAGATGATGAATTCGGTCGCGCCTTTTTGGGATGGCAATGAGACGTGGCTGATCCTGGGCGGCACGGGTCTCTTCGTCATGTTTCCGCGCGCCTACGCCGTCGTCATGCCGGCGCTCTACGTGCCTCTCATTACCATGCTGCTCGCGCTCGTCTTTCGCGGCGTCGCCTTCGAATTCCGCTGGGTGGCAAAGCCCCATCACAGAAAGTGGGATATCGCCTTCTCGGCAGGCTCCATCGTGGCTGCTCTGTGTCAGGGATTCATGCTGGGCGGGCTCCTCGGCGGGACTCGGGTCGAACAGGGACACTTTGCAGGCGGCGCCTTTGATTGGCTGACACCCTTCACGCTCGTGTGCGGATTCGGGCTCGTAGTGGGCTATGCGCTCCTGGGAGCAACGTGGCTCGTCATGAAGATGACGGGCAACCTTGAGCGACGCGCACGCCGCAGTGGCCGTGTGCTCCTCGTCGGGGTACTCGGGTTTATCGTTCTCGTAAGTGTGTGGACGCCGCTCGAGTTCGAGCGCATCGGCGAACGCTGGTTCTCATGGCCGAACATTCTTTATCTGTCGCCCGTGCCGCTGGCGACGGCATTCTTTGCCGTGGTGTGCTGGCGCGGCCTTGCGCGCACCCGCTTCATGTTCTCGCCGTTCTACAGCGCCGGCGGCCTTTTTGTTCTGGCCTATATCGGGCTCGTCATCTCGATGATGCCCTACCTCGTGCCGCCAGCCATCACCGTGTGGAACGCGGCGGCTGCTCCTTCCTCGCAGCGCTTCGTGCTGATCGGCATCGCGGTCCTACTGCCCTTTATCCTCGGCTACACCGTATTCGTGTATTACACGTTTCGCGGCAAGGTGCGCGCCGATGAGGGCTATCACTGAGAACGCTCAGGCGCGCGGCTCGATGCTGCGCAAATGGCGCGCCGCTGAAAGCCATGCGCCGAGCCAGCCGAGAATGACGCCGCCCGCGATCAATATGCCAAGCTCCTGAGGAGTCGGACCGACGAGGACGTAGCGGCTGCCGTAGGTGCGTGCCAGCGCCGCCACCGCAGGTGCGAGCATGGCGACGGCGCTCGCGACGATGCCCCACGCCAGGAGCGCGCCTCCGAGGCCATAGAGAATTCCCGCATACAGAAACGGCCGGCGCACGAAACCGTTGGAGCCGCCGACGATCTTCGTCACTTCGATCTCGCCGCGGCGATTGAGGATCTCAAGCCGAATGGTATTGCCGATGACGGCGATCACGCCCGCGCCAAGAATTGCGGCGGCAATTATGAGCAGGCGTCGCAGCACCTCGAGAATTGCATTGAAGCGCGTGACCCATTGCGCATCGATCTGCACCAGATCGACCTCCGGCCACGCCGCGAAATATTGCCGCAGCGCTTCGAGGGATTCGGCCGACTCGGCACTACTCGCAGGATGCACGTGCAACACGTGCGGCAGGGGATTGCCGCTCAACACGCCAAGCGCCGCGCCGAAACCCGAAAGAGCGCGAAATTCCGCAAGTGCCGCGTCCGCTGAGATGACATCGATCTGCGCGATGCCCGGGCGCGCGCGGGCACTTTTTGCCAGTTGTTCGGCCTTGGCAAGCGGCACGTCGGTCTTGAAATAGACAGACAGGTCGATGGCATTGGCAAAACCGCCGGTTGCAATGCGCGCGTTCGTGACCAGGAGCTCAAGTCCGAGCGGCAGCACGAGCGCAAGCGCGATCACTATCAAGGTCAAAAACGTACTGAAAGGGTTGCGCGCCAGGCGCCCGAGAGATCCCAGGAGAGCTTGCACATGGCGAGCGCCGTACGATGTCAGGCCAAGGCTCATCGCGTCGCGACCATTCCGGGGAGGGGATCAATGTCGTTGCCCTGGATGCGGCCATTGTCGAGCACGATCTCGCGCAGGCCGAGCTCGCGCACCAAATGCACATCATGGGTCGCAACGACAACAGTGACGCCGACTTCCTGGAAGCGCTTGAAGAGTCGCATGACTTCGATAGCCAGGTCCGGATCGAGATTGCCGGTGGGCTCATCAGCGATGAGCAGCGGCGGCTTGCTGACGACGGCGCGCGCGATGCCCACACGCTGCTGTTCGCCGACCGACAGCTCAAGGGGCAATGCTCGCTCTTGGCCCAAAAGCCCCACTTGATCAAGCGCCGCGCGTACGCGCTTGTCGATTTCCTTCAGCGGTGTGCCCGCTACGACGAGAGGCAATGCGACATTGTCGAATACCGGGCGCTCCGGCAGGAGTTTGTGGTCCTGAAAAACGATGCCGATGCGGCGCCGGAACGCGGGGATATGCCGCGAGGCCAACGACCCGGTGTTCTTGCCGCCGACCATGACGATTCCGCGCGTCGGCCGCTCCAGAAGCGCGATGAGTTTCAGCACCGTGCTCTTGCCCGCCCCCGAGCGACCGGTAAGAAAGACCATCTCACCCTCTTCGATGCGCAGGCTTGCATTGCTCAGGCCTTCGCGACCGTTGGGATAGCGTTTGCTGACGCGATCAAAAATGATCATGAGGCAGCTCCCGTTTTCGGACCGCCCTCGACGAGCGCGGCAGCAAAAGCCTGCGCGTCGAACGGCCCAAAGTCCTCAGCCTGCTCGCCGATGCCAATGAACCGAATGGGCAGCGCGAGCTTGCGTGCGATCGCAACAACGATCCCACCCTTGGCAGTGCCATCAAGCTTCGTGAGGACGAGGCCCGTGACACCGATGGCCTCGTGAAACTGTACGGCCTGGGCAAGCGCGTTCTGGCCCTGGTTGGCGTCAAGCACCAGTAGCACCTCGTGCGGCGCACTGGCGTCGACCCGGTGCAGGACGCGACGCACCTTCTTAAGTTCCGCCATCAGATGCGATTGATTGTGCAATCGGCCGGCGGTGTCCGCCAGCAGCACATCGATGCCGCGCGCGCGCGCGGATTGCAACGCGTCGAACACGACGGCGCCCGGATCTGCGCCCGCCTGCTGCGCGGCAAACGAGGCGCCGGAAGCACGGGCCCACACTTCGAGCTGCTCGACCGCGGCGGAGCGAAAAGTATCCGCGGCTGCCAGCATCACGCTCTTGCCCTCGCCCGTCAGGCGCTTGGCGAGCTTGCCGATGGAGGTCGTTTTGCCCGAGCCATTGACGCCGACCACCAGAATGACGAACGGGCGATGTGCCGGATCGATCATGAGCGGGCGCGCGCAGGGCGCGAGGATTTCAGTGAGCGTGGCGCGCAACGCGCCGACGAGCGCATCGACATCGGCCAGTTCCCGGCGCGCGACGCGCTGGCGTAGCGAATCGAGGATGTATTGCGTCGCCTCGACGCCGACGTCGGCCGCGAGCAGCCGCGTCTCAAGCTCATCGAGGATCTCGGCGTCGATGGCGCGCCCACGCACGAGATCGGCAATATCCAGCGTAAGCCAGGAATTGCCCCGATTGAGGCGCGCGCGCAGGCGCTTGAGGAAGCCGCCAGGGGCGTCCGCGCGCTCGCTCTTCGACTCGGGTCCGAACATGGATGACCTCGTTGTCAGCGCGTATTGTAGCGGTGATCCGTCCGGGGCTGAGCTATCCGTAGCCTGGCAAACTCCTTGCCGGGAACAGTGGGGCGCGAAGCGTGATCCGCAAACAACTGATTGTTCTTTTGGGGGCCGCGGCAGGATTTCTGGTCGTGGCCCTCGTGTGGCGGAACGCGGCGCAGCTTTTTGCGCGCGTCGCTCTTCCGGCTGACGATACCGCGAGCCGTCTTGCTTACGTCGCGCACTGGCTCATCCTGCCGGGCCTGACATTGTTGGCCGGAATCGTCGCCGCCGGGCGGCGCGGCTTTATTGCGGATGCAATCGAGGGCACGCGCACGCCCGCAAGCCGCAGCCTCGAAATCAATCTGCGCTACAATCAGAACACCCTGGAGCAGACAGCGCTTGCGGCAATCGCCTGGGGAGCCATGGCGCCGATACTGCCGCACGATGCGCTGGTGCTCATTGCGATGATGGCGTTTTTGTTTGCGTTCGGTCGCATCGCTTTCTGGATCGGCTACTTATTGCATCCGCTCGCGCGCGCGTTTGGGATGGTGATGACGGCACTGCCGACGCTCGCCGCCTACGCATGGCTGGTGCGGCACGCTTGGCGTGCGCAAGGATCATGAGCTCCTTATTGCGCGCGCGCAGAGACTCCGGGCCGAACTCAAGTTGGGCCACGCGTATGCCGGGTCTGCCAAGAACGCAAACGCATCAGCCCCGCGGGATGTAGCCCTTGCAGCGTGCCCCAAAATCAAATATCCGTCCTACCGGACCTGGTCGCGGCGCAAGTTCGCGCGTGCTGCGCATCATCGCCGGCACCTGGCGTGGCCGGCGGTTTCGCTTCACGGCCGCGGCCGACATCCGGCCTACACCTGATCGAGTGCGTGAAACGCTATTCAACTGGCTTCGCGAGCGCGTGACCGCGGCGCGCTGCCTTGATCTGTGCGCAGGCAGCGGGGCTTTGGGGCTCGAAGCGCTGTCGCGGGGAGCCGCGCGCGTGCACTTTGTCGAAAGTGACGCGACGGCCGTACGCGAGCTGCGCGCACGGCTCATCGAGTGGGGCGCAACGGGCGGCACGGTCGAGCGCATGGATGCGTTGCGCTATCTGCGCACCAAGCCCGAGACCTTCGACATCGTGTTTCTGGATCCGCCGTTTGCCGCAGGGCTCCTGCGCGCGGCAGCGCAGCTGCTGGAGGATCGCGACTGGCTCGCTCCAGAGGCTCTCATCTATGTCGAAAGTGCGGCGCGCGTCCCACTTCCCGAGCTGCCGCAGACCTGGCAACCCGTCAAAGCGAAGCGCGCCGGAGAGGTCGGGTATCATCTGTTCCAGAAAAGCATTCCGGGAGGCATCACCGAATGAAACGCAATGCCGTCTACCCCGGCACTTTCGATCCCATCACCACCGGGCACCAGGATCTCGTGCGGCGCGCGGCCAGCATATTTGACCGCGTCGTGGTCGCAATCGCCGCGAATCCGAACAAGACGCCGATGTTCTCTCTGGAGAAGCGCGTTGAGCTTGCTGCGCGCGTGCTCGTGGATGAGCCCAATGTTCAGGTTCTGGGCTATTCGGGCCTCACCGTCGAGTTTGCCAAGGCGCACAACCTCACCGTGGTCATCCGCGGGCTGCGCGCCGTGTCGGATTTCGAGTTTGAATTCCAGCTTGCAAATATGAGCCGCCACCTGTCGCGCGAGATTGAGACGGTGTTTTTGACGCCGCAGGAGCAGTACACGTTCATATCCTCAACGCTGGTGCGCGAAATCGCCGTCCTCGGCGGCGACGTCAGCGAGTTCGTGCATCCGATCGTCGCGGCGGAGCTCAAAAAGCAAAAGCGCGTGTGAGGCGGGCGCGGACTTCTGCGCAGTACGCGATCTAGCGGGCGCGCTGGCGCTGCGCCTTGCGACGTTTGACCCTGGGTAGGCGGATGCGCTCGGCGGGAGCCGGTAGTTTGCCAGCGCGCGATAGTTCGACCGCGCGCCACAGGTACCATGCGGCGGCGGTGCGATGCGGTCGCCAACGTTCGCCAAATGCCGCAAGCGCCCGCGGCGGTGGCATCTTGCGCAGACCATACGCCAGGCGAAAGCCGTTGCGCACGCCGAAATCGTCGACCGGCAGAACATCGGGCCGGCCGAGCTGGAACATGAGCATCATTTCCACGGTCCAGCGGCCGATTCCACGTACCTGAGTGAAGCGTTCGATGATTTCGTCATCGCCGATGCAGTCCAAGGCAGCGCGCTCCGGCACCACGCCCTCGAGAGTCTTCTTGGCGAGGTCCTGAAGAGCGGTGATTTTCGCGAGCGAAAACCCGGCGGCGCGCAATTTACGTTTCGGCGCGGCAAGGACTTCCTCGGGTGTCGGAAAGTCCCCCTTGCCGCAGGAACTGACGAAGCGCTTCAGAATGGCGTTTGCGGCATTGGCATGCAGTTGCTGGTGCGAGATCGCGCGTGCGAGGGCGCGAAACAGCGTGCATTCCAGTTCCGGCTTCAGGCGATAGGGGCCTGCCGCTGCAACGAGCCCGGCCAACACGGCGTCGGAGCGCGCGAGGTGCGTTGCGATGCGCTTGGACATTCCAGTACTACTTCTGGCACGTCGGGCAATAGTAGCTCGAACGCTGTCCTTGATTGAGGTGGCGTACCTTCGCGCGGCAGATCCGGCAGGGTTTGCCGGCGCGCTCGTAGACGAAATGCTTCTGACTAAAATATCCCGCTGCGCCATCGGCTCCGACATAGTCGCGCAGGGTGGTACCGCCGAGGCGAATCGCCGCGCGCAACACCGTGCGCACGGCGCGCACCAGGCGCGCTGCCTCGACACGTGACAGGCTGCGCGCCTGGCGCTGCGGACGGATGCGCGCACGAAACAGTGCTTCATTTGCGTAGATGTTGCCGACACCGACGACCAGGTGACTGTTCATCAGGAGCTGCTTGATGGCGACGCGGCGGCGCCGCGTGATGGACCAAAGATAGTCCGTGTTGAAGCGGCGATCGAAGGGCTCCGGGGCAAGCCGAATCAGCAATGGATGCTCATCCACGGGGCCGCTCGTGTAGTGAAGGCTGCCAAAGCGCCGCGGATCGTTGAAGCGCAGGGTTTGGCCCGAGTCGAGCACAAGATCCACATGGTCGTGGGCGATGCGCGCGGTCGTCGTCGGCAGCACTCGCAGGCTGCCGGACATGCCCAGATGCAGAAGCAATGTTCCGCAGTCGAGCTCGAAGAGAAGATATTTGGCGCGTCGCCCGGTGGCGAGAATGCGCTGACCCGCGACCTGGCGTGGCATGTCTTTCGCAACCGGCCAGCGCAAGCGCGGCTCATGCACCGCGAGTCGCACGATCTTGCGGCCGACCGCATGGGGTTCAATGCCGCGGCGGGTCGTCTCGACTTCCGGAAGCTCGGGCAAGACCGCCCGCCTACTTGATCTTCGTTTCCTTGTAGGAGACGTGCTTGCGCGCGACCGGATCGAATTTGCGCACTTCCATCTTGTCCGGATGCAGGCGCTTGTTTTTAGTCGTCACGTAAAAGTGGCCGGTGCCGGCCGAGGATAGGAGCTTGACCTTTTCACGCATGATGATGCCTCGAGCTAGACCTTCACGCCGTCAGCGCGCAGCTCTGCGAGCACGACATCAATGCCGCGCTTCTCGATCGTGCGCATGGCCTGAGTCGACACGCGCAGCGAGACCCAGCGCTTTTCGGTTTCGATCCAGAAGCGCTGCGTATGCAGATTCGGCAGGAAACGACGTCGCTTTCTGTTGTTAGCGTGGGAAACGCGATTCCCCACCGCCGGGTGCTTACCAGTGACTTCGCAGACTCGGGACATATTAAAAAAACCTTGAAAAGTCAGTAACTTATACTGGGCACCGAGGAATGCGGGCCTCGCAAGAGCGCGGTTTTATACCAGCCCGGCGGGCGGCCCGCAACCTTCACGCTTTCGTTGCCCTGTGGCGCATGCGGGCGGCAGAACCCTTCGCCCGGTATCTGCGAGTCGCTTTAACTTGATTCAAACGCTTGCCGCACAGGCCGCTGCGCTCGATTTGCAGAGCCGTACGCACGCGCACATCGCAATGAGAACGGGGCTAGTATCAGCCATGGCCCGATCATCAGGGTCACGTGATAACCAAATCAATTCAGTGGGGGAGCCAACATGAAATCCATGAAGTCATGTTTTTTTATTCTTGTTCTAGCTACTTTGAGTTCAGCGCTCGCAAATGCGGCCTCGAGCGGTGCCGAACCATCAGCCCAAAATGGCCCGCCCAATTGGGTGGCTTCCGCGCTCAAGGTATCGAGTGCTGCAGAGAACGAGCGCGTCACGATTGCGGCGTACCTTAGTTTCAGGAATCAATCGACCCTCGATGATCTCGTCACCGCGGTGTCGACCCCGGGCAGCAAGCTCTACGGCAAGTATCTGACGCCCGCGCAATTCCGGGCGCAGTTCGCGCCGAATGCGGCGGACGTCGCGCGCGTGCAGAGCACGCTTGCGAAACTTGGGTTCCACGTCGACTACACGCCCGCGAGCGGACTCTTCGTCGAGGCAAGCGGGACCGTTGCTCAGGTAGAGGCCGCCTTTCACGTCAGTCAGAACCTTTATTCCTACAAGGGCCAACTACTGCGGGCAAACGCCGAGGCACCAACTATCCCGGCCGCGATCGCCGACGTCGTCACGTTCGTGGCAGGTCTCGATGATTCGGCCATCCTGCGCAAGCCGGATCACCTGCGACTCACCGAGCAGACTGCGGCGGTAGCAGCGGCGAGCAAGGCCCCGAATGCGCCGCCGCCGGTGCAAGACGCAATTACCTCAGTGGCTTGCAGCACTTACTGGGGCGATCACCAGGCGACGCTCTCCACCGCCGTGCCTCCGTATGCGCAGACCCTGCCATGGCTCATTTGCGGTTACACGCCGCAACAGCTGCGCACCGCATACGGCGCGGACCAGGTGAAGGAAACCGGAAAGGGCGTGACCGTGGCAATCGTTGATATCTACGCCTCGCCGACGATTGTCGCCGACGCCAATCGGTATTCGGCAAATCACGGGCTGCCAACCCTCACCGCGAAGAATTTCACGCAGATCGTGCCGGCCGGCATCTACACCGTACCGGCGAGCGATCCCTGCGGCCCGCAGGGATGGTACGAAGAGGAGAGCCTGGACGTGGAGGCGGTGCATTCGATGGCGCCCGGGGCGAACATCGTATTTGCAGGCGATGTCTGCACGGATCCCGCCAACGCTCCACTGTATTCGCTGATCGACGAGCATACCGCGGACATCGTGACCAACAGCTACGGCTATAACGGTGAAGACCTCCCTGCCTGGTTCATAAAAGTTGAGAACCAGTACTTCCAGCAGGCGGCATCGGAAGGCATGAGCATCGTCTTCTCCAGCGGCGACGACGGTGACCTGGCTGCAATCAACGGCGAAGCCTCGGGCAGCTGGGAAGCGACCAGCCCGTGGGTCACCGGGGTGGGCGGAACCAGCCTCGGGCTCAACGCCAACGGCACGAAGCAGGAATGGGGATGGGGAACTGAGCGTGTCTTTCTGAATGCAGTGACGGTTCCGGCAAACGGCGCCGGCACGATTAAGGACAGCGGCGCTGCGCTGCCGTTCACATTCTATAGCGGAGCGGGCGGCGGTCCGAGCTTGATTGAGCTTGCTCCTGCCTACCAGGCCTATGTGCCGACGGCCCTATCCGAATTCACCCACGATGCGAGCGGCAACGTGATCGATCTTGGCGCACCGCATCGAGTGACACCGGATGTGGCAATGGTGGCTGATCCGTACACCGGCTTCCGCTACGGTGAGACCTTCATCATGGCGAACCCTCCGACTGCGGACCCCGGCTGTGTGGCACTTACGGTCCCGAGGGAGTACTGCGAGGGCAGCATCGGCGGTACGAGTCTCGCGTCACCGTTGTTTGCCGGTGTCCTCGCGCTCGTCAATCAGGGGCGCGCCGCGGTCGGCAAGAGCACGGTCGGATTCGTGAATCCGGCACTGTATACGCTCGATCGCTCTGACTCTTCGGGGCCGTACGCCGCCATCACTGATGTGACGAAGCCGAGCTCGCCCACCGCAGTGCTGCGCGGCTACGTCAGCAATCTGCATGAGTTGCGCGTAGTGACCATCAATTCTTCGCCGCATCCGCTCGTCGAAGGCGCTGATTCGTCGTTGCGCACGACTGCTGGCTATGACAACGTCACCGGAGTCGGAACGCCAAATATTCCTGCTCTGATTGACGCGTTATTGCTTTACTGAGGGAGCTTCCTCGCATCGGCCCGGATCCCGCTGGGGTCCGGGCCGGGTGCGGTGGGCCCATTATTGGGGTGCCGTCGGTTGAGCTTTGTTGCCCTGCCCGAAACTGGGGCTTGCCTGTTTGCAGGCTGCGACCAGTTCCGGAGAAACTGACGGCAATGGCTTGTCGGCCTGTCGTGGCGCCTGTGTGCCGCGCATGATCGGATTGACGCAGTCCGCCCATAGCCCATATCCCTGTTCGTAGTCACCCTTCACGAACCCAGCAGTCTTGCAAGCGGCGACGATTTGCTGGCACGACGCCGGGATGCGCTCAGTCGACTGTGCACCGAAAGGCAGGGCGCATCCGATAATGATGGCGCAGAGCGGAGCGGGTGAATTCAGCAAATGGCGCATTGTTGTCTCCCGAAACTGAGATAAAGACCCTTTGCGACAACCATTTAAAGCCTGTCGCGGGCAATGAACGATCATCGCAACGATAAAACGCTTCGTTGGCCCGTTGGGTTGACCGAAGCAACCTTTACTTTTCGGCCCTCTGAAGCGCGCCGGACTGCAGAAGCTGATGCTCACGGATGCGGCGTGAGAGAGGCTTACAGCAGCCCCCGTTCCGCGAATGACATGCAGATGCCGTCACCCACAATGAAATGATCGAGCACGCGAATGTCGACGAGCGCGAGCGCATCCTTCAATCGGCGCGTGATGAGCTCGTCGGCGTGGCTGGGTTCTGCGATTCCGCTCGGGTGGTTATGGGCAAAGATGACTGCCGCAGCGTTATGCGCGAGCGCCTGTTTCACGACTTCCCGCGGGTGCACGCTCGCGCCGTCGATCGTGCCGCGAAACAATTCCTCGAAGAAAATCAGTCGGTGCCGGTTGTCCAAATGCAGGCAGCAGAAAACTTCGTAGGAGCGGTCCCGTAGTTGGGTCATGAGAAAGGCACGGGTAGTCTCCGGTGCGGTCAATACGGAGCCTATGCACATGGCCTCGCGATAGTGGCGCCTGCCGAGCTCGAGGGCCGCCTGAATCACACAATAGCGAGTTGGCCCGAGCCCGCGCTGGCTCATGAAACGCGCACGCTCGAGGCTGAAGAGTGCGCGCAGAGAGCCGAACTCCATGAGCAGATGGCGTGCAAGCTCAACGGCCGAGCGGCCTTGCACGCCCGAGCCCAGAAGCACAGCCAAGAGCTCCGCTTCGGACAACGCCTGGGCGCCACGCTCGATCATCTTTTCTCGCGGTCGCTCGTTCTTCGGCCAGTCACGGATGCTCATTGCTTGCTCCTGATGGAGCGCGGCAGTGTGGGGCCGTAGCGCACGCAAGAGCGACACGAAAAACGTGCGCAGATCATCGAAAAGGCGGTGAGACGCGCTGCGGGATGGCGGGTCAGGAGGACAACTCGTTGGCGCACTGTTGCATGCCTGTCCCGGGCATAAGGAAATAACCAAAGCGGCGCTTGTGTCAGCCTCAGGAAAGGCGCCTGCTGCGGGCGCACTGCACAAAGCGTGCACAAGTCACGGGAATGCGGCGAGGTTGAGGAACCGTTTGCCTGTATGCGGATGGTCGCCGGATAATCACAAGACTGCTGAAGGCACACCCATGAACAGCAATCGAATTCTGCTCGGCGTGACCGGCGGCATCGCCGCCTATAAGAGCCCTGAGCTTGTACGCCGTCTGCGCGAGCATGGGGCGCAGGTTCAGGTCGTCATGACGGCGGCTGCGCAGCAGTTCATCACGGCGCTCTCATTGCAGGCGGTGTCGGGTCGGCCGGTGCGCACGGACCTGTGGGACCCGGCCGCCGAGGCCGCCATGGGCCATATCGAACTTGCTCGCTGGGCGGAGCTGGTGCTGATAGCCCCGGCAAGCGCGGGTTTTATCGCACGACTTGCAACTGGTCAGGCGGATGATCTCCTGACGACCTTGTGTCTGGCGACCGAAGCGCCAGTTGCCATTGCCCCGGCAATGAATCGCGTCATGTGGGCGCATGCGGCCACGCGAGCAAATGTCGCGCTCTTGGAGCAGCGCGGCGTTCGCGTGATCGGCCCGGCTGAAGGGGAGCAGGCCTGTGGCGAAACTGGCGTTGGCCGTATGGACGAGCCGGCCGAAATCCTCAGTCGGGCGATCGCGCTATTGCGGCCTGGCGGCCCGCTCATGGGCCGTCGCGTTCTCATCACTGCGGGGCCGACGCGCGAATGCATTGATCCGGTCCGCTTCGTCAGCAATCGCAGCTCGGGCAAGATGGGCTTTGCAGTGGCAAATGCCGCGCGCGAGGCGGGAGCTGAGGTGATTCTGGTCAGCGGCCCGGTGGCTTTGCCGACGCCTCCCGGCGTGCGCCGGGTCGAGGTCGAGAGCGCGGCGGACATGCTCGCCGCCGTGCTCCGCGAGGTAGAGGGTGCGGACATTTTCATCTCGACGGCCGCGGTTGCCGACTACCGGCCAACGCACACCTACGATCAAAAGATCAAGAAGACCTCAGACCGTATGGATCTGACGATGGAACGCACGGCCGACATCGTCGGCACAGTGGCGGCCCGAGCGCAGCGGCCGTTTGTTGTCGGTTTTGCGGCCGAAACCGAGACCGTCGAACAGAATGCCCGCAGCAAGCTTTTGAAGAAAAATCTCGACATGATCGCGGCCAACGAGGTGGGCACCGCCAAAGCCTTCGATTGCGAGGACAATCATCTCATCGTGCTATGGCGCACCGGCAGGAGAGAGCTTGCGCGGGCGCCCAAGTCCGCTCTGGCGGAACGACTGGTGGCTCTGATTGCGGAAGTCCTGGCGGAGCGAGCCAGCAGCGCTGAGCGCGGTACGGCGCACGCGTGACCCGCAAGCGTGCACCGCTTCGGGTGCGGATCATCGATCCGCGGCTGGGAGCCGACTTTCCGCTGCCCGAGTACGCAACCGCCGGCTCAGCCGGGCTTGACCTCAGAGCTTGTCTTAAGAAGCCGCTCGAGCTTGCGCCCGGCCGGGCGGAGCTCATACCGACGGGTCTTGCGATCTATCTTGAGGACCCGGGATTAGCGGCAATGGTTTTGCCACGCTCGGGGCTGGGCCATCGTCACGGCATAGTGCTCGGCAATCTCGTCGGTCTGATCGATTCGGACTACCAGGGCGAGCTCATGGTTTCGTGTTGGAATCGAGGTCATGAGGCCTTCACTTTGAAGCCGGGCGAGCGTATCGCGCAACTCGTGATCGTTCCGGTGGTGCAGGTCGAACTTGAGATTGTCGAGAACTTCGAAGTGACGACGCGCGGCGCCGGAGGATTCGGACATTCAGGCCGGCATTAGCGCTTAGCGCGACTGCACGCGCGCGCGCAACATCTTGTAGCGCTGAATATCGCTGTCGAATTCCGTGCGCACCGCGGATGCTTCCTTATCCTTGGTAGCGAGTGTGTTGCGCTGGGTACGCAGCTCGCTCAGCGTTCTCACCAGGTTCTCGGCGAGCTCATCTGGCATTTTTCGAGCCCCGGCACGCTCGCTATAGGGTTTGAACAACATCGCCTGCGCCTGCAGTGAGTTCAGGCGCGAGTTGAGATTGCCGACGTACTGTTCCGCGGCGACGTGCTGTCCGGCGAGTTCCGCAAGCCGCGCATCGCGCAGGTCTTCGATGTCTTTCGCTGACGTGTAGGTCGTCAGCAGGAAACTGTCATGCTGCTCCTGGCGTTCCTGTTCCTGCTCGCGCCGCGCCTGCTCGGCGATCTCTCCGGAGCTCTTCTGCGCATCAAGGCGCCCAACCTCGACTCCTTCGCGGTTGAGGATCGTGCGTTCCTTCTGGGTGTCCTGCGCCGGGATGCGATCGCCGTAGTGCACGACCCCCTTATCGTCCACCCAGCGATAGACCGGCTTAGCATCCTTATCGTCAGCGTACGCATGGCCGATGCCGGCAGCCACCAGACTCAAGGTCAAGAGCCAACTCCGGACCGACATTTCCATCACCCTAGGACGATACATGGGCTCATCTTCTGGCCATCGGGGCCGCCTCGCAAGCCTCTACCGCACACCATAACGCTTCTGATAGGCGCGCAGGTCCGTGAGCTGTTCCTCAGAAACGGTAATCTGTTCGCTCTTACGCTGCCCTAGCGCCTCAACGAGGGTCGCGAGCGTGAGGATGCTCACACATTGAATGCCGTGCTCAGCCTCAAGTTCCTGCGCCGCAGACAGCGCGCCGAGCCCGCGCTCCTGGCGGTCGAGCGCCAAGAGCACGGCGACGGGCGTTGCACCGGCGGCGCGGATGAGATCGATGGCCTCGCGTTTTGCGGTTCCGGCGGCGATCACATCATCGACGATCACCACTCGCCCGCTAAGCGGTGACCCTACGATATTTCCTCCCTCGCCGTGTTCTTTTGCCTCCTTGCGATTGAAGGCATACGGCACGCGGCGCTGATGGGTATCAGACAGAGCGATGGCCGTGGCGGTTACGAGCGGGATGCCCTTGTAGGCAGGGCCGAAGAGCATGTCGAACTCGATCCCGGATCGGATGAGAGCTGCCGCGTAAGAGCGTCCGAGAGCGGCCGCGGCTTCACCGTCGCTGAAGAGGCCGGCATTGAAGAAATACGGGCTTTCGCGGCCGGACTTCAGCGTGAATTGCCCAAAACGCAGCGCATTGCGTGCGAGCGCAAGATCGATGAATGCAAGCTGATCATCGTGCACGACGTCTCTCCCCCGGCGCGCGACGGTGACATCGGGTGACTATGGCTGTCAATGACGGCGGCGGCGCGCTACCCGGAAGTTTGCGGCATCACTGGCGCCGCGCCGCTATCATGGACGGCGTGCGTATCACCACCGCGAACCTTGATGACGGCGAGTGCCTGGCGGCCGAGCGCAGCCTGCCGCGTGTCGTGCTGCCCATGACGGATTGCCACGTTTGAAAGGCTGGTCGGCGGCGCTCGGCGTCTATCGGCAGCCGCGCGTACTGTCGATGCTGTGTCTGGGGTTCTCCGCAGGACTGCCGTTTTATCTCGTTTTTCAGACTCTGTCGGCATGGCTGCGGCAGTCGGGCATCAATCTGTCCACCATTGGGATGTTGTCCTGGGTGGGCATCGTCTACTCGATCAAGATCCTGTGGGCGCCGGTCGTTGACCGCGTGCCGTTGCCCATTCTCAACGGGCTCCTCGGCCGGCGCCGCAGCTGGATGCTATTGGCACAGGTCGGAATTGGGATCGGGCTTTTGAATTTATCATTGAGCGATCCTGCCGCTGGAGTCTTGCGGATCGCCTCCTGGGCAGTATTCGTCGCATTCTGGGCCGCGACGCAGGACATCGCGGTGGATGCCTGGCGGATCGAATCCGCCGGCGTGCAAATGCAGGGAGCCATGGCGGCTGCGTATCAGATCGGCTATCGCATCGCGCTGATCGCCGCGAGCGCCGGCGCATTCACGCTGGCCGACCGTTTCGGCTGGCACGCAAGCTACCAGGTGATGGCCGCGCTCGTCGCAGTCGGACTTATGACGACGCTCCTCACTCGCGAGCCTCACCCGCTGGCACCGCGCGGTTCCGCGGAGCGCGAGGATCGTGTGATCGCGTGGGTTGCGGCGAGGGCGCATTGGCCGCGCCTCCTGCGCGAGAGCGGTGCGTGGTTCGTTGCGGCGGTGATCTGTCCGCTCATTGACTATTTCGTGCGCTACGGATTGCGCCTCGGGCTTCTTACGCTCGTGTTCATGGGCACCTACCGCCTGACGGAATTCACGATGGGATCCATGACCACGCCGTTCTATATCGATCATGGCTATACGCTGACGCAGATAGCGACGGTAGTTAAGGTCTATGGGCTTTTGATGTCGCTCGTGGGAGTCTTCATTGGCGGCGTCCTGATCGCAAAAATCGGGCTGCTGCGCTCGCTCGTCCTCGGCAGCGTCATGATCATGCTGTCAAATGCGGGCTTCGCAGCGTTGGCGAGTACGAGCACCGCAACGCTCTTAGGACTCGGTCTCGTCAATGGTCTCGACAATCTTGCGCTCGGGATTCACGGAACGGCGCTCATCGCGTTCTTGTCGACTCTTACGAGCCCCAAATACACCGCGACCCAGTACGCTTTGTTTTCATCTCTGTACGCACTGCCCGGAAAAATTCTCGAAGGCACTTCCGGGTTCGTCGTGCAGGCGATTGGCTATCCGGCGTTTTTCCTGTACACCGCGTCCTTGAGCTTGCCGGCGCTGGCGCTTCTGTACGTGCTGACACGCTCAAAGCTCTATGCCCGATATCGAGCCGATTGACGTCGAACGCGTGATTTGCCGCTTCGCCGACGTGACCGATCCGGGCGCGCGTGCCTTCACCATTGGGGCAGGGGATTGGCCGCTACGCGGATTCATCGTGCGCGTGCGCGAGCAGGCGCGCGGCTATGTCAATCATTGTCCACACGCCGGCCATCCGCTCAACCTCACTCCGCAGCGCTTTCTGACGAACGACGGCGCGCTCATTCTGTGCGGATCGCACGGCGCGCTGTTCGACAAGCTCTCCGGATATTGCATCGCAGGGCCGTGCGTCGGCCGATCGCTGCAGCCGATCCCATTGAAGCTTGCGGGCGGATTCGTGCTGCTGGCCGACGAGGTGGACGTCGCCGCGCTCGCGCGCTGGACCGGGGCGCTTATCTGAAGCGGTCTATGCCCTCAAGAGGACTTGCGCGCAGATCGCGTTCCTGGGAAGTCGTGTCGGATCCTCCCCAGTCTTCTTCCGGGGGATCGACGTCAACCGAGCCGCTCCAGTCCTCGGGCGCTTCGCCCGCTTCAATGGTGCCGTCCTTCCACTGAGCGTCCCAGTCTTCGCGCTCCATTTCTTCAATGGTGCCGTCGAAATACTGAATCTCGATGGTGCCATCATCCTCGTCGTAGGCGACGACTTCGAAGAGCGCGCCACCAGGGTTGCGATACCAATCGCCGATTGTCGGCTGCGAAATCGTGGTCATGGCATCTCCTTAGATTTCCCGTGCGTGGCCGGCATGCCTTCTTCATGAACGCATGGCGCGCGTCGCGGATCCCACTGAGCACTGCTATGCTCGATCACGCAACAGGCGGGCGCGAATTCATGTTGCTCCTCGCGTGTGCCGCTTTCAAGAATTTATTTTTCGTGCACAGACCATGATCGAGCAACTCGTCAAGTTCTTCGTCGTATTCCTGTTCGTGGTCGAGCCCGTATCCCTGATTCCGCTCTTCAACGGCCTCACTGACGGCGCAAGCCCTGCGTATAAACACAGGATGGCTGTGAAGGCCGTCACAATTTCCGGACTGATCATGCTGCCCTTCGCCTTCGGGGGCGCCGAGTTCCTGCGTCTGCTCGGGATCAGCCTTGCCGCGTTTCGGATATTCGGCGGTCTCTTGCTCTTTTTGATTGCACTCGAAATGGTATACGCGCGCGAGTCCGGCACACGCACCTCGAGTACCGAGCGCGCCGAGAATCAGCGCCGGGCGGACGTATCGGTATTTCCGCTCGCGTTTCCGTTCATTTCCGGACCCGGGGCACTCGCGACCATCCTGCTCTGGTTCGGACCGGTGAGTATCGGCAGCCAGCCGGTCATGTTTCTGGGCCTGCTCGTTGCTGCCACGCTCGTGCTTGTGATTACACTCGCCATGATGTGGCTCGCGGACCCCCTGCAGCGAGTGCTGGGAGTGACCGGCGCCAATGTGGCCAACCGTCTTGCGGGCGTGATTCTAGGCGCGCTTGGCGTGCAGTTCGTCATCGATGGCCTGCACAGCAGTTTTTAATGGGCAGGCCGGGACGATTGCGCCGTCGCTTCAGCGCACCCGGTATGCAAGGTCCCACACGGCATGTCCAAGACGCTCGCCGCGCAGCTCGAATCGGGTTTGGGCGCGTTGCGCTGCACGCGGCATGAAGCGTTCGGGCGCGGCCAGATTCTGCAGTCGCGGCGCCGCATCAAGCACTTCGAGCATTTGCTCGGCATAAGCCTGCCAATCCGTCGCGAGCCGTAACAGGCCGCCCGTCTTTAACCGCTCGACCAGGAGCGCGACGAACGGCGCTTGAATCAGGCGGCGTTTGTGATGGCGCTTCTTGGGCCACGGATCCGGGAAGAGAATAATGATCTCATCGAGTGAGCGTAACGGTATTTGCTGCTCGAGCACCTCGACGGCGTCGTGGCAGACAATGCGCAGATTGGTGAGCTCGTGCCGCTCGATAACAAGCAGCAAATGTCCCACGCCCGGGCGGTGAACTTCGACTCCGAGGTAGTCGCACTCCGGGTGTGCTTGGGCGAGCGTCGCCAGATGATCGCCGTTGCCGAAACCGATTTCCATGATCCGCCGGGCGGGCCGTCCAAAGAGCGCATCCAGATCTTGAGGGCGCGATTCGAAATCGACGCCGAATTTTGGCCACAGTTCAACGAGCGCGCGCTCTTGCGCCACCGTCAGGCGGCCCGCGCGCGTGACGAAGGAACGCACCGTGCGAGGCTGCGTAGATTGAGGCGGCTTATCCATCAGCAAGAAATCAATGGCGAGAGTCGCGCGACACTGAAATGCTATATCGCGGTGTCAGCTGCGCTATCGTAGCACCGGCGCTTCACGTACGCGGCGGACTCATGCACGATCATTGGCTGACTTGGAATCTGATCCCGTTAATGTGGAGCGCGTGGGCGCTCTATTGGATCATCAGCGCACGCAACGCCAAGCGCACCGTGCGCCGCGAATCGCTCGCCTCTCGGGTTTCACACGTGCTGCCGCTCGTCATCGGCATCGTGTTGGTGGCACTGCCGTATGTTCCTTCTCCTCTGTTTGACACGCGCATCCTGCCGCGGACGCTTGCGACTTACTGGAGCGGCGTGACGTTGGTCTTTCTTGGCCTGGTATTTGCCGTGTGGGCGCGGCGCCATATCGGCAGCAATTGGAGCGGCACGGTCACCGTGAAGGAAAACCACGCGCTCGTGCGCACCGGTCCGTATGCCTGGGTCCGGCATCCGATCTACACCGGTCTCCTGGCCGCGATCCTCGGCACGGCAATCGCGCGCGGCGAGCTGCGCGGGGTGTGGGCTCTCGCGCTGTGTACCGGCGCATTCGTGAGCAAACTACGTACTGAGGAGCGCTGGATGCGCGAAGTATTTGGCGAGGAATATGAGCGCTACCGCGCGGCGGTGCCCGCGCTCATCCCGCTGTTTCCGTGGTAGGAGGCTGCCACGCATTCCTTTCAGCGGCTGTGAGTACTAGAATTCACCGCATGGCGGGTGTCGTCTAGTGGCAAGACATGAGCCTCCCATGCTCAGAACGAGGGTTCGATTCCCTTCACCCGCTCCAGCCTCCTCCGTTTCATCCTTACACGTTCCGCCCAGTAAGCCGCGCATAGGCCTGCGGCAAGAGACGCGCGAACAAAGCCGCCCACTTTCTCTGACCCGATTCCGCGGTGATCAGATCCTGGCGAATTTCGAGTTCGACATGAGGAAGGCCGCGCCTTTCGCCATGCACGGGAATCGCGTAATCCGACTCATCGGACACACTGTAGGGTTCGTTGTCACCGACGATGAGCCCGCTCTCGGCTCTCAGGAGCTCGAGCAGGATATGTGCGAGGCGCGGGTCGCGATTGTAGAGCACGCCGACATGCCAGCTTCGCGCCACACCTTTATATACGGGTGTGAAGCTGTGCACGGAAATGAGGGCGGTGGGCCGGCGAGCGTCGCGTCGCCGGTCGAGCTCAAGCGTAATCCGATTGTGATAGGGCTCGAATATTTCGCGCCGGCGCGCCGCCTTGTGCGCTTCGCTCAAGCCGCTATTGCCCGGCACTGGCGTCAATTCGCTGACGTCTGCAATTGACGTCACGGTCAAGGGAGTGCGGTTGCAATCGATAATGAGACGTGAGTAGTTCTGCCGTATGACGATCGCATCGAGTGCCTGGCCGATCCTGTCGGCGACCGCACCAGCGCCGATATCCCACGCGATATGCCGAGCGCAGTCGGCGTCGGTGAGGCCGAGTTGGCCCAGCCGCCGCGGGAACCGCCTGCCGGCGTGATCAGCAATGATGACAAAAGGAGCCGCGCCGTTTTCGTTGACGACTTTGAAAGCCGGCGGATCCGCAGGCGCCAGAATAGTGTCCAGCGTCTCATTCATCTCTTCGCACCTTGGCTAAATTAGCGAAAGGCAGCAGTTATTGGCAGCTTCTATTCTGGCACAAGAAATGCACACTTCGTCGAGTCCTGCACACGGAGCGGCAATGAGGATTTTGTCCGGCAGACACGTCACCACTTATCGTTACAAGCAGCCAGTGGGCTTCGGCGAGCACACGATGATGCTGTGCCCGCGCGATGATCATGACCAGAGACTCCTCGAGTGGGAACTTGAAGTTACACCGAAGCCGAGTCTCGTGCGGCGCACGCGCGACGTCTTTGGCAATCAAATAGCCGTCGCGCACTTCACCGGCCGCGCCGAGACGCTGCGTTTCGAGAGCCGCTTTCGTGTCGAGCATGCGTCGGCGGAATTCCTTGAGCTCGATATTGAGGCTTGCGCCCGCAGCTGTCCGTTCGTCTACGGCGCCGACGACATGCCGCATCTATTACCGTTCATCGAGCGCGGCTTTGCGGACCCCGGGCGCGAGGTCCACCAATGGACACAGGAATTCCTGCGTGTGAGCGCACTCACCCATACCCATGCCGTGCTGCAAGGCTTGACGCGCCGCATTCATGAGAGCTTCGCCTACAAGGCACGGCATGAAAAGGGTATTCAGGATCCTCTGCAGACTTTGAAGATCGGCAGCGGCAGCTGCCGCGATCTTGCGATGTTCATGATTGAAGCCGTACGTTCGCTCGGCATGGCCGCACGCTTCGTGTCGGGCTATCTGCATGTGCGCGGGCACGGCGAGCAGCAAATCCGCGGCGGTAATACCCACGCGTGGGTTCAGGTCTACGTGCCCGGTAGCGGCTGGGTCGATTTTGACCCTTCCCGCGGAGCGAGCGGCAATCACGACATCGTGCGCGTCGCAGTTGCGCGCGCTCCATCCCAGGCCATTCCTCTCTCGGGTGTTTGGATCGGGTCGCCTGCCGATAATCTGGGGATGACCGTCGAGGTTCGCGTCACGACGGCGGACTCGCAGGAAGGCGAACGCATCCTGGCGCAGGCCTGACGTTTTGATGCCGGATCCTGCACCCAAGCGGTGCAGCTGAAAGGTTTGCCGGTCCGCGCTTGCGGCGCTCTAGCTGACACTCAAGGAAACTGCTGCGCGGGGAACTTGCGCGGGTATGCTACGTTGGTGCATGCCCGAGCCTGGGCATTCAACAACAAGGAGACCCATTGTGAAAATAAAAGTGGGCTACGAGCTGATTTACGAATGTCCGCGGCCGACGCCCATGATGCTGGTGCTCAACGTGCATTACACGCGCACCTCCGACCTCGTCGTACCGGATAGCGTCACGACCGACCCGAGTGTTCCGATAGCCTTCTATCGCGATGGCTTCGGCAACTGGTGCACTCGGCTCGTCGCCCCGGTAGGGCAGATCAAGATTGCGAGCACCGCCATCGTCAGGGACACCGGCGAGCCGGATCCCGTCGTCCCGTCTGCCGAGCAGCACCCGATACAGGACCTGCCGGAAGAAGCCCTGGTATTCCTGCTGGCGAGCCGCTATTGCGACAGCGAAAAATTCTTGCAGATTGCCTGGAACATGTTCGGCCATACCGAGCCCGGCTGGGCGCGCGTGCATGCGATCTGCGAATTCGTGCACAACCACGTGTCATTCGGCTACGAGCATGCGAGCTCCATGAGAACCGCCTGGGATACTTACCATGAGCGGCGCGGCGTGTGCCGCGACTTTGCCCATCTGGCTATCGCTCTGTGCCGCTGCATGAATATTCCGGCGCGCTACTGCACGGGCTACCTGGGCGACATCGGCATACCGCCCCCCTACGGCCCGATGGACTTCGCCGCGTGGTTCGAGGCGTATCTCGGCGGGCACTGGTATACCTTCGATCCGCGCAATTACATTCCGCGGATCGGGCGGGTGCTGATGGCAAGAGGGCGCGACGCCATCGACGTTGCGATCAGCACGACCTTCGGACCCAATGCGCTCGTCGGCTTCCAGGTTTGGTGCGACGAGATCCCGTGAGTTTGAAGGCGAACCGAGCGCTCGAAGCGCGTCAGGGAACTCAGGGCGAGGGGGAGTCCGAGAACAACGGCAGCGTCTGTCGCTCATCG
>Ga0209006_10000736_pt1 | contig 30322 bp, 30 predicted proteins | sample JacPin_JW_Ref_O2_FD_188567 | JGI IMG/M metagenome (GOLD analysis project Ga0209006, IMG submission 188567) | Forest soil microbial communities from Algoma, Ontario, Canada - Jack Pine, Ontario site 1_JW_Ref_O2 (SPAdes) (version 2) | ecosystem: Environmental > Terrestrial > Soil > Boreal...
TCGCGCGCTCGGGATGGTCGAAAAGCCAACGAACATAATATCCGCAATCCTCAAGAGACACATGCGGCACAGCTCCCTCACCAAGCGGAACTCGCCACGTTACGACACCGTCCTCCACCGTAGGTGTCATGGGCGTCCCGGGCGAAATCACCATCTCGATGTACGGACCCGAAGTGAAGAGCGCTGCTCCCATTCGATCACTATTCATCTGATTCTGAAACAAGATCCACTCGCCCATACGGCCCTTGCCGTCGTAATGGCCGGTGCGAAATCTAGAGTCATACCCTGATTTCTTGAGCCCATAATCTAGGTTTCCATACACGAAGAACTTAATTCCTTCTTCGATGGCTATCTCGTAACTGCGGATCGCCCAGTAGGTCTCGGTTTTCTCGCCGGTGTTGAACCCGTCGATGTTGATAAACGCTCCGTCACAACCGCGGAATCCTTCCCGCAGGACGGCTTCGTCGGCGAACGAGCCTTCCAGGACGGAGACGTTGTCGAGTGCGAGGAGGTCTCTGGCTCGTCGGGAGGCGGAGTCGCGGCTGAGGAACCGAACGGAGTACTTCTTGTCGGCGACCAGGGCACGGATGATGGGGATACCTTGGGCTCCGGTGCCACCGATGACAAAGATTTTGGAAGTGGTGTGAGAAGACGTGGTGTGAGAAGACATTGGTGGTCGCTTTGTTCTGCGAGCGTCAGAGACGCTCGATGATCGTCGCGTTGGCCATCCCACCGCCCTCGCACATCGTCTGCAGGCCGTAGCGCGCCCCCCGCTGCTCCAGGGCATTCACCAGGGTGGTCATGATCCGTGCGCCGCTCGCGCCCAGCGGATGTCCGATCGCGATCGCCCCGCCGTTGACGTTGGTCTTCGCCAGATCGGCGCCGGTGTCGGCGGCCCAGGCCAGGACGACCGGAGCGAACGCCTCGTTCACCTCGAACAGGTCGATGTCGGACAGGGTCAAGCCGGCGCGCTGCAGCACCTTCTCCGTCGCGGGGATGACGCCGGTCAGCATGTAGAGCGGATCGGAGCCGACGACGGTCATCGAATGAATGCGCGCCAATGGCCGCAGGCCCAGACGCCGGGCGACCTCGCTGGTGGTGATCAGCACCGCCGCGCTGCCGTCGGACAGCGGTGAGGAGTTGCCGGGCGTGATCTTCCAATTGATCTGGGGAAAACGGGCCGTGTAAGCGTCGTTGTAGAACGCCGGTTTTAGCGCCGCCAGCGTATCCACGGTGGTGCCCGGCCTGATGATCTCGTCGGTGCTCAGCCCGGAGATCGGCGCGAGTTCGTTGTCGAACAGGCCTTCCTTTGTGGCGTGCGCGGCTTTCTCGTGGCTGCCCGCGGAGAAGTCATCGAGCTGCGGCCGGGACAGGCCCCACTTGGCCGCAATCAATTCGGCGCTGATGCCCTGCGGCACGAGGCCTTCCGAGTAACGCTGCTTGAAGGCATCACCGAATGGGTTGGTTCCCGGCAGGATCGACGTGCCCATCGGAACGCGCGACATCGATTCGACGCCCGCTGCCACGACGATGTCGTACGCGCCGGCGATCACACCCTGCGCGGCGAAATGGACTGCCTGCTGGCTGCTTCCGCACTGTCGGTCAACGGTCGTGCCGGGTACCGACTCGGGAAATCCGGCAGCAAGAAGGGCGTTGCGGGCAATGTTGACGGACTGATCGCCCACCTGTGTGACGGCGCCGGCGATCACGTCGTCGATCTGCACGGGGTCGATACCGGCCCGGTCGACCAGCGTGCGCAAACTGTGGGCGAGAAGGTCGGTGGGATGGACGCCGTGCAGCGCTCCGCTGGGCTTGCCTTTGCCGACTGGTGTGCGTACCGCGCCGACGATGACTGCGTCGCGTCCCGCTGATCCGACCATGAAAACCTCCCTAGGTAGAGTCATCTATACTCAGCGTAACAACACGGACAACGGGGTGATTCCATGGCGGTGCTGCAGGGGGCGCTGGCGGATCGAGATACCTGGTCAGCGGTGGGAGAGTGTCCAATCGAACGGACGGTCGAGGTGGTGGGCACGAAGTCGGCGCTGCTGATCCTGCGGGAGGCTTACTACGGCACGACACGGTTCGAGGACTTTTGCGGCCGTGTCGGCATCACGAAAGCGGCGGCCGCGGCGCGACTGAACGAGCTCGTCGAGGCGGGCTTGTTGACCAGGCGGCCGTACCGGGAACCCGGCCAGCGCACCCGCGACGAGTACGTGCTGACGCCGGCGGGCACCGACTTCATGCCCGTGGTGTGGGCGCTGTTCCAGTGGGGCCGGCGGCATCTACCGGATCCGGCACCGCTCCGGCTGGCGCACGCCGGATGTAACGCGGCGGTTACCGTCGGAATGCTCTGCAGCCACGGGCATCTCGTACTGCCTGACGAACTTGTTGTTCGACAGACCCGTAGGCGGTAGAGCTTTGTCGGCGATTACCAATACGCGACGTAAATTTCGGCGGTAAAGTGTATTCAGCGTCACAAGTGAGCATTTGATCAGCGACCCGCGCACTTTCGCTGAGACGAAGGATAAACTACAGGAAGTGTGAAGATGGCTGCCATTCAATTCACAGCAAAACGCAGCGTTTTCGCGTTGGCGATCGCGTTCGCGACCGTCGCTGCCCCGGCGGTGGTGACGTTTGCTGGCGCGGCACCGACCGTCGCGCCGCGGATCCTCGCCGGATGCACCACCGATTCCTCGCCCGGTGACAACTCGCTGGACTGCGCACCGCCCGCCGTGTCCGACTTCGGCGGCGCGCCCAGCGAAATGCAACTGACCGACACCAACCCGGGAATCGGCTCTCCAGAGGATCGCGGCCGCTGACCAGCGGGTCGAATGTTCGCAGCGCTGCGACGCGCTGACTCGTGTGGTGGGATCGCACAGTGGGAATCAAGGTGGCACTGGAGCACCGCACCAGCTACACGTTCGACCGGCTGGTCGAGGTGTATCCGCACGTCGTGCGATTGCGCCCGGCGCCGCACTCGCGGACCGCGATCGAGGCCTACTCCCTGACGGTCGAACCGCGTGACCACTTCATCAACTGGCAGCAGGACGCGTTCGGCAACTACTTGGCCCGGGTAGTGTTCCCGAACCGGGCCCGGCAGCTGACGATCACCGTCGGGCTGATCGCCGACATGAAAGTCGTCAACCCGTTTGACTTCTTCATCGAGGACTGGGCCGAACACACGCCGTTCGTTTACCCGAAGGCGATGGCCGAAGACCTCAGGCCGTACCTGCGACCGGTCGACGAAGGCGACGAAGGTTCGGGCCCGGGGGAGCTGGTGCGATCGTGGGTGCGCGGCTTCTCCATGCCGGACGGGACACCGACGAACGATTTCCTGGTCGCGCTGAACCACGCCGTCAACGCCGACATCGCTTACAGCGTGCGGATGGAGGTCGGCGTCCAGACGCCCGACGTCACGCTTCGCACCGCGATCGGGTCCTGCCGCGACTCGGCGTGGCTTCTGGTGTCGATCCTGCGACAGCTGGGCCTGGCCGCCCGGTTCGTGTCCGGCTATCTGGTGCAGTTGGCCTCCGATGTGGAAGCCCTTGACGGCCCGTCGGGGCCGGCCGCCGACTTCACCGACCTACACGCGTGGGCGGAGGTCTACATACCCGGTGCCGGGTGGGTCGGGCTGGACCCGACGTCTGGACTGTTCGCGGGCGAGGGCCACATCCCGCTGTCGGCGACTCCGCATCCGTCGTCGGCCGCCCCGATCACGGGCAGCACCGGGTTCTGCAACACCACTCTGGACTTCTCCAACACCGTCACCCGCATCCACGAGGACCCGCGCGTCACGCTGCCCTACACCCCGGCGGCGTGGCAGACGATCTGTGACGTCGGCGCGAAGGTCGACGAGCGGCTTTCCGCGGCCGACGTCCGCCTGACGGTCGGCGGGGAGCCGACGTTCGTCTCGATCGACAACCAGGTCGACGACGAATGGACCACCGCCGCCGACGGGCCGCACAAGCGCGAGCGGGCAGCAGACCTGGCCGCGCGCCTGAAGAAGGTGTGGGCGCCGCACGGGCTGATGCAACTGGGGCAGGGAAAGTGGTATCCCGGAGAACCGTTGCCGCGCTGGCTGATTGCGCTGCACTGGCGTACCGACGGGCTTCCGCTGTGGCGTGACGGCACGCTGCTGGCCGGCCCGTGGGCGGACACTCGCGAGAAAGATCTGAACCCCGGGGTTGCGCAGTCGGTGCTCACGAAGATTGCAAGCGGTCTTGGCCTGCCGCCGGGCCAGGTGCGGCCGGCCTATGAGGATCCGCTGAGTCGCCTGGCCGCGAAGGTGCGGATGCCGGCCGGTGACGCGGTCGAGGCCGACGACGATCTGGAGCGCGACAGCTCCGCGGCCCGCGCCGCGCTGCTGGCGCGGCTCGACGAGTCGGTCGTCGAGCCGGCCGCGTATGTGCTTCCCCTGCACCGCCGTGACGACGAAGCCGGCTGGGCGAGCACGGATTGGCGGCTGCGGCGTGGTCGACTTGTATTGCTGGAAGGCGATTCTCCGGCCGGACTCCGGCTGCCGCTCGATGCGATCAGCTGGCGGCCGCGCCGTGCGTCGTTCGAGGCCGATCCGCTGGTGCACAGGACCGCGCTGCGGGTCGAGCCGGAAGCCACCGACGCCGAGGTCGATGACGACGAGACCCTCCCGATCACCGCGGTCGTCGCCGAGGTCCGTGACGGACTGCTGCATGTATTCCTGCCACCGACAGAGCAACTCGAGCATTTCGCGGACCTGATCGCACGAGTCGAGGCGGCGGCCGCCAACACGGGCTGCCGGCTGGTGATCGAAGGGTACGGGCCGCCGCCCGACCCGCGGGTGCAGTCGATGACGATCACGCCCGACCCCGGCGTGATCGAGGTGAACATCGCGCCGACGGCCACTTTCGACGAGCAGAAGCAGCAGCTGGAGACGCTCTATCAGGAAGCGCGGTTGGCCCGATTATCGACGGAGTCGTTCGACTTCGATGGCACCCACGGCGGCACCGGCGGCGGCAACCACATCACGCTGGGCGGCGTCACTCCCGCGGACTCGCCGTTGCTGCGCAGGCCCGACCTTCTGGTGTCGATGCTGACGTACTGGCAGCGGCACCCGTCGCTGTCGTACCTGTTCGCCGGCCGGTTCGTGGGCACCACATCGCAGGCGCCGCGGGTGGACGAGGGCCGCGCGGGGGCGTTGTACGAGTTGGAGATCGCGTTCGCCGAGATCGCACGCCTTTCTGGCACCGATGAGCCTCTCCCGCGAAGAGCACCAGGTAAGGCGCAGCCCTGGGTGACCGACCGCGCGCTGCGGCACCTGCTCACCGACATCACCGGCAACACGCACCGCGCGGAGTTCTGTATCGACAAGCTCTACAGTCCGGACAGCGCCCGCGGCCGGTTGGGGCTGTTGGAGCTGCGCGGATTCGAGATGCCGCCGCATTTCCAGATGGCGATGGTGCAGTCGCTTCTGGTGCGCTCGCTGGTGGCATGGTTCTGGGACGAGCCGCTGCGCGCCCCGCTGATCCGTCACGGCAGCAACTTGCACGGCCGGTACTTGTTGCCGTACTTCATCATTCGTGACATCGCTGAAGTCGCGGGAGAGCTGCGGGCGCACGGCGTCGACTTCGACACCGCCTGGCTGGATCCGTTCACCGAGTTCCGGTTTCCCCGCATCGGCACCGCGGTGTTCGACGGCATCGAAATCGAGCTGCGCGGCGCGATCGAACCGTGGAACACGCTCGGAGAGGAATCCACCGCGGGCGGCACCGCCCGGTACGTCGACTCTTCGGTCGAACGGATCCAAGTCTGTGTGATCGGCGCCGACCGGCAGCGTTACATCGTCACCTGCAACGGCTACCCGGTGCCGCTGCTGGCCACCGACAACCCCGATGTCCAGGTCGCGGGGGTCCGCTTCCGCGCGTGGCAGCCACCGAGCGCGCTGCACCCGACCATCAGCGTCGACGGGCCGCTGCGGGTCGAGCTCATCGACACGGCGACCGGCATGTCGCGAGGGGGATGCACGTACCACGTGTCACACCCCGGCGGGCGGGCCTACGACGAGCCCCCGGTGAACGCGGTGGCGGCCGAGTCGCGGCGCGGTCGTCGCTTCGAAGCAACCGGCTTCACACCGGGCCCGGTCGACATGGCCGACATCCGGGAGAAGCAGGCACGGTCTTTCACCGACGTCGGCGCGCCGGGCATCCTTGACCTGCGGCGCATGCGTACCGTTCTTCGGTAATGGTTCCCGCCAGAGGTTCTGCTCCCGTCGAAACGACGGCCCAGGCCCGCCACGACGCCGACCGCCTGCTGGCCGGCTATCGCGCCGCGCGGACCCAGGAGGCGCTGTTCGACGTGCGCGCGCGGCCGGAAACCGGCTACGACGAGTTCGTCGATGAGGCGGGCACCATTCGGCCGGCCTGGACGGAACTGGCCGATGCGATCGGTGAACGTGGCCGGGCCGGGCTCGACAAGCTGCGGTCCACGGTGCGCGGTCTCGTCGAAAACGACGGGATCACCTACGTCCAGATCGACCCCAACGGCGACGCAGTGACCAACGGTCACGGTGCGACGTCGGCCGCCCCATGGCGGCTCGACGGGCTGCCGCTACTGATCTCGGCGGCCGACTGGGAAGTGCTGGAGGCCGGGCTGTTGCAGCGGTCGCGCCTGCTGGACGCCGTGCTGACCGACCTATATGGTCCGCGGCGGTCGATCTCAAGCGGCCTGCTGCCGCCGCAACTCGTGTTCGGCCACCCGGGCTACCTGCGGGCCGCTCGCGGAATCGAGATCCCAGGCCGCCACCAATTGTTCATGTACGGCTGCGACGTCAGCAGAGATGGTTCCGGAACGTTCCGGGTGAACGCCGACTGGACGCAGGCGCCGTCTGGCGCCGGCTACGCGCTGGTCGACCGTCGAGTGGTGGCCCACGCGATCCCCGACCTGTATGAGCGGATCGGGCCGCGGCCCACCTCGCCGTTCGCGCAGGCGCTGCGGCTCGCGCTGATCGATGCTGCCCCCGACGCCGCCGAGGATCCAGACGTCGTGGTGTTGAGTCCCGGCATCCACTCCGAGACCGCGTTCGACCAGGCCTATCTGGCCACCGTGCTGGGCTTCCCGCTCGTCGAGAGCGCCGACCTCGTGGTGCGCGACGGCAAGTTGTGGATGCGATCGCTGGGCACCCTCAAACGCGTCGACGTGGTGTTGCGACGCGTCGACGCCGACTATGCCGACCCGCTGGAACTGCGGGCCGATTCCCGGCTGGGCGTGGTCGGACTGGTCGAGGTGCAACGTCGCGGCGCCGTTACCGTGGTCAACACACTCGGCAGCGGCGTTCTGGAAAACCCTGGCCTGCTTCGGTTCTTGCCGCAACTCGCCGACCTGCTGCTCGGCGAAACGCCGCTGCTGCACAGCGCGCCGGTGTTCTGGGGCGGCATCGACGCCGAACGCTCACACATCGTGGCGCACCTCTCGTCGCTGCTGATCAAGCCGACCACCGGCGGCGACGCGATCGTCGGCCCCGCGTTGTCGGCGCGGCAACGGGCCACGCTGGTCGCGCGCATCGAGGCCGCACCCTGGCAGTGGGTCGGCCAGGAGCTGCCGCAGTTCTCCTCCGCGCCAACGGGTTACCAGGCCGGGACGCTCACCTCGGCGGGTGTGGGGCTGCGGCTGTTCAGCGTGTCGCAGCGCGGCGGCTATGCGCCGATGATCGGCGGGCTTGGCTACGTGATGGCACCGGGCAATGCGGCGTACAAGCTGAATACCGTTGCCGCCAAAGATGTCTGGGTCCGTCCGACGGAACGCGCGCGCGCCGAGACGGTGACCGTCCCGTCCGTCCAACTGCCGACGATGACCGGTGCGGGAACCCAGGGAGTCAGCTCGCCTCGTGTGCTGTCTGACCTCTTCTGGATGGGACGTTACGGCGAGCGGGCCGAGAACCTGGCACGGCTGCTGATCGTCACGCGCGAGCGCTATCACGAGTTCCGCCATCGTCAGAGCACTGCGGAAAGCGAATGCGTCCCGGTGCTGCTCACCACGCTGGGAGTGATCACTGGAACAGACACCGGCGCCGAGGGCGACCACCCCGAGATGATCGCGGTCGCGCCGTCGACGCTGTGGTCGCTGACCGTCGACCACCACCGCCCGGGGTCGCTGGCTCAGTCGGTGGAACGCCTCGGTCTTGCAGCGCGAGCGGTGCGTGACCAGTTGTCCCCCGACACGTGGAGTGTGCTGGCTGCGGTGGAGCGGGCGGTGGCCCGGAGGTCGGACACGCCGCCCGAATCGCTTGCGGAGGGCGATGCTCTGCTTGCGGCGGCACAGCAGCAGACGCTGGCCGGGATGCTCGCGCTGGCCGGTGTCGCAGCCGAGTCGATGGTGCACGACGTGGGCTGGACGATGATGGACATCGGCAAGCGGATCGAGCGTGGGCTGGGGATCACCGCCCTGCTGCGCGCCACGCTGACGCAGACCCGCAGCGGGGGCGCCGAGCAGGTGATCACGGAGTCCGCGCTCGTGGCGTGCGAATCGTCGGTCATCTATCGGCGACGCAATCTGGGTGTCGTTAGTGTTGCTGCCGTGGCGGAGCTGGTGTTGTTCGACGCAACCAACCCGCGGTCGTTGGTCTTCCAGCTGGAGCGAGTGCGGGCCGACCTGAAGGCGCTTCCGGGTGCGTCCGGGTCGTCACGGCCCGAGCGGCTGGTCGACGACATCAGCACCCGGTTGCGGCGGCTGAATCCGGACGACCTCGAAGACTTCGACGAGAACGGCCGCCGCACCAAACTGGCCGGGCTGCTGGACGGTATCCACGCCTCACTACGTGATCTGTCCGTGGTGATCACCGAGACCCAGCTGTCGCTGCCCGGCGGCATGCAGCCGTTGTGGGGACCCGACGAACGCAGGTTGGTGCCGTGACGGCCACCCGCCGCTACCGGATCATCCACCGCACCGAGTACCGATACTCCGATGTGGTCACCAGTTCATACGGCCGCGGATTTTTGACGCCGCGCGACTTGGCGCGTCAGCGTTGCCTGCATCACGAGCTGCGCATCGATCCCGAACCGGCTGACCGCTCCACCAGCCGCGACGGGTACGGCAACATCAGCACCTATTTCCATGTCACCACCGCGCATAGCGCTCTGTCGGTCACCAGCGCGTCCGTGGTTGAGGTGGATCCGGTTCCGCCGCACGAGTATTCGACGGGACCGGCGATAGCACCGTGGGAGGATGCCCGGCCGACCGGAGTCGCGGGTGCGCTCGCCACGGAGTTCAGCCTCGACCTGCAGCCCCCCGAGATCACGGACGCGGTTCGCGAATACGCCGCGCTCAGCTTCGCCGCGGGGCGCCCGCTGGTCGAGACGCTCGGCGATTTGTCGTCGCGCATCTACACCGACTTCACCTATCGGTCGGGCTCCACGACGGTGTCGACTCTTGTCGACGAGGTAATGGCCGCCCGCGAGGGAGTGTGTCAGGACTTCGCGCGCCTCGCGATCGCCTGTCTGCGCGCTAACGGACTTGCCGCCAGCTATGTTTCGGGATATCTGGCCACCAATGCGCCACCCGGCAAGGAGCGTATGGTGGGCATCGATGCGACCCATGCCTGGGCCGCAGTGTGGACTCCGGGTGACGTATGGCTGGCATTCGACCCGACCAACGACCAGATGGTCGACCAGCGCTACATCGTGGTGGGCTGGGGCCGCGACTACGCGGACATCCCGCCACTGCGGGGCATCATTTACACCGACTCGAAGCGAAGCGTGATCAAAGTCTCGGTGGACGTCGAGCCGTTCGAAGGGGAGTGATTCATGCGTGATTTCATCTGTCCCAACTGCGGTCAGCATCTGGCGTTCGAGAACTCGGTGTGCCTGTCGTGCGAGCGCCCCCTCGGGTTCTCACTCGACGACATTGCGATGCTGGTGATCGCGGACGGGCCGGACAGCGCGAAGGCGGGATTCGTGGACGCCGAAAAGTACCAGCTCTGCGCGAATCTGCATTTGGCCAAATGCAATTGGCTCGTCGTCAAGGAGCCGGTGCGACGTTTGTGTGGGTCGTGCCGACTCACTCGCACCCGGCCGAGCGATGGCGACGAGACGGCGCTGGCCGCATTCGCGGATGCCGAGAAGGCCAAGCGCCGGTTGATCGCCGAACTTTACGAGCTGAAGCTGCCGATCGTGGGCCGCGACGAAGACCCGGATTACGGGCTCGCGTTCGACCTGCTGTCCAGCGAGCAGGACAAAGTGTTCACCGGCCATCACAACGGTGTGATCACGCTGGATCTGGCCGAGGGCGACGACGTCCACCGCGAACAGTTGCGCAAAGCGATGGACGAGCCGTACCGCACGCTGCTGGGGCATTTCCGCCACGAGATCGGCCACTACTACTACTACCGCCTCGTCGAGCCGTCGCACGAGTACGAACAGCGATTCCGGGAGTTGTTCGGCGACCCCAACGCCGACTACCAGGCGGCTCTGGACCGCCACTACAACGAGGGGGCGCCGCCCGATTGGGAGGAGAACTACGTCTCGTCCTACGCGACGATGCACCCGGCCGAGGACTGGGCGGAGACCTTCGCCCACTACCTGCACATCCGGGACACCCTGGACACCGCGGCAGAATTCGGGTTCGCGCCGGCCAACGCCACCTATGAGCGAAGGGTACTGGGCCCCAGCGGCTTCGACACGATCATCGACATGTGGCTGCCGCTGTCGTGGGCGTTGAACATGGTCAACAGGTCGATGGGCCGCGGTGATCTGTACCCGTTCCTACTGCCCGTTCCGGTGCTGGACAAAATGCGGTTCATCCACACGGTCATCGACGAGGTGACCTCCGTGCCAACGAAACTCGCCGCGGACAGCATCGACCCGTCGCACGGCAAGTCTTGACGCGCCGCACAGCGAAGGGCAGCATCACGCGGCATGACCCAACGTTTTGGTGCTCGCCTTGGCGCGGCCGTACTTGTCGGTGCGATGGCTCTGCAGCTTGCGGGCTGCGGCAGCACGATCAATCCGGACGGAGCCGCAAAGTCCGTTACCGATGTGGTGTCTCAGAAGACGGGTTTCAAGCCGACCGACGTTAAGTGCCCCTCGGGAGTCGACGCCAAGGTGGGTGAGGAATTCGACTGCCACTTCACGGGTCCGGAAGGCCCCTACACCGCGCATGTGAAAATCACGAGCGTCAACGGCCAGGACGTCGGGTTCGATATCAACAGCCGGCGGAGCTAGCCGCCAGAAAGGCTCTGCAGCGCGGCCAGAAGGCTGCCGCGCGGGGAGATTCGGTAGCCGACGTCGAGGCTCTCGCCAGGCCGAGGCCACGGCGGCAGCTCGGTAATCAACCGTTGACCCGGAGGGCCGGTGCGTCGGTGCCGAGGCACAATAATCGCAAGTTGCCGCTGGCGCGATGTCCCAGTGGGTGCGAGGTGTGCCGGCGGGGGACTTGGCGGCACACCTGATGCCGGCATTCGGCCCAGGTGCCCCAGCACGGAGCGGTGACGGCACCGTTGGATTGCCGGGCCTTTCAAGTTGCTGGGTTACCGCGACAACTCCCTGGTCGGGCCGATATTGGAAGCCGTGCAGCTTCTAGCCGACATCACGGACTACGGCGATCGATATTGGAGCGCCACCCGTTTCGGCGTAGCGACACTCGCCGAGGGGAAGGACGCTGTCAGGCAGCGCATCAAGGATCGCACCGGCCTGTAGTCACCGAAGTCGTTCTGGTGGCGGCGTCGCCCAGACTGAAGCTAGTGCGACCGACATCGGCGCGTCGTCGCGGTGGTTTAAGTGTCGCGGTGGTGATCGGTGTCTCGCTGTCGTGGTATGCCTAAAACGTGTCCGATGGTCTGTTCAACCTTCCCGGCACAGACGACTCCGCCGGTGGGCAGGGCCGCGGTTCGGGACTGCCCGCGCCGCTGGCCGTCAGAATGCGTCCGGTGTCGCTCGACGAGGTCGTCGGGCAATCGCATCTGCTCGCGCCGGGGTCGCCGCTGCGTCGGCTGATCGAAGGCTCCGGTGCCGCGTCCGTCATCCTCTACGGGCCGCCCGGCACTGGAAAGACCACGCTCGCGTCGTTGATCTCCGGGGCCACCGGCCGCCGGTTTGAGGCGCTGTCGGCCGTGTCCGCCGGTGTCAAGGAGGTCCGCGCGGTCATCGAGAACGCCCGCCGGGCCGCCGCCCACGGCGAGCAGACAGTGCTGTTCATCGACGAGGTGCACCGATTCTCCAAGACCCAGCAGGACGCGCTGTTGGCCGCGGTCGAGAACCGGGTCGTGCTGCTCGTCGCGGCCACCACCGAGAATCCCTCGTTCTCCGTGGTGGCTCCACTGCTGTCGCGGTCGCTGATCCTGCAGTTGCACCCGCTGACCGCGGAGGACATCCGTACGCTCATCCAGCGCGCGATCGACGATCCGCGGGCTCTCGGCGGCCGCGTGCCGGTGGAACCCGACGCCATCGAGTTGCTGGTGCGGCTGTCCGCCGGCGACGCTCGCCGGGCACTCACCGCGCTGGAGGTCGCGGCGGAAACGGCGGGCGATGGCGGCGCACCCGTGACCGTTGCGAGCATCGAAGAGTCCTTGGACAAGGCGGCCGTCCGCTACGACCGGGACGGTGATCAGCACTACGACGTGATCAGCGCCTTCATCAAGTCCGTCCGGGGCTCTGACGTCGACGCCGCGTTGCACTACCTGGCGCGCATGCTCGTCGCGGGGGAGGATCCGCGGTTCGTCGCCCGCCGGCTAATGATTCTGGCCAGCGAGGACATCGGCATGGCCGATCCCACCGCGCTGCAGACCGCCGTCGCCGCCGCGCAGACGGTCCAGTTGATCGGGATGCCGGAGGCGCAACTGACGTTGGCGCACGCCACCATCCACCTCGCAACGGCGCCGAAGTCCAACGCGGTCATGGCGGCGATCTCCGCGGCGATGAACGACATCAAGGCGGGCAAGGCGGGTCGGGTGCCGGTGCACTTGCGCGACGGGCATTACAGCGGTGCGGCCGCGCTGGGTAATGCGGTCGGCTACAAGTACTCCCACGACGATCCCGACGGTGTTGTGGCACAGCAGTACCCGCCCGACGAGCTAGTCGGCGTCGACTACTACCAGCCCGCAGACCGGGGTGCCGAACGCGAGATCGCCGCGCGGGTCGAGCGGCTGCGCGCGATCATCCGCAACGCTGTCAAGCCCCGGCGGTAATCACGGGGCATGTGCGGCCCCGAGATACCAGCGCGGCACCCGCACCGGCTGCCACGCCAACAACGCCTCGACTTGATTCCGCGCGGTCGACCCGGCGAATTCCAAGAATCCTCCAAGGGGTCCGACGCAAACTTTATGACCGGCCACGGGCCGACATCCACAAAGGAACAACCATGGACCGAATTTCACGACCTACGAATCTTCCCCGTTCACACGGGAACGCCGTGAAGTCTGTGAAACTAGGAATTGCACGGGTAGCAACGACCCTATTGGTGTCTGGCGTTTTGGGTATGGCCGCTCTGGGATTGGGAGCAAGTACCGCCCACGCTTATACGTATGGCCCATTTCAATGGTGCCCAGGGCAAGACTTGCCGAATGATCCACCACGGCCGGATGGGGAACTGGTTTGGGACATGAGTGTCTGCCACACCTACTACTTCGAGTACGACGTGCGAACCAAGGCTCCTGCGCACTATTGGGAGGGACCCAACCTATTTCCAACTCCAATCCCGCCGCCTCCGCCGCCTGCGAATCCGCCGAACATATTCGAGCAATGCCCCGGACTCATACCCTTCGTTACCTGCTTGCCGGGCCTATAGACACGGTGCGGAGACCAGCCCTTTCGAGTTCGTTGCCGAATAGGCGCGAGAAACGTTGCACCCGGCCGAAAGTTATGACAGGAACCAACCATGAACCGAATTTCGGAATCTGCGAGTCTTCCCTGTTCACGCCGGAATAATCTGCGGTCTATGAAACTAGGAATCGCAGGGTTAGCAACGGCACTGTTGGTGTCCGGCGGTTTGGGTCTGGCCGGTTTGGGGCTGGCCGCAGGTAACGCCCAGGCCGAGCCCGGTCTTGCGCCGCAATTTCATGCCCCGGTTCCCGCCAAGGTAAGGGGCCCATATCAATGGTGCCCAGGGCAGCCCCTGCCGTATAACGATGGCAATATAGTTTGGGACATGGGTGTCTGCCACACCTGGTACGGGGTCGACTACGGGTTCCAGGCCAACCGCGGTCAATTTGTGTACGAGGGAGATACTCCGCCGGCGGATCTTGGGTGCATCCCCCTGATCTGCTTGCCCGGGCTGTAGTTATCGTTGATGGCTAGAAGCGTGTGATCCTTTGCAACACAAGGTGTTCTGCGTGCGCCCCGTTGCCCGAAGCGCGCGCGTCGCGCCAGTTACTCCTCAAACCAACTCGGGTACCCGCAGGTGCGCCAGCGCCAGCTCGAATTCGCCGACGTCGAGCTGGTCGGCGCCCAGTTCCCGAATCCGGCTGGCCCGCAACGACCGAGCCTGCTCCCGGTTGCGATCCATCGCGTCGCTGCTGTCGAAACTGACCGACGACACGGATCGGCCCGTCGAGCGATCGATGAGCAGGCTTGCGCTGCAGAACCCCTCGAGCTCCTGCAACGCAGGAAGGACGGCCTCCCGATAGAAGTCGACAGATCGGTCGAGTTGACCGTTGGCTGCCTTGAACCACGTCGCCCGCACGCACGCACCGTCATTCGACCGATGATCGCGGTGCAAGACGGCGATTTCCCACTCCTCGACGGTCATGGCGCCCCTGAAGCTCTCAGCGGCGCGCTCGCGAACAGGTGCCACCTGATCGTCGCTCGCGCGCATCGCCTCCTCGGTTTCCCATGCGCTGGTGGCAATGCACCGACCCGACTCGCGATCGACCAACAACGACATGCCGATGCAGCCGTCGATGGCCTGCAGCGCGGGCATGACTTCGTCGCACATGTACGCAATACCCGCGTCGATGGACTCCGGTTGCGCCTCAATAGTGGTAGAGCGTGCGAACACGATCCACCCCCTCTTTGTTCGTGGCAGCGCCCCGGTGGCGCCACCCGTCCGCTCACTAGGTTCCTCCTCTCAATCGATGCTCGCAATGGGCAGCTAAAGGGCTTCATCCGTACGCTGAGGATGTGGATACCGCCGTCCTCAATGTCGACACCACGCGCCGGCGAATCGTCGACCTGACCGACGATGTCCGGTCGTTCTGCGCCTCGCATGGCGACGGCTTGTGCAACGTGTTCGTGCCCCACGCGACGGCGGGGGTCGCGGTCATCGAGACGGGCGCGGGCAGTGACGACGACCTTGTTGAGACGCTCGAACGGCTATTGCCACGCGACGACCGCTACCGTCACGCGCACGGTTCGCCGGGCCACGGCGCCGACCACGTGCTCCCGGCCCTGATCACGCCCTCGGTGACGCTGCCGGTTCAGGCAGGCAAGCCGCTGTTCGGCACCTGGCAGAGCGTTGTGCTCGTGGACCTCAACCGCGATAATCCCCGGCGGTCGGTGCGGCTGAGCTTCGTCGACGGCTAAAGGCACCGGCAGGTCGCCCAGTGGGGGCACCTCCCGCGTGCGGGGGACGTTGAGTTGATGCAGACCGGTAATGTAGTCGGGTCGAAGGGCCCCTAGAGAAATTAGCTCCGAGAGCAGACGGCGACAGCAGTGCAAACACACGAAATAAGGAAGCGGTTCACCGACCACTTCGTGAATGCGGGCCACACCGAGGTGCCGAGCGCCTCGGTGATCCTCGACGACCCCAACTTGCTGTTCGTGAACGCCGGCATGGTGCAGTTCGTGCCTTACTTCCTCGGTCAGCGCACCCCGCCCTACCGCACCGCGACCAGCATCCAAAAGTGCATCCGCACGCCTGACATCGACGAGGTCGGCGTCACGACCCGGCACAACACCTTCTTCCAGATGGCCGGCAACTTCTCGTTCGGCGATTACTTCAAACGCGGCGCGATCGAGCTGGCCTGGACGCTTCTGACCAACCCGGTCGAACAAGGCGGATATGGGCTGGATTCTGAAAGGCTCTGGGCCACGGTCTATTTAGATGACGACGAAGCCGCGGAGCTGTGGCAGGAGATCGCTGGTCTGCCGCCGGAACGGATTCAGCGGCGCGGCATGGCCGACAACTACTGGTCGATGGGTATTCCCGGTCCCAGCGGGCCGTCGTCCGAGATCTACTACGACCGCGGCCCCGAGTACGGGCCCGAGGGCGGCCCGGCCGCGAGCGAGGACCGCTACATCGAGATCTGGAATCTCGTGTTCATGCAGAATCTTCGTGGTGAAGGCACCTCGAAAACCGATTTCGAGATTCTTGAGCCGTTGCCGCGCAAGAACATTGACACGGGGATGGGCGTCGAGCGGATGGCCTGCGTGCTGCAGGGCGTTGACAACGTCTACGAGACCGACCTGCTGCGTCCGGTGATCGACAAGGTCGCCGAGATCGCGCCGCGCGGATACGGCACCGGAAACCACGACGACGACGTCCGCTACCGGATCATCGCCGACCACAGCCGCACAGCTGCGATCCTGATCGGGGACGGCGTCAGCCCCGGCAACGACGGGCGCGGATATGTGTTGCGCCGCTTGCTGCGCCGCATCGTGCGGGCCGCCAAGTTGCTCGGCATCGACATCCCGATCATGGGCGAGTTGATGGCCACCGTGCGCGACGCGATGGGACCGTCGTACCCCGAACTGGTCACCGACTTCGCCCGCATCACCCGGATCGCGGAGGCCGAGGAGGCCGCGTTCAACCGGACGCTGGCCTCGGGCTCACGGTTGTTCGAGGAGGCCGCCAGAACGACGAAGGCTTCGGGCGCCACGGTGCTGAGCGGCTCCGACGCGTTTACGCTGCACGACACCTACGGATTCCCGATCGACCTCACGCTCGAGATGGCCGCCGAGGCGGGTCTGGCAGTCGATGAGGCAGGCTTCCGGAAGCTGATGGCCGAGCAGCGCGACCGCGCGAAGGCCGACGCCGCAGCCCGCAAGCATGCCCACGCCGACCTGACCGCGTACCGCGAATTGGTGGACGCCGCGCCGACGGAATTCACTGGGTTCAACGAACTGGCCTCAGAGGCAAAGGTTCTCGGCATCTTCGTCGACGGCAAGCGCGTGCCGGTTGTCGCGCACAACCCTGAGATGCGGGCGGCCCAACGCGTCGAGCTGATCCTCGACCGCACCCCTCTGTACGCCGAATCCGGCGGTCAGATCGCCGACGAGGGCACGATCACCGGCACCGGCGCCGGCGCGACCGCGAAGGCCGCCGTCACCGACGTGCAGAAGATCGCGAAAACGCTGTGGACGCACCGGGTCAACGTCGAGTCGGGTGAGTTCGTCGAGGGCGACACCGTGGTCGCCGCCGTGGACCCGCGCTGGCGTCACGGCGCCACCCAGGGTCACTCGGGCACCCACCTCGTTCATGCCGCTCTGCGACAGGTGCTGGGCCCCAACGCTGTTCAGGCGGGCTCGCTGAACCGTCCGGGGTATCTGCGGTTCGACTTCAACTGGCAGGGGGCGCTGTCCGAAGACCAACGCACGCAGATCGAGGAAGTCACCAACGAGGCGGTCGAGGCCGACTTCGAAGTACATACGTTCACCACCGAACTCGACAAGGCCAAAGCGATGGGCGCAATGGCACTGTTCGGCGAGGCCTACCCGGACGAAGTCCGCGTCGTCGAGATCGGCGGCCCGTTCTCGTTGGAGTTGTGCGGCGGGACGCACGTGCACAACTCCGCGCAAGTGGGTCCGGTCACCGTCCTCGGTGAATCGTCGATCGCGTCGGGCGTTCGCCGCGTCGAGGCCTACGTCGGGCTGGATGCGTTCCGGCACCTGGCCAGGGAGCGCGCGTTGATGGCGGGGTTGGCGTCGTCGCTGAAGGTGCCGTCGGCGGAAGTCCCCGCGCGGGTGGCCACCTTAGTTGAGCGGCTCAAAGTGGCGGAGAAGGAACTCGAGCGAATGCGGCAGGCGTCGGCGCGTGCTACTGCCGCAAATGCTGCAGCCGGCGCCGAACAGATCGGTAGGGTCCGAGTGGTGGCCCAGCGGATGTCGGGGGAGACTGCGGGGGACCTGAGAAACCTCGCCGGCGACATTCGCGGCCGGCTGGGTAGTGAACCGGCGGTGGTGGCGCTGGTCGCAGAGGGCGACAACGGCGCCGTGCCCTATGTGGTGGCGGCCAACGCCGCGGCTGTCGATCTCGGCCTGCGGGCAAGCGAGCTGGCGAAGGAAGTCAACGCGGCAATCGACGGCCGCGGCGGCGGTAAGGCGGAGTTGGCGCAGGGGTCGGGGAAGAACCCTGCCGGGATCGACGCCGCCCTCGCCGCACTGAGAGCAGAGATTGCCAGAGGTTAGCTGAGTGACCGTCGGAGGAGAGCGCCTGCCGGACCGCCCTGGCAGCGACGATCCCGGCCGCGGTCGTCGACTGGGCATCGATTTCGGCAGCGTGCGCATCGGGGTGGCCGCCAGCGACCCGGACGGCATCCTCGCGACACCGGTGGAGACGGTGCGCCGCGACCGCTCCGGCGGGCATCTGCGCCGCCTGGTGGCGCTGATCGGTGACCTCGACATCGTCGAGGTAATTGTCGGCCTGCCCCGGACACTGGCCGACCGCGCCGGGGCGTCCGCGAAAGACGCGATCACGCTTGCCGACGAGCTCGCCGGGCGTATCCATGGAATTCCGGTCCGTCTGGCCGACGAGAGGTTGACCACGGTGGCCGCACAGCGGTCGTTGCGTGAGGCCGGAATCCGGGCGAAGGCGCAGCGCTCGGTGATCGACCAGGCTGCCGCGGTCGCGATTCTGCAGGGTTGGCTGGATCAGCGGCGCACGTCGGCCCCGTACGAATCGGTCCCGTACGAAGAGGCCGGCGGTGACTGAACACTGGGGGCGTGAGCGGACAGAACCCGTGGCGGTCGGTGCGGCGCCACGGCGCAGTTCTCGCGCCGACCGCATTCGCGACGAGCGAGTTCGTCGGCGCCGCAAGAACTCTCGCAACCTTGTTCTGGCGTTGCTCGTCGTCGTGATTATCGCGGCGGCGTTCCTCTTCTCGAGGCTCTGGCACAACTGGTTCGGCGACTACTCGGGCGACGGCACGAGCGACGTCGTGATCCAGGTTCACGACGGCGACTCGACCAGAGCGGTAGGGCAGACGCTGCAGGACAGCAAGGTCGTCGCTTCGGCCCAGAAGTTCGTTGACGAGGCCCGGGACAATTCGGCGATCTCGTCGATCCAGCCGGGTTACTACCAGATGCGGACCGAGATTTCGGCCGCGGACGCGGTCCGGCGGCTCACCGACCCGCAGAACCGTGTCGGCAAGCTCGTCATTCCGGAGGGTCGACAACTCGACGACGTCCAGGACGTCAGAACGAATGCGGTGACCGACGGCATCTTCACGCTGATCTCCCATGCGTCGTGCGTTCAGGTGGACGGCGACCGGCACTGTGTTTCGGTGGATGAGCTGCGGCAAGTCGCCGGCAGCGACTCCCCGTCAGCGCTGAACGTGCCGTCCTGGGCCGAACAGCCGGTGCAGGCCATGGGTGGTGACCACCGCAGGCTGGAGGGCTTGATTGCGCCCGGCACATTCAACATCAACCCCGCGTGGACGGCGCAGGAGATGCTGGCAAAGCTCATCGGCGACAGCGCAACTCAGTTCTCGCAACGCGGGCTCGGCGATTCGCCCGACGGACTTTCCATGTCGGCGTACCAGACGTTGATTGTCGCGTCGTTGGTGCAGCGCGAGGCGAAACCCGCCGACTTCGCCAAGGTGGCCCGCGTTATCTACAACCGGCTGCAGGTGCACCAGAAGCTCGAATTCGACTCGACCATCAACTACTCGCTGGACCGGCAGGAGGTTGCGACCACCGACATCGACCGCGCCCGCAACACCCCATGGAACACGTATCTCAACGAGGGCCTGCCGAAGACTCCGATCTGCTCGCCGGGTGATCAGGCGCTGGCCGCCGCCGAGCGGCCGGAACCGGGTGACTGGCTGTACTTCGTCACCGTGGATATGCAGGGCACCACGCTGTTCACCCGCGACTACCAGGAGCATCTGGCCAACATCGAACTGGCCAAGCGCAACGGTGTCCTCGACAGCGCGCGATGAGCCAAGGGCGTAAAGCTGCGGTCCTGGGTTCGCCGATTGCGCACTCCAAGTCGCCGCAACTGCACCTCGCTGCCTACCGCGCGCTTGGTCTGCGCGACTGGACCTATGAGCGCATCGAATGCTCCGCAGAGCAATTGCCAAGTGTGGTAAGCGGGTTGGGCGCGGAGTGGGTGGGCGTCTCGGTGACGATGCCCGGCAAGTTCGCCGCACTGCGGTTTGCCGACGAACGCACCGAGCGCGCGCAGCTCGTGGGTTCGGCCAACACCCTGCTGCACACCGAACACGGGTGGCGGGCCGATAACACCGACGTCGACGGGGTCACCGGCGCGCTGGGCTCCGTGCGTGGCGACCTTGTCGTGTTGGGGGCGGGCGGCACCGCGCGCGCGGCGGTGGTCGCGGCGGCCGGCCTGGGTGCCCGCAGAGTGACCGTGGTGGCCCGCGACCCCGCCAGGGCGGAACCGCTGCTGGAATTGGCGGCGACGGTGGGGTTTGACGGTCGGTGGCGGGCATTCGTCGACCCTGACCTCGCCGGGGCTGTCGCTGCCGCTGGTGCGGTGGTGAGCACGATCCCGGCCGACGCCGCGGCGGGCCACCTCGCCGCCTTGCGAGGGGCGCCCGTGCTGCTGGACGCGATCTACGACCCATGGCCAACGCCGCTCGCCGCCGCGGTGACCGAGGCGGGCGGCCGGGTGATCGATGGGCTGCAGATGCTGCTGCATCAGGCGTTCGCCCAGGTCGAGCAGTTCACGGGCCGGCCCGCACCGAAAGAAGCGATGGCTGCGGCCCTGCGCTGACGTTGCCTCCGCTCATGGGGGCGGGTCCCACCGGACCGGCGATGTGCGTCGCAACCGCGGCCGCCGCAGCGCAGGGGATCGTTTAGACCTTCGCATGGGAAGATGGGACGCGTGTTGCGTTGGACGACGGCCGGCGAGTCGCACGGCCGCGCGCTGGTGAGCATGCTCGAGGGCATGGTCGCCGGTGTGCACGTCACGTCCGACGACATCCGGACCCAGCTGGCACGACGCCGGCTGGGCTACGGCCGCGGTGCGCGGATGAAGTTCGAGGCCGACGACGTCACCGTGCTGGCCGGCGTCCGCCACGGCGTGACGCTCGGCGGCCCGATCGCCGTCGAAATCGGCAACACCGAGTGGCCGAAGTGGGAGACCGTGATGGCCACCGACCCGGTCGACCCAGCAGAGCTGGCGGACATCGCCCGCAACGCGCCGTTGACACGCCCGCGGCCCGGTCATGCGGACTATGCAGGCATGCTCAAGTACGGCTTCGACGATGCCCGTCCGGTGCTGGAGCGGGCGAGCGCCAGGGAGACCGCGGCCCGCGTCGCGGCCGGCACCATCGCGCGGGAGTTCCTGCGCCAGGCCTTGGGCGTCGAGGTGCTGTCACATGTGACCTCGATCGGCGCGTCCAAGCCCTACGACGGCCCGCCTCCACAGCCATCCGACCTCGACGCGATCGACGCGAGCCCCGTGCGCGCCTACGACAAGACAGCCGAGCGGGCGATGATCGACGAGATCGAGGCCGCCAAAAAGGACGGCGACACCCTCGGCGGCGTCGTTGAGGTGGTCGCACAGGACCTGCCGGTCGGACTCGGGTCGTTCACCAGCGGGGACAGCCGCCTCGACAGCCAGTTGGCCGCCGCGGTCATGGGCATTCAGGCGATCAAGGGCGTCGAGATCGGCGACGGGTTCGAGACCGCGCGCCGTCGCGGGAGCGTCGCGCACGACGAGATGTACCCGGGACCCGGCGGCGTCCTCCGGTCGACCAACAGAGCCGGCGGGCTTGAGGGCGGCATGACCAACGGCCAGCCGCTGCGGGTACGGGCGGCGATGAAGCCGATCTCCACCGTGCCGCGCGCGCTCGCGACCGTGGATATGGCCACCGGCGACGAGGCGGTGGCGATCCATCAGCGCTCCGACGTTTGTGCGGTGCCAGCGGCCGGCGTGGTGGCCGAGTCGATGGTCGCGCTTGTGCTCGCCCGCGCTGTGCTGGAGAAATTCGGCGGCGACTCGATCGCCGAGACCAAGAACAACATCGCGTCATATCTGGAGGCCATTGCCGCCCGGGAACATGACGCACGGGCGTCGGGGTAGCCGCGATGGCACCCAAGGCTGTACTGGTCGGGCTGCCCGGCTCAGGCAAGTCCACTATCGGACGGCGGCTGGCCAGGGCGCTGGGCGTGACATTCGTGGACACTGACGCCGCGATCGAGGAGAAGACGGGTCGATCCATCGCCGACCTGTTCGCGACCGACGGCGAGCAGGAATTCCGGCGAGTCGAGGAAGAGGTGATCCGGGCGGCGCTCGCCGAGCACGCCGGCGTGCTCGCGCTCGGAGGGGGCGCGATCACCAGCCCAGGCGTACGCGACGCGTTGGCCGGACACACCGTGATCTATTTGGAAATCAACGCGACCGAAGGGGTGCGCCGCACCAGTGGCGCCACGGTGCGCCCGCTGCTGGCGGGTCCCAATCCGGCCGCGAAGTATCGTGCGCTGATGACCGATCGGGTTCCGCTCTACCGCGGTGCGGCCACGCTTCGCGTCAACACGAACCGTCGCAATCCCGGTGCCGTTGTACGTCACATCGTTGCGCGGCTGGAAGACCCGCATCCACGGTCGCGACGCAGGCACCGCTCGACGTGGCGGCGATCGCCGATCTCGTTGACGCCGAGTGAAACCACTCAGGCGCCACCGAGCCCCGCGGCACTCGCCGCACGCTGTGCGGAGCGCACGCAGCGTGACTGAACCCGTGACGGTCGATGTCCTCGTGGAGCCGCCGTATCCGGTGATCATCGGCTCCGGGCTGCTCGGTGAGTTGACTCGCCTGCTCGACGGGACCCACAAGGTTGCCATCCTGCACCAGCCCGTGATGGCGCCCACCGCTGAACAGATGCGAACTGCGTTGTCAGACAAGGGAGTTGACGCGCATCGCATCGAAATTCCCGACGCGGAGTCAGGGAAGGAACTACCGGTTGTCGGCTTCATCTGGGAAGTGTTGGGCCGCATCGGTGTTGGCCGCCGGGACACCATCGTCAGCCTCGGCGGCGGTGCAGCCTCCGATGTCGCGGGTTTCGCCGCCGCAACGTGGCTGCGCGGAGTGTCGATCGTGCACGTTCCGACCACTCTGCTCGGCATGGTCGACGCGGCGATCGGTGGGAAGACCGGGATCAACACCGACGCGGGCAAGAACCTCGTCGGCGCGTTCCACCAGCCACGGGCGGTGCTCGTCGACCTTGACACGCTGAAGACGCTGCCACGCAACGAGATCGTCGCCGGAATGGCCGAGGTGGTCAAAGCGGGTTTCATCGCCGACCCGACAATCCTCGACATCATCGAGCGCGACCCAGAGGCGGCGATCGACCCGCGCGGTTCGGTGTTGCCCGAGTTGATTCGCCGCGCGGTCGCGGTCAAGGCCGAGGTCGTCGCCGCCGACGAGAAGGAATCGCAGCTACGCGAAATCCTGAACTACGGCCACACATTGGCCCATGCCATCGAGCGTCGCGAGCATTATCAGTGGCGGCATGGCGCCGCAGTGGCAGTGGGGCTCGTGTTCGCCGCCGAGCTGGGCCGGCTCGCGGGCAGGCTCGACGACGCGACGGCGGACCGGCACCGATCGATCCTGACGTCGCTGGGCCTGCCGGTCAGCTATGACGCGGATGCCTTGCCGCAGCTGATCGAATTCATGGCCGGCGACAAGAAGACGCGCGCGGGGGTGCTGCGGTTCGTGGTTCTCGACGGCCTGGCCAAGCCGGGCCGGCTGGAGGGACCCGACCCGTCGCTGCTGGCCGCGGCGTACGCCGAGTTGGGTGAAGAGGCTGCGCCGATGAGCCTCTCGGGCGAAGAGGAGAACATACCGATGAGCCTCTCGGGCGAAGAGGAGAACATGCAGTGACGACGGTCAACGTGCTGAACGGCCCGAATCTGGACCGGTTGGGGCTGCGCGAGCCGGATGTGTACGGCGACATCACATATGCAGAGCTCGTTGCCGTGATCGTGCGGACCGCCGCCGAGCTCGGGTTGAAAGCCGTTGTGCGGCAAAGCGACAGCGAGGCTGAACTGATCGACCTGATTCATCGTGCCGCCGACGCCGGCGAGCCGGTGATCCTCAACGCCGCCGGCCTGACGCACACCTCGGTCGCGCTGCGAGACGCATGCGCGGAGCTGAAACCACCTCTGATCGAGGTGCACATCTCAAACGTGTTCGCGCGCGAGGAATTCCGGCATCACAGCTACATCAGCCCGGTCGCGACGGGCGTGATCGTCGGTCTGGGTGTGCAGGGCTATCTGCTGGCCCTGCACTACGTCGCCGGCGTTTCCTGAGTCGCGTCGTCGTCCTTCACCGCGGCGAACACGTCGGTGTCTGGGCCGTGGCTGCCTTCGTGACTGGGAATGGGGTGGGACTTGTCGTAGCCCCGGTCCCAAATGGCGCGACCCGTGGCAACGCCGGCCGTCGCCATGAGGAACACCAGCAGCGCGGTGAACGCGGCGAACGTCGTGATCTCGTTCACCAAGCCCGCCACGTACATCGTCGTGTAGAACTGTCCGATCAGCCACGCCACCGCGCCCGACAGGACGCCGGCGACCAGGCCGGCGAGCAGCCATGTCATGGCCAGGTCGCCGCGGCGGTCGGGGTCGGGTTGTGCTTTGGCGTCGGCGCGCCCGTCGATGTACCCCCACGCCAGCGCGACGATCGCGTAGATCACCACCAGCAGGATGCTGATCGTGGTCGCGTGAGTTTCCCAGGTGTTGATCATCACGCTCTGAATCACCCGCAGGACGACCATCCCGAACGCGAAGATCAGCCCCCGCAGCAACCATGCCCTCATGGGCGCTGAGCCTAGCGGGTAGCGTCAAGTGCCGTGACGCATTCCCAGCGACGCGGCCGCCTGCGTCGCCGGCTGGCAGAGGCCGGACTGGACGCGATGCTGGTAACGGACCTGGTCAACGTGCGGTATCTGTCCGGCTTCACCGGCTCGAACGCGGCGTTGCTGGTTTACGCCGACGACGACGCGCGCGCGGCGCTAGCCACCGACGGCAGGTATCGGACCCAGGCGGCGCGTCAGGCGCCGGATCTACGGCTCGAGATTGACAGGGCCTGCGGACCGCACCTTACGAAGGTGGCGGCGGCCGACGGTGTGGCCCGGCTGGGCTTCGAGAGCCACGTCGTCACGGTCGACGGTTACGACCAGCTGGCGCGGGCGGCCGCCGAGATGGAGTTGGTCCGGGCATCGGGCACCGTCGAGGCGATGCGGGAGGTCAAGGACGACGGCGAGAAGGCACTGCTGCGTCTGGCGTGCGAGGCCGCCGACGCCGCGCTGGCCGACTTGATCGAGCGCGGTGGGCTGCACCCCGGACGCACGGAACAGCAGGTGGCTCGGGAACTCGAGGCGTTGATGCTTGACCACGGCGCCGACGGGGTGTCGTTCGAGACGATCGTGGCGACGGGACCGAATTCCGCCATTCCTCATCACCGGCCGACCGATGCGCAGCTGGCGTCCGGTGATTTCGTGAAGATCGACTTCGGCGCGCTGGTCGCGGGATATCACTCCGACATGACGAGGACGTTTGTGCTCGGTCAGGCCGAGCAGTGGCAGCGCGACGTCTATGACCTGGTGTCCGCCGCGCAGCGGGCCGGGCGGGAGGCGTTGGTACCCGGCACGGCGTGCAAAGACGTCGATGCCGCGGCGCGGACCGTCATCGCTGATGCCGGCTACGCCGAGAATTTCGGGCATGGGCTGGGCCACGGCGTCGGTCTGCAGATCCACGAAGCGCCGGGAATCAGCGCAGCGTCCGCGGCTACGCTCCAAGTCGGCTCCGCGGTGACCGTGGAGCCTGGCGTCTACCTTCCCGACCGCGGTGGAGTCCGCATCGAGGACACGTTGATCGTGGGCGAAACGGGCCCGGAACTGCTGACCCGGTTTCCGAAGGAACTGGCGATTCTGAGCTAGTCAGTGTTGGCAGAGGTTTGCTTGCGATCGATCGGCCAAAGGTCAGAGGGGCCCGGAGGCCGACGCTGGCTGAAACAGCTCACCGGGTTCCCCATCCGAAAGAGAATTGATACCGGATTGTTCCGATAATGGCGCGCCGCTGGACTAGCGTGCGCGCCATGTCCTCAGAGGTACCTGACACCAAGCCCTCGCGCCGCCGCGCACGCCGGTTCGCGGCACGGCATTGGTTGGCCATCGTTCTTATCGTGCTTGCGGTGATCTTCGTCGTGCAAAACACGGTTCGCCACGAGGTGCATTTACTTTGGGTCAGCGTCGAGGCGGCGACCTGGGTGGTGCTGACCGTCATATTTCTGGTGGGCGTGGTGACCGGCTGGCTGTTGGGTCGCCGACGACGTTGACGCCGGGTTGGTCGAGCTCGACGAAGTCCCTACCCGGCCCAGTATGGTCCGTAAACACCAAAGGGCCCTGGATAGGGTGCGGGGATACCGGCGTTGATCTCTGCGTCTCCGGGCTTCACGCACTTGGTGGAGCTCACCGACGAGGTGCACGCCTGATTGTCTTGTGGACCTGGAGCGGGTGCCATAACCGTGACCGTCACGGTGGGCGGCGCCGGCGGGGGTGGTTGGGGACCGGCGCTGGCCACCGGCGCGGCGGCAAACCCTGCGGCGGCACAGATTCCTAATGTCCCAATGAGGTAGGTCAATCCGCTTCGCATGTTGAAACCTCGGGTTTCGATCCGATGGTGGGTGTGGAACCGCAGTCGCGTCGGCGGCAGTGCTGGCCCTGTTCAGTCCGCAATGTCACAGTCGATTGAAGTTGCACGCCGAGCCCACGTCAGGGCGCGTCAGCGGGAACCGCCGCCAAATGTGCCGCCGTAGGGCCCGCCGGATTGCTGGCCCGCTGCAGCCCACTGGGGCATGGCATTCGCGCGGGAGAGCGAGTCGTTGACTTCAACATTGCCTTGTCGTTCACACTTGGTTGCCGATGTGTTGACGGTGGTGCAGAACTCGCTGTTGTCGGCCGTGGCGATTGGCGCGGTGGCGATGACTACCCCGGTGACGGTCATTACGGACGCTGCAATAAGGCGCTGGAGGCTAGTTTGCACGGTCGGCCTTCCCTTGAGTATTCGTTGGAGTATTCGTTTGGTTACCCTACGCTCAACTACCGCAACCGCCTTCGGTGTGACTTCGCGCTCCGGAACTTGCGGACTGCCCATTCCCCGCCAGGTCAGCTAACCCGAAGGGCGATCGACATAAGGGCAGCCTAGCCTACCAAGTGTGAGCCCGCGCCGCCATGCTCAAATAGTTGTACAAAACAATAACAATGTGTGCTCGCCTGCGAACCTGGGGCGAGCTGCCTATCAGCCGAGGCTCGTCGCCCCGAGTGGAGCTACGGGTTTGGGTAGAGGATCGCGCCCGTTACGTTGCCGCCGTTGACCGGTGGGCCGCGCAGCGCGGAAGTGGTGTTGGCAGTGATCGATGTGCTGTGCGAGCACGCGGTAGCTTGGGCTGCCTTAGATAGACTGGCGATTCTCTGACACACGCTAGGAGAAAAATCGACCGTGGCAACGACTGCCGACTTCAAGAACGGCCTCGTCTTACAGATCGACGGACAACTTTGGCAGATCGTCGAATTCCAGCACGTCAAACCTGGCAAGGGTCCCGCCTTCGTGCGGACCAAGCTCAAGAACGTGCTGTCCGGGAAGGTCGTCGACAAGACGTACAACGCCGGGGTCAAGGTGGAGACGGCGACCGTCGACCGGCGCGACACCACCTACCTGTACCGCGACGGCTCGGACTTCGTATTCATGGACAGCGCGGACTACGAACAGCACCCGTTGCCCGAGTCGTTGGTCGGCGACGCCGCGCGGTTCCTACTGGAGGGCATGCCGGTGCAGGTGGCGTTTCACGATGGCAGCCCGCTGTACATCGAGCTGCCCGTGACCGTCGAATTGGAGGTCACGCACACCGAACCGGGCCTGCAGGGTGACCGCTCCAGCGCCGGAACCAAGCCCGCCACGCTCGAGACCGGCGCGCAGATCAATGTGCCGCTGTTCGTAAACACCGGGGACAAGCTCAAGGTTGACTCGCGCGATGGCAGCTACCTGGGCCGGGTGAATGCCTGAGCGGGGCCGTCACCAGGCCCGTAAGCGCGCTGTCGACTTGCTTTTCGAGGCCGAAGCGCGGGGCCTGACGGCGGCCGACGTCGCCGACGCGCGCAACGCGCGAGCCGAGCGGCAGGCCGACGTGACGCCGTTGAATCCATACACGGTGACGGTCGCGCGGGGAGTGACGCAGCACGCTGAGCACATCGACGACCTGATCTCCGCGCACCTACAGGGCTGGACGCTGGACCGGCTACCTGCGGTGGATAGAGCGATTCTGCGGGTCGCGGTCTGGGAACTGCTGCACGCCGACGATGTTCCTGAGCCGGTCGCCGTCGACGAGGCGGTGGAACTGGCGAAGAAGTTGTCGACTGATGAGTCGCCGGGCTTCGTCAACGGCGTGCTCGGACAGATCATGCTCGTCACCCCGCAGATCCGTGCGGCCGCGGCAGCGGTCCGGGGTGACCGCACATCGTGACTCTTACAGGCGTACCGGCCGCGGCGCCGATCGCGTCAAGCGTCTAGCACACGGATCCGACACGGTGGACTCAGTGAATGGAGTTTATCCCCAGGCATTTTCGGTTGTGGATGGTTCGGTTCGGTGTCACTGACCGGCGATAAAATTCTCATATGCGTTCGAATGTGCCGGGTGGCCGGGAGGCGGTCTTCGCCGTGCTCGATCGGCTTGATGCCGACGCTGAGGCGTTGGGACAGTTACCGTTCGACGCGCTGAGCGAACTCGACTGTGTGTCGGTGATGTGCCGGCTGATGAAGACCGCGCGGAAGGTCCCCGGCTGGCACTACGAGCTCGTCAACCAGCTGGTGGAGCGGGCGGTGGCCACCGATATCGGCGGTCCGCTGCCCAGGGTCCTGGCCGACCGGCTGAGGATCCGCCCGTCGGCCGCCCGTCGGATGATCAGGGAGGCCGAGCAGCTGGGGCATCGCCGTGCGATCTCGGGCGAGCGGCTCGAGCCGCTGCTGCCCACCACGGCGGGCAAGGTGCGCGAGGGCGAGATCGGCCCCGAGCATGTGACCGTCATTCGCGACTTCTTCCACCAAATGCCCATCGCGGTTCCCGCCGACGAACGCGAGCGAGCCGAGCAGATGCTCGGCGAAATGGCCGCCGATCTGCGACCCGACCAACTGCAGAAGGCTGCGGATAACATTGCCGCCCGTATCAACCCCGACGGCACGTTTTCCGACATCGATCGCGCGCGCAAGCGCGGGTTCAGTTGGACACCACAGGGTTCCGACGGGATGAGCCAGGGCACGCTCATCGCAACACCCGAGCTTCGCGCCACTCTTGACGCAGTGATCGCCAAGCTTGGGGCACCCGGCGTTTGTAATCCAGACGACGCGATGCCGACCGTCGACGGCGAGCCGCCTGAAGAGACGGTACGGCGCGACACCCGAAGCGCGGCGCAGCGCGCACACGACGCCCTGACTGCGGGATATGAAATATGGCACCGCTAGGTATGGCGCGCCCTGGACAATGCTATGAGCACTAGGAGAGAGGGGACGACCTGATTATGTCTGGCTCCAACGATCCAATGGCCGCGGTGCTCCAGTACGTCGATGCCTTCAACGACGGTGACGCGCAGGCGATGGCGGCGGCATGTTCTGACCCAATGCAGATTCTTGACGGCATGTCGCCGCACGTATGGCAGGGGCCAACAGCCGCCGAAGACTGGTGGAGGGACGTGCTCGCAGAGGGCGAGCACCTGGGGGCGACCGGCTACCGCATCACTCTCGGCGAGCCTCGGCATGTGATCTCACCGGCGACTACGCGTACGTCGTCGCTCCCGCAACCATGACGTTCAACCTTCGGGGCAATCCGGTCACGCAAACCGGTTCGCTCTTTACCGTGGCGCTTCGCAAGGTCGACACCGAGTGGCGACTAGCAGCCTGGGCTTGGGCCAAAGGCACACCAGCCCCGTAGAACGCACACAGGCCGGTCACGGCGGGATATGCAATAAGGCACACCTACCGGACACTGGACAAGGTGGTCGATAGCAGGGCACGCGAACTGCTCAAGACCCTCCCCACTCCCGGCGGAACTGAGGCTCCGGCGGCTCGTCTTGCGGAGGATCCGCTGCCTTTGTCTCGATGAGGTCGTCGGGCACCACCCTGGCAGGCAGCTCGCCGAACTTGGCGTGCCGGAGCGACGCGGGCTGCTCGTCGAACGGTTCCTCGGCGAC
>Ga0209006_10000737_pt1 | contig 30306 bp, 26 predicted proteins | sample JacPin_JW_Ref_O2_FD_188567 | JGI IMG/M metagenome (GOLD analysis project Ga0209006, IMG submission 188567) | Forest soil microbial communities from Algoma, Ontario, Canada - Jack Pine, Ontario site 1_JW_Ref_O2 (SPAdes) (version 2) | ecosystem: Environmental > Terrestrial > Soil > Boreal...
CCGCCCTGGAAGATATTCATGCCCTCGGCATCCTTGCGGTTTACCCACCAGGTGAAGTTCAACATCAACTTGTGGAAGATGCGTTTCAGAAATTCGCGGTCGCCTCTGCCCGTGCGCTTCTTGTCGATCTTGTACACACGCCATGCCGCCCATGCATGCACGGGCGGATTCACGTCCCCCAAAGCCCATTCATAAGCGGGTATTTGCCCGTTGGGGTGCATGTACCATTCGCGTAGCATCAGCGTAAGCTGCTCTTTGGCGAAGTCAGGGTCGACCAGGGCAAGCGGTATGCAGTGGAATGCCAGGTCCCAAGCCGCGTACCACGGATACTCCCACTTGTCCGGCATGGAAACTACGTCAGCGTTGTACAAGTGAGTCCATTGATGATTGCGCCCCTTCCTGCGCTCCTGGGGAGGGCGCGGGTGGTCCGGGTCGCCGCGCAGCCAATCCTTGACGACGTAATGATAGAACTGCTTCGACCAGAGCATTCCCGCAAAACCCTGACGCATTACGTTCTTCGCGTCTGCAGAGAGATTCCGAGGAATGACCGTTGCGTAAAATTCATCGGCCTCGCTTCGCCGGAGCGCGAATGTTGTGTCGAAGTTGTCAAACGCGTTCGTTCCTCTGAAGTCCGAGTCGGCAAGTCGCATCCTTATCACGACCGTCTCACCCGAACCGAGTGACAGTTTGTAATGGGCGGCTGCTTTGGAGCCAACATGTTCGGGATTGACCGCTTCCTTGGCACCCTGCACGATATGGTCGTTGATCCCGTCTTTGACGAAGCGAGTGAGATTCTCAATTCCAAATAGCCTTCGAGCATTCGTCTCGTTCTCGGTAAAGAGAAGTCCCGGAGAGCCTTCACAATGGAGCCAGCGGGTATCGGACTGAGTTTGGTTCACTGGAGAAGGGTTCAGTTCGATGACGGGATTGGGAGCGGGGCGCGCTTCGTGCAACTTCGGGCGTCGGGCACGATTTCCCCACGACCATGTATTGCGGAACCAAATTGTGGGCAGAACCCGAAGGTTCGCGGCTTCTGGGCCGCGGTTAGAAACAGTGATCTTGATTAGCATGTCCTCGACATCGGCCTTGGCATATTCCACGAACACGTCGAAGTAGCGATCTTCGTCGAATACGCCAGTATCGAGTAACTCGAACTCCGGTTGGCTCTTGTCGCGCCGTCGGTTTTCCTCCACCAGCTTCGCGTAAGGAAACTCGGCTTGCGGGTATTTGTAGAGATACTTCATGTAGGAGTGCGAAGGCGTGCTGTCGAGATAGAAATAGTATTCCTTCACGTCCTCGCCGTGATTGCCTTCGTTTCCGGTTAGACCGAAAATCCGCTCTTTTAGAATCGGATCACGTTCGTTCCACAGTGCGAGGGCAAAGCAAATCATCTGTCGGCGATCGCTGATCCCGGCCAAGCCGTCTTCGTTCCAGCGATAGGCGCGTGAACGCGCATGGTCGTGCGGCAAATAGTCCCAGGCGTTCCCGTGCGGGCTGTAGTCTTCACGCACGGTGCCCCATGCACGTTCGCTGAGGTAAGGCCCCCACCGCTTCCAGTGCTTCTCGCGCGTACCAGATTCGGTCAGTCGAATTTCCTCTTTGGTCATGAAGGTCTTCGTATTTCAAATCCGAATTGCTAACGAGCAAACTCAGCCGAAACTTGCAAATCGCCGCACCGAGGGCCGAGTCCTGTATCGTTCACCGGGTCGTCGATGTTTGGATCGTCCTGTAGACACTGGGATGGAGAATCGTGGACAAGATCAGGGTGCCAGTCGTTTCTGGACAACGCGGTGTGGACGTTGCTACTCACATCTCCTCCTGCTTCTTCTCGATTTCGATTGCGTGGCCCTCATCGGGCATAACCCAGGTCCGGGGACCGATAGCACTCGTTAGGCAGAAACTAGAAACTGGAAACTAAACTAGAATCTGGCCCCGTCGTCACATGCATGGCCAACGTCCCATCGTGCACGGATCCGAGAATCCACACGTTGCCGACTGATGGGGCAACTCCAGCCCACAGCAGATCACAGGGAAAGCCGCCCTTTGCTGGGCTGGGACTTGGCGCAATCGTCCAAGTGATCCCATCCCAGTGCAAAACCAGCGTCATCTGGTGCCCCGATCCGTCGGTCGGGAAGTAGGAGCCAAACGCCCAGATGTCATTCGCCGAATTCGCCGTCAATCCAAGCAGCCGGTTCGACTGATTCGCGCTATTCGGTCCAACATTCGGACTCGGTACCACCGTCCAACTTGTGCCGTCAAAGTGCTCGATCAACGTCAGCGTGGCAGCCTGTTTGGGAGGCGCCACCGGCGTGGAAAAGCCCACCGCCCAGACATCGTTCGGCGCCAGCGCCAGCACGGCGTTCAACTTGTTTGTGCCCTCGCCTACGTTGGGAGTTGCCACACTCTTCCAGTTCGCGCCATCCCAGTGCATCGCTGAGGTCTCGATGTTGTCTGAACCGTTGAATCCCACTGCCCATGCATCATTCGCAGCGTCGGCGGAGGCGCCAAACAAAAACTCGTTGTTCGATTCCACGGTGCTCGCCGTCCATGACGTGCCATCCCAGTGCTCGAAAAGCGTCGAGACCAGCCCGGTGCCGCGGTTCATCAGGCTGCCGATCCCCCAAACGTCATTTGCCGAGCTAGCGGTCATGGCGAAAACATCCGCTTGGTCTTTTTTACCGAGCTTGGGGCCCGGAAACAGGCTCCACTTGGTTCCGTTCCACTGCTCGATCACCTGCCCCGGATGCGCTCCGTCCGTCACATTTCCCGCCGCCCAGGCCAAAGTCGGAGAAAGAGCGACCACCCCCCGCAGAAAGCTGTTGTTGTCACCTTTGATCATCGGAGCGGGAAACGCCGTCCACGTGGTGCCATCAAAGTGGATCGTCGACTGCCCTACCGCCCAAATGTCGTTTGGAGAAGACGCCGAAGCCGCAAAGAGTTCGCTGTTGGGGTTCTCGTTCGGGGTTCGGACCACCTCAAAAGTCGAGCTAGCCTGCGTTTGTGCCTGGGCCGGCACGTCTTGAAACAAGCCAACACTCAAGCCGAAAAACGTTATCGCGCTAAACGTAAGTCTCACGATTTCACCTCAATGGTGCTGACTTAAGGATGTGTCGGTGTTGACCTTCACCAGTGGATAACTAAACGCCAGTCCCGCTTATTCCCTGCTCAGCGTTATCTTTTCGAACGAAGCCTCAGAACGAGTGCAGGTTCAGGTCCAACCGTCGCCCTGGGCACTGAAGGTTCTGTAGGACGTGGGGATCTTCCAGCGGAGAGCCGGGCTAAGCCGACGGGACAACCGTTCTTTCAGCTCGGCTCGCACAAGGCAGTGCATATCCAGCATTTTTTGCTTAGCCATTCGCCCGGCTTCGGTGTCCATTTGAACCGCGCCGCTTAGAAGCCGAGTTGCACACGTAGCACATTGGCCTTGGTAGCCGCCAAACGGAATCTGCACGCCGTTTCGCTCTTCCACACCCAGCAGCGTGCTCCCGCGGGAAATCTGACAAACCGAATCTGAGCAAAGAAACACGGCGGTCTCGACCGCGAGCTTCTAGTGGACCAGACTCAGGGAACGGTCTGCTCTCCCCAAGACTTTCTTGCAGAATCTGATCCTGATTAACACCGAGTGTCGACTCTTCAACCATTTGCAAGTGCGGATGGGACACTTGGTCGCGCGTCACATTTATTTTGGATCGTGAGATCCCCACAACCGGTGAGGCAAAAGGTACGTGAAGCCCGCAAACCCTTCCCAGTGCGTCGAGGAAGAGGTGAGGCCACGATCGAATCCGGCATCCAGTACAAGATTTTTCCTGACCGGATACGAGACGGCCCACAAATTCCCGACGGCATTTCTGCCGGTGAGCGGCTGCGTGAAGTGCCAGAGTTCGCCCGCGACTGACAGCCGTCCCAATGGGTGTGAAATCGAGAGGGTCTGGCCAAATTGTCCTCGGCGTATGATTCCCTTAGTCTGTTCGGAAAAAATGCCGTTGATGTCGAAGTGAAAACCTGCGAGATCGTCACTCAGCAGGATCGACGCGCTATTTCTGAAAGTGCCGATGTCGATTTCCGGCGCGGGACTTGCGTAGAGACGGCGAATGTAGCCAACGCTTACGGTAGGTTTATGCCCCTCTCCAGACAATACGACTGCCTGAAATCCGGCAAAGACCTCGCCCGGGCGACTGCCCGAGAGAGCATCGCCGGTGGCTCCACTTGCTTGAGCGAGGGGCCCCGATAGGGCCAGCAACTGAAGGCGGGATGCAACAGCGAGCTTGGTGACCTGATTAATGCCCAATAGCGTAGCGAACTCAGGTGAGATGTCGGCATAGAATCCGCCGTTCTCAAATTGCAGGTAGCCCACCGGAGTCAATGTCGCGGGAGTTGAAACCGTGGGACGACCGGGGTTCGCTTCGGGTGTTTCCACGGCAGATGCCTGCGCACCAATCCGCGCGACAAATAAAAGTGCAGCCGTCCCCACAAAGGCGCAGCGAAGTAGTCTGATCAAAGTAAGCACGCGAAACGTTTCTTTTGCTGTTCCGTTCCGGACTACGCGCGTGGAGTCTGGAATGGCGGCGAATAAAAAAGCTCGGATAAGGGTCGCGACGCAAAATGGAGGGAGTCCTGACTCACTTCACCACGACCTGGCCGGTCATTTTCGGATGGACCGAGCAGTAGTAGGAATACGTTCCTGCCTTGGTAAACGTGTAAGAGAACTTCTCGTCCGTGTCCAACACCTTAGACTTGAACACGCCGTCTGTGCTCACAGCCGTATGAGGAATGTCATCACTGTTTGTCCAGGTAACTGTTGTTCCGACCGGAACCGTGATCGCCTGCGGCCCAAAAACGAAATTATCGATTTTCACCGCCACGTTGGCTGCGGAGGGCTGGTCACTTGCTCTGACGCGCGATGATCCCGCGACCAGCAGCAGCATCGCAATTATCACCGGCATTACCACGCTTGCAATCCGCACATCTTTCTTCGTCATTTGTCGGTCTCCGTATGTTTTAACTTCTTGCTTGAACCCTCACTGGAGATAACCAAACTGTTGATGTTTTATTCCAGATCGCACGGGAGTGCCGTTTCATCAGGTGCGTTGCACGGGGTGTCCAGTCGATGGCACTAGGAAGGGGATAGGCGCAGCAGGAGGGACGCGGCTCTTGCCACGCCACAACGAGGGCAGGCGAATTGCCATACAAGAAGACAAACCGCAGGTAATGGGCACGAGTCCGACTGGAGGGGATCAGTCCCCACAAAGCGCTCGTATCCATTCAATGGGGTATTTCCCGATCTATCGCCAAACCCTACCTAATCGCGTTACGTCAGAGTTGCGGTGCAAGTGACGGTTCTTCAGAGCACACGCACAACTGCCAACGTGGCATCGTCGGTTTGGCGTCCTTTGGCAAACTCATCCATAGAATGAAAGATTAAGTTCACGAGATCGCCGGTGTCCTGGGAGCACTGCGTTCGGAAGGCCGCAGCTTTCAATAAGCCCTGAACTCCCCATTCCTGCCCGTTCTGATTCGTCGCTTCGGTGAGTCCGTCAGTGAAGGCGATCAGCAAATCCCCGGTTTCGAGCTTTACGATGCCCTCCACATATTCCGAATCAGCGAACAGGCCAACCGGCGAGCCACCCGTTTCCAGCCAATTCATCGTGCCATCTCGCCGGATAATGACCGGTGGATTATGTCCGGCATTTATATAGAGCAGAGTGCGGGACGAGCCGTCGAACACTCCGTAAAATAAGGTTGCATATCGGCCTTCGGACGACGAAGCGTAGGCCTGATGATTCACGACCTGGAAGAGCGCAGCTAAGTCATCTCCCGTGAAACATGCCGCTGTCCGAAGGGAGGACTGCACATTGGCGATCATAAGCGCTGCGGCCAGACCTTTGCCTGAAGCGTCTCCAACGACCAGCGCCAAGCGGTTGTTCTTCAGGGGTATGAAATTGTAGCAATCGCCGCCGAGCGCCCGAACTTGACGGCAGCGGGCGCTATATTCCAAGGAATCGTTAGCCATGCGCGGTACCTGCATAAAGCCCTGTTGCACATCGCAGGCCAGCATCCAGTCCTGGCTGACGTCCACTACCATCTCGTCGGTTGTCATTTCTCGTCTCCACTTGTATGTCGGTTCTGACGCGTCTGAATCGACATCGGGGGGGAACTTTTGTTCCATGAAAATATTTTTGGAGTCGATGTAGAGAGTGACCGGACGGCTCCGACTACACGATGAAAGCGCAGGTTGTAGGCGCCGTAACCAGAAAGGAAAGAGAAATGACGACCCTTAGCTCATACTTGCTATTCGACGGAAATTGCCGGCGGGCCATGGAGTTTTACAAATCCTGCCTCGGAGGAGAGCTGATTCTGACCCTAGTGAAAGACACTCCCGCGAAGCAGGGGATGCCCGAATCCCAACACGAGAAAGTTTTAAATGCCCGCTTACGAGGCAGCAACGTCGATATTTCGGCATCGGACTGGCTGCGGCCGGCCCAGACGCCGATTCGCGGCAACACCGCTTGCCTATATCTCAGCGGCGGGACATTCAAGGAATTGAAGTCCCTATTCGAAAAACTCTCTGAGGGAGGCGAGACCACTGATCCTCTGAAACAGCAATTCTTTGGGGCGTATGGGGCGCTCAACGACCAGTTTGGCGTCCGGTGGATGTTTCACACCAACAGCCAGTAGAAGGAAGATGAAAACAGAAAGGAACAACGAAGATGAAATACATTTTACTTATGTCGGGCACGGCGCCGGGCGTTGAGGGGTACCACACCAGGCCAAAACAGGAGATCGAGGCCCATATGGCGGTTCTCCATCGCATCAACAAGGATCTTGCCGAGTCCGGAGAATTTGTGGCCACGCAGGGCTTGGCGGGACCGAAGGAAGCTAAGGTCGTGCGCGGGGAGAAGAACGGCGTCCCAGTCACCGACGGAATTTTTCCCGAATCGAAGGAGTTCCTCCTGGGTTATTGGATCGTCGATGTTCCGAGCCCGGAGCGCGCTTATGCCATCGCGGGACGGATTTCTGCCGCATCCTCGAACATGCCGATTGAGGTGCGGCAGTTTGCCATCTATGAAGCCGTACCTCGATAAACACACGTGGTGACGGTCGCGCGAGAAGCGGCGCCGAACTCAACGGGAGAAGAAAATGAAATACATTTTAAATGATGAACGGCACGAAGTCCGATTTCGATGGATACGCCAAGTGGTCGAAGGAATATCTGCTGGCGAATGTGGCTTCGATGCGGGCATTCAGCAAAGAACTCAAGGCAAAAAGTGTAGCCTCTGAGTTCAGGCGTGAGCGGCTTGCCTGAGCCGCACCCTCTCAGTCTCTAGATTATGACACTGGCTTCGGCGCACGGGTCAGGACGTGCTTGATGGCAGCTTCGATCGCGTCCTTAGCCGATGCTCCGGTGGCTTGACCCAGGGCGCGGTAATTTTCGAAGTGCGTTTCGTCGAACCACTGGTTGGCCGTCGTGTCATTTGGGAAGGTCTTGTGGACTCCTGCATAGGCGAGGACATCGTCAGGATCACCGTTCACGAGAGACGGTTTGATGTAGATGATGGTGCCGGCTTCCTGCGGGAAATCCGGCGTGTAGCGGATTTTGCCGGTCACGAAGTGAACCACCGAGCGCAAGACGTCCTGTTTGGCCGGATCTTCCTACGGCGCAGCCGAGTATCGATACCAACGTCGCTAATGCCGCAAAATGACGCAAACCGCTGCATTTTTGCATCGGAGGCCTCCCAGTCAATTCGCCTTCACGTGGCCTTCAGGTAGGCACCAGTATATTGCTTGTGTGCCACGACACCCGATCGCTCTTCGCAGACTGAGTTCTACGAGAACCGGTTTATTGTCAAGTACACTTATCCTTTCCGCCGGAACGGCGCGCGAGGAGGCACCGGAGCTGTGAACTACGGAGCGCTCTTTCGATCCGCATTGGTTGCGTTGCTTAGAAACAAGATGCGAAGCATCCTGACGGTGCTGGGAATCACCATCGGGATTGCGGCGGTCATCTGTGTCGTGGCAATCGGCAACGCGGGACAGGCGCGAGTCCAGCAACAACTGAACAACCTCGGAGACAACTTCGTTTGGATCGAAGCTGGAGGCCGAGCGGTGAACGGAGTGCGCACGGGCACGCATGATACGAGCACGCTGGTGATGGCCGATGCTATTGCGATCAAGAACCAGATTTCTCTGATCAAGAGCGTTTCTCCGAATGTGGACGATCCAGTGCAGGTGGTCTACGGCAATCAGAATTGGCATACCTCCTACCGTGGCGTTTCGCCAGAGTACTTCGACATCAAACGTTGGTACGTGGATCAGGGGGCGATCTTTTCCCAGGAAGATACGGATCGCGCGGCCGACGTTTGCGTGATTGGCCGAACGGTTCGGGATCAGTTGTTCGGCGTTGAGAGTCCGATTGGAAAAGTGATGCGAGTGAGTAACCTGCCCTGCAAGGTGGTGGCGACCCTTCATCCAAAGGGGCTTTCGCTTTCCGGGCAGGATCAGGACGATACGATCATCCTGCCCTACACAACAGCGATGAAGAAGATCAAGGGCATTACGTGGCTCGACGACATTCTTTGCTCAGCAGTGTCAGCCGACGTGGTCAAGATGGCCGGACAGGAAGCAACTGCTGTACTCCGGGATCGACACCACCTGCGTCCTGAGGAAGAGGACGACTTCAATATCCGAAATCCGGAGGACATCATTCAAGCGCAGCTCGACGCGAGCAAGACTCTCACCATTCTGCTGATCGCGATCGCATCGGTTTCTTTGATCGTGGGAGGAATTGGGATCATGAACGTCATGCTGGTTTCCGTAACCGAACGTACCCGTGAGATCGGAGTCCGAGTGGCGGTAGGAGCAACCGAAGCGGCCATCCAGCTTCAGTTCCTGGGAGAATCGATCATGCTGAGCCTCGTCGGGGGCGCTGCCGGTGTGATCTTCGGAATCTTTGGTTCTTATTTGGTTGGACAGACTCTGGGTTGGCCCATCGAAATGTCGGCCGAGGCGGTCGTGGTGGCCGCACTCTTCTCGATCGCTGTCGGGGTATTTTTCGGATATTACCCCGCCCGCAAGGCGTCTCGACTTGATCCGATCGAAGCGCTGCGATACGAGTGAAGGGTTTGTGATTTTCGGGACCACACATAAATGACAAAACGCAAGTGGATCATCTTAGCGGCCGTTGTGGCCGTGGCCGGATTGTTCGTCGCGTTAGGACTGAACCGGGACACGCAAGTGCAGCATTTCACCTCGAAGGTGGAACGGGGGGATATCCACGACGTTGTGGAGGCCACTGGAACCATCAACTCCGTGATCACCGTTCAAGTGGGATCGCAGGTGTCCGGGTCCATCGCGAAACTGAATGCGGACTTCAACTCTCGCGTGCATAAGGGCGACATTGTCGCTCTCATTGATCCGGCGTTATTCAAGGGGGCTCTGCTGCAGGCCACGGCGGATTTGAAAAACTCAGAGGCCAACCTGGCTGCGGCCCGAGCCAATCTTGAAAAGGCGAAATCCGCTTTGGTGCAGACAAAGGCCGACTACGATCGCGCCGTCGGCTTGACCAAAGATGGCGTCATGAGCAAGCAGCAACTGGACCTTGCACTGTCGAACTACGAAGCGGCGAAGGCATCGGTGGATGCCGCGGAGGCGAACATCACCCAGGCCGAGGCGCAAATCAGCCTCAAAGAGGCTGCGGTGACGGTCGCCCAGACCAATCTCGACTACACAGTGATTCGCTCTCCGATCGACGGCACGGTGGTCGCGCGAAATGTAGATGTGGGGCAGACCGTGGCGGCGTCCCTGCAAGCGCCAACCATTTTTACGATTGCGCAGGACCTTACGAAGATGTGGGTGTATGCCAAGACCGACGAGTCGGATGTGGACAACATTAAGGTCGGCAAAGCAGTCACGTTCAAGGTTGACGCTCTCCCGAAGCAGACTTTTCAGGGGGTTGTCAGCCAGGTCCGGATGAATCCGACGATGGTGCAAAGTGTGGTCACCTACGACACCATCATAGAATTCGCGAACCCTGAGCTGAAACTGTTCCCCGGCATGACAGCATACGTGACCATTCCGGTCGCCACGGTACAGAACGCATTGAAACTGCCCAACACTGCATTGCGATACAAGCCCCCGATGGCTCCCGAAGAGATCCTGACCGTGTATCAGCGCTATGGGATCGAAGGAGTTGATGGGGCGCAGGCTGGTTCTGAATCCGCGGCGACAGGGGGTGAGAAGCCTGCTGGAGCCCAGAATCTGCCGCGTGCACCAAAAACTGAGACTGCCGTGGTGTGGAAGCTGCATCCAGACAAAACGATGGAACCGGTGAAGGTTTCTCTTGGAATCACAGACCATGCCTACACGGAACTCAGCTCAGTTCTTAAAGGGGAACTGAAGGAATCGGACGACGTGATTATTCGATCCGTCGTGCCCAAGGGCCAAGTTCTCGGCGGCATACGGCCCTAATGCGCAGTTCGGAGCCGTCCCCTTATGGGAACAATACCCGCCACCAACCAACTCGGAGCCACATCAGCCGCTTCCGCAGCTAGCTCGGTCATCCGTGTAGAAGACGCGCACAAGTATTACGAACTGGGCGAGACCCGCGTGCATGCGTTGCGCGGTGTAAGCATTGAGATCCAGCGTGGCGAATTTGTGGCGATCATGGGCGCGAGCGGCAGTGGTAAATCCACCTTCATGAACATCCTTGGCTGTCTGGACCGGCTTACCTCGGGACGGTACTTACTTGAAGGCACTGATGTCTCGAAGCACGACAAGAAAGCCCTAGCACTGATTCGAAACGAGAACATTGGGTTTGTTTTCCAAGGGTTCAATCTACTGGCGCGCACGACGGCCCTTGAGAACACGGAACTACCCACGCTGTACGCGAAGATCGATAACACAGAGCGTCGAAGACGTGCCGCCGATGCGTTGGCGATGGTCGGCCTTGCCGAACGGGCGCAGCACTTCCCGTCGCAGATGTCAGGAGGACAGCAACAGCGCGTGGCCATAGCACGGGCGCTGGTGAATCGTCCTTCCATCCTCTTGGCTGACGAACCGACTGGCAATCTCGACAGTCGTACTTCAGTTGAAATCATGGAGATCTTCCAGGGCCTAAACGACAAAGGGCTAACGATTGTCCTGGTTACTCACGAGCTTGACATCGCGCAATTCGCTAAGCGTGTTCTGGTTTTCCGTGATGGAAAAATCCGCAAAGACGATCCTGTTGTCAGCCGGCCCAGAGCCAGCGAGGTGCTGAAGACCTTGCCGACGCTGGAAGACTAATCGATTCGATTACGACTTTTCGCGGGCCTCCGGGTCAGATCAGGTCAAGTGCTCACCTTCGCACTTTCCGGCACTCGATAACGGCCTGTTCCGGCGGTCCGTTCCTCTCGATCCTTCCGCAGTCGATAGCGCCAAGCCCAAACCGTTGCTAGCACTACCACCAAAAGGCAGGACTCAATAAATAGCTTTTCTCCGTCTAGCAGATCGATTGCATTTCCCTTCAAGTTGGGGTCCGCAAGGATGCCGTGAATGAACGTACCAACCCCCGCTACATACACGAGGTAATGGAACAATTTCCAGCGGTGGCGCCCAAGCCGAACTCGAAAGTATGAGGTCGCGACTACCACTACAATCAGGTACAAGCTGACTGCACCGATCGTGTTCTGGATCGGTTGGACTGGAGACCAGATTGGAACCACCAGGTCCAAGAGACGCCAACGAATCTTCCTAGAAAACAGCAGGATGATTGGATGGACCAAAAGCGATGTCATTAGGAAGTAAGCGGTCCACGTATGGACTGCGAAGATGTTGACTCTACGATGAGGCCACCATCGCCGCGGACTGTAACGCACCGCGATGAGCAGTCCCACGCAGATGTTTGTCGCTGCCAGAAAGACAGCTAACAATCCGACGTCCGCTGCCAGGTCCAACGCTGTCATTTCTTCCTGTTCTCAATACTGATTGCATGTTGGATGCGTCGAATCCCACGCAGCAACTGCAAGGGGGCCCCATCATCACCCTTGGAATGGGTTCGCCATCAACTCTCGTTCTGCTTTTGGAATGTTCAGCCGGGTTGCTTCCTCTCGCCAACCCACAACTGCGCTCCGCACTTGCGTCACCACGTCAGCGGCTTCGCGGACGTTCAATCCGTAAACCCGGGAAGCCTCCATGGCGATGGAGACGTCACAAGAGGTCTCCACTTCGTTGATCGCCAGCATCAATTCCCGGCGATCAATCGATGGATTGACGTCGTAAGCGGGCGATAAACGGATGCCGCCTTCCTCGATGAAGAACCCGTGATTGCGAAGGTGATCGTCTGTGTTGTGAATAAGGATGTTGAAGACCACACGTCGAAACAATTGAAAGCAGTCGGCACGTGTATCAGCACCGCGCGTCTGCAATACCAGGCTGCGCTACGCCCCGACATGATTCGACTATAAATGAGACCAACGGGTGGGCAGGATCAGGATCGCGAAGTAGGGCCTGCTAGGTCCGGGGCAAACCCCCGCTAGGTTTGGGGCAAACCAAAGAGTCAAACCGAGATCCAAACTCGGCAGTGGCTACAAGCAGTCCACTACCCCAAACTTAGATCCCCAAACTTAGATCACTGCCGGCTCTAGGCCTGGCGGGGTATAATCTCCCGTCGCATATGCAGAACCCGCGTTACGCGTTGGTGGGCTACGTCAAGGGGCCGGCAGGGGAGTTCGTGGAGAACCTCCGGCGAGAACTGCATCCCGATCTACCCCATCTTGCCGCCCATCTGACGCTGTTGCCGCCTCGGATCCTGCATGACACCGAAATCTCGGCTCTGCATTTGCTGGAGCGAATCTGCAGCGCGGCCCAGCCTTTCGAGGTCACTCTGGGCGACGTGGAAACCTTTACCCCGGCGACTCCCACGGTTTACATTCGGGTGAGTCAGGGGTCCGCACGCATGTGCGAGTTGCATGGCCAGCTGAACACGCAGGCGCTCGAATGCCGCGAAGAATGGCCCTATACTCCGCACATGACCATCGTGAAAATGGCGGCGGGGCAGCCCGTACAGAATGCCTTCCAGATTGCCCGCGAACGCTGGGCCAGCTACGCCGGGAGCCGGCGTATCTTATTGGAAAGGTTGAGCTTTGTCCGTGAAGACGGGCAGAATTGCTGGGTCGACCTGGCCCCCGTGCTGTTGGGAAGAACGCTGGTATCGAGATAGGTATCGCGGTAAGTGTCCGGTCGGCGGTTACCACGCCCTGACCACAGTTACTCCCGCCGAACGACCATGGCCCTAAGTACATTTCCCTCCCGTGCGTTGCCAAAGCCCTGCTGAAGCTATAAATAAAAGAGTAGGCATTGGTCCGAAAAGCCCGCGCAGAGCCAATTCCGGCGGGGTCTTCCGGAGAGAACCAGAGAGGACGCATGCAGATCGGGGTCTACGGATCGGGGTACCTGGGAACGGTAATTTCGGCCTGTCTGGCAGATTTTGGCACTCCAGTTTCCTGCTGTCATCCCGACCGGACACGCATGGTCGAGATGGCCCAGGGCAACATTCCGTTCTTCGAGAAAAATCTGAAAGAGATTATCCGGCGGAACGTGCGCGCCGGGCGTCTGGTGTACTCGACTGACATTGAATCGTTCGCCCGCAAAACGCAGCTGATTTTTCTGGCCGAAGATAGCGCCGATAGCCTTAGCGACGTGGTGTTGCGCATTGCCCGGCTGGCGCAGAAGCCGCCAATTTTGACCGTGGTCACTCCGGTCCCGGTGGGCACTGCCGCGGCCCTGGAAAAAAGCCTGCAAGAAGCCGGTACGCAGGCGACCATCGTTTCCCAGCCCATGTTCTTCACCGACGGTTGCGCCGTGGAAGACTTTAACTGGCCCGACCGGCTGATTCTAGGGTCGAGTTCCAACGAAGCAGTGCAGGTTTTGAAGCAGATTTACCATCCCCTGGTGATGCGGGGCGTGCCTGTGATTGTGACCAACCAGGCGACCGCGGAACTGGTGCGGGAAGCGGCCACGGCGTTCGTGGCCACGAAGATTTCGTTTATCAATGAAGTGGCGGCGTTGTGCGAGCGCGTGAACGCCGATGCGGTCAGCCTGGCTCTTGCCCTCGGGCTGGATAAGAAAATAGCGCCGCGCTGCCTGCAGCCCGGAGCCGGGATGGGCGGCGTATTTGCCGAGTCGGATATGGATTCCCTGGCCGAGCTGGCGCAGTCCAAGGGGGTTCCGCTGAAAGTGTTGAGCGCGGCCCGCGATGTGAATCTATCGCTGGCGGACCGACTGGTGGAAAAGATCGCACTCGCGCTGAATTCGGTGGAGAACAAAGACGTGGGCATTCTGGGCCTGTCGTTCAAGCCCAACACCAATTCCGTGGCCGGATCGTCTTCGGTGCGGCTCGCGGAAACGCTGGTCTCGAAAGGCGCGCGCGTGCGGGCCTATGATCCGGTGGCCATCCCCGAAGCCAAGATAAGGCTCAACGGTTCGGTGAAGTATTGCGAATCCGCATATGCAGCGGCGGAAGGTGTAGACGCGCTGGTGGTAGGGACGGGCTGGCCGGAGTTCCGCGCGCTCGATTTCGACCGCATCAAGAGCCTTCTCAAGAAGCCGCTTATCGTGGACACCAAGAACCTGCTCGATTCCGTGCGGCTGCGGGCTTTAGGATTTGAATACGTAGGCGTAGGGCGCGGGTAGCGGAAGGCGTTAGCCGTTTCCGATACGCATCCTCGAAATTTTGATCCGTCTCGGTATTTTGATCTGTCGTCCCCCCGGTGCAAGCCCTCCCCCACCCCTCGCACCTGATCTCCTCGAAGCTTCTGGTTGCCTTCCGGCATCGTCGACTTAAGGTCTGACAGCTCCGAATCACAGTTGCTATAATCAGCCAGGCGGTGGGAATAGCTCAACTGGCAGAGCACCGGACTGTGGCTCCGACGGTTGCGGGTTCGATTCCCGTTTCCCACCCCAGAAATCCTCCCGCTATTTCTGCACGCCGCGGGTTCGCACCCGCGGAACGGACAGGGGTGTCCGTTCCCACACGAGCACGAGCATGGACGCTCCCGAGCCATTCGGATCCCGCTACGTCTCGGATCGCAGAGTCGCATCAATTTGAGAAGGCGAAGCCTAACATCGCCATCGCACATTTCGACATTTCGGCAATTTCGACATTTCGGCTAGCGTCGGGGGCGAGGGTAAGGTAAACTGCGGCCTGCTTTTCTAGGGCAGGATGAACCGAATCTTCCATCTTCGTACCGCTTCCTCGCAGCTGGGACCACTGGAGCAGCGCCTTTTGGAGGCGCTCTGGGCGCGAGGAACGGCGACCGTTCGCGAGTTGCTCGAGGAAGACCACGAAGACCTCGCCTACACGACCCTGATGACCACGCTGGACCGTCTTTTCAAAAAGAGTCTGCTGACCAGAGTGGCGGAAGGCAGGGCATTCCGTTACGCGCCGCGGTTCACGCGCGAGGAATTACAACGGGAAGTGGCGGGCAGCGTATTTCGCCAGATGCTCGATGCGAGTCCGGAATCGTCTCTGCCGTTGTCGTATCTGGTGGAGATTCTTACGGAACGGGATGCGCACTTGCTGGACGATCTGCAGGACCTGGTGGAGACCAAGCGGCGCCAATTGTCGGGTCACGATGACGGCAAGAAGGAGCAAGACTAAATGTTTGGGGCGCGCTTGGTCGCAGTCTCTTGCTCGGTGTTCGTTCTGCTGTACGGCGGGCTGTCGCTGGCGGTGAGTTGCGTCTGGCGGAAGTTCTGGCATTACAGCCAGAGATATCCGGTGCGGCGGAGTGCAGATCTTCTGTTTGGGCTGAGGTTGTTTCCCCTGGCGGCAGCCGCAGGCGTGACCCTGGCCTTCACGGTGCCTTCGTTTGTGCTGCTGGAACCGCGCTCCATCGATGAGCCGATTGGAATTGCTCCATTGCTGCTGGGCTTTTGCGGACTGCTGCTGGCCGCGTTTGGAGTGTTTAACGCCGCCCGGGCGGTGCAGACTGCATCGCGCGCGCTCACCTTGTGGATGAGCGAAGCGAAGCTGGTGGAATCGCGCGGAAAAATTCCCGTGGTGCGAATTTCGCGAGTCGTCCCCGCACTCGCGGCGGCCGGCATTGTTAGGCCTCGCATCTTAATGTCAGGCGCAGCGGAGTTTTTGCTCACGGAGAGGGAGTTGCAAACCGCCGTGCGGCATGAACTGGCGCACGTGCGGCGCCGCGACAATCTGAAGAAGCTGCTGCTGCGGCTGGTTGGGTTTCCGGGAATGGCGGGACTCGAAGCAGCCTGGCTCGAAGCCACCGAACTGGCGGCTGACGATGCAGCCGTTTTCAACGCAGCCGAGGCGCTCGACTTGGCCGCAGCGCTGATCAAGCTGTCGCGACTGTCTCCCTCTGAGGTGCAGATTGATTTGACGGCGGCGCTGGTGCACAGCCCTGCGGCCGTGATGAACGTGCGCGTGGAGCGGCTGATTGCCTGGAACGAAGAGCGCAGGATTCCCACCCGCCGTGGATACCGCGGATACTCTCTCTGGTGTACCGCTGGCGCCGCGCTGGCGCTGGTCGCAGCGTTTGCGGTGACCTACAGCGCACTCCTGGTGGGCGTGCACACCGCGACGGAATGGCTGGTGCGGTAGAGGGACGGCAGCAGTTCTCGCGTTTTTTGTTTCTCTCCGTTGATTTCTTATTTCCAGTCATTTCCAGTCTTTAATTTTCCGCTCTTGTATTTTCCGCTCTTGTTGATACTGCTCGCTTTGCCCTCCCCCTCCAAGGGGGGGCGTTTCGCGCCAGGAATAGTCCTGGCTGACGCCTTGCGACCGGCCAACTCGCCTGCGCCATTTTTGATAACCGCAATAAAAATTATCTGTTGGACTCGCTAGATCACGGCGTTTACTGTGTGCCGACAAACTGCGGACCGCCCGAAGAATTCCGTCATCAAGGCTGGTTTTCTGCAGATTTGAAAGAACCCGTTCGGGAGAGGATGTATCGCAGGAAGCGTGTTCTCTGAGATGTTTGCTGCTGTGCGACGCGGCCGTCTGGATGGGGGCTGCCATGGGGTTCGTGTGTCTGCCTCGCCATTCAGGGTCTATTCTCCGGGTCACCATGCCCGGCTTGCCAAACCGACACCGGCAAGATCGGGATCTTTGCCGCCGGCGCTCGAACCCTGCCGCGCACCCCTTTCCTCAAGTTCTCCATTCCTCTGGGACAGGAGCTGTCAAAAACTTATGACTCACCGAGCTGAATGTCATGCTGAACGTTGTGCTGAACGTCGTTTTGAACAACGATCCTTCCCTCAGCCATTGATCGTGCATCCGCCATGCAAGCCTTTTTCGCTGCTGCGGAGCGGAGCAGTGATCCTGCTCGCAGTGGCCATGGCAATGGCAATGTTCGCCGGGCTATCGGCGCGCGCCTTCGCCGACGAACCCAAGCCCGATCCCTCCGGAACCGCGACCGGAGACAAAACCACCGCGGTCGACGCCGCCGGCAATCCGTTTGTGGTGCCGGAGCCGACTGACAAAAGTGCTCCTGACTACGCCGCCAACAAGAAAGCATTCGATGACTACCAGGCTCAGGTCGCAAAAGAGCCGCTGGCCGTGAAGCTTGCCGATAGCGTGGGCCACGTGCGCGTCGCCACCAACTTCGCGTGGACGCTGAACACTGGCTATCTGGTTCTGTTCATGCAGGCCGGGTTCGCCCTGCTGACCTGCGGCCTGGTGCGAAAGAAAAATGCCGGCCACTTGATGATGCTGAATTTCGCCGCCTACGTGTTCGCTTTTCTGGCTTACTACGCCGTGGGATACGCCTTCCAGTTTGGCGCCGTCGCCATCAATGCCGCGCCCTCGAACCTGGGCGGCGTCCCCACGCTCAATCATTTTCTGATTGGCAGCGGCCAGTGGGGATTCGTCGGGGGCAAAGGATTTTTCCTCACAGGCCCCGCCTATGACAGCGGCAGCAACTGCCTCACGCTGTTCGAAGTCGTGTTCATGGAAACCGCCGGGTACATCATTGTCGGCGCCATCTGCGAGCGCATCACTTTCTGGGCGTTCCTGCTTTGCGAACTCTTTATCGGCGCAATTCTTTATCCCATCTCCGGCTGTTGGGCCTGGGGCGGCGGCTGGCTCTCGCAACTAGGATCAACCATGAACATGGGACACGGTTATGTCGACTTTGCCGGGTCCACGGTAGTGCATGCGGTTGGAGGTTTCTGCGCCATGGCTCTCGCGATTATCCTGGGTCCGCGCCTGGGCAAGTATGGCCCGGGAGGAAAAATCCGTGCGTTCCCGGCTCACAATATCGTGTATGTGGTCACGGGTACGTTCATTCTGCTGTTCGGCTGGATGGGATTTAATCCCGGCTCCACGCTGGGGGCCACCGATCTCCGCATCTCCGTAGTTGCCGTGAATACGAATCTGGCCGCGGTCGCGGGCTCGGCCGCAGCCATGCTGGTTTGGTACTTTATGTTTGGCAAACCGGACGTCACCATGGCGTGCAACGGAATGCTGGCGGGCCTGGTCGCGATCACTGCGCCGTGCGCGTTTGTGTCTCCAACCTCGGCAACGGTGATTGGCATCCTTGCGGGACTGCTGGTTTGCGCCGGCGTCCTTTTCAACGAGCGCACGCTCAAGATTGACGATCCCTGCGGCGCGATCTCCGTACACGGGTATTGCGGCTGGCTGGGTGCCGTGAGCGTCGGCATTTTCGCCGACGGCGCTTATGGCGCGGGATGGAATGGCGTTGGCGCAACGTCCTACCTGGGACGAACTGGTCTGGGTGTTACGGGGCTGCTTCACGGCGATACGCGCCAGTTTGTCATTCAACTTCTGGGCGCGACTTTATATGCCGTGTGGGCGTTCGGCGCGACCTTCGTCGTCTTCTGGTGCGTGAACAAAGTGAAAAGCATGCGAGTGTCGCCGGAAGCGGAAGAAGAAGGTCTCGACGTTCCCGAGTTCGGCGTGCCGGGCTATCCGGAAGACGCGGTGGTTCCTGCGGGGTATTAGATCCTGCCCCTGCGGCGCGGGCACTCTTGCCCGCGAAATGCCGGCAGCCGATGACAAGCCGGCGGGTGTGAGAAATTCAGGAGCTTGGGCCTTTGGACTCCGGGTGAGTTCAGGGAGGGTGTTCCCAGATTTGCTGGTGGATAGATTCGCGGGCAAGGGTGCCCGCGCCACCCGTCCTAAAACGTCACCCGCACTCCCAACTGCGCGGCGAAGGGAATGCCCACGGTAGTGCCCGGGCCGAAGAAGTCTCCCAGAGCGCCTTCGGGGATTTCGAGTTGCTTCAGGCTGGTGAGAGGCGCGCAGTTTGGATTACAGATTGCATTGACGGCGCCGTTCGCGTCAAATTGCACCCCCGGAATCTGGGAGATGTTCACCGCGAAGTTCGCTCCGGGATTGTTGCGATCGAAGAGGTTGAAGAACTCGACGAAGGGATCGACTCGCCAGCGTTCGTTGATTTTGATGGGACGCGTGACGCGCAGATCCGACTGCATGTAAGGCCGGCCGCGGAATTCGTCGAGGCTGGTATACATGTCCGGACCGTTGTTCAAGGAAATTGGGATACGTCCGCTGTTGTCGGCGGTCGTGATCGTAATCGGGCGCGCGCTCTCGAACTGGTTGACGGTGCTCAATTCGAATCCGCCGGGAATATGCACTGTGCCGGCCAGCACAAAGCGATGGCGAACATCCTCACCAGATGGGCCGTAGTCGCCGGGCCCGAAGGCATCCAGTTGGCCGGCGTTTGGATAATTAAATCCGCTCGGTACCGTGCAGACGCCATCCACGTAGTCAAAGAGTTCGCCCAGCACACATCCCCAGGTCTGCGCTTTGGAAAACGTGTAGTTCGCCACCAGGTTGAAGCGGCGCATGTTGCCTTGCAGATGCAGCATCAGCGCGTTGTAGCTGGAGCGGTTGTCCGACGCGAACACGGTGGCCGAGGAATACGGAAACGCGCGATAACCGTGGTTTCCCTGCTCATGGGTGTAGTCGGCGCTCATCAGCCAGTGCTGGTTGAAGGCGCGCTGGAGGCCGCCAGTGATGTGGATGGCGTAGGGTGTCTTGTAGTTGGGATCGATGAGCGACGGCGGCGCTGCGGGATTCGGGTCCACCGCTTCAAACGCCGTAGCCCAGCCGTTCTGGGCGAGATCGTCGCAAAACATGCCGAAGCCAGCGCGGAGCACGGTTTTTCCCTCAGTGCCCGGAGAATAAGCGATGCCGAGACGCGGTGCGATCTGCTTGCGGTCGTCGTGGGGCACGGCGAGTGGATAGCCGAGCGAAGGCAGCAGAGAAAATGAAGGGTTGGCAGTTTGGCTCAGGCCTGAAGCATTGAATAAACCAAACGTTGTCTGCCAGCGCAGGCCGTAATTGACCGTGAGATGAGGCGAAGCGCGCCAGGAGTCCTCGGCGTAGAGCGCGAGCCGTTGAACGTTCTGTGAAAAGCTGCCATCGCCCGCGGGAGTGAACGTGCAGGTGATGCCGGAAGCCGGATCGGGCGCGGGATTGCACTGATCGGCCGGCGGAGTGTAATAAAACGGCAAAGGACTCGCGATGCTCCCGCAGTCCGCGCCCGGCGGATTGATGTAGCAGTCGGGGTTGGAGGGATACGTAGTGAACTGCTCCGCCGTCGCTGCGAACGCGCCACCGAGCACCGGCTCGTGAATGAAATTGATTCCGAACTTCAGCGCATGGTCACCTTTGACATGACTTAAGTCGTAGCGAATTTGATATTTATCCTGATTGCGCAGATCGGGGAAAAGCGTGATGGGCGTGGCGAACTGGTTGTCGCCGAAGGTTTCAAAGCCGGAGACCGTTAGAGCCGTCACGCTGAAGGGAAATTGCAGAGCGAAACCCAGATCCGAGTTCCGAGTCTGGGTAAGGTGCAGCAAGCTGGCGTCGAGAACGAGATTCCCGAGCCAGGTCGGACTGAATGTGTAGGTGTTGCTGATCACGGCGTTCCAGTAATTGTTGTGGGTGGTTAGTCCGGTGGAGGGCAGTGTCGCCTGCTGCACCAGCGCGTTGTGCGTGAGGTAGCTATCTTCAGAAGTGCGCAGAAACCACTGCGACTTCGAAGACTGCGCCCAGTCAAAACGCAGCGAGCCAAGGTAGTCCCGGAAGGGAATGGGAACAGTAGCAGGAACGGTAATTGGAGAAATGCCAGTAATTAAACCATCATTCGACAGCTGTGCCAACGCATCGAATTGCGCAATGCTGGCCGGGCTGTAGGCGATGCTGGCATTTTCGTGAACATTTTCGAACGAGGTGAAGACCCAGACTTTATTTCTGGCCAGCGGACCGCCGATCGTGCCCACGTAGTTCTGCCGGGAGAACGGCTGCTTGGGGTTGTGAACGCAGGTTCCGTCGGTGCAGGTCTGAGCGGGATTCTCAATGGGGAAGCGCGCATTGAGCGCCGCTGCGCGCTCGTAGAAAGCGCCGTCGCCGTGCCAATCGTTGGTGCCGCGCTTGGTGGTGATTACGACGGAACCGGCGGTGGTGCCTCCGGTGTCGGCCTCTTCATTCGAGGTGCGCACGGCAAATTCCTGAATGCCATCGGGGGAAAAGTTCTGCAGGAAGCCGCCGATCCAGTCGTCGGAGTTGTCGGCTCCGTCGACCGATAGTTCGTTGTTCAAGCCCGAGCTTCCGCCAGTGGAAACCGCCGTGATGCGCGCCTTGGTGGGATCGGAAGGCTCGACCGGCTCGGTTCCGGGCACAAGATAAGCAATGTTGGCAAAGCTGCGGGCCGGGAGCGGAAGCGCTTCCAGGTCGTGGCTGCCGACCACCCCCTGATGAACCGCGCTGGAAACATCCATGGGCTGGGTGGTGATGGAAGAAGCCAGGCCCTGCACGTTGACGGTCTCCGCCGCAGCGGCCGGCTTCAGCGTAACCGCGACTTCCCGCACCGTGCTCACCGTCACGGACACATCCGCCTGGGCGGGCGCGAATCCCGCCGCGATTACCGTCATCCGGTAAGTCCCGGGAAGCAGATCATCCACCCGGAACTCGCCCCGATCTTCGCTTAGGGTGCCGCGTACGACCGATGACTCGACCGACTGAACCACGATCTTGGCGGAGGCAACGCGAGCTCCCGTAGCGTCCTGAACCGTGCCGCGCACCGACCCCCTGGAGTTCTGTGCTTGCATCAGGCTGGCCAGCAAGACCGCGGACACTGCAGCAATCAACACTCTGGCAATCATCGCCCGTCTGAGCATGATTCTTCCTCGCTTTTGGCTTGGGGATGTTTAGGGTCTCGGATCGCGTTGTCGGCGGGGACTTGGGGTCCGACCAACGCAGCTTATTGGAGGGGGACAATCTACTACCAGCAATGGTAGTGAATGATCCGAAGCACACGGCGCGGTGGGAAGAAAAGAAAAATTAAGGAACGCGAATTCCAGAAGACTCCGCCATTGGTTGCATCGCTCCATGTAGTCCGGAGCTCAATCCGACCAGCGTTGCGGAGTGCGGTCCCAGCGGTGTTTTTTCAGTTCAGCCAGCAGGGGCTTGTCGAGCGGGCCCGAGTCACTGGCAATGTTCTGGCGCACGTGGTCCAGCTTGCGCATCCCCGCGATCGTAGTACCCACCGCGGGATGAGACAAAATAAAGCGCAACGCCATCTCCGGCAGAGTCATTCCCGCGGGTAGGATTTCTTTCAACTGGTCGACGCGCTTGATCGTCTTGGCGAGATTCTCCGGACCGAAATAGCCAGAGCGCCAGTCATCTTTGGGGAAGCGGGTTTCGCGCGTCATCTTGCCGCCCAGGCTGCCTTCATCGAATGGCACGCGGGCAATCACGCCGACGTTGAGTTCCTGGCAAACCGGAAAAAGTTCGTCTTCCGGCGACTGGTCGAAAATGTTGTAAATCACCTGCACCACGTCGACCAGGCCCGTGCGCAAGGCCTTGATGCCGTTTTCCGCCTGCCAGCGGTTGATGCTGAGTCCGAAATAGCGAATCCAGCCATCGTGCTTCAGCTTTTCCACAGTGGAGCGAAAATCGGGCTCGTTGGTCCAACCGTCGTCCCACACGTGAAACTGCAAAAGGTCGATCGTGTCGGTCCGCAGCTGCTGACGGATCTTATCCGCGTATTTGAATACGTGTTTCGGCGAGAAAACGTCCTGATATTTGTATTCCGGCAGCGCCGGCCAGCGGTCGTTTGCCGGCGGAATCTTGGACGCCGCGTAAAGCCTTTGCTTCGGGTTGCGGGACATGATTTCGCCCAGCAAGCCGTCGCTTTTGCCCTCGCCGTAAGCCCACGCAGTGTCGTAGAAGTTGCAGCCCAGATCGACTGCAAGTTGTAGAGCGGCAAGGGATTCCTGGTCGCTGGACCCACTCCAGCCGCTCATTCCCCAGAGCCCATGGCCGATCCCACTCACTTCAAAACCGGTACGCCCCAGCTTGCGGTATTCCATGATTGCGTCCTTGAAAAAGAGGTTCGCGTTTCAAAAAGCCGCGACTCGCGTCAGAACATCCTACCAGTTCGGGAGAGTTCGCTTCTTGAAGGGAAAGAACCTGCAGATTTTTCGATGCGAACCATTCAAATTTTGCAGTCCCGCGAGACCCCGCTTGATGGTTGAATGAAGCTAGATCATCAGTAGCAGAGGAGGTTCGCAATGAAATCGGAATATCCCTCTCCCCTGGGTTTCCCGGAGAGAAAAGATAAGGCCATGGCACCGCCCGAGTCTCGTTTTATGGACGAGAAAATCTCGGACGAGTTCGACACCGAATCGACTGCAGACAAAGCTCTGGCGCCCGCCGGGCTGAAAAATCCCTTCTGGAACTAACGTAAGTTGCTAGATTGCGCCGCCTCGCCGCCATGAAGCGGGCGGGCGGCGCAAAACGTTTACTGCTCAATTCTGCCTTTGACAAACACTCGCGGTTCGGCCGTCCCCGCTCTCGATTGAGCGCTTAGGCTTCGGCGATGGCCGCGATGGACACTCTCATGCCGGGGATTCGAACGGGGAGCTTCGCACCTTGCCGTGCTGGAGGGTTCGACGGAAACCACTTAATCCACTCTTCATTCATTCCGGCGAAGTCTGTTTCCTCCAGAAGGATGACAGTGGCACTCACGACCCGTTCAAGGGAAGTGCCTGCGGCTTTGAGGATGGCCGACACATTCTCCAGGCACTGTCTGGTCTGCTCCTGGATCGTGTCACCAACGATCTTCCCGGTGACCGGGTCGTGCGGCCCAGTGCCGGAGACGAACACCAGGCCGGCTGCCCGTACCGCTTGGCTGTATGTCGCCGGGGGAGACGGTGCGTTGGGGGTTCGAATGATATCTCTTGCCATAACTTCTCCATGCTGATTCCTGAAGCTGATTCGCGAAGCTGATTCTCGAAGGCAGTATAGCCAAAGGTTGGTTCCGTGAAACCTGGGGTTAAAGCCTTTTCCTGAAATGCTCGATCCGGCTTCTAGCGCAGGATCGGCAGCCACAAGCACGGTCGTATGGCAAAATCCAGCGCCGCCATTTCCTCGAGCGCCGGCCGCAGTTGGGAATCCCTACAAGGCTCCAGCGTAATCACAAACGGAAGCGCAGCTTTGTCGAAGCCGGGGTTCTGCAGAACGGCGTCAATATTCAATTGATGCAAGGAGAGAATCTGCGCCAGCCGCGCCACAATGCCGGGCCGGTCCCGCACCAGAAACCGCAAATACCATGGAGTTTCAAAGTCGCAACTCGTTTCCGGAGACCGCAGCGCGGCAGCCGCAGCGCCACCGCGATCCTTGCGGTTGCTTCCGGCACTTAGGCCTTGAGCCACTAGCTTCAAGTCAGAAATCACAGCCACCGCAGTAGGATCTCCACCAGCGCCGGCGCCAAGAAACGCCATGTCCCCGCCATACTTGCCCGAAGTCAGCACCAAATTTTGATTACTTTGCACTCGCCCGAAGGGTGACGACACAGTCACCAGGCTCGGCCCTACCTCGGCAAACAGGATGTCGTTTTTCAAATCCGCCCGCGAGATCTGTCGTATGGTGCATCCCAACTCGCTCGCGTAATCAAAGTCGACCGCTTCCACCGTACGAATGCTGCGGGCGCGAATCGATTCCGGCGCCACGTGGCATCGCAGTCCCGCGAGCGCGAGAATAGCGAGCTTGGCGCGAGCGTCGCCGCCGTCGAGATCCTCCGAGGCGTCAGCCTCGGCAAAGCCTCGGGCCTGGGCTTCTTCCAGGGCTTCGCCGAACGGGATGCGGGCGCTCTCGATGCGGCTGAGAATGTAGTTGCACGTGCCATTCAGAATTCCCGCGATGCCGTGCAGCCGGTCTCCGCACAAACCCGTGCGCAACGCCGGCAGTACCGGAACTCCACCCGCCACCGACGCGCCGAATTCCAGCCGCACTCCCTTGGTGCCCGCCAGTTGCAGCAGCTCGGGACCATGGCGCGCGATGAGTTGCTTGTTGGCGGTGATCACCGACTTGCCGGCCTGCAGCGCCCCGCGCACGATTTCCCCGGCGGGAGAAAGGCCGCCGATCAGCTCGATGACAATGTCGGCGTCGGAATCGAGGACCGCGTGAAAGTCGTCGGTCCAGATTACGTCGCTCGGAACATTATTCGGAACCCACGCCTGCTTCTTGCGCTCCACGTTCCGGTTGCAGATGTGAGTCAGCCGCAGCGAGCCGTCGCCGTTTTCCCCAAGAACCGTTTCGCAGAGAATCTTGGTGACGGCGCGTCCTACCGTGCCAAATCCGATCAAGGCCACGCGGCACGCGGCTTTGGGGCGATCGCCGGTGGGCTCGCCGTGCGCGGCCGCAACTGCTTTCGCCGGCTGCTTAGGTGATTTCTGTTTGGGCAAGGTCTGTTCCCGCGTGATGCAAGACTCCTGTTCATAATACTTGCGGCATGCGCTTCTCGGGAACTGCAAAGCAGAATGCGCGGATGACCAAGGCCTGACTCCCGCTCTCTTCGCTCGAGAGCTGCGCCTGAACCCACGCGGTCAACCGTTCGCGCCTCAACTCGCATTCCCATTGCGCTATGATCGCTGCTCGATGCAGCCGTCCAGGCAATCGCGAGTTTCCGCCACCAGCTTCGCTCTTTTTCTGATGCTTTCGACCGGGTGCCATAGGGAGGAGCAGCCGCGGCCGGACCATCCTCGGCTCACGCCCAGGGTGACGATGCGCGATGTTACCTTCCACAGCGCCGCGCTCAATCGCGACATGACCTATCGCGTTGTGCTCCCGGTAAGCGTTGCCGCGGACCAGAAATTGCCCGTGGTCTACCTGCTTCATGGCGGAGGAGGAGATTTTCGCGAATGGTCGAACGATTCCGACGTCGCGCAATTTGCTGAGCGCGGATTGATTCTTGTGATGCCGGAAGGTAACTCGTCCTACTACACAAACTCCGCCGGGCAACCCCAGGATCGCTACGAAGATTACATCGTGAGCGACCTCATCTCCGACGTGGAGGGCAAATTCCCAGCGGCCGCGGGTCGCTCGAACCGCGCGATCGTCGGTGTTTCCATGGGAGGCTTCGGAGCGGTGAACCTGGCGATCCGGCATCCCGGATTATTTGCCTTCGCCGGTGGACTCAGCTCCGCCATCGATGTTCCACGGCGCGCGTTTACTATTAAGCGGCTCCAGCAGTCCCGCCACTTCGAGTCGATTTTTGGGCCTTCCGGAAGCCCCACTCGCCGCGATAACGATCCCTTTGTCCTGCTCACCAGGGCCAGGCCGGAAGCAGCCCCCTACTTTTTTCTCACATGCGGAGAACAAGAAGGCCTGCTGCCTGCGAACCGCGAATTGGCCGCGCTGCTGGGGCAACGTCATTTTCGTTACGAATTCCATTCCGTTCCCGGTGGTCATAACTGGAACCAGTGGAACGCATGGCTGCCCCAAATGTTTCGCAGCCTGATGGAACACTTCGGCCCCCGAAATTGACGTGGCCGGCCTTCCATGACGAAGGGGGTGCCAAAAACGGCGACCCGTCGAACCGCTCGGGCAGCAAGCTCCTGGACGAGTGGCTCGAAGATATTGAAAACTGGCAAGGGTGAGGTTGCCGGATATCAGCCTAATCGGCCCTCTCTATTCAGCCCTCAGCGCTTGCATCGGATCGAGGCGCGATGCACGCCACGCGGGAACGATGCATGCGAACGCGGCCACCGCGAGCAGGAGCGCCGCCACCGCGGCATAAACCGCCACATCGAGCGGCTTGATCTCATAGAGCAAGTCGCGCATCAGTCGGCCCGCTTCCAGGCTGGCCGCGAGTCCCACAACCAGACCGAAGACTGCGGGCCGCATTCCATCCAGTAGCATCTTCCGCATTACTTGTTCGCGTTTTGCCCCCAGCGCCACGCGGATGCCGATTTCGGTGGTCCGCTGGGCCGCGATGTACGACATCACGCCGAACAAGCCCACCGCGGCAAGAACCAGTGACAGCGCGGCAAAGGCGACGAGCAGCGCCGTGTTGAAGCTCTGGTCCAGGGTCGATTGGCCGAGCAACTGGTTCATGGTGAGCACATCGGAGACGGGCAGATCGGGGTCCATCTCGGAGACGATGCGTTGTACCGGAACAGCGAACTGGCCGAGATCGGGGTTCGAGTCATAGTTGTGGCTGGAACGAATCACCAGCGTGCCGACGGTCTCGACCCCGGCATCGAGCGGGTAATACTGCACCGGCTTCGGGGTTTCGCCGATTTCGTAGCGGGTGTCCCCAACAATGCCCACAATGAGAGCATCTTTGCCACGTACGCGGAGGTGACGGCCCAGCGGATCTTCGCCCGGAAAATACTGGCTGGCGAGGGATTGGCTGATGACGACTTCGTTGGCTGCATCCAATCGTTTCCCGCTGTCAAATGTACGTCCGCGCAAAAGGGGAATGCCCATCGCGTGGAAGTATTTCGGATCAGCCCAGCGGCTTAAGGCAAACTGACCACTGCCTTGCGGCAAGGGCGGATGCTCCACGATGGTGAAGGTCCAATCCATCTGATACCCCTGCCCCGGCACAGCCGACACAAAGCCTGCCGCGTCCACTCCGGGTAGAGCGCGTACCCGATCGAGCAGCGTGTCGTAGAAGTTGGCGCGCTGGGCGGGGGTCGCATAGCGGGCATCGGGGATGCCCAGGTGCATGGTGATCACGTCTTGGGTGAGGCAACCCATGTCGGCAGAGCGCAGCCGTTCATAGCTTTTGAGCAGCAGTCCGGCGCCAATGAGAAGGATCACAGTCAACCCAACTTCGAGCGCAAGCAGCACCTTCCGCAGCGTGGGCCGCGCCTTGCCCCCTCCTACCGAACGCGTTGCCTCATGCAGCGCACCAAGGATGCGCTTGTCACTGCTGCTGAACGCAGCGATCCATCCGGAAAACAGCGCGCATATTATGACAATGCCGACCGTAAAAGCCGCCACCACCCCGTCGATGTGGATGGCTTGGATGCGACTCATGTCCTGGCGAGTTCGCATCAGCCACTGCAGAGCGGCGAAGGCGAGCAAAAGTCCCAGCGCGCCGCCGGCGGCCGACAGCAGCAGACACTCCATCAGCCGCTCGCCGACTAGACGCAGCCAGCTCCCACCGAGCGCGGTGCGGATGGCGAGTTCTTTGCGTCGAGCCGCCGCGCGTGCCACCAGCAGGTTGCCCACATTGAGGCAGGCGATCAGCAGCAGGCAGCAGGTCGCCGCCAGGAGCATATAAAGCGGCTTCTTGATTTCGCCTACGATGTGCTCCAGCAGCGCACGGCTCTTGGCGCCTCGAAATACGAATGGGTCGTTGAGGTGCTCATTGTGGACGCGCTGGGAAATTACGCTTAGATCGGCCACACCTTGCGAGGGGCTGACTCCCGGCTTCAGCCGCCCTACAACGCGAAACTGATGATTGCTGAATGTGGTCATCTGGTCTTTGGGCCTGTCGTGGTAAACCGGCGTCCACAGCTGCGTGGACGGGTCGGGAAAATCGAACCACGCCGGCATAACCCCGATGACGGTGTAGGGCTGGGCGTCAAGGTGGATCGTCTGGTTCAAGATGGCAGGGTCACCGCCGAAGCGACGCTTCCACAGGCCCCAGCCCAGCAACACGGTGCCGCTGGCTGCGGGGTTGTCATCGGCCTCGGTAAAATCGCGGCCTAGCGCGGGTTGCACGCTGAGCGTGCGGAGCATATCCCAGGAAAACAACGAACTGTTCAGCTTCTCCGGCAATTGCCCGCCGGAACCAGAAAGCCCGACGCGGATATCCTTCGCGAGCGCGAGACTGCTATAGCTGCGGTTCTGGTCCTTCCACTCGGCGTATATGCCGCCGGCCACCACGTTGAATCCGGGCGTGCCGTCCTTTTCAAGACCGGCCTCATAGAGCATCACGAGGCGATCCGGATCATCGAACGGCAAGGGCTTGAGCAAAACTCCACGCACTACCGTGAACAGCGCAACGTTGGCGCCGATGCCCAGCGCCATCACGAGGATGGCGATGATGGTAAAACCGGGGGTGCGGCGAAGCGTGCGCAGACTGTGGCGCAGATCGCGTGCGAGGGATTCAAGCCAGTTCCACGACCAGACGGCGCCAGTCTGTTCCCGAATCAGAATAGGGTTGCCAAAGGCGCGCAAGGCCGCGTAACGAGCCTCTTCTTTCGAAACGCCAGCTTCCAGTTGCTCCTCTTCCTCCAACTCCAGGTCGGAACGCAGCTCGCGCTCCAGGTCTGCATCTCGCTTCTTGCTTTGCCACCAGTTGATCCGCCACCAGTTCATATTCAGCTCTCCTCGGCGGCGGGCCACATCACGCGCGCTACAGCTTCGGCCATCTGCTTCCACTGCGATTCTTCGACCAGGAGCTGCTTCCGGCCTTTATCCGTCAAGCGGTAATACTTGAATTCCCGATTGCGATCCGGGGCGGTTTCCCATTTGGAGACAACCCATCCCCGCTTCTCCAGGCGATGCAGCGCGGGGTAGAGCGAGCCGTGCTGCATCTGCAAGAATTCATTCGTGGTCCTCTGAATGTGCTTCCCGATCTGGTGACCGTGAGCAGGTCCGTAGAGAAGCGTCCTCAAAATGAGCATGTCGAGCGTTCCCTGGAGAATCCCGATCCGTTGCTGCGCTTGCTTCGTCATAGAAGGCATTCTACCCTCAATCAGGCAACGATGGTAGACACTCGACTATCGGTTGTCAAAAGAGACATAAGGATCGGCAAGGACAAGTCGGCCTGGGAAGTGGAAATCTCGGTCAAGGCTTGCCCGCTGCGCCGGACGAACCCGACACCCTCAGGCCACTCAGGCGGCTTGACGGGCGGAGTTGGCATCAAACTTGGTAAGATGGATTCTTCGTCGTGCCAGCGATTCGCTCGCGCCGCGGGAGAGTCGTGGATACGCTCTTTGACCAGCGCCTTTCGATACCGAGCGCTATGGTCCGCAAACCAAGCCCGGTAGCGGGAGGAGAATGAATGTTTGAAAGGTTCG
>Ga0209006_10000738_pt1 | contig 30241 bp, 16 predicted proteins | sample JacPin_JW_Ref_O2_FD_188567 | JGI IMG/M metagenome (GOLD analysis project Ga0209006, IMG submission 188567) | Forest soil microbial communities from Algoma, Ontario, Canada - Jack Pine, Ontario site 1_JW_Ref_O2 (SPAdes) (version 2) | ecosystem: Environmental > Terrestrial > Soil > Boreal...
TCTGATCACCTTGAAAGAACACCTGCTCAACGCTGTAAACCGGCTTTCGAGGGAACTGGGCCACAATCCGGCCAATGACTCCTCGCAGGTTGCCCGACATGCCGGCGCCCCCGTTGAAGCCACGCTCTAACGCTTACCCAACCGTGTTTACAAAAGTGCCGATGCCCGGCGATTGAGATTGGTATCTCGTCGCCGTGCTAAGCCCACGATTTTCGCCTTTGGGTGATCATCAGAGCCCGTTCTGGCTCGAGGACCGACAGTTCGAATCGTCGCGGATGGCGATCTTCGGGTTCGGGAACCTTGCAGCGCGAAAGTACCGAATGACCTGAGCTCGCGCGATATCGAGGGCGCAAATCCCCCTCCGCTCTGCCAGACTCGTCGTTCCCGAGAACGCCACCTCGCTGAACGGAGAATCTCCATTTTGATTTCGGTCGATTTCGCCTCAGAGGTCTCGAGCTAAGGCACACGGCGGAACAATTGATTTCCCACTTCTCCCGGCACTGCAACAACGCGGGGCGATGTCGCTCTAGAAAAGTTCTCCGCGGGCCCTCGGCCCCGTGCACGCGGTCCTAAAAGTCTCCACCATCCTTCGACTCCGCCATGCGCGCAACTCGGCTGCGGTAATAGGTCACGCCCGCTCCCCAAACTTCCTCGCTTCCGATGGGCGCACGCAGGTCAGCTAACGCATTCGCCTCGGCGCCAACCCATAGCAGCTTTCCCGTGTTCCTACGAGATCGTGGCGGGCGAGCAAGCTGTCCAGAGAAATCGTGGCTGAAACATAAAACCGTCTCCGTCTTCCGCCACCAACCCGCTTGCAGTCCGATAGATCTTCATTTTCGTTTTCTACGTTGCTTGGCCAAAGATGGCGCGACCGTCCGGCCTTTGGGGCTCATCGACTCGCCCCGTCCCCATACGACGCGAGAGCGATCGGCTGTTCCTTCGTCAACAAAGTCAATTTCCACCTTCCCGCTGCGCAAGAACTCCTCTCGGATCTCGACACCCAGACCCGGCCCCGGAGGCACTCCAAGGCGACCGTTTTGAGGAGCGCCGGATGCGGCCACCACGGGCAGAAACCTGTCGTTGTAGTGCCTCCGGACGGTTTCAAGAATCTTCAGGTTCGGCGTCGCCATGGCCAAATGCCAGCTCGCAAAATGCGTGACCGGCCCGCCACAGTTATGGTAGGCGACGGGCAGATACATCGTGTGCGCCGCGGTTGCGATTTTCCGGGCTTCCGATAACCCGCCGCACCATGCGACGTCTGGCATGATAATCGACGCCGCGCGCCGTTCCAACAGCTCGCGGTAACCCCACCTTGTCAACAGGCGTTCACTGACGCACAATGGCTGCTTCACCTGCCTGGCCAGTGCTTCATAGGCCGCCATGTTGTCCTGAGGAAGCATCTCCTCCAGCCACGTAATGTTAAAGGGTTCCAGAGCGTGGGCTATTTCCACTGCACAAGGCAGATTCCAGAAACCGTGGAACTCCACCATGATTTGCATGCTTTCGCCGAGCACGTCCCGAATCTGGCGGATCGGTGCGGTGCCCTCGGCAATATCCTCCGAGGTGATCGACTGTCCCCGATTTCGGATGGCGACATTATCAAACGGCCAAATCTTGATGGCTTTAATGCCGACGCTCATGAGTTCTCTGGCCAGCTCAGCGGGTTGCTGGTTGAAGTCGTAGCCATCGTCGTAGCAGGTGTTGTAAACCGGGACCGAATCCCAGCACTGTCCGCCTAGAAGCCTGTAGGCGGGAAGTCCAGCACACTTTCCGAGCAGGTCCCACAACGCCACATCGACCGCACTCAGAGCGCGGATTTCTGCGCCGCCCCATCCGCGGAACTGAACATGAGTGAACAGATCCAGCCAGAGGCGCTCGATATCGCGGGGATCCCGTCCCAAAAGCACAGGAGCGTAATCGCTGAGAATCACAGCCTTTTCCGAATCGGGTGCGGGGAACGTCTCTCCCAAGCCGTACGCGCCCGTATCCGTATGAATTCGAACCCACGTCCACCCGATTCCCCCGGCGTGGACCTGGGTCACATTCCGGTAAACGACAGTCTCTACTTTTGTAATTTTCATCGACGTTGAATCCGAGAAATCAAAATAGCCACGAACTGGGGAATTTCGGAAGCGTTAAAGCGAAACAAGATTCCATTATGCGTTCCGCATTGTAGCACTACGTTCTATTTATAAATTGACAAATGCCGCAGGCAGACCTGATACTGCTGCCCGCGCCTCATGACCCAGCCTATCAATCTGATCACGGGCAACCGCGAAGGGTGGTTTTCGCTGGATGTGTCAAACGGCCTGCTCTCTTTTTCAGTTGTTCCCTGCATCGGTGGCCGAGTAATGGATTTGAGTCTCGGCACGACCCGGGTTTTCTATTCGAACCCGCGCCTGCGCGGTGTGGCAATCACTGGACCTTCCACTGCGGAAGTTCCCCCCGGGCGAAATTTTGGAGGAAGCAAAGTCTGGCCGGGGCCACAGGGCTGGTCTAGCGAGCAGGAGTGGCCCGGACCTCCCGACCCTGTGCTCGATTGCGGCCTTTACGATTGGGAAGCTGTGCTTGCTCCGGGCGCAGCGAAGATTCGTTTGCAAAGCCCGCACGATGAATACGCCGGAATTACGATGCGGCGGGAAATCAAAATCACCGCGGGGAGCGGCTCGGTCGAAGTGCTCCACACCATGCAAAATACTTCTCGTCGGCCGGTGCGTTGGTCGATCTGGCAGGTCACGCAAGTGGATGCTTCCCGAGGCTTGGAGATTTTCATTCCGGCAGCCGGTTTCCATCAGACCTTCGGAGATAAACCGTTTCAGGGCGTCTGTTTCAGCGCCGCCCAACGGCGCGTGCGGGTGAAATACGAGGACCAAGTGGCCAAACTCGCGGTCGAGGCGGATCAAGGATGGTTCGCGTCGCTCGACCGAGCGCGCGGCTTCGCGTTGGCCGAGACTTTCCCGATCACGCCTGACGCCAGTTATCCCGATGACGCCCCGGTCGCGTTCTGGATCAGTGGTCGCGGTACGTTCACTCTGCATGGCGACCAGGTGGACATGTCGGCTGGAGCTGATGGATGTGATCCCCACGTGGAAACCGAAATCATGAGCCCGATGACCGACCTTGGGCCGGGCGAAAGCTGCAATTTCCGAACGGCGTGGCACCTCGCTAGCATTCACGCCCAGGAAATCGGCTCGGTGAACAACTGCGGTGCAATTGGCACCCCGCTCGCAGTCCAACCCGGTTCTCCGGCTCGTTTCACTGGCTCATTTGGAAGCTTCTGGGAAGCGACTCTTGAACTTGTGGCTTATGACCGCGCTTCACAGATCGTGGGTACGTTTGACCTGGGGGCCGTGAGCCCGTGTCGCCCGGTGCAACTGGACAAGAACATTTCTTTGCCTCCACGAACCGTTCGCTGCAGCCTGGTATTGTTCGACAGCGATCATAAACAACTCGGAGTTCTCGACCGTGTCAACATTTGCTGAGGATTGTCTCGCAGGCAAGAGTGTCCTAATCACCGGCGCCCTGGGAGCGATTGGTCAAGTCGTGGTCAGCGCGCTCATCGCGCACCGAGCCACCGTTCTTGCCAATGACGTTCTTCCCGAGGAGCAGGCCAATTCCCTGGCCGAAATGCACCGCTGGCCTTCCGCCCGCTATCGCTACATGCGGGCCGATATCACAAAGTCCGACGAAGTTGCTGCCTTGCTGACCGCGGCGGCAAAACAGAGCGACAAGCTGGACGTTGCGCTGTGCCATGCTGGAATGGTTCAGGGTTGTCCCATACTCGACTATTCGGAACAGGACTGGGGGCGTATCGTCGACTTGAACCTCAAGGGGAGCTTCCTTACCGCTCAGGGCGCCGCACGAATCATGGCAAAGCAGAAAACGGCGAGCAGGATCATCTTCACGTCATCGTGGGTACAGGACGTCCCGTGGCCGGAGATCACTCCCTATGCGGTCACAAAAAGCGGCATGCGCACCCTGATGCGGGGCATGGCCCGTGAACTTGCACCGCTTGGCATTCGAGTAAATGCAATAGCTCCGGGAATAGTCGGTGTGGGCATGGCGAAACGGCAGTGGGACAGCGACCCCGATTACCGCCGGCGGGCGGAGAAAGCTATCCCCCTCGGGGGCTTACAATCGGCCGAGTCTGTGGCCAACGCAGTTCTGTTTCTCTGTTCTGACGCCGCGGACTACATGACAGGCGCCACTTTGCTCGTGGATGGCGGTTGCAGTTTGTATCCCATGGATTGAGGGGGCGGAGGCCACCTTGCTGCGCAACCCGCAGCGGGCCTCAGCTTCGGCTGACGGTCATCACGGGGCATGAGAGAAGAGCCATCAAGGCAGTTGTGAATTGCGCCGCCAAGACCTTCGTTATGAGAGCATCTCGGAACCCTCGCCTCGCGCCGGGCAAGTCCTGGTTAAAGTCAAGTATGCAGGCGTGTGCCACACAGACTTCAACGAGTACGCCAACGGCCCTGATGTCGCTAGCTTACGGAAACGAGTTTCCCGCAACCATAGCCATGCTTCGCAGACGGAAGATTGCGCGCCGATGCTCTGATCACCAACTGTATCCCTCTCTCGGCGGGCTGCGAGTACATTCGAGATTTCGAAACTCGAGGCGCAGCCAACCGCAAGACATTCCTGGAAGTCGATTTTCGGCCGTAATGAGCGCGCAGTGGATTTGGAACTTATCGTGGCCGCTGAAGCGGGCGCAGGAGAGCACGAGCCGGGGCTGCCTCGTGACCAACAACCTTCAAAGGCAGAATGATCAAGTCGTAGTCTCCCCCTTTGACTCGGCGAAGATCAAGCCCTTCAACAATCGGAATATTTCGCCCCAGGAGGATTTGATGAGTCCTCGCTTCGGGAGCGCCAAATTTCTCTGCAGAGAGATAGTCAATACCTACGAGCTCAACCCCGGCGTCTGCCATGAGTTGGGCCGCGTCGGGCGCGATATAGGTGAAGTCTTCGTGAAATATGGGGTCCACCATCCAGGAATTCCTGCTATTCCGCGTACGAAACAGGATTCTTTTCGCGCCACGCCACGCGTGCTTGTTCAGTTCCGCTGCATCAATCGCCGCAGCATCGGGTGAACAATCAATCACGCGCGCGCGTCCCATCAGTGTAGTCAACGGAACCTGTTCGATGCTTGCTCCCTTCGCCACAAAATGCAGTGGCGCGTCTACGTGGGTCCCGGCATGTGCGGTCATCAGATAAGAAGATAAAGTCACCTTATCCCCAGCGGCAAAGCTTCGCAGGAATTCAAACTTAGGTCGGGTATCTCCGGGATAAGTGGGCGTGGTAGCAGGGTTTAGAGGAGCACTTACATCGCTCCAAGCGACCTCGTCACCGTTCCCTATGATGCTGCTCGTTGCCGTTTGGCAATTGCCCGCAAGACTGACCAGCGCCAATAGCATGATGCCGACGATGCTAGCAGATTTCATTGCCTAACCGTCTAAGCGGGATAACCGCAACTGCCCATGTGAAATTAATGCGCAGGCCCGTCACCTTGTTGCGAGGATCCATCAATAAGGCTGTCGGTGGAGTACGCACGGACCAGCTGCTCCTGCTGCTTTCTTTCGAGCTCTGCAACGGTGTTCTTTTCTCGCTCGCAGTCAGTCTTTCGGCCCAGTCGGAAATAAATCCTGACCAGCGCCACATGGGCGGCGGTCAGACCCGGCTGTGATTGCGCCGCTTGTTCGATGAGCCCGGCTGCGTCCACCAACTGACCTTTGGACTCGTAACATAAACCGAGCTCCAGTTGGAGCCGCCAGTCGGATGGGTTCATACGTTGCGCGCTCTTGAGCCGTACGATGGCATCGTCTAAGTTGTCCGGTCCGGCACGGCGCAACGCCGTCGCGTAGGCGACATAGTACTCGGGATCCTTGGGATTTTCGTCAATTGCCTTGCGATAGGCACTCTCCGCCTCATCTAGCTTGCCCATCGACAAGTAGGAGTCACCAAGGACATGTTCTACCTTATCTTCGCGCGGAGGATTACTAAGTAAGAGCTTCTCCAGGACTTGTGCTGCTTCTGAGTAATGGCGCTGATTATAGTAAGCCAGTCCAAGGGCATATTGATAGTTCGGAAGGGTACCAAACTTCGTTTCCACGGATTTCAAGAAAGCAACCAGTTGTGATGGTTGATTCAAAGCCAACAGTACCCGCACCAACCCAAAGGCATATTCGGCGGAATCGGGATTTAATTGAACTGCTCTTTGAAAGCAGTCCGCGGCGTTCAGAAGCTTTTTCTGCTTGAGGTACATCTCTCCCAGAGCGCCATTGGCGTTCGCCTGGTTTGGGTCCATGGAGAGACTATTGATAAGCAGCTTTTCCGCAGGTTCAGGTGCCCCGTTCTCTAACAGAATAGCCGCGATCTTGCTCTGATCCGCAGGCCCCGCTGCCTTGTCTCGAATGATTTCGTCGGACTCGCGCTCCGCCGCAGCCCGCTGTCCAGTTTTCAAATAACATTCAATCAGGGCTGCCCGTGGAGAAATCCCCAGTTTCGCATCCTGCTCGAGGGCCTGTAATGGTGCAATCGCTGCGTTGTACTCGCCTGTCTTCATCAGAAGCAGGCTATAGTTCTGCAAAGCGGTGGATTCTTTGGGGCGGAGCGCCAAACCAGCGCGATAGGCTTCTTTGGCCTTGTGCACCTCGCCCTTTCGCCAGTACACAAGACCCAGATTGAAGTAGGTGTCCGCCTGCCGCGGAGCCAGAGCGCGAGCGCGCTCGAACGCAGTGATCGCCTCGTCCAGTTCGTTGGTCTCCACGCAACTTACGCCTAAGTGAAACCACAAAGCTCCGTCCTTAGGATCTTGCTGAACCGCCTGGCGCAACAGCCGACGTGCTTCGGCAAAGTTGCTCTGCTCCATGGCCGCCTTGGCCTTGGTCCAGAGCAACTCTGTGGTCTCCGTTTCTTGGGCTGCAAGGCGCAGCAAATGGGCAGGTTTCCGGCCTACTCGATCGTTATTGAGAGAAATCCTCGCCGAGCAATTGATAACCAATCCCAGTGCGAGAAAACAGGAGAAGAACGGGAAGACACAGCTAGCCATTCGAGGTTCCGGAACCGCATTGTAGTCGAGCCCAAAGAGAAAACCCAGCGGGCCAGCCCAAAGCTAGCCCGCCGGCGAACCTCAGAAGTAGAACTTCAAAGCCGCTTGGCACACCCGCGCCGAACCGTAGCCGTTGTAGGTGAGCGCATTGTCGCCGGTAATTTGCCCAAAATTGGAGGTTGCAGACGGATTGTAATCGTTGTTCGGGTTGCTGAACTCCGTGCGATTGAAAGCGTTAAACATGTCCCAACGAATCTGCACCCTGTAACGTTCGCGGAAATTGAAGTTCTTCGAAACCGACAGGTCGGCCTCGTTCCACCCTGGTCCGAACATGCTATTTCGCCCCGAAGTGCCGAACGTACCCGGTGCGTTGAAGGTAAATGCGGCGCTATTGAAGTAATGGTTCAGCCAGTGGGACTTTCCACCCTGATGCACGCCCAGAGACTGGCCCGCGATTCTGTCTGCAGTGTCGGACCCAACACCCGAGCAGGAGGCATTTTTGTCTCCGCAAGGTGAGATTGGACTATTGCCTCCCATGATCGTGAAAGCCTGTCCTGAGTGCATGACCCACAATCCACCGAGTTCCCATCCGCCGAGCACTGCATCCCCGACTTTGCCCAGTTGATGCAGCGCGGGCATCTGGTAGACAAAGGTGCTATTCCAGATGCGCGGCACGTCATAGTCGGAAATGCCATAGGCGGCGTTGGGATTGAACGGGTTGTAAATCGACCCGACGTTCGAAATGGACGCCTGCGAACTCTGATCCAGGTTCTTGGACCAGGTAAAATTTGAAGTGAACTGAAGTCCTTTGGTGAATCGCTTTTCAACCGCGATCTGCAGGGCATCGTAGTTGCCTCTGCCAATCGACTCATAAGCCAAGACAGACTGGTAGTTTGGCGAAAGCAATGGGGTTGATCCGTTGTTATTGAACTGCGTCTGAGTGCAATTCGGACCCTCCGGAGCGCAATTGAAATTCGTGGGGCTCAGCTGAATGGGAATGTGGAGGTGATCATCGTGTCTGCCAATGTAGGTAGCCGTGACCAGGAACTCGCTGCCCAAGGCGTGTTGGATACTGAAGTTCCAGGTCTTCTCCTTGCCTTGCTGGAACCCCTTGGTGAAAACCGCCTGCAGCGCCAGCGGCAGGGTAAAGGCGACATCACTGGCCGGTTGGAGCCCGGGTCCAGCGAACGGAGGAAATGGATCCGCGAAGTTTGTCGGCGCGTAACAGGCGAACGGATCGGCGATGTTTAGCGTACAGTTGCCAATCTGATTGTAGTTAATGTTGTAAGCGGGACTGAAAGGAGCGTTCGCGCTCTGGTGGTTGTAGTACGAGTAGTCATAGGGGACCGCCATCAGGGCAAAAGCTCCGCGAATACTCGTTTTGGGCAAAGCCCTGGGCGCCCAGGCAACGCTCACGCGAGGCAAGAAAGTAGCCCATTGATTGTTCCACCCGCCGGCCGCCACCCCCGGGTCTCCGGGATAAACCGTGCCTAGCGGCGCGTTCGTGAAACGGGTGCTCTGTTCGCCAGGTATGAAATCCACAGTCTTTTTGTGATCCAGAGAGACCGGAGCGATCTGCGGTTCCCAGCGCAGGCCGAGATTCACCGTCAGGCTCGGGGTCAGCTTGATGCTATCCTGCCCGAACAAGGCTAAATTGAAAGCACCGTACTTGTTGTATTCGCCACCGGAAGCCTGGACATTGTTCGGCAGGCCCAGCAGGAAATCCGCGTCCGAGTCGCCAGTAATCGAACCGTTGAAGGAGAGGCCCGGGTCGCCTTCCCAGGTCGCTTGTTCAAGTCCATACTGCGTGAGGATACTTCCGCCAGCCGTAATGGTGTGCTTGCCCTTGTTCCAAGAGATCGTGTCCGCGAAATTCCAGTTGTGACGCCCCTGGATCACGGGGATTTCTGACACGAAGAAGCCGTTCGTGCCAAACCATCCGAACCATTGACTGGTGGTGTTCAGATTCGATCCAAGATCCTTAAAGCTCAAGGGAGCCAGTCCCGGAATCGACGAGGTGTTGTTCTTGTGATAGCCCCCGGAAAAATTGTTGACCAAATTGGGGTTTATCGTCCAAGTATGGGAGACCACGACGTTCAAGGCGTGACCGAACCAACCACGGGAATCGCCGCTCGCAGCCAGCAGATCTCCACCCCCCCCGTAGCCCGGCCGGTTGTAGTTGTCGTAAAAAACTCGTCCCGTTAATCGCTGGCGGCTGGAGATGTTGTAGTCGGTGCGAATGGTGAATTCGCGCGACCAATCGTCCTTGATGACACCATTTACCAGGTACTGGCCATTGGCCGCATCGGTATGCGGAATCATGCTCTCAACCTTCAAGGCAAATGGTGAAAACGTCGTCGGATCTATCTGGTTGCCGAGGTAGGCATTCGCGATGGAGTGGTCGTCCCAGCTCTTATAGATCTGGTTGATGACATTTCCCCCCGAATCGCGGTCATTGCAAATGCCAGCGGTAAATCCGGTGCCGCATATCTGAGAGAAGTCACCCGCAAGTTCGCGGTTGTTCGGCACGAACGAGTTACCTTCGGACGAGGACAGCAGCTGCCTCGTGAGCTGCAGATTGCCGAAGATGAACAGCTTGTTTTTGATAATCGGACCGCCGATGGATCCGCCGAACTGATTCCGCTTCAGCGGGTCGGCCTGGTGTGTGAAGTAGTCGGTGGCATTGAAATCGTTATTGCGCAGAAACTCGAAGGCGTTGCCATGCCACTGGTTCGTCCCCCCCTTTGTGATGACGCTGACAACGGCACCGGCGGTGTAGCCATACTGCGCATCGAAGTTATTGGTGAGGACGTGGAACTCTTCCGTGGCATCCGCATTGGGAAACGGATCCGCCGTCTGGAAGTAGTTATTCATCGCAACCAGTCCGTCGAGTTGGTAGTACACGCCGCCCATTCGGCTGCCGTTCACCGAGGCGGCTGTCTCGGAGGGGAACCCACTGCCCGGTCCGGGCGTATTGAAGTTCGTAACCTGATTCGCATCGATCGCGCCGGGAGCCAAAGCTACCAGGGCCGCGGGATTTCGACCGTTCAACGGCAGCTCCGTGATGGTCTTCTCGTTAATTGTCTGGCCCACCGACCCGGTCGTGGTATCGACCGCCGTAGCATTGGCCTGGACTTCGATCCTCACGCTTTCCGAGCCCGGCTTCAGGGTAAAGTTCACCGATGCCACCTGGTCGGCGTCCAACACCACTCCACTCTGCGTCTCCGTCGCAAAACCGTGCTTGACCACGGAAACGTCGTACTTGCCCGGAGGCAAGAAGGGAGCGGAGTAGTGACCATCGCTGGTGGTCGCCAGCTTGGTGACCGAACCCGTAAGCACGTTGGTCATGGTGACCTGAGCGTCAGAAATCAACGCCTGGCTTGGATCCTGAACCGTCCCGTTGATGGTGCCCTGGCCCCCCTGGCCGAAAGCGGCGGAAACGAAAAAGAGACAGAGCGCACACGCGTACAACACTTGCGGCACACGTTTCATGGTGGTTTCCCCCCACAGGGTGGGGAACAAATAGCATGGGCCATCGGAGGCTGTCAATAAAATAATACAAAACCTAGTACTTCGTTCTGCAATGTGGAACCAAATGTACGCCTATAAAGCTCCAGTCAGTAGCTTCTCAGATCGCCCCCGAGAACAGGGCTCAGTGGTTCCTACTCAATTTTGGAACTATGTTCTGAATCATTGACACTGACTGCCTTCCTATTGATAATCCAGTGCGGTTCCATTCGCGATGCAGCTTTATCCAGGCGCCTACCAGATCAGTTCCATCTACAAAGACGGTCGATTTCTGTTTCAGTACCTGCTGGTCGGAGAGCGTGTCCTTCTTGTCGACAGCGGAATTGCTGAAACACCCGGAAACTCGATTTTCCCCTATATGGACAAGCTCGATTTGAACCCGGAGCGATTGACCATGGTGATCACCACCCATCCGGATCTGGACCATCAGGGGGGCAATTCAGCGATCCGCGAGAGCGCACCCGGGGCGATACTGGCCTGTGGCGAAGCCGACCGTCATCTAGTAGAGGATCCTGCCTGTCTGTTTCGGGAGAGATACAACTTCCTGCGGGATGAACATCGTGTTGGCATGGGAGACGAAATCCCCACAGACGCGGGCAGCCGTTGTCGGGTGGATATCGGTTTCCGTGGAGGAGAGCGGATCGCCATCGACAATGGCTGGGATCTGGAAGTGCTTCATGTCCCGGGACACTCGCACGGCCACTTGGCCTTGTACGATGCGGCCCATAAGACCGCATTCGTCAGCGATGCCATCCATGGACGCGGCTGCCCCAAAGCGGACGGCAGCATGGGAATTCCTGTGACCTATTTCTACATCGATCTTTATCTCTCAACTTTGACTTATTTGGAAGGTCTGCTACTTGAGCACCTGCACACCGGCCACTGGCCGAGCATGCAGGGAGATGAAATTCTTGATTTCTTCAACGATTCTCGTAAGACGGTGGAAATTCTTGACCGCAAGATTGTTCGTACGCTGAGCCAGTCGCGCGCAGGACTGACCCTGAGTGAACTGATGGACGCCGCCATGGAGGTGTTTCCGGAGTGGCCAGCCAGCACCCGGGCATTGTCCGCTTTTCCGGTGAAAGGGCATCTCGATCGCCTGATAACCGGCGGTCAGGTCCGCATCGATCGCCAACCTTCTCCTCCGCGCTGGGAGATTGCTTGAGCGATTCGAGCGTCGCTTTTGGTACTCAGCGCTAAGGTTCGGGCTGCTCTGACAGGAATCTATCGAGTTCCATCCAAATCATGCTTCGCGAGGCAAAGATGATACCTCCCTCCTCGGTTCATGCGCGATCGACAAAACTCAACCGAATCTTGGTCCTCTGCGCCCGGCGTGCGCGCGCCGGATATGTGGCGCAGATAGCTCTGTCTGCACTCTTTTGCCTGTCCTGTGCGCGCGCCCAGCAAGTGGAAAACGGACTCCTGCACGTGGGTGGATTTCGCTGCGCCAGTCTCCAACCACAGGGAAACGATCCCGGCCTGGATCTGTACCGGACCGGCTACTGGAACTACACCGGATTCCGTATGGAAGTCTGGAGAAGGCTGGGCATTCCGTTCTGGTACCGGAAAGGTACGGGGGTGGTGCGGGTGGCAGGAGAAGGCTGGCGTCCTGAACTGGGGAACGATATTTCCAGCGCGGCAGCGGGCGGAAAAGTTGTAGAGGAGATAGAAGGCGGAGTCGTAGAGAGCAAGACGGCGGTCGATCCCCATGAAGAGGTGGAGCGTGGGCCGGCAAATGCCATCGACCAGGACAAGTCGAGTTCGTGGCAGCCTTCTGACGACAAGCGTCGCGGCAAGCTCACCGTCACTTTCGCAACCCTGGCGCGCGTCCATGGGATTCGCTTTTTGTCAGATAACGGTCCTGGTTACACTCCCCGCGACTATTCGGTGGGCCTGATTTTGCCGGACGGGTCGGCCAGAGAAATTGCTTCGATCGCAGCGGAATACTCAATGGGCGGTACGTGGCGGGAATTTCCGGTCGCAGGAATCGAAGCCAAAGGCATCTATATCGACGTTCGCTCTTCGAGCGATGGCAAGCGCTCGCCAGCCATTACCGAGTTTGAGGCAAAGGGAGAATTCGTAGGAGATCCCAAACTTGCGACCTATCCGGCCCAGGAAGTGGTCCCGATGGGCGGGTACGCCGGTCGGGAACTGCACTTCATCGGCAATGTCGGGTCGGGTTTTCCGGTTGCGCCCGACGTCGAAACTCCCGTCGGGGACTATGTTATCCGTTACGCCAACGGGCAAAGCGAAAACGTCCCCTTGGTCGCTGGAAAGAATGTGGCGGATGTCCACTATGGCCATTTCGTCCCCGACGCCGAGTTCGCATTCGGGCTCAAGCCCTACGATCCTTCCCCAGGAAAGACGGCGTATCACCTGAACGAGCAGCTGCCGGTCGAAGTCAACAGTCAATTCATGATCTTCAACCATCGTCTGGAGCATGCGGATTGGCCGATTCAATCTGTGGAATTCCGTTGCACGCGGCCGAAGACCAGCCTGGTGCTGGCAGCCGTCACTCTGGAGCAAACCGGTCCTCTTATTAACCCTCTCTTCTACAACGGGAAGATGGTCCGACCCTATCCGGAAGACACTCCTGCTGCCCCACCGTCTCCGTTGGAGGCAGGGAAGGACCGCTCGCGCGAGATTTCTCTGGACGGAACTTGGAACTATCGAACGGACCCAGGAAACGCAGGCATTCGCAAGCAGTTCTTCAGCCCGTCCTACGATGCGTCTGCGTGGAAAACCATGCCGGTGCCATCGCAGTGGTTTGTACAGGGTCTCGATTATCACGGTGTGGTGTGGTTCCGGCGCGAGGTTCAGGTGCCGGCATCATTTCCCGGTTCGGTGGCCGAGCTTCACTTTGGCGCCGTCGCTTACGAGGCCAGTGTGTGGGTAAACGGCGTTTACGTCGGACGGCACATCGGACCTTACACTTCTTTCAAAATCGACCTCCCCTGGGCACTGCACAAAGGAGCGGCAAACCTGGTAGTAGTTCGTGTGGATTGTCCGCTTGATCCGGGTTACGAGAGCTACAAAACCTTGGTTGAAGGCAACACGATGGACGACATCATCATGCCCTATGGACGCGAAGGTTCAGTGGGGGGAATTTATCGCTCGGTGGTGCTACGCGGTCGTGGGGACTCAGGCATCGACGAGCTTTGGGCCACCACTGAGCTGAGTCAGGACTTGAAGCGCGCCGACGTCACGGTGAAGCTCAATTTGAAAAGCGCGACCCCAGGCGGAAAAGCTGAAATCCGTGCGACCCTGACCGAGCCTGAGCACACGGGATCTACGGCGCGCAATTTTACGGCGAGCAAACAGGTGAAACTGGATTCCGGACAGATCGCCGTGGAATTGCCGCTCAGCATCGATAATCCATTGCTGTGGTATCCCTGGGAGCAAGGCACACCCTACCTGCACGTCCTGAAAGTCGAAGTCTTGCGCAACGGAGAACTTTCCGACACGCAATTCAGTCGCGTGGGACTGCGGAAGGTGGAGTTCAGTGAACAGGACCATTACGTGTTGATCAACCATCACCGAATCTTCCTGAAGGGAATCCTGAACGATGATATCCATTGGAGATCCCTGATGGACCGCCGCGGCTATGCCCAGCGGGTCAAGATGCAGAAGGAAGCAAACATCAACATTATCCGCATGATCGCTCACCAATCGGGCGACGACATGTATGACCTGTGCGACGAAATGGGCATGATGATCTGGCAGGAAATGCCGTTACAGTGGGAATACTCGCGCTCGGGCCCGATCCGTGAAGAAATCCTTGGTGTAGTGCGCGACACTCTCGTCCAGACCCGTCCCCATGCCTCCATCGTCGGATGGTCAGCCTGGAATGAAGGAGGACAGCCCGATTTTTCGGACCGGATTACCGCTGTGATTCGCGCGCTGGATGGCACCCGACCCCTGACTCGCGCCTCCGGCCACGGCGAATTTGATGTCCACATCTATCCCAACATGACCGATAGTCTGCAGCGGCGAACTTCTCTGTGGACTGGCCTGAAGTTGAACTTCGTGAGTGAAACCGGATCGTATGGATTGTCTTCCGAACAGGCCGTTCGCGAGATGGCCGGCGACAATTATCTTCAGTTCGATTCCGTCGATCCTATCTGGGACAATTTTGATTCGTACCGATGGTCCGACGACCCGGTTTTTCCCGACGCACCGAAACCCGCCGCCTGGCCGAGGGAAAAAATCCGCCAGTATTTCCTGGCGAAGATCCGACCGAGCGAGCGCTTTTACGCGCAGTACCACAAATTCCAATATGAAAATGCGCGGGCTCAGCGCTTTGACCCAACCACTGCGCTGATTCACTGCCGGTTCGACGACGCATACCCGCTCGCCTACTCCGGAGCGCCCGTCAGCTTCAACGGCCGCCCTAAACCGGCGTATTTCGCCATCCAAAACGCCAACCGGGCCGTGCTTCCCATCCTGTTTTTCGATTTCGAGGGCGCAAAGGATCTCCGCGTGGTGAATGACTACTGGTTCCGCAGTTGGAAAGGGGCCAAGTTGACCTATCGCTTGCGCACGCGCAACGGCAAAGTCGTAGTCGATTTGACTCGTACTTTCGACCTGCCGGCCGATTCTACTGTGCCCGTCATCGAGCGCAAAGACACCGGAGACGCGTGGCACGTACCCGGCGGATTTTTTGCCGACCTGGCCATCTACGACACCGCTGGCCAACTTCTTTCCGAAAATCACTACGATTTCACGGACGAAGAGGTTCAGACCTTCCTCACATCGGTTTATCCACTGGCACCGGTGAAGCCGGCAAATGCCGTCGTCCTCACGGCGGATGAAGCGACTGCAGTCAAGAATCTCCAAAGGCAGGCGAGCGAAGGTGGCGCCTACAGTCACGAACTTCTGAAAGCTACTCCTGGCGCTGACAAACCCGAGTTTGAGTTCACAGCAAGCGTGCCGGAAAGCAGCAACTATTACATACGCGTGTCGGCCAACTCGGGGAAAGCGGCACACCAATTCCGTCTGACCATTGACGGCCAGGAAGCATCTCTGGAGAAGTACGAGACTCTCAACCCGAACGAACACCTGACCCGTGATGTCTATTCCACGCCTGACATTTCCTGGTATCCCGGATGGACCGCGCGTCTGAACAAAGGCCAACATCATCTTGTTTTCAGCGTTCCGGGCGACGGCGCCACACCCGATCTGCTGTTCGACGCCGTGGCGCTGCAGAGGTACAAGGAGTTGCCGGATCCGTTTTACATTCCGGGCATTCGGGATCTGAAGGCCGAAGCGGAGGTTGGACAGTGAACCGGCACGGTTCAAAGATCGCGCAGAAGAGGGTGACTTGAAAACTGCCATGCGCATCGCTGTGGAGAGGGTGTACGGTGCGAAAAGTCCTCCCTTTCCGCAACCGTGACTGGAATAGTTGGCGCATGCCAGACGGGCCGGAAGTCCTGGTGTCGGAGGAGTTTCGCATTCACTCGCGATAGAAATCGCGATATTTTGCTCTGTCGCAAACCGATTTGAGCACGCCTCCCGGCCGACGTATGCCGAAGACAGCTATTTCTTTGACGCGATCATTGCTCAACCACCCATCGTGAATAAGCGTTGAACCCTGAGGACAACCTCGAGGAATTCAACAGGCTCGAGGAGCAGGGGCTCAGGATCTCAAGCAATTGCGCGAGGTCGCGTCTTCCGCCGAGGCCAGCGGGCGCGGTGGTCATCAGGAGCAGCGTAGGAACGGCTTGCGGCGATAGCGGGCAAGTCCCGGGCGTCTCGATACACTCCCGGGGTAATCTCCTGCGCCCCTCTGATGCGCCGGAACTAGACACTCGCTACCAAAGGATCCAGTAGATCAGGATGGTAAGGGCCGTGAGAACCGCCAGCTGCAATCGCCAGTCACGAATTCCCCGGAAGCCTTCTTTCTCCAACTTCCAACTGATCGTGAGCTTCTCCAAAGCGGCGGCGTCGGTTTTCTTGGTAAAGGATGACACTGCGAACATCACCGTTACGCAGGCCATCGATCCCCACAGGCCTCGGTAGGAATAGTTCAGCGTCAGTTTAGTGTGCAACCAGGGGAACAGCTTCGTGCCTTGTGCCGATCCAATTAACTGATCCGTCACAAATAGAGTCGCCAAGCCGCAGCCCACGACGACCGAAGCAAGGGCGCCCATGACCGTAACCCGTTTACTGAGGATCCCGAATACAATCGCAGGCGCAACCGGCATGATCAGGTAGATAGATATCGTCTGGAGATATTTGTAGAGCCCGTCCGGCGTCTTATAGATCGCGTAGGCGGCCATGATGCCGAGTAAAGTGGCGAAGAGAATTACGACTCTTCCGAGTAACACCTGCGCCCGCTCGCTGGTTCGCGGGCGAAAATGCAAAATGAAGTCGCGGACTGTCAGGGTAGATACCGAGTTCATGACGGACAGGGTTGAGCCAATCAGAGATGCGAGTAAGGCGGCGAGGACCAGGCCACGAATTCCGGTGGGCAGCAGTTCATTGAGCAATGTTACGAATGTAGTTTTGCTTTCCCGTCCGGGAAACAGTGCCAGGGCGATGACTCCCGGCAAAGCGAAGATAAACACTGGAAAAAGCTTCAGCAAAGTGGTGAACATGCCTCCCCAACGCGCCTGATCAATGTCGCGCGCACCCAGCACACGTTGCACGTTCACCTGATCGACACCCCAATAGAAGATTCCGCCATAGAAGGCTGACAGGATGACTCCCCAGAAAGGGTAGTTGGGATCGTCATAGGGTTTTGCAATGTGCATAGCCAGCGGCGCCCGCAAGACCAGGTTGTGCCACCCACCCACATGATGCAATCCGATGAGTGCCATCAAACTACAACCGAGAACGATGATCCCGGTCTGAATCGAATCCGTGTATGCGATGGCGGTAAAGCCGCCGACGATGGTCACGCATGCGGCGACCACTCCCATAATCCAAACTACAGTCATCACGTTCCACCCGGTTATTCCTCGCAGCACAAGCGCGCCTGCATAAAGGTGAAACGCCATTTTGGTTGTAATCGAGATTAAGAGCATCAAACCGGAGAACAGGACCCGCGCGGCAGGATGATAACGCTTCTCGAGGAATTCAGGCGTCGTGAAAACTCGATTACGAATATAAAACGGGTAGAGAAACGCAGCGGCAAAGCCGACGGTGATACAGGTCGTCAACTCGACAGTCCCTGCGGACAAGCCATAGCGGTAGGAATCTCCCGAGAGTCCGACCAGGTGTTCAGCGCCAATGTTGGTTGCAAATAGTGACGCACCCACCAAAGGCCATGACAGACTGCGGTCAGCCAGGAAGAAATGAGAGCTATCGACGGATGCTTTTTTGCGGACCGCAAGGTATAGTCCCAGGAAAATGCTGAAACTCAAGACACTGAGGCAGACGCACCAATCGATGACAGCCAGCGAAATGCCCATATGCTTCCGCCCCGCACCTTTCCTTCTTGGCCTTTTTAGCTCGGATCACAAAACGCAACGCGTGACTACCGGTCAGGTCTCCCTGCCGTTGCGATGCCAAAAGCAGAGATTGTCGACACCTGCCCTCTGCCGAATCAGACGAGAGCATGTTTAAACTTCGCGTCCGGATCAAACGGGTGAGCGGTTGGCACCGCGGGATTGCCGAGCCTAACACTGCGGCAGTGCGGCACCATCGTACCGTTGGCTCCCAGTTCAAGGACCTCGATCGGTCTGGCGCACCCCCGTCTGGAATCCTCACCCTCAGATCCGTGCCAGTGGCACGATACGGCAACGACAAACCGCTGACTTGCTTCCCGCTCCTTCGACCAACTACGGCTCTGTAACACGGTGAATCCCCGCCAGGCGGAGGAACTCTTCATTGAGCAGTTTCTTCGGACTCGACTGTTTGTCACCGCGTCCTCTCATCATTCGCCACGTCGAGTTTCTTCGGCGAATCCGTCGCTCCTCAATCTTGGCAAAACCCGCCGGCGGTTATGCTACTACAGCAACTCACGGGTTCGGATATGAATCCGGACTCCGGAATGGAAACGTTATGAATCCACAACTGGCTCGTATAATGACAGGCCACAACGCTCCGTGACGTCAAGACTGCCCGATCACCCAGGCGACTTGAAATCCGTCGCCGACCGTCGTTGGCCGGCTCGACTACGACTCCGCGAGGATTCCCGGCGCGCAACTAAGTTACCCAATGAGGCTTCTCCACGATAAATCCTCCCGGCTGGGGCGAGATCAGCCGCACGCTGGATGATCAGCACGTTATCCGCTTTGAAATACAAGCACCATTTCCGCTTCGGCCCGGGCTCATTGCATTCGCGTAAGAGCCACTTTGAAATGGAACGGCGGCCCGACAGAGGTGGCTCGCGATGTGCAGTGGATGAGCTCTGGGATTTGAGGCCGTAGCCCATATGAACAACCACCTTGGATTCTTCCATCGAAAGATGGGACGGAAAGAATGCTAGGACCGGGTTCTAGCTGGCGCTTAGTGGGAGAGCTGCGTATGTCCTTATGGCGCATACTGAGTGCGACGCTGCTAATCTTTCTTCTTGCCGCCGTCTCTACCGCACAGCAGATTCCAAGTGGCAATCTGGCTCTCACGGCCCGGGCAAGCGCCTCCAGCGAATCCGAAGGCACCCAGGCAGTGAACCTGACGGACGGCAATATCAGCAATTCGCAGTGGTCCGCGAAGGAGGGGACATCCCCGGCGGGCACATGGGTGGAGCTGAATTGGCCGACTGTTTTGCAGTTTCAGGAAGTGGTCATCCGGCAAGAGGGATCTCCGAAGCTTTCCCACCTCAACTTGGAAAGCCGCGATGCCGGCGGCAAATGGCACTTACTGCAATCCATTGGTGATTCCCAGCATCTACTCCCTCGCCTCATTCTGGCCCAGTTCGCAGCGCAAAACACGAATGGCTTGCGGGTGTCGGACTTCGCGGGCAAAGTCAGTCTGTCGGAAATTGAGGTTTACAACCGGATCGATCCGCCCGTCGTCGAGATGGCTTCCGATCTCCTCAACCACATTTTCGGCATTGTTACCGATGCTTTTGGTACTCAGCCTCTCGTGAGTACGCCGGTCGAGATTCGAGGCATCGCAGGCGGAAAGCCCTGGGAGGTAGCTGTTCAAACCGACGAAAACGGAGTCTTTCAGACCGAGATGCCGGTGGGCTTGGAAGCCGAACTAACTGCTACCGCCAAACTGCCCGGCGGCGGCGCGCTTCAGCACACGGTTCAAGCCGGCGATCTAACCGCCGGATTGAGTCTCCCTGACGAGGGTGCGTCCGCGCTCAGTCTGGATGGGTCTTGGCGCTTTAAGCCCGACCCCCATCCTGATTTCTATAAGACAGATTTCTCCGATGCGGATTGGAAAGACATCAAGGTACCCTCTCATTGGGTCATGGAGGGCTTTGACAGCACCACGGGAACCGGCGGATATCGCCGTCGTTTGCAGATACCTGCGAACTTCCATGGTCGACGAATCAAGATGCTCTTTGACGGCGTATACAGCGGGGCTGAGGTCTGGCTGAACGGTCAACGCGTGGGCTCGCATGAAGGCGGATTTTCTCCCTTCGAAATGGATGTCACGAGCGCGGCCAATGTTGGCGGGGATAATCTTCTGGCAGTACTGGTTCGCGAAAAAACCCTCTCTTCTCATCTGGATAACATGAGTTACTACGCCAACTTCCCGCTGAGCGGAATTTTCCGCCCCGTCAGATTGCGTAGTCTTCCTGAAACTCACGTTCGCCGCTTCCATGTGCGTACCGTATTTGACCCGGACTACGTGAATGCCACGCTGAGCGTGGACCTCTCGCTGGAAAATGAGTCCGACCACGAAATCAGCAGTGCCGTACTCAGCTTTCTGCTAAAGGATCCGCAGGGTCACCCGGTTTCACTCGCCAACGATCGCCTTCCCGTTGCGCTGGCGCCCTGGTCGCGATTCGAAAGGGTGGTGGAGTTTCATCTTTCCGCTCCCCAACACTGGGAAGCCGAACATCCCCTGCTCTACACCCTGAGCGCCAAGCTCTCAGGTGCAAATGGGAGTGAGGTCGTCTCCCGGCGTTTTGGAGTCCGTCAGGTTGAGATTCGCGGCACCCAGTTCTTGATCAACGGCGTTCCGGTCAAGTTACGTGGAGCCAACCATTACGAATCGGATCCTCTGAGTGGACGGGCGATTGAGCCGGAATTGACTCGGCGGGATCTGCAAATGATGAAGGAGGACAACCTCGACGCCATCCGGACCTCGACCTTCCCTGCCGTGCAGGATCTTTATGATGATTCGGACGAGATGGGGTTCTATATCGAAGAAGAAGGTCCATTTTGCTGGGTAGATGAAAGCGCCGATCTGCGCTATTTGCCTACCTTCGTGCAACGCACCGCCGAAATGATCGAACGGGACCGCTCTCACCCCAGCGTGGTTTACTGGTCGATCGGAAACGAAAGCACCTGGGGGCCGGATTTTGAAGCCGCTCACCAATTCGTGAAAAAACATGATCCCACACGTCCGACCAGCGCCGGGCAAAGTGCAACCCTTGAACTCGCCACCATGCACAATCCCATTTCTCTCGAGCGTATGCGGGAGCGCGAGGACGTCAAAGTGCCCATCATGTGGGATGAGAGCATGGCGCCCTTTCAGGGGGACTTGTGGGGTGACACGCGCGAAATGTGGATTGACCCGGGTGAGCGGGATTATTACATCCAGCCGCTGATTCCGGTCTGGGATGCGGTTCAGGCCAGCAAGAACGTTCAGGCGAGCGTCATCTGGGCATGGGTGGACGACGCGTTTCTGGTTCCAGGCCGCGATTCGGAGTACGGTCGTGGCAGCATCGTGCGGCCGCTTCATTTTCTCGACCGCATCTATCACCTGCCAGGGCGGGGTATTGTCGGCGACGCACCTTGGGGAATTGTGGACGGATGGCGCCGCAAAAAGCCGGAGTTCTGGCATGTGAAGATGCTGTTTTCCCCGGTGCATATGCGGGATCGTGATCTCCCTCTATGGAAGCCGGGCGAACCGGCAACTTTTACCGTCGATAATCGGTACGAATTCACGAACCTCTCGGAGTTGACCCTGGACTGGTCCGTCGGAACACAGCATGGAACGCTCCATCCCGATATTGCTCCCCACTGCAGTGGGAAGATTTCCATACCAGTAGCAACCCAAACCATGCCTGGCGATGCCCTATTACTTCGCTTCTTAGATCGGCAAGGCCAGATCGTGATTCCTCACCTCATGCAGCTCGGAGTCGCTCCGGTCCCTGCCCCTGCGCTTGCGGGTTTTGGTCCGCTCCGCTATTTGCACGAACCTTCGTGGCTTGGCGGTCCTATGGAACGCTTCCTGGGCGACAACTTCGAAATCGCGTTCGATGGCGCGAATGGCCGTATCCGGCGTGCGCTCATCGACCACCATTCGGTTCTCTATCAGACCCCAAAGCTCCATGTCTTGCCGATTGAAGCCACCCTGGAGGAATTTCCCATCTTCGAGACCTGGCGGATGGCCCAGCCGATCGATATTCATCGCGCCGGGAATGATTACGAAGTGGTCGAAACTGGCACCTATCGCGATTTTGCAGGAGAACTAAGATTTCGAGTCACGCCTCAGGGTAGCCTACGAGTGAGTTACGATTTCACCTACATCGGAACCGATACGCGGGCGCGCGAAGTTGGCTTGCAATTCGGCGTCCCCTTGTGGTGCGACAAATTGCAATGGCACCGGCGTGGGGAATGGACTGTCTATCCGGACGATCACATTGGGCGCAATGAAGGAAGGGCGATGGCTCACGCCGACGGCCCGCAGACGGTCCCTCCCAAACAGGCTTTCGCGCTGGATGACACTCCCATGGGCACCAATGACTTCCGCAGCACGAAGCGCAATTTTGTCTTCGCCGCGTTGACTGACAAAGATGGCTACGGAGTTGGCATCGAGGCGATCGGCTCCCAGCACCTCAGAGCAATGGTCGACACTGACTTGATCGAGGTTAACGTGAATGATTGGTTCGGAGGGGTGGCCGCCACTGCGTGGGGCGAATGGTGGCAAAACTATGGCACCGGCCGCGAGATACGTCCGGATGATCCTAATCAGGGAGTTGCTCGCAACAAAGTGAGCGGCGCCATGCAGTTGTATCTTTTGGGACCCAAAAACTCTGCCGAGTGGCTGGCTCGCGAGCAGGCCGCGTCCGGAGCAGGTCTCTCGCACTGACTATGCATTCACAGCCAGCCTTTGCATACAACAGCCTGCGCGTTAGGCGAAAGAGCACTACAATGTCGGATCACCAAATCTGGTTGGCGGAACAGCTACACGGAGGGCGATTCGCCAAGCGAACTTTGTAGGATCAGCCCCAAATTAGCGATATGACGAATACATCAAGAAAAGAAGAACTAGCAGTTGGACGAACCGTCGACATAGAGTGGGTAGCAGGTCCCCAGCACAGTGCCGAGAACTTCGGCAATCCCGGAGTGCCGGTATTTGCGACGCCGGCCGTCGTTTGGCTCCTGGATTCTCTGGCGCACCAAGTTATCGTACCGACCTTGCAGCAAGATCAAGGCACACTCGGCACGAAGATTAATATCGAACACCTGGCTGCGACGCCGATGGGAATGAAAGTTCGTGCGAGGGCTGAAGTTATTCAGATTGACGGAAAGCGCGTGCTCGTGAAGGTCGAAGCGCACGACGAATCGGAAATGATCGCACGGGGCACGATCGAGCGTTATATCACCGGGTCCATCTCGCGGTTCCTGGAACGGACCTACGCCAAGAAACAGTCAACCAATGCTTGATTTCCAGGTCAGGGATGGGGTCGCCTGGCTCACATTGCGACGACCCGCAGTTCTCAATGCCCTCAACGAAGAGCTGGCCAACGCCTTCCGCTGCCGGATTGAAGAACTGGAAAGTCGTTCCGATGTGCGCGTGGTGGTCACGCGGGGGGAAGGCAGAGCATTCTGCGCCGGCAGCGATTTGCACGAGCTAGCACCTTTGTCTGCAGCGGAAGCGGCGAAGTATGAACTGCGATTCGCCAAGATCTTCTCTTCTCTCGATCGGTTGCCTCAACCCACGATTGCCGTGCTCCACGGCCACGTCCTCGGCGGCGGCCTGGGCCTGGCGATGTATCACGATTTTCGCATTGCATCGGCAACCGCTTCCCTGGGAATGCCGGAAGTGGAATTGGGTTGGATTCCTCCCTGGTCGGTCGGTCGACTTGCAGAAATCGTGGGATTCTCAACCGCACGGTGGCTTTTGATGACCTCGAGCCCCATCACCGGCGCCGATGCGGCAACGTTGGGACTAGTCAATGAGGCTGTTTCCGAGAACCAACTGCTAGCCCGTGTGGAACAACTGGCAAAGCGTTTGGCAGCCATGCCTGCGGAGGGCTTGATGCAGACCAAGATGATGCTGAATCGAATGTCTCCCCTGCGGCAGTTCGAGTGGGATGAAGCTGCTTCGGAAGCATTCCGAGAATGCTATTCGAAGCCCGAAGCGCAAAAGTGCATTGCAGACTTCGTGGCCAGAAAAAACAAACACTGACTTAGAACTCTCGTGGATATCGTCGGCAACCGCACCCTCTATTCCATCTTCCGCGCACACGCTGACAAACAGCCGGACCGTCTCTGGCTTACCTATGACTCGTCCGATGACAAGCTGTCCCAATGGACTTTCCTTGAATTCCTGGACACAGTTCATCAAGCGGTAAATCTCCTTCAGAACCTTGGCATTGGCGCCGGCGATGTCGTAAACCTGCACCTTGCGAACCACCCCACTTTTCCCCAGGTGATCCTTGCCACATCTTACCTGGGCGCAATCGTGCTTCCGACCAGCCCGTCCTGCAGCGCGGAAGAGCTCCGTTATTTCCTGGAACACTCGGAAGCGAAGCTGGTGATCACGCAGAAGAAGCATCTCGACTGCGTAGAGGCGGTTGCGAAAGAAACGCATACCATCCTGCTAGTGCGGGACGGCTACGTTCGAGACCGCAGGTATCGCTGTTATGAAACAGAATTGGAGCGCCAAAGCAGCGGGGTTTCGGATGGAAAAGGCAGCACGGAAAAAGTTGTCCAACTGCTCTACACCTCGGGCACAACCTCCCGCCCCAAGGGCGTGCTGTTGACGAATGCCAATTTTGTGTACGGAAGCGAAGTGTTTCGCGCTGCCACCGGTCTCCGCCATGACGATCGCCACCTCATTTCCCTTCCCCTCTATCATTCCGCAGCCCAGTGCCATGCTCTTTGGCCATCGGTAATAGCGGGTTGCAGTGTTTCGCTTCTATCTCGTTTTAGCGCGAGCCGGTTTTTTGAGCAAGCGGCAACGCATGACGCCACAATGGCGGCGCTGTTTGGGGCTCCTCTTCGAATGCTTCTCGATCAGCCTGGTCGGCCGACCGACCGCGCACACCGCCTGCGAAACGTCACCTACGCTCAGAACCTGACTCCTGCGCAGTACGAGGACTGGGATCGCAGATTCGGTGCGCCTCTTCAGCAGCTCTGGGGGATGACCGAGATCTGTGCGCTTCCTATCATGAGTCCCTTAAGCGGGGAACGGCGTCTGACGGCGATGGGCCGCCCGGTTCTTGGCTACGAATCAAAGATCGTAGACGAATCGGGACAAGCACTCCCGTCGCACGCCGCGGGGCAATTGATTGTGAAGGGAATACCGGGACACTCGCTCATGCAGGGATACTTAAAAGACGATGCGGCGACCAATCAAACTCTCCGGCAGATGGAAGGCAGCACGTGGCTGTTCAGCGGCGACACCGCAATGTATGACGAAGATGCTTTCTTTCATTTTCTGGATCGCAGCAGCGACCTGATCAAGCGATCGGGGGTCAACATTTCCACGTCAGAAGTGGAATCTGTTATTGCGGAATTGGCCGGTGTCGCCGACGTCTGCGTTTGCGGTCTGCCTGATTTGACACGTGACGAACTGGTGGCGGCGGTCATTGTCAGAAAGTCGCTCGCCGAACTCACGGCTGATCAGGTCCGCTCCCATTGTGCCGCAAACCTGGCTGCATACAAAGTTCCTGAACGGATTGAATTTTGCGAAATGCTGCCTCGAACCTCAGTGGGTAAAGTGCGGAAGAACGTCGTTCGCGAACAGTTGCTGCACAGCAAGTCCGATCGCAGTGCCCACGGCTGAAGGAAGATCGCGATGGCAGGCGTCAATTCGCGCCCCTTAGCGGCTATGGGCAGCTCAACATCCGCGGCATGGCGTCCGAGGCGCAAGGATTCGAAATTAGGACGTGTCCCTAATCCCAACCATGTCTGGTATTCGCGCCGCGGCGTGCCGACAGGTATTGAATGACTTCCCGCCGCCTTTGATACCTGAGCAACGGCGCCTCGCCGGTCGTTCCTAAATCAACAGGCCGTTCACTTCTCCAGCAATCAAGTTGGCAATCAGCCTCTCCAGGCCGGTGACATCAAGCCTGTCACGATCCAGCAGGGGCTAATCATCGTGGTCACAAGGCCGCGGAGCGGTGCAGGTAGTTTCACGCCAAGTCCTTTAGATTGAGATTTAGATCAATGATTGTCTTTGCCATGATACGGCCGGCATTCTTCTCTGCGCGCAAGGGCAGGGTTGACTCCCACCGACGGAGCGACGGTTCAGGACGAGACTTCAGAACGGCGGAAGTGCCAGTCGTCTTCGAACAGAGAAACATCCGGATTCTCGTGGTAAGGATGGCGCTTTATTTCTTCCAGATTGAGATCGGCTCCGATTCCTGGACCATCCGGCAATTCGAAATAACCATCTACGATGCGGGGAAATTTAGTCAGGAGATCGCGTCCCCACGGCTCGTTGAAGTCTTCGAAAGTCTCCTGAAGCCAGGAGTTCGGTGTAGAGATGTCAATGTGCAGACAGGCAAGGGTGCAAATGGGCCCCTGCGCGGCGTGGGGTATGACCGTGCCGTAGTGGGCATCGACCATATCCGCTACTTTTCTTGAACCCAGAATGCCGCCCATATGCAAGGGCTCGAAATTGATAATGTCGGCGGCTGCATGACGCAGCAGATCTGCAACCTGTTGTTTGGACGAAAGGCTCTCCCCGGTGGCGATGGGGATTTCGAGCCGCTGGGCCACTTCGAGCATAGCCGGCACATTCTGGTGAGGAACCGGCTCTTCAAACCACGCTGGTCGATACGGTTCCAGCCGCTTGCCGATACTAACCGCCGTCGAAGGTGAGAATCGGGAGTGGGCTTCAATCGCCATAAGCACGTGCGGGCCCACGGCTTCGCGCACCGCCGCTACCAAGTCAATGGCCAAGTCCTCATCCTGAGGATTCAGACGAGTCATAGCAGAACCGAAAGGATCGAACTTCATGGCGAAATAGCCCTTCGCCACCACTTTCTTGGCTGCCTGAGCAAATGCTTCGGGCGTCCTGGGGACACGATACCAGCCGTTTACGTAGGCGGGAATGCGCTCATGAACCCGACCTCCCACCAGGTTGTAGATGGGCTGGCCAACTGCCTTTCCAATTGCATCCCAGCAGGCAATTTCAAGGGCTGAGATCGCACACATTTTGATTTGCCCACCATCCGCGTAGACATGGCGAGTAAGACGGGTCACTAGCGTCTCGGTCTGAAAAATCTCCAGCCCGAGAATAAACGGTTTCATCTCATGAACCGCAGCCTCAACCGTCTTCGACAGGTGGCCGAGCGAGCCTTCCCCGATGCCGTGAATGCCTTCGTCCGTGTCGATCTTTACAAACAGCCAATTCTTCCAGGGATTTCCGACCAGATAGGTTGTGATCTCGGTGATTTTCATAAGCAGTGCGCAAACATCTCCAGCTTCCGATCCCGGTGGAACACGCGTCGCCAACGAAAACAACGGCCGCGCATCGGTTTAGGGGGTGGGCCTCGCTTCAGGAGAAAAACTATAAGCCGATCGACCCATTCAGTCAAATTCGGAATGCATACCGATTTATTGACTCCCCCGGTTGATCAGCATACTATTCTCGCCTTATGAGCTACCTACGGCCCTTCGCAATCGTCACCGTGTTATTTCTAGCGCTCGCACATGCTCAAAATCAAAACAACAATAATCTCGCCACCCTCGGCGTCACCATTCGCGCCTCGGACTCTTCCCTGCCCCACGAAGCAACCAGGGCCGCAGATGGCTCGCGAGATTCGTACTGGGAGTGTTCCGGATCTCCCGCTGCCCCATGTTGGATCGAAATTGCATGGAAGGATCCGGTTTCGATCAGGGAACTGGTGGTTTGGCGTCATCAACCCCGGCGCGGTGCACGGGATCTGACACGCCTCCAGGCGGAAGTATTTGAGAATGGATCGTGGCGCGACTTGGCCGGATCCGGGGACGGCAGCTCTCCGCTTCCATTGCTGCTTTATCTTCGCGTGCCCCAGACAACTGCGCTCAAATTGCGGATTAGCGGATTGGATGGAGATACCAGACTTCGCGAAATCGAAGTCTATTCCCGGAATACGCCCGCCTGGATGGATATTCGCGGAGATGCTCGCGGAAACGCGATCGGTGTATTGACCGACGGCTTTGGGGCGGCTGGAATACAAGCGCAAATTCAAGTTACAGGTCGAACCGCTGGCAAGCTGTGGAAAGCCACGGCAGAAACGGGATCTCTCGGAGAGTTCACGGTCCCTCTGCCTGTGGGACTGACCGGTGCCTTAGACTTCTTTGCATCCGCTCAGGGTGAATCAGTCCGCAAAACGGTGGATGTCGGCGACATCCAGCTCGGGCTTGTTCCAGAACCCGGCTTGGAGTTCAACCTCGAACTGAACGGCCCATGGTCATTTCAGCCGGATCCTCCAAAGGGTTTCGAGCAAGTAAGCTTCAAGGATTCATCCTGGAAAACGATCGACGTACCCTCGCACTGGGTTATGCAGGGATTTCGCTCCGAACAGGGCTACGGCGGCTATCGAAAGCATGTCCGGATCCCGGAAAGCTGGCGCGGCCGCCAGGTGCGGATCGCCTTCGATGGAGTCTACAGTGGCGCAGAAGTGTGGTGGAACGGACGCCGCATCGGCTCCCACACCGGTGGCGCAACCCCTTTCCAACTGGAAGCCCCATCGGCTGAACCCGGCAGCGATAATGTAATCGCGGTCCTGGTCAAAGAGCAAACCACCGCCTCGGACATGGACCACATGAGCACGTATGCAGACTTTTCCCTGGCCGGAATTTTTCGGCGAGCTCGCCTGTTCTCCGTTCCCCTAGTTCACGTCCAAAGGCAACAATCCCATGCCGAATTCGATAGTGAATACCGCGATGCTGAGCTTGTAACCGAACTTTCCGTAGTGAATGAGTCCAGCTCGAGAGTAAGCGGCGGATCAGTCCGCTTGTTCTTGACTCGAGAAAGGCAGGCCGAAGTTGCTGCCGCTGATCCGATTCAACTCGATTTGGCCCCGTGGTCAAGAAAAGATCAGATCGTAAAGCTGCACGTCCACGAGCCGTTGAAGTGGAATTCCGAGCACCCGAACCTCTACCGACTCAATACCGTAATTTCACAGAACGGCACGGAAGTGGAGCGGTTGCAGCGCGAGGTTGGATTCCGCCAGACTCGGATCGAAAAGACCTCGCTGCTGATTGACGGCCAGCCGGTCAAACTGAAAGGTACAGCACATCACGACTCTCATCCGCTGATGGGACGCGCCATCACGGCTGCGGTTGAGCGCGAAGATCTGGAACTCATGAAAGCGGCCAACATTGACGCGGTGAGGACATCCCACTACCCCCCGATTCCGGAGTTGGACGATATTGCAGATGAACTCGGCTTGTATATCGAGGAAGAATCGCCATTTTGCTGGGTCAGCCAGTCGCACGATCTGAGGTGGGGGGCTCTCACTCGACAATTGACGGCGGAGATGGTGGAGCGCGATATGACGCATCCTTCCGTCGCCTACTGGTCTGCCGGGAACGAGAGTGACTGGGGTCCTACCCTTGACCTGGGCGCCAGCGAAATCCGGTCCCACGATCCAAGCCGGCCGGTCATGGGGAGTTGGACGGACCATTTGGATTTCACCATTCGCCACAACCCGATCACCGTGGCCGGGATCCACTCCCTCGATGGTCACAGCAAGCCGGTGCTGTGGGACGAGAGTCTTGCTCCTTACCAGGGCATTTGGACTGATGGCAAGGCGCTCTGGCGCGACCCCGGCATCCGCGACTATTACGTTGTTCCCCTTATCGATGTGATGGAGGCGTTTTGGAACAGCCAAGTGGTTCAAGCCAGTTTTATCTGGGCTTGGTCGGATGACATGTTTCTCGTCCCCAACCGCGGCTCTGAGCAGGGCCGCAGCTACACCGAAGATCACGGGGTGGAGCGAATTTACTACAAACCGGGGCACGGCTTGGTGGGCGACGCGCCCTGGGGCGTCATCGACGGCTGGCGCCGCCGAAAACCGGAATTCTGGAATGTGCAAAACCTGTACTCCCCGATTGCTCTCCCCGAGCGGTCTGTGGCTCTTCCTTCCTCTGGTCCGCTGCGGGTTCCCGTCAAGAATCGGTACTTCTTTACAAATCTCTCAGAGCTTGCGGTGCAATGGCGCCTCGGTGGACAACAAGGTACGGTTGCAACCGATGTTCCACCGCAAAGCGCGGGGTACATCGAGATTCCTCTGCCCCGTGGAACTGTGCCGGGCAGCAATCTAGAGCTGCGCTTCACCAATGGCACCCGGCTGGTGAATGCGTTCGCAGTACAAGTTGGGAACACCGTGGTGATCCCATCGGTTCCATCTTTGGCTTCATCCAACAGCCG
>Ga0209006_10000739_pt1 | contig 30231 bp, 24 predicted proteins | sample JacPin_JW_Ref_O2_FD_188567 | JGI IMG/M metagenome (GOLD analysis project Ga0209006, IMG submission 188567) | Forest soil microbial communities from Algoma, Ontario, Canada - Jack Pine, Ontario site 1_JW_Ref_O2 (SPAdes) (version 2) | ecosystem: Environmental > Terrestrial > Soil > Boreal...
CCAAGGGATATCATCCCGCAACATTCTCCCACCGGCCGTATCCGGTCGCATAGGTACCGCGGACCGTAGCCGCGCTCTCAGTCGCCCAGTTGAAGCAGTTCGATGGTTCGGCTTGGAGACTCTTCGAAAATCAGCTTCCTATCGACCTCCGGAGTATTTTTTGCCAGGTAGTGCGGGATCAACCACGCAACGACGGCGACCGGCACAAGACTGATCATGCGCGCCGGTTCCAACAGAGCCGATGACTCGAACTCGGGCGTCGAAAGCGAGTAGATGAGAAATCCGAAGCCAAAGGATAGAAGGATCACGATGGAATGTTGTTTGAACAGCGGAAGTGTGCAAGTGAACGGAAGCTTGCGGAAGCGAACCAGAAGAATATTCGTGAGCAGCACGGCCCACGTCATTACCAGCAGTGTGTGAAGAGACGCAATTCTGAAGCCTTCCAAGTAAGCGTATACGGGAAACGCCATGACGAATATGCAGGGCAGCACCAAGATAAGGACTGCATTTCTGGCCAGGCGCTCGCATTCGCGCGAATCGGGGTCGAGCATCAATCGGAAGAGCCAATTGGATCGCAACTCCACCGGAATTTCGAAGACGACGCGCAATCCTGCGATGATCAGAAACGAAAGAATAAAAGGGATGGAGAGAGCTTCTGGCGAAAGTGCAGCCTGGCGCGCCGATTGCGTACCTTCCACTGCGTTCATCAAAGCTTGGGAGGAAAGGACCAAGCCCAGACCTGCCACGGCGGTCAGAACCAACCTGTGGGTTTCGCTGCGACGCAGTGTCTTCCAAATGAAGGGAAAGCAGGCGAGCTGGAATGGAGTTCGTAAGAGGAATCGATGCAGCTGGTCCAGGCTCCGATGGCCCAGGCTCTGGGGAAGCAGGCCCGATTCGCGATGCCTGCCCCAGCGCGAGATGGCCTCGGTGAGCTCAGAGATGCGGACGAAGTGGCGCCGATAGGCCAAGGCATAAACTGAAAAAGCGATCACCACGATTGCACCGAGGAGGGGCAGCGTGAGTTTGGCCAGATCCGCCATGACGGGAGTTGCGCGGCCGCGCATCCATTGACACAGTCCGAGAAACCAGCACGACGGGAGCAGGAGGGTCCATGCCGGGGAGGGTTCCTTCGCCTGGCGCAGCAAATTTGGAACCGCAGCAGAAGTGCACAGGAGTGTAACTAAATAGACTACGACCAGCCCGCGTACGTACGTTGACGCTCGGCGGAAGGCAGATGGAGGGAGCACCGCCATCAGCAGACCCAACACCGAGAAGACGGCAAAGAACGAGAAGATGCTTGAGAGCAAAACGCCGATTGCATGGATGGCCGCAAACTTCACAAAGAACAGGAATTTAAGTTGGGTCGCAGCCACCACCGCGGGAAACAGAATGCACGAAGCGGCGTTGACGTCGATAGCGACCAGCGAAGCCAGAAACACGACAGCGACAAGATTGGCCAAGAAGATGGTCTTCGTCGCAATCGGCAGTGGAACCAGATTGATGTAGTCACGGCGGTCGGGAAAGATTGCGTCCCAACGCCAAACGGCAACCGCGCCGGTTACCGTCATCGACAGCACGATGAAGAAGTACTCGTCGGGCAGAGCCGCTTGCAGAACATCGACATTGGTGATTCCCTTCAGCCACTGCGCGAATGTCCCGTACTTGTCCAACAGCAACAGCGATACGAAACCGCCGGGCATGGCCAGCAACGTCAGCACCAGTCCGATGCCGAGATCGAGTCCTTCGGCGTCGGCGTCTCCGCCTCCGCGAAAGACGCGGGCTATGAAAAGTTCCACCAGTCGCAAGAAAGGGCGTTGCCGGTAGTATTTCCACCAATGCTCAAGGATCTCGAAGGGCGAAGTCATGCCGCCGCCCCCAGCCGCATGACGTCCACGATGTCGCGGGCGACTGTCAGGGTATCGACTTCGTCGACCAGCTGCAGGAATGTGTTCTCCAGCGACTGGCCGAGAAGCCGCCCAATGTTGGCGACAGAATCCTGCGCGATCACGGCGCCTTTACGGAGGATCAGTACGTCGGAGCAAACTTTTTCGACCACCTCGAGTACGTGCGAGCAATAGAAGACCAGCTTGCCGCTGCGGCCAAGGGCTTGCACCAGGTTCTTGAAAACCAGTGCCGAGGTGACGTCGAGGCCCGAGAGCGGCTCATCAAAGATGAAGATGTCGGGATTGTGCATGATCGCGGCAATGAGCAGAACGCGCTGGCGCATTCCTTTGGAATACGTTCCAATGCTTGCGTGGCGATGTGGGTGCAGCGAGAAGAGCTGGAGCAACGTGTCGATCTTTTTTGCCAGTTCTGAACCGGGTATTCCGCGCAGGGTTGCTACCATCTCGAGATACTCCCACCCGGTCAAATAGGGATAGAGATGAGCTTCTTCCGGAACGTATCCCAGACGTTTTCGATAAGCGGTCAGATCCTCTTGGATGTTCCGGCCATTGAACTGAACCACGCCACGAGTGGGCTGCAGCAGTCCAGTGAGCATTTTCACGGTGGTGCTTTTGCCGGAGCCGTTCGGGCCAAGACATCCGAGTACTTGCCCGGGCTGCAAGGTGAACGACAGATCCTGCACGGCAGGCAATGATGCGTAGCGCTTGGTAAGGTGCGCGGCTTCGAGCATAGGCTACTCCCACGTTGTTGATGGCCGATGTGGCGCAGCGTACTGTTTAGTCATAACACTTTTGATGGCTTCGATCACCAGATCAGGTCGCTCGATCTGAATGAAGTGGGCTGCCTACGGCCATTTCTTACCGGCTGTTCTGCGAGAGACGCGCTAATTCGGTTTGTTGCTTCGGTTCACCTTCGATCACGTTCTCGCGGGTCAGAACGACAAGAGGCAAGCCCGCGAGTGAGTCGGGAGTAAGCGATGCCTGGTGCAAAATGGTATACGCCGAGCGCCACGACTCCATCATCGCTGGTCCTTTGTTGAACTCCAGGGTCTCGAAAAATGTCCGTTCAAGCCACACAGGCATCGTCGGAACTGGTTCCGGGAGTTTATTGAGCCGGGGGGCGCACGTTGGTCGGGAGTGGAGGCTTCTGTACGAGGAAGGTGGCGGCAGGTTTGCCTGCAGCTGTTCCTTGGTCACTTCGTGGAGATCGACGCGTTTCCCGTTGATTCCGATCCCCAGCTCATAGGTGTCCACAAGCACCATACCGACAACCTGGTCCGGATGCTCGTGCTGGTACGAGCGAACAAAGAGCCCGCCCATCGACTGGCCTGCGAGCACGCAGGGGGAATGCTCAGGTTCATTCTTCAGCGCAGTTTCCCGATCGTGAGCGACCTGCTCGACGGTGTCCCACTGGGGTCCGGGATCGCTCCAGCCATAACCGGCACGGTCATAGGAGCAGACGCATGTCGTGTTGGCAATCTCGGTTTCGACCAGAGCCCAGTCGATCGAGAAGCCACCAGCACCGGCTTCGGGGACTACAGTCGGACTTCCTTGACCCGTGCAATATAAATGCAGTTTGCGACCGCCGACATCAACGAGTTTTCCGGGGGGCGCCGGCGCCGGTTGATCTGCGGCAGAGAGTGTAGCTGCGAAAGCGAGGAATCGAAATGCGAAGAAAAACAGTGAGCCGCGAATCAGGGCCTTGGTCACGCCAACTCCTCTCAGGATTATCCGCATTGAAACGACATCAGGCGGAGCGGCGTCCAAGGTCGACAGAACTTGCCGTTTTGGAGTTAGACACTAGAGAAGCTAAAAAAGTTCCTTGAACCGAAGACCGGACATACGAGCTTAAGTGCTCCTGGTTTCAGCGCAGACCGAGCGCCTTTAACGTGACTTCATCCAGCTTGGCGTTGGTTTCGCGGTTCGTGACTACGCCGAAACTTCCGGAGTAGTCCCACATCGCCCATCCGATGTTGTGACGCTCGAGCGAAGTTCGAACATCTTTGATCCATGCGGCGCGGTCCTGCGGATCGGAGAATGCCCGGTAGACTCCGAATTCATTGCAGATCAGCGGAACGCCATGCTGTTTGGCCCAATCGCCTGCTTGATCGATTTCCGCTTCAATGCGCGCTGCGTCCCAGTGATCCTGTCCGTAACGGATCACCTGCAGGCGATCGCGCGCCTCCGGAACCTCTGCCGCCACCTGGGCGGCATTTCCCGGCGAAGAAGGATAGTGCAGGCCCTTCAGCCAGTGCCAGTAATATGCTCCCCATCCTGCGCCTTGATGCGTGAAGATGTGCGGCTCGTAGTAATGAAAGACGTAGATGACATTGGGATCGGGCAGGCGCTCGAGAAAGAGCAGGTCGTCTTCGTTGTCCCAACTGGCGCCCGCCGCGATGATGGTATTGGAAGGCGCGCCTCGCCGGATTGCCGCGGCCAGCTTGGCTTCCACTCCGTACCAGCGATAGGAATCGTGCATTTCCGGCTCGTTCAGGATTTCGAACAATACGCGGTCTGTGTCCCAGGAAGCATAGTGCTGCGCCACCATGCTCCAGAAATCGGCGAAGCGCGCAACGAATTCATCTTCTTTGGACAAGCGGGTTTTGAAATCGGAGTCGGGATGCATGTCGATCTCAATGGCGAGACCGGCATCGAGAATCATTTTGACCGCGGCGTCAAGATAGCCGAAATATTCCGCGGTGCCATCGTGGTGCCGTGCTGCCTCCATCATCGGCTGCGGGTTCACGCTGAGCCGCACATGGTCGAATCCCGCAGACTTGATCAGCGCAATGTCGGACGGAGTGGTCCAGCTTTCGAAGTGCTCTTTGGTGTATCCCTTGGGATCGTAGACTTGCGCGAACCATTCGCTCAGATTGATGCCACGGCGGATGTGTGCCAGACGCGCCGCGGGAACCGAGGATGGTGCACTCTGAGCCAATGAGATGGCAGAGAGAAGTACAATCGCTCCGATCCATTTTTGAAACATAAGTCTCCTGAAGATGCTTTATCTGGATGCGCCCGCGGCCGAGGGCGAGACGCCCGCGGGACAGCCGGCACGATGCCGGTGCTACACAAAGGCAGTCTCAGCTGAGAATCGGCAACGCGCGAATTCTGTTCTTGGTCGCCGCATAGATTGCGTTGCACAACGCTGGTGCGATCGGAGGCACCGACGGCTCGCCGATTCCCGTCGGGGCTTCGGCGCTCGCAACGGCATAGACTTCGACCGCCGGAGTCTCTTCCATCCGCAGCGGAGCGTAATCGTCGAAGTTGCCCTGCACGACGCGGCCTTTCTCAATCGTGATCTTCGCACGCAGCGCGTTCCCCAGGCCGTAGACAATGCCGCCCTGAATCTGCTGTTCAAGGATGCTTGGATTCACGACCTGCCCGCAATCGACCACCGCGACAACGCGATGTACGCGCGGTTGATCGTTCTCCATGGTGATCTCAACCACTTCGGCCATGTACGACGCGAAGCATCCGAAGCAGGCAACTCCACGATAATGACCGGGAGAAAGGGGCTTGCTCCATGCCGCTTTTTCGGCGGCCAGTTGTAGCACCGCGCGCATGCGAGCCGTGTGCCAGGTCGTGGTGAAATACGGTAAGTCCTGATCTTTCGCCAACAGATGCAAGCGGAACTGCAGCGGATCTTTGCCGGCGCCAAGCGCCAGTTCGTCGATGAAACTCTCCAGTGCGAAGGCCGCCTGCAGCGCGTAGACAGACCGCATCCATCCCAGCGGCACCGGCGTTTCCGCGAGCACATATTCGACCAGGTAGTTGGGTACTCCATACACAGGCCCGGCTTCGTCGGGCAGGTCGGGATCGACACCGTTCGGAACCGGCTGCCCTTTTTGCCCGCTGATCGAAGCGGCGATGATGCGATGCGTCAGTGCGACCGGGTATCCAGAGCCATCGACAGCGGCGCTGAGTTGATGCAAACTCGCGGGACGGTACGTGGAACAGCGCATGTCATCCTCGCGCGTCCACACCACTTTCACCGGAGCATGGATCGCCTTCGACACGAGCGCGGCTTCGACGGCGTAGTCATGTTCGAGGCGCCGGCCGAATCCGCCGCCCATGAGGGTGACGTTAACTTTGACTTGATCGGGGTCAAGTCCGATGGCGGTCGCGACCGAGTCGCGGCAATCCTGCGGAACCTGCGTTGGAGCCCACAGTTCGCATTTCGTGCCTTGGAAATGTGCCGTGCAATTTCCCGGTTCCATGGGCGCGTGCGCCATGAAAGGCAAATGGTATTCGGCGGAAATGCGCCGCCCGGAAGCCTTCGCGGGATCTCCGGCTGCGTACAGGTTCGCGCCCTTCTTGGCCGCGGCTTGCTGCAGCGAAGCCATGACTGCAGCGGTATTGAGATCCTTGTTTGGGCCATCGTCCCACGTGACGTTGAGCACGCGGCGGCCCTCCATGGCTTCCCAAACGCTGTCAGCGACCACAGCGACGGCGGAGTCGCCGATCTTGCCGACGTAACTGACGCCGGAGATCTTCCTCGATTCCTGGTCATCGAACGCCGAGACTTTCCCGGCGATGGTCGGACAACGCGAGAGGACCGCGAGCTTCATTCCGGGCATACGGTAGTCGATGCCGAAGACGGCGTCGCCCGTTACCTTGTCGGGAGAGTCGACGCGCGGCAGGCGTTGACCGACGATCTTGTAGTCCTTGCTCTGCTTGAGCGTGACGTCGGTTGGAACTGGCAGCGTCGCTGCTTTGCTGGCCAGTTCTCCGTAACTCAAAATTCGATTGGTCGCAGTGTACTTGATGTGACCGTTCTCGGCCGTGCACCTGGATCGGGGAACGTTCCAGGTGAGGGCTGCGGCCGAAATGAGCATCTCGCGCGCGGCCGCGCCTGCTTTGCGCATGGGATCCCACGTAGTGCGAATGCTCGCGCTTCCTCCGGTGGTCTGATCGCCGAAGAGCGTGCTGGCTCCCGCCTGCTCGATTGCGATCTGCTTCCAATCCGCCTCGAGTTCTTCGGCCAGGATCATGGGGAGCGCAGTGCGCACGCCCTGTCCCATTTCAGAGCGAGCGACTACGATCGTGACTTTGTTGTCGGGCGTGATGCGCAGATAGGCGTTGGGAGAGAAGGAATCCACGTTGCCCGACGAGGACTTGTGAGGCAGATAGAAGCCGATCACCAGGCCAGCGCCGGCGGCGATTCCGGCGGTCACAAATTCACGGCGCGAAAGCGGGCTCATCGGGCGCCTCCAGTTCCCGCGGCACGGTGGATTGCTTTACGAATGCGCTCGTAAGTTCCGCAGCGACACAGATTACCGTTCATTGCCTGGGTGATCTGCTCGTCGCTCGGACTGGGCGTCTTGGCCAGGAGTGCGGCGGCGGACATGATCTGCCCCGTCTGGCAATAGCCGCATTGCGGAACTTCTTCCGCGATCCAGGCTTGCTGAAGCACGTGCAGGCCGTTGGCTCCGAGGCCTTCAATCGTCGTCACAGATTTGCCCGCGGCTTGAGAAACAGGAGTCGAGCAGGAGCGAATCGGATTGCCGTCGACGTGGACGGTGCAGGCGCCGCAAAGTCCCGCGCCGCAGCCGAATTTAGTTCCCGTGAGTTGGAGACTGTCGCGGAGAACCCATAGTAAAGGCGTTTCCGGAGAGACGCTGACTTGCTTTTCACTGCCGTTAACGCGGAGCGTGAGGTTGGCCATGGACCTCCATTTGTGTTTTTGAGAGCGACACAACATGGTATCCAACCTGCCGGAAAAGGGGAATGGCAGAGGACAGGCAGAGGAACAGAGGTCCCGGCGTGACTGAGGGCTCTCGCCCGGTTAGCCGGATCTTTTAGTGATTCAGGTTCGGCGCCATTTCTCGCGCGATCTCGATACCGATCTCTTCTGCGAAGGTCCGGAAGGCGGGGATCTCGTAAAGCCGCATTCCAATTTCCGGTTGCGCATAAGCTTCGGCATGCACGGGCGCTGCGCCGTCTCTGACTGCCGTTTGTATCTTGGAGGCCATCGCAGGGTCAAAGCTCTCGCAGACGAACACGCTATTATCTGCCCAATGCTCCACGATCACGGGTCCTTCTTCGGTCACGATTTGTGCGGTAGAAACCGGGCAGTTGGATCCGCTGCACGCGGACACCGACTGCGAGGTCGCAGTGCGATAACGCAATGCGACCGCAGTGGCGTAGAAGCGAGCAAACTGCTCGGCGGCTCGCGGCGTCTTCCATCGGGAAATGTAAACCAAGGCCAGGTCCGCAGTGGTCGGCGATGCCGTTCTGGCGGCTTTATCCTTGCGACGCAACGTGATATAAGCACCGCCTTGCCAGGCGGAAGAAATGTCGTCCGCATTCTTCCGTTCGCCGTACTGCTTCAGGAACGCGCGGACGTCGAGTTGACCGATGCCTCCTCGGTCGTAGACCTCGTACTGTTCGCCAAGCAGTGGTTTTAAATCTGGCAAATTGGTCGGTGGCAGCTTCTCTTTATTGATATAAGCATCGGGCTGCAACACCTCGTGCGAACTTCGCGGCGGTCGCGCAAAGGCGCCCGCGAATGCCATTTGCTTTCCGCCCTTGTGGAGCAACTCGCCCTCGAAGATCAGGCCCTCGTTGTAGGCGAATGTTCCCACCTCGCGCATGATCATGGGCGCATCGTGCATCATCTGGGAGTCTTGCACGGCTTTCACCGCAGGCTCTTCCATCGAGTAGAGCAATTGGGGAGTATCCGCCAGATTGTGTCCCGTAGGGGCGATAAGGTAGTCGACATACACCACCATGCCTTGGCCTTCGACCACAGCCTTGCGGGCGGCTGCGCCATCATCGTTATCGGTTTCCTGGTTCTTGGAACCTTTTCCCGGGGGCTTCGAAGCAGCCTTCATCCATTTGGCCAGATCATAGTTCTGATCCTGCAAGGCATGAGTAAGTTCGTGCGCCAGGATGGGTTCCTGGCGGTCCGGAGGAACCCAGTTCAGCATTGAGATGGTCTTGGTTTCATCGTCGTAGTACGCCGCCACCTGTTGTCCGGTGGACTTTACGAGAAACTCGCGCAGGTTGAACTCGCGTGGCAGGAAGCCGAGTTTCTTCATGCTCAGTTCGCCCTGGGCAAACCGTTGTGTGAACTCTTCCTTGGCGAGCGCTCCGCGGGCGTACTTTTCCACGTCGGCCTTGCCGACCAATCGTCTTTTTACGGAGGCATGCTTTGCCATTCCGGTGTCTTCGGCGGCGAAGGTGAAGATCCTGTCCACGGATTCGAAAAGCTTTTTCGTGTCAGAGTCGGTCATGCGAACTTCTTCCGTGGTGTCTTTGCGCAGCTTGCGGGCAACGTCAGCGAGGCTTGGCGAGGACGAATCCTCTTGGCTGAAGGCAAGCGCAGAAAATGACGCAAGGAAAGAAATCGCGAGGAAACACCAGCGTCGGCTGGACATGGTTGGCCTCACTCAGCAACGAGGAATGCGGTCTTCAAGAATTCTCGTTGAGCGAAGCCCGAGAGCCATGGCAAAAAGCTGGGCAAGGTCTTACGAAGGTAACCTACCGAAGCGGGAAAGGACGACTTGGCGATCTTTACTTCAGCTCCGCCAATTTCTGTGTGGCGAGTTGTCCCGCCTCGACACCCGGATTTTCTTTCTTGATCTGCTCGTACACTCGCTTGGCGTCGAGCGGTTGGTTGGAGTTCTGGTAGAGTTCGGCCAACTGCAACTGCGCCGTTACTTTGCTGACCGACGCAGTGGGCTTGTTGATCAGCTCCTGGTAGAGAACGACTGCTTCTTTGGTGCGGTTGGTCTGGCCGTAAAGCGAGGCGAGAGCCGACTTGGCTATGGCGGCGACTTCGCGGTTGCCCGCCGAAGCCACCTGCTTGAAGCTACGCTCGGCAGTTGCGTTGTCGGACAAGTGGGTCGCAGTCACTCCCAGAAAATAATGGGCCATGTCGGCGGTGCGGGTATGCGGATATTTGTCGACGATAGCCTGAAATTGTTTCTGGGCGGTTTGAGCACGCTCTTTGGCAGAAGTGAAGCTGGGGACGTCAGGCTGAGCAGGCGTTCCAGCGGGTCGCAACGGCGTGTCCAAGGTACGAACGGCCTGCGAGAGATCGAAGCTGGCTTTCTCGTCTTGGGCGCTCAGGTAATACCATCCGCCAATGACAGCGGCGAGAACGATGGCAACAGCTACCACGGAGATGATGAGCGTGGAACGGTGCGCGACCGTCCAATCGGCCGTCTTTTCGGCGGCGTCAAAGGTAACTCGGCTAAAGGCATCCTGTTTCAGTTGGTGGCGGGTTTCTGCGCGCACGGACTTCCCTTCTGATGAGAACGGTGGGCTTGGATGAACTACCAGTTTAACAGGGGCAAAACAGCGCGTCAAAAGCAAAGCGGCGGCTGAGGTGAGTGCGGCCAGGGTGCTCGCGCTGGCGTCTTCGTTGAGGTTCCCCGGTATCCAGTGGATCTCGATCTCGCGGCGGAGAGGCAAAGCCTTAACCGCGAAGCTCGCAACGAGAGGCCGCGAACGGCGCAAATACTTCTGCAATTGGAACGCTTGCGGCTGTGGATCATCGCTCAAAGGGATCTGGAAATCGAGCTTGACTTGACTTAGGATTTTGGCCGGAAAGGTCTGCCTTCGACGATGCCGCGACCTTTCGCGAACGATGACCAGTTGACCGGCGGCGAGGCCGGAGTAGGTTTCGGTTGTGCCCGACGGCCAATGGATTTCGAGGTCGGCGGTCGGTGCTGTTCCCAGTCCGAAGTGCATGGCCGCGGATCGTTGGCGGAAAAATAGCCGAACTGGCTGGTCACGCACTGCTCAGCAGTTCTCGGGTAGGGACTCAAAGCGCGGCTTGAAAACGCGGTCGCTTGAAACCTGCGTCGGAACGTGTTTTCTGCTCTATCTATAGAATCTGAAACCTTCATTCGTAACGGAGAGCTACCAAGGGGTTCACGCGAGCGGCGCGGCGTGCCGGGAGCCAACATGCCACCAGGCCAGTAAGAAGGAGCAGGATGGGGACAGCGACGAGCGTCGCCGGGTCGTAGGGAGAAACGCCCCAGAGCTGTGTGGCAATCACCCGTGCGACGCCCAAGCTGGCCACTGCTCCAACTACAACACCCACGATGACGAGGCGCAGGCCCACGCGAATAACAAGCTGCAACACATCCCCGCGCTCAGCGCCGAGCGCCATGCGGATGCCGATCTCGTGAGTTCGGCGTGCGGTCGTGTAGGCCAGCACGCTGTAGACACCGATCGTGACGAGCACCAGCCCGATGACGGCGAAGATCCCTAGCAAGAAAAATCCAAAGCGCGGGCCGGCGTAGGAAAACTGGCTGATGTAGCCTTCGAGGGTGCCGGTAAGGGTGACGGCCACGCTGCGATCGGTGCTCCAAATTTCTTTTCGAACGGCATTCAACATGAGCAGGGGATCGCGAGCGGTGCGAACCAGGATGCCGCGCTCGGCCGAACCGGTAACGGTGTACGGGATCCAAACCTCGGGCTCGGGGGGATCCTGCAGGCCTCGGTTCTTGGCGTCGGCGACGACGCCGATGATCTCGAACCATGGGTCCTGCACGGGATCGGGAAACGTTTCGAGTAGTGACGAAAGGCGGACTCGCTGTCCGATGGGATTATCGCCACCGAGATATTGGTGCGCGAACGTTTGGTTGATGACGGCGAGCTTCCGCGCACCGATGACTTCGGCCTCGCTGAAGGGCCGTCCGGTGAGGAATTGAATTTTCAGAACTGGAAAATAGCCTTCGCTGCAAAGTTGAAACAGCGTGTTCCACTTTTCTGCGTGCGTCTTCCCAAGGATTTCGATGTCGGTCGGAATGCCTCCGTAGGGCGGCAGAGTGCTGGTTTCGGTGGCGTCGACAACTCCGGGCATGGCTTTCAGACGCAGCAGAAGCGGGCGGTAGAAGCCGGCAATCTGATCGGCAGTCTTGTAGCGGTCTTTCGGAAGCGGAAGCCTTGCCACCAGGATGTGATCGGGTTCGAGGCCGAGATGAACCTCGTGGAGCGCAACGAAACTGCGCATCAGAAGACCGGCGCCGACCAGAAGCGTCAGCGAAACAGCTACCTCGAGAACCACGACGGCGTCGCGGAAGTGGGCGCCCCGGAAGCCACCGCTGACTCCCTTGCCGCTGTCGCGAAGCGAATCGTTTACGTTGTGACGCGCCGTTTGCAGAGCTGGAACCAAACCAAAAATCAGCGCGGTCATCACTGACACGGTGAGGGTGAAAAGAAGGACCGTGGCATTCAGGCGGATCGCCGACTCGGCGGGAATGATTTCTTGCGGAATGACGGCGATCAGGGATTGCAAGCCTCCCCATGCGAGCAGGGCGCCCAGGCCAGCGCCACCGAGGGCAAGAACCACGCTTTCGACGAGTAGCTGACGTACCTGTCGCCAGCGGCTCGCTCCAAGGGCGGACCGGATGGCGAACTCTTTTTCGCGCGTGGTAGCGCGGGCCAGCAGCAAGTTTGCGACGTTCCCACAGCCGATGAGTAGGAGCATGCCGACGGCCGCGAGAACAATGAACAACGTCACCCGAAAGCGGCCCACGACCAGATCGGCCAGGGATTGGACTTCAACCGTAAAGTGTTTTGGGTAGTCCTTGGGGTAAAGCTTGGCGAGTCGCTGCGCGACGACATTGAGATCGGCCTGGGCCTCGGGAGCCGAGACTCCGGGCTTGAGGTGGCCAAGAAGGAACCAAAAGCGATTGAAAGAGGCTTCCCCGGCTTCGGCGTGATTGGGTTTCTGGGGTATCCACATGTCGGCATCGCCCCAGCCAAAGCGTGGTGGCATGACTCCAATCAGAGTGCGGGCCGTCCCATTCAACACAAATGTCGTGTTGATAAGACGGGGATCGGCGTTGAAACGGTTGACCCATGTCTTGTAGCGGAGGACGAAGACCGGAGGAGCGGTGGGCTCGTAGTCTGCAGGCTGCATGGCGCGGCCGAGGAGCGCGGGCATCCCCAGGAATTCGAAGGTGCCAGGCGTGACCAAGCTGCCGCTAAAACGATCTGTACCTTCACCGTAGGTGTAGAGGACGTCAAGTCCGTCGTTGCCGATGGCGCGGTCAAACACGTGGTTTTGCGCCACGTAGTCCAGGAACTCAGGGCCGCTGTAGCCGCTGCGGCCTCCCGGCTCGTTGCGCTCCGTGTCATGAATTGCCACCGAATAGAAGCGCTCCGAGTCCGGGTATGGGAAAGGCTCCATGAGGACGTTTTCGATGACGCTGAAGATGGCGGTGGAGGCGCCGATGCCCAAGGCGAGAGTGATCACGGCCACGACGGCGAAGCCGGGGTTCTTCTTGAGGTTTCGTCCTGCGTAGAAGAAGTCTTGCCAGACCGAGCCCATGAAGGTGCCTCCTGAACAGACGCTTGAGAAGTCTGTGTATTAAACGTACGGGGCCCGAATAAGTTCCTTCCCAACCGATGTATTCCTTCCGATAGGGGATGTATCAGTCAGTGTTTCCATTCCCAGGGGAAGTTCGGAGTATGTAAAGATCATCGGGGCGCAACGGGAAGCCAGTGTATGGCGAAAACTTGCGCGCCAGGGAATCATGGCCGATCCTAGTCGTGAATTCGACCGTCGGGGCGGCGCGCGCCTTCGGGCCTCGCTCGATGAACTTGCTGCGGCGGGAGTGGTTGTGCTCGGTTTGGTCTGGCGGCTCTGGCGGGCACATGCGACTTTCTTCAATACGGACGAGGCCTGGCACTTCTCCGTAGCGAATCAGAATTCGTTGTCCGCAGTGTACAAGGCTAGTCTCACGCTGGCTCATCCGCCGTTGCTGGTTTTCATTTCGTACTTCTGGCGTCATCTCGGCACCTCCGAGTTGATGCTGCGGTTGCCGGGCGTGGTAGCGGGAACAGTCTTCTGCTGGGTGTTCTACAAGTGGCTGGGACTGCTCTTTGAGCGGAGTGTGGCCTGGGTCGGTCTGATTTTGGCGGTGTTTCTCCCCCCGATGATTGCGTTGTCGGCCGAATTGCGGCAGTACAGTTGGATGCTGATGTTTGCCGTTTCCGCGGCTTACTTTCTGGAACGCGCCCTGGCCTACCAGTCGGCAAGCATGATGGGGTTGTCGTCTGTTTGTGTGTGTCTGGCGATGCTCTCGCATTACTCGGCATTTCTGTTTGCCGCATGCTTGGGGATTTATGCGATGGTGAGAATGCTTTCGCGGAGGCCGCCGACTGCCGTGGTTGCAGGTTGGGCAGCCGGCCAAGCGGCCGGAGTCGGGCTTGCAGGGTTTCTGTATCAGACTCACATTGCGAAGCTGAGTACGGTATATCCGGTGGCGCAACCGCTCGAGCGTTTTGGAGATTTTTATCTGGCGGACTGGTACTTCCATGCGGGGCGTGATCGCCTTTTACCTTTTCTCTATCGCGGAACATTTGGAGTGTTTCGATTCATTTTTGGCCAAACGGCGGTCGGGCAAATTGCAGCGCTGTTGTTTGTCGCGGGAGTCGCAATCCTGATCTCGGACCGGCGAATATCGGGCGAGGAGGCAGGGTTTAAGAATCGGGCGTCGGCTGGAGTGATTGCGGTTCTGCTGGGGATTCCGTTTGTGCTGAATTGGGCGGCGGTTGCCGCTGGCCTATATCCCTATGGGCGGACACGGCAATGCGTTTTTCTGGCCGTCTTTGCGCTTGCGGGAGTCAGCGTTGGCTTGTCCCGAATCGTCAGAAATCGGATAGGCCCCGCTGTGTCTTTTGCTCTGGTTATGGTTGCGGCCTGCCAGGCCTTCGGCACCTTGCAGGGGCGCGACCTGCTTCCGCTGGCGGAGCAAAGGCACGAATACATGGAACAAGCACTGGAATTTATCAGGGGCGCGGTGCCGAAGGATGATGTGATCCTTACGGACAAGGCGACCAGTTTCCAACTGCGGCACTACTTGTGCCACCAAAAGCCGGTGGAGATTGAGCATGCGGCGGACGGCCGGGAGACGTTCACCTGCGACGGGCTGCGAGTGGTATCGACTGGCACGAGCGATGGCGCGCTGACTGCTGACGATCTTTGGGACAAGGCGAAGGAGGTGCGGCGCGACTATGGATTGAATCCGGACGCCGGTTTTTGGGTGGTGCAGGGAGGATGGGCGAGCGGGTTAGGAGAGTCTGTGCGCGGAAAATTCCCGGCCTTCTCCGGAATTGAAACGCATCCCTTCGGCCGCTACCTCGAGGTCTTTAAACTTCCCTGCGCTTGCCGTTAGAGGAATTCAGACTTCAGGCCGCGGCGTGCGAGGTATCGGTCACTTCAAGGACGCCAGCAGATGAGGAAATTTGGGAGATGGGCAGTCGCACTTCGATGACCGTTCCATTCCCGTTTGAATGAATTTCAAGGGTTCCACCAAGCTGTCTGAGCCTTTCTCTCATACCTCGAATGCCAACTCCGGGAGCACCGGAGGAGGCCATTTGCTCCTTCTTCTCGGGCGGGATGCCTTTGCCCCTGTCTGCGATCTCGACCGTCACCTGCTCGTCGCGTTGACGAAGTCGAATCTTCGCGCTCGGACTTCCAGAATGGCGATGAATATTTGTAAGGCATTCTTGAACCACGCGAAAAATGGCGGTCTCCGATTCGCGCGGCAGGCGCCCAAAGTCCTCCGGGAGATCGAGATCCACTTTGATCTTGCTGCGGACAGTAAAGCCTTCGACATACCAACGGAGGGCGGACGACAAGCCGGCTTCATCGAGCAAAGGGGGATGCAGTAAGTGCGAAATCGTACGGACCTCGCTGCTCATTTGGTCGACCAGATTTTCGCTATCCGCTAGGGTATTGGCGGTCTTGGCCAGGCGCTCTAGGTCGCCGCGTACGGTCGCCAGATTCATGTTCAGGGCGGCCAACATCTGCCCAACGCTGTCGTGAAGTTCGCGTGCGATGCGGCGCCGTTCGTCGTCTTGCAAGCGCAGCAGACGCGCCGAGAGTTCACGCAGGTTCTCATTGGTGGTGTCGAGTTCGGTGGTGCGTTCCTGGACGCACAGTTCGAGTTCGCCATGCGCCTGGCGCAATGTCTCGTTCTGACGGCGCCGCGATTCGGCCATGGTCAGAACGACGATCGAGGAAAACAGGAACGCGATGAGAAGTGTGGACTTGGCAAGGGTCGGAACGCGAAACGTGTGCAACGCCGTAATGGGTACGTACATCGCACCCGCGAGGGACAGCACGATGGCCATGATGGACGGCCAGACGCCGCAGTACCAGGCCGAGAATGCCACCGCCGGCACAAGCAGGACGAAGGCTATGGAGTCGCCGACCAGGGGCTCGAGAGCACTACTCACCAGAAGGGCAACCAGGACGGCGGCAATCGCGAGGGAATAGGGCAAGGAAGAGCTTCCCGCGGTTCGCGCCGATAGCGAAGAATTAGTCCCCATCATCTCACCGTAAAAGTTCACAGCCCTAAGAAGCTAGATGGCGAAAGGGCAGGTTGCCAGAAATAAAATAATCCCAGTAAGACGATGATAACAGGGTTGTTGGGCGAGGTGACGGCCGAAAAGAAAAGAATGGAGGTGTGGAGTATGTCGGGAAACAGGACAAGTGGCGCGCTTGGGGTCCGTTCTTTTTCCGCGAAAAATCAGAACCGCGAACAGCGCAAGGGATTCGCGAAGTTGGCAAAGTGCAGACCTTGCAATCGGATGTTTCAGAGTGCCGGCTTCGGAATTCATCTTTCGAATTCATCTTTCGCAACGCCGGGGACATCTGCTAGTCTGCGCTTTCCGTTCTGGGGGAGGAAAAACGAAAAATGTCATCGCACAGGCTGGTGCTGTCGACGTTTGCGATTGTGTTGTGCCTCAGCTTTTCTGTTTCGGCGGCTGAGAAGAAATCGAAAGCCGCGAAAGCTGACGAGGCGCAGCCGTTGTATGAGATGGCTCAACCGGCGACTGAAAATCTGGACTATACGATGTATCAACGCATTCGGGACGAGGGGTTGGCCCATTCGCATGTGATGGAGTTTGCTAGCGCGCTCGCCGATGGGATCGGGCCTCGGCTGACGGGATCGCCGAATCTGAAGCGGGCCAATGAGTGGACGCGCGACCAGTTCAGCGCGATGGGATGCAGCAATGCGCACCTCGAGGATTGGGGCGAGTTCGGCATGGGCTGGCGGCAACTCAATACCTGGGTGCGCATGTCGGCGCCCGACACGGCGGTGTTTATTGCACAGGCCTTGCCCTGGTCGCCCTCAAGCCACGGGCCCATCAATGGACGCGCGGTTTGGATGGATGCAAAAGACGAGAAGGATTTGGAGAAGTACAAAGGCAAACTGTCGGGCAAGATTGTTTTGTTCGGCGAAATGCGTGAAGTGAAGGCGGTCGACAAAGCGCTGTTCGAGCGGCGAGATGAAGCCAATCTCAAGCAACTCGCCGAATACCCGGTCCACGTGGGACAGCAGGAAGATTCTTTCCAGACCTTCATCAAGCGGCTGGAGTTCCGCGAAAAGGTGGGGCAGTTCCTGGCGGCGGAGCATGCTGCGGGGATCGTGGTTCCGAGCCGCGATGGCCGAAACAACGGAGGATCGGGGGGAACGATTTTTGACGACGGGGGATCGGGGATGGGTTGGTTCACCTACAAGCGTGAACACGCTGAGGCTCTTCCCATCGTCGTGATGGCGATTGAGAACTACGGCCGCATCTACCGGCTGCTCAAGGCCAACGTTCCGGTCACGGTCGAAATGGATGTAGAAACGGAATTCACCGGCGATCATGAGCATGGCTTTGACACGATTGCGGAAATCCCCGGCACCGATCCCAAACTGAAAGATGAAGTGGTGATGGTGGGGGGACATCTGGATTCGTGGGCCTCGGCAACCGGAGCGACGGATAACGGCGCGGGAACCGTGGTGGCGATGGAAGTGATGCGCATTCTGAACGCCTTGAAGGTCGAGCCGCGGCGCACGATCCGGGTGGGATTGTGGACGGGGGAAGAGCAGGGGGAATTCGGTTCGTACGGATACGTGAAGCAGCATTTCGGATTCGTTCCGCTTTCGACCGATCCGGAGCAGTTGAAGTTGCCGGATTTTTTGCGCAAGCCTGCTGGTGCCGTGCAGTTGAAGCCGGAACAACAGAAAATTTCCGGCTATTTCAATGTGGACAACGGCAGCGGGAAGATCCGTGGCATTTATCTCCAGGAAAATGCGTCGGTGGGACCAATCTTCGAGCACTGGATGGAGCCGTTGAAGGATCTGGGCGTGAGCACGTTGACGATGAGAAATACGGGCGGGACCGATCACGAGGCATTCGATTCGGTGGGGGTGCCGGGATTCCAGTTCATTCAGGATCCACTCGACTACGGATCGCGAACGCATCATTCGAACATGGATACCTACGAGCGATTGCAGCCGGATGATTTGGCGCAGGCGGCGGTGGTAGAGGCGATCTTCGTCTACAACACTGCGATGCGAGAGCAGATGTTGCCGCGCAAGCCGTTGCCGCGTCCGGAATTGGAGGAGCGGAGGAAGGCAGCGCTGAAGAACGTGATGCCCGGGGCCGAGGCGGCGGCGGAGGAGATGAAGAAGCCGGAGAATTAAAAAGCGGGTGTCGTTTGAGCGCGTCCGAGGGCAAGGTGAACCCCGGAACAGCCGACGGGAGGCCGGCGCTACCGCTTGGTGGCGTTTCGGTTTCGCCTGCGCTGCTGGTGAGCCACCCATCTGATTTGCCCAACGAAACGAGATGGGGGCGGCTTCGCCCGGTCGCTGGAACTGGCGGCCGAGAAGAGCGGGTGGGGCAAGCCGCTGCCGAAAGCCAGGGGACGCGGCATGGCGGCGTACGCGTCGTTCCGAAGCTACTTTGCGGAAGTGGCGGAAGCGACGGTCCAGGGTAGCGAGTTCAAGATCGGTCGCATTGTGGCCGCGGTGGATTGCGGGCAGATTGTGAATCCGGAGTCGGTGCGTTCGCAGACGGAGGGCGCGATTATTTTTCGGGTTGAGCGCCGCGCTGAACCATGAAATCACGATCAAGAATGGGGCCGTCGAACAGCCGAATTTTGACGGGTACGATCCGGTGCGGATGAACGAGGCTCCGCCGCTTGAGGTGTACCTGACCCCGAGCACCGACGATCCGGGAGGGATGGGGAAGCCGGCGTTGCCGCCGATTGCGCCCGCGGTGGCGAATGCGATCTTTGCGGCCTCGGGCCAGCGGCTGCGGAAGTTGGTGTTCCAATTGAAGGCGTGAACCGCGACTTCACGATCAAAACTCCTTTGACCGCAAAGACCGCGAAGGTCGCGAACCGAACCTCGGTACGGGAATTGCAAACACAAACGCCGCCGATGGTTGGCGGCGCTGGTTTCGCATCCTCGATCCGAATTACCGGGGAGCTTCTTCCAGCAATCCCTGTTCTAACTTTTCCTGGCATTCGATACAGTGCCGCGTCCAGGGAACCGCCTCGAGGCGCTTGGCGTTGATCTCTTTGCCGCAGTGAATACATTCGCCGAAGCTGCCTTCACGGATACGGGCGAGAGCCTTATCCACCATCTGCAGAGTCTGCCGGTCGTTGTTGCTCTGGCTGAAAAGGAATTCTTTGGTGTAGGAACTGGCAGCACGGTCGGCGATGTCCTGAGCCGTGTCTTCGTCGGCGGAACGTCCGTCGGCCTGAGTCCGGTTCACCATGCGGCGCAATTCCTGCTGCCGCCCCTCTAATCGTTTCTTGAATGCTTCCAGCTTCTTCTTGTCCATAATCGCTTCGACTCGATAACCCCTTGAACTAGATTCCCAAAAATCCTCACATCAAACTCGGAGGACGCCTCCGCACCGGAGGCGTCCGTGGTCTTAGGCCAACCAAAGATCATAAGCGCCAAAATTAAGATGCGTCAACCGCTCGAATGGCTGCAGCGGTCTGCGCTCGAATCTCCGCCGCACACGAGGCCAAGCTTTTTTCGCAGGCAACCTTCCAGATCGCGCTCGGTTCGATCTGGGGTAGCGGCTGGTCTGGCAAAACTCGCTATCGCGGCAGCGGATCCTTCATACTGGCGAGCGCGTATCCCATAACGGCCATCGCGGCTGCGTTCTCGCGCAACTCCGCGGGAACGATCTTGTCGAGCGTATCCGCTGCGGTGTGATGGTAATGGAAGTAGGTGCGACCGTCTTGCAAGATTCCGAGGGCGGGCACGCCAGCTTCTGACATCGCTGCGATGTCCGCACCCGGAGGATAGCTGGTGGGCTCGACTGCGTTGGCGCCAAAGCTTTCGAGGACGCCGAGTACAGGACGCAAAAGTTCTGCCGCATGCGGGTTCATCCTCACGTCGAAGCCAAGCGGGTGCGCTGCGCCTGCATCGCTTTCAATGGCGGCGACGTGGTTCGGGAACTGGGCGGAATGATCCTTCGTGTAGGCTTGGCTGCCGGAGCCTCCGTTTTCTTCGTCCATCCAAGCAATCACACGCAACGTGCGCTTGGGGCGCAGGTGCAGCTTTTGCAGAATCTCAGCCGCTTCCATCGCGACTACGACGCCGGCGCCGTCATCGATGGCGCCGGTGCCGAGATCCCAAGAATCGAGATGGCCGGAGACAACGACGACTTGCTCGGGATGTTCGCTGCCCTTCAGATCGGCGATGACGTTGTAACTGGTCACGTCAGGTAACTTCTGCGGAGTCAGGGTGAGGTGCATGCGAACTTTGCCTTGCAGGGAAAGATCCGCGATCAGGTCGGCATCTTCGGCCGTGACCGCTCCGGCGGGAATTCCTGCCGGGGCGCTGAAGCCGGTATGCGGAAGACGGAAGTCAGCACTGCCGACCGAGCGAACCAGAGCGGCGACCGCGCCGAGATCAGCCGCGGCCTTGGGGCCGGCGCCGCGGTAGCGCACGGCTTCTCCGTAGGCGATGAATGCCATGCCGCCCGCCGCCTTCTGCTTATCGAAGATTTCATTGAAGAGCACGATCTTGCCGGTGATTTTCTCGCGACCGAGAGATTTCAGTTCGCCGAAGTTGTGGACTACGACCACGTCGGCCGTGGTGCCCTCGGCGGGCGTCGAAGTACTGCCTCCGAGCGCTGCCAGGACGATTTTCTGCGCGGTTCCCGCGGCTTGGCCGGCGTACTCCGTCAGTTCTGCGGTTTCGGCGCCGCGGACCCAGTGCGGTACCTTCACTTCCTCGAGTTGGACATCTAGACCGAGCTGGCGCAACTCGGCGGCGACATAGTCTACCGCGGCTTTGGCTTGCGGAGATCCGCTGCAGCGCGGGCCGATGTTTTCTGTCAAATGTGCGACTTGGCGGTAGGCGTAATCGTCTGACAGTGCGGCGGCTTTAATGGAAGAAAGTTCCTCGAGCAGGCGAGCGGGAAAGTTCTCCAGCTGCGCCGGGGACGGGGGCTCGTTTGCGAAGCGCAAGGGCGCCGGCTTGGGCTGCTGGTTTTGGGCGCGGGCCGCAGTCTGCCAAAACGTACCGAACACGATGATGAAGCAAACTTTGGCCGCGATCGTTCTGGAACTAGAATGAGCTCGAGTCATGGTCGTTGGTCAGTGTATCTGACCGACGTGGGAGAACGAAACAGCGAGCCCCTGTCTTTCGTTCCTCGTGGGAAAGGGATCGCCTGGCTACCCCGCGGTGGAAACCTGCATCAAAAGGGCTTCCATGAACGTAACCCGGACGCGGCCGCTCCTCGTTTTCATCCTTTGCACGGGCATGTTTAGCGCGCTCGATCGCGCCTGCGGTCAAGACGGGAAGGGCAGTCTTCCGGAAAGTCCGTCAGAGGCAGCGCGAGCCGCCAAACATGCGAATGACCCGGGAGGGGAACGAAAGCTAACTTGGCGGTCTTTGCCCAAAGACTTTCTTCACGATCAGAAAATCATTTGGACATTCCCTGGACAGCTGGCGAAAGGGCGCTACCTTTTGCCCACGATTGCCATTGCTGGCGGGACGGCTGGACTGATCCTGGCCGATCCGCACGCGATGCCCTATTTTCGTTCCCATGCGAGGAACCTGGACGACATCAACGATGTCTTTGATTCGTCGATTACAACCGCGGAAGTGGTCGCTCTGCCGGCTACCCTGTTGGTTGCAGGTTACGCTCGGCACGACTCTTATCAGGTCAGTACGGCTTTGCTTGCCGGGGAGGCTTATGCGGATAGCGCCGTCGTCGACCTGGCGATGAAAGCGATCACTCGCCGGAAACGACCGAACGACGTTGTCGCCTCGGGATCGTTTAACGACACATTCTTTAGTGGCGGCAAGTCGCCGTTTAAAGGCAGTTCCTTCCCATCGGGACACGCGGCTGGTGTTTTCTCGGTCGCCACGGTGGCTGCTAGCCGTTACCACAACCACCGCTGGGTGCCGTGGGTATCGTACGGTTTCGCAGCAGCTATCAGTTGTTCTCGCATCACCACCCTCGCCCATTTTCCCTCAGATGTCTTCCTTGGGGCAGCGCTCGGCTACACGATTACGCGCTACGGAACCCTGGCGCCACGCTGAGCGCTGTCCAGTGTTTCGGCAGGATCGATAGGATAGATAGAGAACTTCGACCGCTCATTAAATTAAAAAGGCAAAAAAATGGCCCCATTTCTGGGGCCATGTTTCAAGAGGTCACGAATTGGTAGGCAATGTCAGGAAAGGCAATGTCCGTTCCGCCAGCCGGAACGGTTCGGGAAGTGACGCGGAGAATCGAAGAGAGTGAAGGTCATGTTGCTAGAGTTTGCGGCCTCTTTATTAGCCAGAGTAGAAGCATTTGCCGCGCCAAAGTTGGAGTTCCAGTGGTCCGGATCACGGGAAACGATAAATCCATGAACATTAACGACTTAGTTAGAACGGGAAGGTTTGGGCAAGAAGATCCGTGGAAATTCGAGGGCAAAGCAAAGTGCAGAACAATGCATACACGATGCACAAATTCAAAGCCGAAACGAAGGGAACAAGCCCATGGCTGCTGATGGAGCCATGGGCCCGGGTTCAGGCGAACTGATCTACAGCTGTTAGCTGTTGCCGGCGACGGTGCGCAGCTTTCCAGGTAGAAAATGATAGGGAGGCCAGGGACCGCTGATCGCGACTTCGCAGTTCTTCAACTGCTTGGCGGCGGTGGTGTAGCGGTTCTGGTACTTTTCCACACTCTTGGAATCGATCAGGTGGGCGATATCGATCAACATGCCTTCCGGTGCGACTTTTTTGCAGCTCACTTCTTCCTCGAGCGGGTTAAACAGCTTGTGTACCTGTACCGACAGCGCGCGGGCCTTGGTTTGGCGCTCACGTTCCCGAGACGCTTTCACCTTCAGCTTCGACAGATAGTCGCCGCCGACGGTGTCGGGTAGTTCAATGTCGATCATCGCCTCGCGCAGGGAACCGTCCCGGACGACGAGTTTGATGTGCATTTCTGATTTTCCGCGCAGTTTGGCGACGCTCAGGCCAAAAGCCCGCCGGTTGACCCGGACGGCCAGCCGAAGTGCGTCATCGCTGTCGAAAATGGTGCCGAACTTGAAGGGTAGGACTGTGGAATTCCGGAAGCAGTTGCTGACCACGCGAGCGTGTTCAATCGCGGATTTCTGGTCAAGTTCACCTGCCGTGTGGTCGTATTCGCTGACGATGACTGCGAATTCACCACTGGGATAGCTCAAAACCGCAGCGCCGTTCACTCCTTGAACACCCTCAAGCAGGAAAGGGCGGCGAGTGCGGGTTCCATTGGGAAGGGTTTGGTGCTCGGTAAGACAGTACGCGTACCACGCCATAGTGAACTCTCCGAACCGGGATGGAGGCGGACCGGGCCACCTCTCACGTCGAGTTTTTCGCCAAAGCTTTTAATGCGAGTGGTTGGAACGGGCGGTACCAAGGGTCTAACTACTCGGGAATGCTTTAGATCAGCATTCCCTAACTGCATATTACTTTGTGCATAGAGGAAAATGCAACTTTTTCTTAGCGAGCTGCATCGAAATGCGTTATTTTCCCGCAGCGGAGCGGTGGGTACGCTCCTGCAACGCCAAAAGAACGACGCGGAGCATTTCGTCCCAGGGTGCGGGTTTTCCGGTCCAGATTTCGAACTGCCGAGCTGCCTGATGGACGAACATCTCGATGCCGGGGATGACTTGAGCACCCCGTTCTTTGGCCAGTTTCAGGAAGCGGGTTTCCGGCGGATCATAAATCATGTCAAAGACATAGCGGGCATTGATCTCTTGTTCCTGCAGTGGCGATTCGCGAAGATTGCCCATGCCAACCGGAGTGGCATTGATGATTACATCAAAGGCTAGTTTCTTCAGTTCAGGACGTTTGACAATGCGAGCGCGAGCCTGGTGTGCAAGCTTTTTGGCTGGAGCCGCGCTGCGATTCAGGATGTAGACTTCCGACCCTCTTTCCTTGAGGCCAAACACGGCTGCGCGGGCCGCGCCTCCAGCTCCGATCACTAGGATTCGAGCGCCTTCGAGCGTATTCAGTCGACGTTCCAAAGGGCGCACGATGCCGGCGGCGTCGGTGTTGAAGCCGTAGAGTTTGCCATCCTGGGCGCGGACGACCGTGTTGCAAGCGCCGATCTTGGTGGTGTGGGCGTCGGTGTTATCGAGATGGGGAAGGATCGCTTCCTTATACGGCATAGTCACGCTGATGCCGTGGATGGGAATCTCCCGCACGCAGGTGAGCAGATCCTTCAGGGTCTTGGCGTGAAGGCTCACATAGACGGCGTTTACGTTCTCGCGGCGAAAGGCCGCATTCATGATTGCGGGGGACAGGGAATGGGCGATAGGGGCGCCTACGACTCCATAGACCCGCGTCGCTACGTCCACGTTTTCAATGCGATAGACATTGCGCAAGTCCTGGGCGGTGATTTGCCCGGGAGCGGTTTCCTCGCCGGCAACCGCCGAGGCGAAGGTGAACACACTTCCCGCGCGCACGCCTAAAACGCGGCTGATAACACCTTGTTCACCCATGCACATGCCGACCAGGGAATGGCGATCGCCCTCCCGCGCCAAAAACTTGATCATGGTGACGTTATCGGAGAGGGTAGTCGCGGTGCTGACGATCTTGTAGAAGTCTGCCGGATACGCCAGCATTTTTTCGAGGGTCTCCTCAAGCTTCTTGGTGGCCCGGAAATCGTGAAACGAAAGGATCAGGGCGGCGCGGGTGCGCAGCTTTTGGAGTTGTTCGGGTTTGCACTTGCTGGCTGTTTCGAGCTCAACATCGATCAGCTGGCATCCAGCGGCAGCTGCTTTGCCAAGGATGTCCAGTTGAGAAACGATCGAGCCGCGGAACTTTCCCCCACTGGCAACCCGACGGCAGGTGGCGATGACGAAGGTTCCGGGGTGCGACTCGAGGAAGCGTTTGATTTTGGGGAGCGCGAGACCCGGCTTAGAAAGGTAGTCTAACCTGAACTCCAGGAATGGGTTATCGCGGACCAAGAGCTCCGCCTTTTCGCCCATTTCGTTGGGGTCAGAGCCGATGACCGCAACGCAGACGCGTGGCAGTCGCAAAGGTAGAAGTCGGGGCGCGTAAGGGGGAGACGAATTCATCGTTCCAAGAACAGAAGCCCGGCTGCGGGCACATACTGAATGACGGCGAATTATTACAGGGCCTTAATTACTTATGCAACAACGGATTAATGGTCTCGGATAAAAAACTGTGCTCCAGGGTGCGCAACACCCTCGTAACCTTGACCCACCCTTACCCGCTTGTTACCTTCCGGCTGAAGCCTTTTCTTTCCCGGCATTTCACTAGGGAGGGGACGCACTGCGCCTTCCCGGAGGTAACATGAAGAAAACAGGACTGTTTGTGTTGTTGCTAACGACGGCGGCTTGGGCGCAAAACGGCTCGGACGCTAATTCTGCCAATGTTCCGCAGGGAACTGCGCCGACCTCGGCGAGCTTTCCCACTTTGCGCGTTCAGACGCCCACCTATTCTGACTTATATTGCGCTGGATTCATCAGCAAGCAGACCCTGCCCGACGCCAATTATGTGGCTGGCGGAGTTCAGACGCCCACCACAACCAAGTTCACCCGTGGCGACATCATATTTCTCCAAGGCACGGGATACAGCACGGGCACCGAGTACGAGATCGTGCGCGCATTACGTGACGTCAACGAGTATGAGACGTTTCCCGGTCAAAAGAAGCTGTTGAAGGAAACCGGGCAGCCTTACCAGGAAGTCGGGCGCGTGAAAATCATCGACACACGCAGCAAGGTTGCGATCGCACAGATCGAGTACGCATGCGACGGCGCCAATCCTGGTGATACGGCGATTCCGTTTGTGGAAAAACAGCTGGTGGCATTTCATGCGCCAGTCCATTTTGACCAGTTCCTTCCACCCGACAACAAGTTGACGGGCCGTATCGTAATGGGGAAAGACTTCGACGCTGAATTGGGAACCGGGCACAAGCTTTACATCAACCTCGGAGCCAACCAGGGAGTGAAGATCGGCGATTACTTCCGCGCGGTTCGCAGGTATGAGACCGACTTGAAAGACCCAGTGGATTCACTGTCGTTCAAGGCTGCGATAGCCGAGGACACACAGAAGAAGACTCCTTCGTTTGATCCGGCCATGTTCACCAAGGGGAACGGTCCTGTGATTCATGTGCGCGATCTGCCGCGTCGAGCGGTAGGCGAGATCGTGATCATCGGCGTGACCAACACTACGGCGACTGGCATGGTGGTTTTCTCGACCGAAGATATGCATGCCGGGGACCACGTGGAATTGGATCCGCTGCAGTAAATTTTCGAGTAGAGTCCGCTCACTCCAGAAGCCGGGGACGGAACCGTCCCCGGTTTTTTATTGGGCGAGTGAAGGGAACTTGCTCCCGACTTCGACATGTCGAAGAATCCACACACGGCTACCAATTTGGCCATCGAAGACACACTCATCGAGGAAGATCGAAAACGCGGCGGTCATCGAAGGAAAAAGAAGCGCGTCAGCACCACATTCGAGGAGTCTATCTCTATCCAACGCCACCAGCCGCCACCAATTTGGGCTGCCTTCGCAACAGTCGACTTTGATTCGAGTTACGACTACAAAGCAGAGAGGCGCAGGAAGCGCCTGTGATGGTTCTGGCGGATACTCCGGTCTAGCCTTTGGCTCCGCGGCGCCAGCATCGGATTTGGCGTCGCAACAGCAACAGTTCGCCCCTGCCCTATACGAAATGGTGCGCGAAAGACGCGTTCAAAAGTTGGGCGCCAACTCGGCAAGAGCTGCTTTCGGGTATCCGCGAAGCATCGCAATTCCGCAGAATTCGAACCGACATGCGCCCTTTTGCGGACGTTTTTCTCAGGGCTCCTGACGACGAAGAAGCAGCGCAGGTGAGTAACAAGGGCCGTAGCGCCGGCGTTGCCAGCACGGCCATACTGATCTGCGCCGTCGCTCTCCAGCAAGGCTGGCAGATATTTACGACAGACCGCGATTTCAGTCATTACGCTCGAGCGATTCCCGTCCAACTATTTTCTGCGGCGTAGAGCGAGTGCGTTCAAGCGGTCGCGAGAATTTCTCCGAACACTTCAGCGGTGAAGGCCTCGATGGTGGCGCCATTGTTCCATGCATCCAGTGGCAGGCCGGCTTTTCGGCAGGTTTGTTCGAGGAAAGTCGTGCGGTCCCAGTGGTGTTCGGTCGGTACTTGGGGCAGAAGGAGGCCGCGGTGTCCGGCCATACTGATCAGCAGACCGTGCCGTCCGATCACTATGTCATCACCGGAGATCGGTTGGGGAGGCGATAGGATGCTGAGTTCAATTTCGAGTTGGGGTGTTTCCGAGAGGGTCACGGGATGAAAGCGGGTGTCTTCGAAAGCAGCGGCGCGCGCGGTGTCTGCGACCGCACGGTACACCGGGCTTACGGGCAGGACATAACCGACGCATCCTCGCAACTCCCCGCCCCGGTAAAGAGAGGTGAAAGCGCCGCGCGGTTCGGCGAGATGATCGGTGGGCGGATCGAGTGGGATGTCGCGCCCCTCGAGCGCAGAGAGAATGGCATCGTGGGCCAGACGAAGCAGCAACCTGCGCTCCTCTGGGGAGAATTCAGGGCGGGAGAAATCGCCAGAGACCACGGCAGTCGGACTAAGTCGAGGTAGCGACATCGCGATCCGCTTGCGGCGGTGGGACGGGCTTTCTGCGACGGCTCAGAATGAAAGCGCGGCGGCGGCGCTTGACCCCGCGCCGGTCAATTTTCGACCAGAAGGCGACAAAATAATCGATGGCCGACACCAGCGAGACGCACACCATAAACCAGATGGCAAGATAAGCGATCCAGTGGATGGGGAAAATGTAGTGGCTGTAAATCGGCCATTCCTTCCACCGGTGGTCGAGGATGACCGCAACCACGGATACGATCTGCACCACCATTTTGAACTTGCCGAGCTCACTGGCTTCTATGGTGAAGCCCTCGGAGGCGGCAATCGAACGCAGGCCGCTGACCAAAAATTCCCTCCCGATCACGATCACTGCGATCCACGCCGGCACAAGGCTGGGATTCAACTGTACGAGCGTGATGAATGCCGCCGCGATCAGCAGCTTGTCGGCGAGCGGGTCGAGCAGAATTCCCATGGTGGTAATCTGCCCGCGCTTGCGGGCGAGATAGCCGTCGATGCCGTCGGTCATGGACGCGGCGATGAACAGCGCTGAAGCCAACAATTCCTTCTCGCCGTTCACACTGCTGAAGCGGCCACTGGAAAGAATCCACATCAGTAAAGGGATGCTGAAGATGCGGATGAGCGTGATGGAGTTGGGCAAGTTCACAGGTCGGGGCGGGTCCGCGGACCAGTCGGAATCCTGTTCGATTATCCTCCACGGGGAGGGGGAACGCAATGGAACTAAATTGCTTTGCGGCGCCCATAAGTACGCAGCCTGGTAGGCGTCGGAGGGCTTTTTTGAATCATCCTGGCAAGGACCGATTTTCGGGTAGATGTGCTGGCAGAGACGTTCGAATCAACGTCTCAAGTCCAGCAGCATGATTTCCGAGAAAGATGATTACTTCGGAGCGGGCGCCATTTGATCGGCTTTCGCCTGCTTAGCGATCACTAGGTCCTTGATCTTGTCATATGTGGCTTGGGGAATGATCTTCTTGGTCACGAGGTCGGTTTTAACGCGGTACGGACGGCCGTCGATGATTTTCTGCGAGTAGGCGTCGCCGATAGCCGGCAGTTGCTTCAGTTGCTCTTTGGTTGCGCTGTTGAGGTCAAGCTTGGCGGCCGCAGGCTTCGAGGACTGCGCCGCATTCATCTCGGGAACGCTTCCGGTCTCCCTGGTCTGCGCAACTGCGAAACGAGGCTCGCTGATCGCCAGACCAGCTGCAAATGCGATGGTTAGAACCACAATCCCGAGCTTTTTCAAAGTTCCTCCTTACGCGTAAATGCCACGCTGGCGGATAGTGTACGCCACCCGGTCAATCGCCAGCATGTAGGCGGCGATGCGGTTGTTGACGCGATGAGTTTCGGCATAGCGGACGACATCCTCGAAGGAAGACTTCATGATGGCGTCCAATTGCTCGTTCACCACCGACTCTTTCCAGAAGTATCCTTGGCGATCCTGCACCCACTCGAAATACGAAGTGGTCACGCCGCCGGCGTTAGCGAGAATGTCGGGGATCACGAATACGCCTTTGTCGGTGAGGATGTCGTCGGCAGCCGACGTCGTGGGACCGTTGGCGCCTTCCGCCAGAATGCGGCACTTCACGCGGTCTGCGTTGCGGCTAGTGATGACATTTTCGGTTGCCGCGGGAATCAGGATTTCACATTCTTCGACGAGCAGATCTGCCGTCTCACGCTTCTCCGCGCCGGGGAATTCGTGGATGGTGCCGTTCTTCTGGCGATATTCGGTCAGCGCCTTCAAGTCGATGCCGTTGCGGTTGTAGAGGCCGCCACCAACTTCGGCTATGCCGACGACTTTATAACCCGCCTGATGCATCAGAATTGCTGCATTCGAGCCAACGTTGCCAAAGCCCTGGACGATGACGCGTGAGCGTTCGCGCTCGAGACCTAGTTTCTGGATCGCTTCATCGCAGACGATCATCACGCCGCGGCCAGTGGCCTCGCGGCGTCCGCGAGAGCCGCCAATATTGATCGGTTTTCCAGTCACGACGGCGGTGACGGTCTGGCGCATGTGCATGGAATAGGTGTCCATCATCCACGCCATGATCTGCTCGTTGGTGTTGACGTCGGGGGCGGGGACATCTTTTTCCGGGCCGATGAATTCGATCAATTCAGAGGTGTAGCGGCGGGTCATACGCTCGACCTCGCCCATGGACATTTTGTGCGGATCGCAGATCACGCCGCCCTTGGCGCCGCCGAAGGGAATGTTAACCACCGCGCACTTCCAAGTCATCCAACTGGCGAGCGCACGAACTTCATCCAGCGTGACGTCGGGAGCGTAACGGATGCCCCCCTTGGCCGGACCCCGCGCGATGGAATGCTGCACCCGAAATCCGGTAAAAACTTCGAGGTGCCCGTCATCCATCTGGACTGGAATGTAGACCGTGAGTTCGCGGTTGGGATAGCGCAAAACGCGCCACAGGCCCTCGTCGAGGTTGAGTTTCTG
>Ga0209006_10000740_pt1 | contig 30205 bp, 25 predicted proteins | sample JacPin_JW_Ref_O2_FD_188567 | JGI IMG/M metagenome (GOLD analysis project Ga0209006, IMG submission 188567) | Forest soil microbial communities from Algoma, Ontario, Canada - Jack Pine, Ontario site 1_JW_Ref_O2 (SPAdes) (version 2) | ecosystem: Environmental > Terrestrial > Soil > Boreal...
CCCCCCCCCGCCACTCGCTTCGCTCGCGGGGGGAGGGGAGCTCGCGATCACTTGGGGCAAGGGCCCCCGTCCATACACGTGCAACCCATCCTTGATCGCCATGTCCTTCAAATCGCACAGCCAGGCGTCGATGCGGCGCAGCGCCTCGTCGGGCGCGACGTCGGTCACGATGCCGGCCTCGCGCGCGAGGCCGCTGCGGCGCGCGGTGTCGACGATCAGGCCGGCGAGGCGCTCGCGGCGGCGGCGGTCGAGGCCGTCGGCCTGGGCGTATTCGTCGACCAGGCGCTCCAGCTCGCGCGCGTCGCCGCCGAGGTCGGCGCCGACGAGCGGCGGCGGCAGGTGGCCGATCGTCACCGCGGCGAGGCGGCGCTTCGCCTGCGCGGCCTCGCCCGGATTGCTGACGATGAAGGGGTAGAACACCGGCAACGGCCCGACGATAGTTTCGGGGAAGCACGCCTGGGTGAGCGCGACCGCCTTGCCGGGCAGCCATTCGAGCGTGCCATGCGCGCCCATGTGCACCAGCGCGTCGATCTTCGCGCGGTGCTGCAGCCACAGTCCGAAGGCGACAAGTGCGTGGCGCGGCGGCAGCGCGGCGTCGTGATAATCGGCACGGCGGTCAGTGGCGCGGCCGCGATCGGGCGCAAGCGCGACGATGGTGTTGCCGAAAGTCTTGGCGCGGAAGCGGAAGGCGCCGTCGCGCACGTCGGCATCGGCAGCCGGCTCGCCCCAGGCCGCGTTGATCCGATCGGCGACGCTCGCCGGCAGCGCGGCGAGCAACGGCGCATAGTCGTCGAGCGCGAGCGTGGCATCGCCATTCGCCGCATCGAGCGAATCGATCAGCGCGCGCGAGCTCGCCGGCGGCGCCGCGATCGCGTAGCCGGCATCGCGCAGGTCGTCGAGCAATGCCAGCACGCTCGCCGGCACATCGAGGCCAACCGCATAGCCGGTGCGCCCCGGCGCGCCCGGATAGTCCGGCATCAGGATGGCGACCCGGCGCTCTTTGCGCGGCGTCGCGCGCAGGCGCACCAGCGCGGCGATGCGCGCCGCGACCATCTCGACGCGATCCGGCTCGGGCCGGTTCGCCAGCGCCGTGAACGCGAGGTCCTCGTGCGCCGGCACCGGATCCTTGAAGGCGATCGCACCGGCGAGCACGCGGCCGTCGAGCTCGGGCAGCACGACATGCATGGCGAGATCGGCGGCGCCGAGCCCGCGCGCGCTCTCGGCCCAGGCGGCGCGCTTGGTGGTGGCGATCACGGCCTGCAGCACCGGCACGTCGGCGTCATCGAGCGGCGTCGGCGCGCCAGGTTCACCGCCCGCCGCAAATCCGGTGGTGGTGACGATCACGGCCGGCGCGAGCCGCGCGAGCGCGTCGCGCACGAAGGCCGCCGCATCCGCATCCTTGAGACTCGGCACCATCAGCGGCGCCGCCGCAAGCCCGTGCGCGTCGAGCGCCGCGCACAGCGCATCGATCGGCGCCATGTCGGCGGCGAGCAGCATCGAGCGGTAGAAGACGATCGGGATCACGGGGCGGCCCGGCGCGAGCGTGGCGGCAAGGCGATCGAGATCGATCGCGCCCGCGCGTGGCAGGTAGCCGGCGAGCCGCGGCACCGGGCGCGGCGCCGGCGTCTCGATCTCGGCGCCGGCGTGGCGGGCGAGCCGGCGCAGCAGCGCGCCGAGATTCTCAGCGCCACCCTCGCGGAAAAAGCGCAGCAGCGTGGCCAGCTCGTCCGGCGGCAAGGTCGAGGCATCGGCGAGGCGCGGATCGTCGCGGTCCTCGCCCGGCAGCAGCGCGAGCGCGATGTCGCGCTCGCGCGCGAGCGCGGAGAGCCGCTCGACGCCGTAGCGCCACCAGTCGAGCCCGCCGAGCAGGCGCACCACGATCACCCTGGCGTGCGCGCCGACGCGCTCGATCCACAGGTCGACTGACATCGGATGCTTGAGGTCGCGCAGTTGCACCAGTCGCACGCTCGGCAGCCGCTCGCGCTCGGCGGCCCAGGCGGCCGCAAGTCCGCCGAGGTCGCTGTCCGCGAACGACAGCACCGCGATGTCGCCCGGTGGCTGGCCGAGGTCGACCGGCACGACGATGTCGTCGAGCGACGCAGCGCTGGTCGTGAGCAGATGCATGCTAGCCCAACAGACCGCGCGTGATCGCGGCGCGATCGATGCCCTTGAGCCCGATGACGACGAGCGCGCCGGCGCGCGGCTCGCCGGCGTTCCACGCCCGGTCGTAATGATGCGCCACGCGCGGCCCGACCGCCTGCACGAGCAGGCGCAGCGACTTGCCCGGCACCGCGGCAAAACCCTTGATGCGCAGCACGCCCTCTGCCGCCGCCGTCGCCGACACGCGCGCCGCGAGCGCGGCCGGATCGGCGATCTCGGGCAGCGCCACGATGAAGCTGTCGAACTCGTCGTGATCGTGGTCCGCCTCGTCGTCGTGGTGGGTGCGGCGGTTGGCGATGTCGTTCTCGGTCGCCACCCCGAGGCCGAGCAGGGCGGCGGGATCGACCTTGCCGTCCGCGACGGTCACGACCTTGACGGCGCGCGGCAGCGCGCGCGCGATCGCCGCGATCGCCGTCGCGATGCCGGCGGGATCGATGAGATCGCGCTTGTTGAGCACCACGAGGTCGGCGCAGGCGATCTGGTCCGCGAACACCTCCTCGATCGGATCGTCGTGGTCGAGCGCCGTATCGGCGCCGCGCTGGCGCGCGAGCGCCGCGAGGTCGGCGGCGACGCGGCCTTGGGCGAGGGCTGCGCCGTCGACCACCGCGACGACGCCGTCGACCGTGACACGGCTCCTGATGCTCGGCCAGTGGAACGCCTGCACCAGCGGCTTCGGCAGGGCTAAGCCCGAGGTCTCGATCACGATATGCTCGACGGCCGGCTGGCGCGCCAGCAGCAGGTCGAGCGCCGGCACGAACTCGTCGGCCACCGTGCAGCACAGGCAGCCGTTCGCCAGCTCGACGATGTTTTCCGCCGGACAGGCCGCGTCGCCGCAGCCTTTGAGGATCTCGCCGTCGATGCCGACGTCGCCGAACTCGTTGACCAGCACCGCAAGCCGCCGGCCGCCCGCATTGGCGAGCACGTGGCGGATCACGGTCGTCTTGCCGGCACCCAGGAATCCGGTGACGATCGTGCAAGGTACGCGAGTTGGCACGCGGTCGGTGCTCATGGCATTTCCTCGGTGAAATCGAGCGGCGGCACGCGGGCGATCAGGCCGCGCTTGAGCGGCTCGGGCCGGCCGCGCCACGGCATCAGGCCGTCGGCGGCGTCGGCGAGCAGGCGCGCGCCTTGGATCAGCGCATCGGCCGCCGCGAGATCGAGACCGCCGAAGATGTAGGTCCATGACGTGGCGGCGCCGTTCGCCCGCACGGCGGCGCTCGGGCCGCGCGTGCAATTGGCGAGGCAGCGCACGCGCCGCACCGCGATGCCGCTGCCTTGCGCGGCGCGCGCGGTCGCCTCAGCGAGCAACGCGCCGGGGCGCGGCTCCGCCTCCGCCTCGTCGACGCGCCGGCACGTGATGCAGACATAGACGGTCGCGAGAGTTTCTTCGCTCAATCGCGCATGCTCCGCGAAGCAGAGCTTCGCCTTGGGGTGCCGTATGCGCTGCGATCCCGCCCCGAGGCACCCCGCCCGGGCCGGCAATCGTCACGACGGCAGGTCTCCTGGCTCGCGGCTCCGCGCCCGTCACCGCCTTCCCGGGATATCCCAGTGGCTCAGTGGCTCGGGCTCGCCGCTCACAGTTGCGGGGGCAGCTGCGGACTGGGGATGTCTCAATCCCGCACCGCATTCCCTGTTCGCTCTCGGAACGAGAGACCGTCGATGGCGGGCACTATAGCATTTTCCGGCGAAGTGGAAGCCGGTTCGCCGCATAAAATGCGTCCAGAACCGAAGACGGTCCGCCGAACGCTTTGGCGATGCACGCGATCCTCGGGTTTCGCGGGCTGCAAAGACGCCGCGAATCAGTCATTACTCCAATCCGGAAATGGGGATGCGGAGGGGCCACCCATGGGCGAGGTGATATGGGCGAGGTGATCGAAGGACCTTGGCGCCGGCGCGAAGGGCCCGATCTCATGTTCGCGCTAAGCGAAGAAATTGCCCGCATGACGGCGGCGCTCGAGCGGCTGCGCGAGCTGCACAAGCGGGGTGAGGTGGTCGATCTGCCCGTTCTGTTGGATCGCTGGGAACATTAGCGAATCGGGCGGAGACGAAGAGCATCCGTCGGCATCTGCCATGCCGTCGGCGCGCCAGGCTCTTCCTCGGAACTGGCTGCAGGGCGGATTGGTCAAAAATCCTGCCGGATAACCAATGAGGTCGCCGGCAGCCCGGTGTTGTTTTGGCCGGGAAAGCCGTTGCCGAGGTGAGACCTGATATTGTCAATCAGTGCCGTCACCCGCGCCCAGCTATCGGAAAAAAGCAGATTTGTCCCGGCGTCGGCAACGTTCGATGTCAAGTTGATGCAGCCGATGCTCATCAAATATCCCGCTGCGCAGTGAATCAGGATGCCCGATCGGCTGCCGGTATTCTCGACGCCGAGACACGGCCACGGTCTCACCGAGATATTCGCCGGGGTGGAGTAACCGATTGTCCTGTATTTGTTAGTGTCGCCGCTCGCGTGCGTGAACAGCGGGTACGTCCCGGCCGCAAGACACCGATGCTGGCTCACGCCGGTCGGACCATTGTCGCCGGGCCCCTGGCGCTCGACCGCCATGCCGGAAATTTCCGGGATCGCGGCACGATTGAAATAGGCTTGGTAGCGCGACACAGTTCGATCGAACGCCATGCCGGGCCTGCGTTCGCTGCGAATCCGGTCGAGGCAAAAGACGTAGCCGTCGAGATCGGGAGCAGCGGGGGCGGCGATGCTTGGAGGAGGCTCGACGAGGGCAGGTGCGGGGGGCGGCGAGATCCGCACCGTGAACGTATCGGCGCCCGTACTCACGACGTTGACGGTCGCGCCGCTGTCGCGGAAAAACGCGACCTCAGCGTCGGCCGCCTGTTGGCTCAATCCCGGGATCTCGAATGGAGCGCTGTTGTCAGGCACCGAGGACGTCGCGCCCGGAATGATCGTTCCTTCGGGATAAGTTGCGCGGACCGTGAACTTTCCATCTGGTTGGTTGACGATCTCGATGGTCGGGCCGTCGATTGAGAGATCTTCCGCGCGCTGCTTGGCATCGGCCTCGGTGAGATCGTGGATCTCCACTACCGGCAACATCAAAGACCTCCATCCTCGAAGAGCTTGCAGTCGTTCTCAGGCACTGCGGCGCGGGGTCAATCGGGAACGCCGTCGAAGTTCTTGTCCGGAATGCTTTGAAACAGCAGTGCCTCGCTGGCGCGGCGGCGGGTCAGTCCGGCCAGCACTTTTCCGCCGGCCTTGTTCCAGCGTTGAAACTCCAGCGCCGCACCGGCGAAATCCCCCGCATTCACCTTCTTCAACAATGTCGAGCTCGCGAGATTGCCCGCGCCTACGTTGAATGCGAACGAGACCAAAGCGTCGAATTGATCCTGATTTATGGGCACCTTGACCAGGTTATTGACGGCGGCTTCGAAGACTCCCATGTCCCGCAACAACTCCGCGTCGCATTGAGCTTGCGTCCAAACCGTGCTGGAATCGAACTTGGTTCCGTTGTCGTTGGTGTGCCCCCACCCAATGGTCAGCACACCGACGGGATCGAGGTATGCCTGAAAGCCTCCAGTAACGGCCCTCATGCAGCTTTCAAAGGCTTTGATCAATGCGGTTCCGTTGGCGCCGATTGTCTTTGCCCCTGACGTACCCGCAGCAGATGGTGGCGGCGGCCCGTTGACCGGCGGCTGAGCCGGACTAGGGGCGAACACGGCGCCCGGAATGTTGACATCGTCCGGATAGGTAGCGCGTACCGTGAAAGTCCCGTCTGTCTCCTGAACGATATCTACCGGAACGTCATCAATCTGGAAATCCTCAGACCTCTGTTGTGCTTCGGCTTCGGATGCCAATCCCTTAATTTCGACCACCTGCGACATTGGAGCTCTCCCTACTTGACTCGGCCAGCAAGTGAGTTCGGGGGCAGTCCGCTCCCTTCTGATGCGAGATGATGCATCCTGCAATCGCAGTGCGCAGGGGCCGAGTATTTCGGATTCGTCGTCAAGATGACGCGGAGCGCGACGTTCGGGCTTTCTGCCTCGGCAAGATCATGGTTCTCCACTGCCGGCAACATCAGGGGCCTCGATCATCCAAGAACCTGCGCGGTAGCAGATCCTTTAATCACCGTGTGCAATGGCGATCCGCTTCTCCGCCAGGGTGAGCTACCCGCCCGCCGGCTTGGCGGGTGGAGGGGGTAAAGAGTTGTTCCGCTCGTTTTGGATCCCGAACAGGATTTGGCTGTCGCTCAATGGAGTCGGCCTGCCGGCTTCATTGCGATACATCGCACGTGCGAGATTGAGCATCGCATTGTCGTCGCTGAACTGGATGACGGAGGTGGCGGCCAGCTTCGGGTTGGCGACATTGCACCAGACGTTGACGTAATTGTCGACGGTCGATTGCGCCGCGCCTCCACCCGCGTATTTGCTGGCCAGCTGTTCGATCGTGAAGGAGCCGGCGGCGGCAAAGCCGTAGACCTGGGCGAGGAGATGATACCACGACGCGACGCCATATTCGGGGGCGCAATAAATACTGGTGACGTTTCCCTTGCCGTCGTCCGCCGTCACGCTGACAAATCCCGGACGCGACTTCTGCCAAGTCGAAATATTCAGCGCCCCGGGATTATTTGTCCGGATCGATCGCGGAACACCGGAGGCATTGGGATCCGAGCTGAAGAATCCTCCGGGTACCAGGGCGGTGAAGAACGCATTGAAACTGGGATTCAATACGCCGGGGGTCGTCGATCCGCTTGTCGACGATTGCGACGGTGAACCGGCATCCCCAGTGCCGGTTCCGGCGGTCGTTGATCCGCTCGTCTGTGGGGCGCCGGGAATAACGGCGTCGTCCGGATAGGTGGCGCGTACCGTGAAGGTCCCGTCTGTCTCCTTAACGACATCTACCGGAACGCCGTCAATCCCGAAATCCTCTGCTCGCTGTTGCGCTTCGGCTTCAGATGCCAGTCCATGAATTTCGACCACTTGCGACATCGAAGCTCTCCCTACTTGACCTGGTCAGCAAGTGAGTTCGGCGGACAATCCGTTCCCTTCTGATGCGAGATGATGCACCCGGCAATCGCACTGCGCAGGGCCGCGTATTTCGGATTCGTCGTCAAGATGACGCCGAGCGCGACGTTGGGACCTACGAGTGACTTGGCGTAGTCGCGCGTCGCCGTGTCCAGCTTCCCGTTCGGGAAGAGAAGGCCGCGCAGCAGCGGATAACTGGGGTCGGTAGCGGCCGTTGCCACGTAGACCCGTTGCGGCGGCGACGCGGGCGATGAGGGACTGGAACTGGGTGGCGGAGTGGCGATCGCCTTGATGGCCGCCACCTGATCCCCGTTGGGGCCGGCAAGGTCTCGGGCGGTGGACGCGCTTGTGTCGGCATTTGCGACGGTCTTCGACAGGCCGATGAGCGCGGACGCGACCGTGCCGGCTTGATAATAGTGATCGACGTCCGAAAGGGCGAGCGCCAGCGGGTATTGGTCGATCGGCGTCGGCCGCCCGTTCTGCATCATTGCGATCAATATCGCGGCGGCTTGCGCCTTGCGATCCGCCCGCATCTGCGCCTGCAAGGCTTGGATCGTGTTGCTCAGCAGCTCTTTTTCATTGTAGGCCTTGTCAGCCCCGGTCACGACCGTTGCGACACCGGCAAGAATTCGATCTGTGGTGGCCGAGGTGAGCAGTGACGCCGAACCCGTCAGCCCCAGGCTGACCAGCGTGGCCGCCAACCCCTCCTCTTGCAGTTCTTTGGTGAGCCTCGCCTCGTATTTGTGGTACTCCAAGTCGGCCAGATACATCCGCATCGTCAGGATCTCATTGCGAACGGACGCCTGTTTTGTGGGCGAATAATTGTAGAAATCGGCGAGTCCGTCCAAGACGGCGACGGGCCTAGCGGCGGCGATGTCCTCGTCAATGGAAATAGGACGAGTTGGGCCGATTTGGCTCGATGCGCAGCCCGCGATCAGCGGTAGCAGGGCGATAGCCACCCAAACGCCCGAGCCCAGGTGCCGCTTTCGTCGAAGGGCCGAACAATGCCGGCTCTCACCTGGGTTATTCCGGATAACTGACATAACTTCCCCCCATCCCGCCGTCATTGCGGGCCCTCTTTCTCTCCCGACTCCGTCGCCAGTGCCGCGCGCAGCCGGTTGGAGATCAGTACGAATGCCGAATCGATGTCGTCCGCGATCTGTCGTTGGCGAGTGTTGATGTTCTTGACTTGAGCACGCCAACGCACCTGGTCGTCCACGCCGGCCTCTTCGAGCCAGAACCTCAGGATGAAGACTTCGTCCGACGACATGGGCGACCTCGGGCCGATATTCGCCGGCACGATCGCACGCCTCGCTCTCGGGCGAGTTCGACGGCGATGTCGGCACGGTCCGCCCGCGATACGGCGTGGGTGTTCGGCGCGCGCGCGCGCGCTCACCGGCGGATCACGGCAGGATCACGGAATAGGGAGACGCAAATGCGCAACGCGGGCGCCCCGCTTCACGCGGTCGGCATTTCGAGGACTGCCGGATTGGCGACCTAACGCGCGGGTAATGGCGTCGAAAGCCGGTCCCGCAAGCGCTGGAAGCCCTCGGCGCTGTCGAGCGCCTGGATCTCCTCGATGACCCTGCGGGTGCCGGGCAATGGGGCGATGTTGAGCTCGTGCTTGAGCAGGTTGCTGAAATGCTGGTAGCTGCGAATAGCCTCGCATCGTCGTTCATCAAGTGCGAGCAGCACCAAAAGATTTCGCATCAACTCTTCGCGGAACGGATCGAATCGGAGCGCATGCCGCGCGAGACTTATGGCGTCATGGTATTGTCCGGCGATTCCCAGCGAACGCACCGCAATCGTGGCGGTGCGCAGAAATATCGAATGGAGCCGCTCGCGTTCTTCGAGGATCCAGTCGCCCTCGTCGCCGTCGAGGAATGGCCCCTCATATCGATGCAGGATGGCGGTGATGGCCGCGAGCCTGTGCGGCTCCAGGAATGCCGCAGGCTCCTTGAGCACGGGCGCCGTCAGGTTCTGCAGCGACCAGATGTCGACATCGAGCCAGGGCGCGTTCTTGAGGATGGTCTCGCTGCCCAAGGTCTGCAGGTTCTGGCCGCCTGCACTCTCAGGCTGGGTGGCGAGGAGCTTGCGCAGGCGCCAAACGGCGGAGTTCATCGCGCGGCGGGCGCGTTCAGCGTCGAGCTCGGGCCAAAACAGCTCGGCCAGCTTTTCGCGGCGATGACCGCGGTCCGGATATGTGAATAGGAAACTGGCCAGTCCTCTTGCGGCTGGTCCGAGCTCGCACCAGACACGCATATCAATGCCCGCCACTCGGAATACGCCGAGAAGCCCAACGCTCAACATCGCCGCCCCCTCAAGCCTCGAAAACGCGAAGCTCGTGACGGGCTCCCCACCGCTTGAAAGATCTACCCAAAGCGCCCGCCGTGGTTGCAGCGTGACTACGCTACCGCCGTTGTCAAGACCGCGAAGTGGCACGGGACGCTGCTTGCCGTGAGTGAATGGATCGGTTCGTGCGAGTGGGCATCGGTGTCCTGCCCTTCATGAACACCGAGTTCTCTGCGTGAACAGGCGGCCAAGAACGTTCGGCCTGCCGCGCATGGCGCGTCGCGATATGGCGAGACTTGCAGGGCACCCTTCTGGTCGATTCCTGCGGACTGTGATTTTTTTGACACACACAGCCGGGCGCAGTATCTCAAATCCACGCTGTTGATTTTCGTTCAGCCCTCCCAGTCATGAGAGGTCATTTGTCGGCAATCTCCGACAGAGAGATCACCCTGGTGATCGGCGGCGCTCGCTCGGGGAAGAGCCGCTACGCCGAGGCCCTTGTCAGTGCACGTCCGCCGCCGTGGGTGTATCTGGCGACCGGCGAGGCGCGCGACGACGAGATGGCGGCGCGCATTGCGGCGCACCGCGCGCGGCGCGGCGCCGACTGGCGCTTGACCGAGGTGCCGCGCGATCTTGCGGACGCGATCTCGGGCGCGCCGGCCGGCAGCGCCGTCCTGGTCGATTGCCTTACCTTGTGGCTCTCCAACCTGATGCTGGCGGATGTGGACATCGACGCCGATACCCATCGCCTCGATGACGCGCTCGCGCGCGCGAGGGGACCCATCGTGCTGGTGTCGAACGAGGTCGGCTTCGGCATCGTGCCCGACAATGCGCTGGCGCGGCGCTTTCGCGACGCCCAGGGCCGGCTCAACCAGCGCATTGCGGCGCGCGCCGACCGCGTCGTGCTGATGGTCGCGGGCCTGCCGCTCGTCGTAAAAGGACCGGCATGAGCAAATCCATCGACGACACCGCCGCCGCCCGCCATCGCGCCAAGATGGAAAAGCGCAAGGCCGTGCAGGACGCCGAGGTCGCCGGCAAGACCGTCGAGAAGGGCCTGCTGATGGTCCACACCGGCGCCGGCAAGGGCAAATCGACGGCGGCGTTCGGGCTCGCGCTGCGCATGCTCGGCCGCGGCCACCGGATCGGCGTGGTGCAGTTCATCAAGGGCGCCTGGCACTCGGCCGAGCGCGACGCGCTCGCCCGCTTCGGCGACCAGATGGTGTGGCACAGCATGGGCGAGGGGTTTACGTGGGAGACGCAGGACTTGAAGCGCGACGTCGCGGCGGCCGAGCGCGCCTGGACGCGCGCGCTCGAGCTGATGGCGGACGAGCGTTTCGCCCTCGTCATTCTCGACGAGCTCAACATCGCGCTGCGCTACGACTATCTCGACCTCGCCGGCGTGATCGCGGCGCTGACCGCGCGCCGGCCCGGGCTGCACGTCATGGTCACCGGCCGCAACGCCAAGCCGGACCTCATCGCCGCCGCCGATCTCGTCACCGAGATGACGCTGGTGAAGCATCATTTCGCCGCCGGCGTGAAAGCGCAGCCCGGCATCGAGTTCTGACCGTGCGGACGGAATGCCGTCATCCTGGGGTGCCCGCGCATAGGGCGGGCCGCGAAGGATGAACATGGCCGCCCGCGCGCTGATGTTCCAGGGCACCGGCTCCGACGTCGGCAAGTCGCTGATCGTGGCCGGGCTTGCGCGTGCTTTCACCGATCGCGGCCTGCGCGTGCGGCCGTTCAAGCCGCAGAACATGTCGAACAACGCCGCCGTCACGGCGGATGGCGGCGAGATCGGCCGCGCCCAGGCGCTGCAGGCGCGCGCCGCGCGCGTTGCGCCGAGCGTGCACATGAACCCGGTGCTGCTCAAGCCGCAGAGCGAGGTCGGCGCCCAGGTCGTGGTGCAGGGCAAGGTGTTCGCCACCGCCAAGGCGGCAGACTATCAGGGCCTCAAGCCCGAGCTGATGCGGCCCGTGCTCGAGAGCTTCGCGCGCCTGCGCGCGGAGGCCGACCTCGTGCTGGTGGAAGGCGCGGGCAGCGCATCGGAAGTCAATCTGCGCGCGAACGACATCGCCAATATGGGCTTTGCACGCGCCGCGGATGTTGCCGTGGTGCTGATCGGCGACATCGACCGCGGCGGCGTGATCGCAAGCCTCGTCGGCACCAAGGCGGTGATCGAGCCCGCCGACGCGGCGCTGATCCGCGGCTTCATCGTCAACAAGTTTCGCGGCGATCCGGCGCTCTTTGCCGACGGCATGGCGCGCATCGCCCGCGCCACCGGCTGGGAGCCGCTCGGCCTGGTGCGCTTCTTTCCCGCGGCGCGCCTGCTGCCGGCCGAGGATGCGCTCACGCTCGATCACGCGCCGCCGCCCAAGCCCGCGGCGCGCGCGCGCATCGCCGTCGTCGTGCTGCCGCACATCGCCAATTTCGATGATCTCGATCCGCTCGACGCCGAGCCAGCGGTCGAGCTCGTGCGCGTCAAGCCCGGCATGGCGCTGCCGGGCGACGTGCGGCTCGTGATCCTGCCCGGCTCCAAGGCGACCATCGCCGACATGAATGCGCTACGCGCCGCCGGCTTCGACATCGACATCGCGGCGCATATGCGCCGCGGCGGCTTGGTGCTCGGCCTGTGCGGCGGCTACCAGATGCTCGGCCGCACCATCGCGGATCCGGCCGGGCACGAGGGGCCGCCCGGCAGCGTCGCGGGCGTCGGCCTCATCGACGTCGCGACCGTTCTCGACGACGACAAGCGGCTGACCCGCGTGAGCGGCACCACCGCGGATGGCGAACCTTTCGCGGGCTACGAGATGCACATGGGCGCAACGGATGGCCCCGATCGCGCGCGGCCGTTCGCGCGCCTCGATGACGGCGCGCCCGACGGCGCCGTGTCGCGCGACGGCCGCGCGTTCGGCACCTATATCCACGGCCTCTTCGCCGACGATCGCCAGCGCGCCGCATGGCTCGCGCGCCTCGGCGCCGGCGGGGCTGCGATCTCCTACGAGACGCAGGTCGAGGAGACGCTCGATCGGCTCGCCGCGCATCTTGCCGAATGCATCGATCTCGATCGGCTGCTGAGCTTGGCGCGCTAGCTTTTACGCAGCTTGCTCAGAGCTTGCGCCCCTCCCCCGCTTGCGGGGGAGGGTAGGGAGGGGGAAGCCGCTTGCTCCTGCGCAAGTGCCGCCTCCTCTTCCACTCTCCAGTCGAAGTCGGATTTATCCGACTTCGACCGACAGTTAGTGCCGAAATCGGGGAAGCCCGATTTCGGATGCAAGCGGGGGAGAGGGCCGCCTGCAGTTTGGCGACGTCAGCGCATCACAAAGAGCAAAGCGCAGATCGCCACGAGCCCGATCAAAATCCCATCCGCCCTTCGATAAAGCGTGAGCGCGGCCCGAACATCCTTCGCACTCGCGTCGCGCCGGCCGTCACCCATCAGCGCATCATCGACCGCAACACCGCCATAGACGCGTGGTCCCGCCAGCGCGAGGCCGAGCGCGCCGGCCATCGCGGCCTCGGGATAGCCGGCATTGGGGGAGCGGTGCCGGTGCGCGTCGCGCCAGGTCGTGCGCCAGGCGGCGGCGGCGCGCTCGCGGTCGACGAGCGCGGCCGCCGCGACCAGCAGCAGCGCGGCGAGGCGCGACGCCGGCAGGTTGACGAGATCGTCGAGCCGCGCCGCCGCCCGGCCGAACGCCTCATGCCGCGCGGTGCGATGGCCGATCATGCTGTCAGCCGTGTTGATCGCCTTGTAGATCGCGGCGCCCGGCAGGCCGGCAAGTGCCATCCACAAGGCTGGCGCGACCACGCCGTCGGAGAAATTCTCCGCCAGGCTCTCGATCGCGGCGCGCGCGACGCCGGCTTCGTCGAGCGGCGCGGTGTCGCGGCCGACGATATGGGCGACCGCGGCGCGTCCCGCCGCGACACCCTCGCGTTCGAGCGCATCGGCAACGCGCGCCACGTGGTCGTGCAGGCTGCGTTGCGCCAGCAAGGTGCTGGCGAGCAGCGCAAGAACCAGGATGCCGAACGGCGGCGCCAGCCACCGCTGCAGCGCGTACGACACGGTGCCCGATACGCCGATCAGCGCCAGCAGCGCGAGCGCGCCGAGCACCCGCCGCGCGCCGGCACTGCGGCCCGGCCGATTCCATGCCGTATCCAGCGCGCCGACCAGCCGACCCATCCAGGTCACCGGATGACCGATTGCGCGCGCGAGCCAGTCGGGATAACCGACCATCAGCTCGATCAGCAGGGCCAACAGGGTCAGCGCGGCCGCCATGGTGCTCCCGGAATTCGCAGCGCCGCTTCGACATGGCGGCGATCTCGGCGTCGCGCGAAAGCTGTTTCCCGCGGCGCCCGAACCTTTCATCGACCTGTCGACCGGGATCAATCCCTTTTCGTATCCGCTGCCGCCGCTCGATGGCTCGGTGTTCACCCGTCTGCCCGAGCCGGACGCCATCGAGCGCCTCGCCGCGATCGCCGCCGCGGCTTATGGCGCGCCCTCGGCCGCCCATGTGGTCGCGGCTCCCGGCCTGCAAATCCTGCTGCCGCACATCGCGGCGCTGACGCCGCCGGGCCGCGCCGCCGTCTTGGGGCCGACCTATGCGGAACATGCGCGCGCCGCCGCGCTTGCGGGCCATCAGGTGCGCGAAGTCGCGAGCCTCGACGAGCTTGCGGGCGCCAACCTCGCCATCGTGGTCAATCCGAACAATCCGGACGGCCGGCTCGCTGCGAAGGGCGATCTGCTGGCGCTCGCGGATGCGCTGTTGCCCGGCCTCCTGATCGTCGACGAAGCCTTCATGGACGTCGGGCCGGCGGGGGCAAGCGTTGCGGCCGACGCGAGCCGGCCGAACCTTGTGGTGCTGCGCTCGTTCGGCAAGTTCTTCGGGCTCGCCGGCCTGCGGCTCGGCTTTGCGCTCGCGCCGCCAAAAACCGCGGCGCGCCTGCGGGCGGGGCTCGGGCCGTGGGCGGTATCGGGCCCGGCGCTCGCGGTCGGCACGATCGCGCTTGCGGACATGGCCTGGATCGCGATCACGCGCGCCCGCCTCGCCGCCGCGGCGCAACGGCTCGATGACCTGCTCATCGCGGCAGGCCTCGACCTGGCGGGCGGCACCGCGCTGTTTCGCTTGGGCGCCACGCCCCACGCCGGCGCGGTCTTCGACCGCCTCGGGCGTGCCGGCATCTTCGTGCGCCGGTTTGCTGACCAGGCGATGTGGCTGCGCTTTGGGCTGCCGGGTGGGGAAGCGGATTGGCAGAGGCTCGGCGCGGCGCTCGTGGGCCACGGCCCGCGCTGAGCCACGGTTAACGAGAACAAACGTCAGCGCCGAGTTTTTCGGCCGTCGTAAAGCCCTGGTAATGCTTTTGGTGCTATGCGGCATTGGTCGTCGAGTGGATGGATCATGTCTAGCGCCAGGGCGCCCAAGGGGCGCTTCAACATGCTCGGATACGGTGCGATCGCGCTCTATATCGCGGTCCTCGCCGTTATGGCGGCGGGCGTCTACGGCTTCAACCTGACGAACCTGGTGCCGAGCCTGCGCGCCAGCGAGGAGACGCGCGCACGGATGCGCAACGGCCACATGGTGATTACGACCGAGGACCGGGGCCAATGCCGGTCCGTGCATTTCGATAACCAGACATCGGAACTCAGCACCGAGACCCTGATGGATTGCGATGACGCGAAGGTGCAGGACCACAGCAACCCCGTCGGCTCCTTCGGCATGTTCCGCGACGGCTTCCTCCACCGATAGCCGAATCCCGCATCTCCGGCGCCACAGGGTCTTGATTTCGCCGCTCGCCACGGGATCAATCCTGTGTGGGTCAAGGTGGCGAGGAGCGCGAGCGTGCCGGGCAGCGGTTACGACTACATCATCGTGGGCGCCGGCTCGGCCGGCTGCGTGCTTGCCAACCGGCTGACCGAGGACGGACGCGCGCGTGTCCTCCTGATCGAGGCGGGCGGGCGCGACCACGATCCGCTCATCCACATCCCGCTCGGCATGGGCAAGATGCACGACCTCGGCCTGCACGACTGGGGTTTTCGCACCGAGCCCGAGCCGAACCTCGACGGCCGCCGCATCGAGGCGATGCGCGGCAAGGTGCTGGGCGGCTCCTCGTCGATCAACGTGATGGCCTATACGCGCGGCCACCGCGGCGACTACGACCGTTGGGCGCAGAAGGGGGCGCGCGGCTGGTCGTTTGCCGACGTGCTGCCCTATTTCAAGCGCGCCGAGACCTGGGAGGGCGGCGAGGACAAATATCGCGGCGGTTCCGGCCCGCTCGGCACCGAGTGGGCGAAGACGACCGATCCGCTCTTCGCCGCCTGGATCGACGCCGGCAAGGCCGCCGGCATCCCGCACACGCCCGACTACAACGGCACGAGCGCCGAAGGGTTCGGCCACGGCCAATACACGATCCGCGACGGCCGGCGCGCATCGACCGCCAACGCCTATCTCAAGCCGGCGCGCAAGCGACGCAACTTGGTGGTCGAGGCGCGCGCGCAGGTGACGCGCGTGCTCATGCGCGGCACGCGCGCGATCGGCGTCGAGTTCATCAAGGATACCTTGGTCGAGCAGGCGATGGCCGAGCGCGAGGTGATCCTCGCGGCCGGCGCATTCGCGAGCCCGCAACTGCTGATGCTGTCCGGCATCGGCCCGGCCGCGCATCTCGAGGAACTGGGCATTGCGGTGGCGGCCGACCTGCCGGTGGGCAAGAACCTGCAGGATCATCTCGCGTCGCAATTCTGGTTCACGCGGCCGAAGCCTGGCCCGTTCCGCGATACGATGCGGTTCGACCGCATGGCCCTCGCCATGGTCCGCGCCTATCTGTTCGGCACCGGTCCCGGCACCGTGGTGCCCGGCGGGCTGCATGGCTTCATCAAGACGCGGCCCGAGATCGCGGTGCCCGATATCGAGTTCATGTTCCGCGGCCTGCCGGCCGGCGCGCATCTGTGGTTTCCCGGCATCCGCAAGCCCTATCTCGACGGCTTCGGCATCCGCCCGACGCTGCTGCATCCCGACAGCCGCGGCGAGATCCTGCTGCGCTCCGCCGATCCGCTCGCGCCGATGCGCATCGTCTACAACTTCTTTTCCGCGCCCGGCGACCTTCCGCTGCTGCGCGAAGGCGTCAAGCGCGCGCGCGATGTCGCTTATCGGGCGCCGATGGATGAGTTCCGCGGCGAGGAGCTGGCGCCGGGCCCGAAGGTCAAGACCGATGCCGAGATCGACGCCTGGATCCGCAAGGTCTCGATCACGGCACATCACCCGTGCGGCACCTGCCAGATGGGCACCGGCCCGGACGCGGTGGTCGACCCGCAGCTGCGCGTGCGCGGCATCGAGGCGCTGCGCGTGGTGGACGCCGCCGCGATGCCCGATCTCGTCTCGGCGCACATCAACGCCTGCGTGATCATGATGGCCGAGAAGGCGTCCGACATGATTCGCGGCCAGCCGCCGCTGGTGCCGATCATGGATGCGTGAGCCTTCTTCCTCCTCCCCCCGCGTGCGACCGCTTGCGGGGGAGGGTCGGGGAGGGGGCAAGTCAGGTCCGCATGAGCAAGCGGCTTCCTCTCGTCCCGGCCTCCCCCGCAGGCGGGGAGGGGCGCAAGCGCCGGTGTCGATTACTCCAGCTTCACATTCGCCGCCCGGCCCACCTCGACCCAGGTTTTCGTCTGCTCGTCGATGACATGGACGAAATCCGCCGCACTGCTGCCGACGGTCGGGGTCGCCATGTTCTTGAACCTCGCCTTGACGTCCGCCATCTGCATGATCTTCATCACCTCGGTCTCGAGCTTCTTGGCGACCTCGGGCGGCAGACGGGCGGGGCCGAACAGGCCGCTCCACAGCGAGACATTGACGTCCGCGACGCCCGCCTCGGTCATGGTCGGCACGTCAGGCAGATCGTCGAGGCGCTTGGTGTCGAGCACCGCGAGCGCGCGCACCTGGCCGCCTTTGACCTGCGGGGTGGTCGGCGGCGGGTCGGCGATCGTCAGCAGCGACTGCCCGGAGATGACGCTCAGGATCGACTCGCCGCTGCTCTTGTACGGGATGGCGGTGGCGGGCGCCCCGGTCTTGAGCTTGAACAGCTCGGTCGCGAGCGTGAACGCGGGCGAGGAGGTCGCGTAGTTCGATTTGTCCGGATGCGCCTTCATCCAGGCGACCAGCTCCGGCACGGTCTTGACCGGGCTGTCGGCCTTGACGGCGAGAATGAGCGGAAAGGCCGCGACCATCGACAGCGGCGTGAAATCCCTGGTGCCGTGATAGGGCGGCTTGACCGAGATCGCCGGGATGATCGTCATGGCGCCGGCGGCGCCGACCAGCAGCGTGTAGCCGTCGGGCTGCGCGTTCTTCACGTATTCGGCCGCCAGCATGCCGCCGGCGCCAGGGCGGTTCTCGACGATGACGGGCTGGCCGAGATCCTCCTGCATTTTCGCCGCGACGATACGGGCGAAAATGTCGTTGCCGCCGCCGGCCGCGAATCCGACCACCAGCTTGATGACATGGTTCGGGTAGGGCGCCTGCGCGCGCGCCGGCAGCACGGCGGCGATCGCCATGCCTGCAAGCAGTGCGGCGCAACCGAGCGCGCACCGGAAATGGCCGGCAGTCATCGGGTTTCCTCCCTGGGCGTGATTGTCGGCCGCAGCCGAAGAGATCGGCGCAAGGATAGCGCGGCCCGTCGACGCGGTCACGGGCAAGGTCGCCGCACTAGTTGAAATCGCCGTTGCATGCAGGCATGGTCGCGCCCCGTCATTCAGCTGAGGATCCGCCCCCATGCCTTTCACGATGTCCCAAGCTTCTCTTCCGGTGTTCGAGATCGAGCTCAACGCCCTCTCGGGCCTGCTCGACAAGGCGGCGGCCTTCGCGACCGCCAAGAAGCTCGATCCGGCGGTGCTGCCGCAGTACCGGCTGGCGCCCGACATGTTCACGCTGGCGCGGCAGGTGCAGGTCGCGTGCGACCAGGCGAAGAACGGCGGGTCGCGCCTCGCCGGCGTCGAGCCGCCGAAGTTCGAGGACAACGAGAAGACGATCGACGAGCTCAAGGGGCGCATCGCCAAGACGCTCGCCCACGTGAAGACGCTCGACGCCGGCAAGATCGACGCCTCGGCCGAGCGCGAGATCACCTTTCCGCTCGGGCCGACCAACAAGGGCGCCATGAAGGGCGGCGACTACCTCAATCACTTCGTGCTGCCGAATTTCTATTTCCACGTCACCGCCGCTTACGCGGTTCTGCGCCATTGCGGCGTCGAGATCGGCAAGCGCGACTTCCTCGGTGCGATCCCGCTGCGGATGACGTAAACCGCGCGTCCGTGGGTCCGCCTAACGCGAACCCGGCTCGTCGACGCCGACCGGCGCACGGTCCGCCCCAGTCTCGCCGCTCGGGGGAGACGTCCCGTGCGCCGCAAGCTTCGTCGGCAACCGGATGGTGAAGCGCGCGCCGGCGCCCTCGCGGCTGTCGACCGCGATGCTGCCGCCGTGCAGGTCGACGACGATCTTCACCAGATAGAGGCCGACCCCCGTTCCGACCACGCCGGAGACGTTGCTGCCGCGGTAGTAGCGCTCGAACAGGCGGGCGATGTCGCTTGCCGGGATGCCGATGCCGTGGTCCGCGACGGTGACGACTACCTCGTCCCCCTCGGCTGCGGCGCCGACCGTGATGCGGCCGCCGCCCGGCGAGTATTTGATCGCATTGGACAGGAGATTGCTCAACGCCTGCGACAGCAGGTTGCGATCGCCGGCCATCGGCAGGGGATGGGCAAATTCCCCGACGATATTCGCCTTGGGCGCGATTTCCCGGTGCATGTGGCAGGCTTCCTCCAGCACCGCCGCAAGATCGATCGCGGCCGGGTGGAAATAGAGCCCGACGCCGTCGAGCAGGCGCGCCGCATTGAGCAGGTTCTCGATCAGGTGCGTCATGCGCAGCACGGCGGCGCGCACCTTGCCGGCGCGCTCGACGATCTCCTCGCCGCGCAGGCGCCCGGTCATCTTGATCAACCGCTGGGCATGGCCGTCGATGATGGTCAGCGGCGTGCGAAACTCGTGCGACGCCATCGAGACGAAGTTGCGCTGCAGCGTCGTCAGGCGGCGCTCCGCCTCGAGCTTCTCCTCGAGCATCGAGGCTTGTTGCGCGAGGCCGTGCCGGCCGACCATGAGCTCGATCGCGTTGTTGCGGAAGACGACGGCGGCGCGCGCCATCTCGCCGATCTCGTCGCCGCGTTCCGTGCCGGGAAAGTCGACATTCGTGTCGTTCGCGGCGAGCCGATGCATGCGGCCGGCGAGATCGAGCAGCGGCGCGGAGATCCACCTGCCGATGTAGATGAGCGCGGCAGCGACCATCAGCCCGGCCATGCCGATCGCAATGCCGATGAGCTTGACCGATTCGCGATAGGCCGAGGCGGTGCGGCTGCTTGCCGCCTGCGCGTTGGTGACGTTGCGGTCGGTGAGCTGCCCGAGCGTGTCGCTCGCCGCGTCATAGGCGGCGCGCGAGGTCGTCATGTAGGCCGCGATCGCATCCGCCTTGCGGTCCGAACGCGCCAGAGCCAGGACGTCGGCGACGCGTTGCCGGTAGCTGTTCCAATCCTCCTTGAAGCGCGCGTAGAGCGCGCTCTCGGCGTCGTCGTGGCGGATGCGCTCGTAGCGCGCCTGCGACTCGGCGATCGCGCTGTCGAGCTCGCCCATCTCGCGTTCGATCGCCGCGATGTCGCTCGGGCGGGACGCCAGCAGGCTGCTGCCCTCGGCGGCGCGGAAATCGGAGGTGAAATTGTTGAGGTCGCCGAGCGCGCGCGTGTTGGGCAGCCAGAGGTCGACGATATCGGACGAGACCCGGTCGAAGCCGTGCAGGCGCATGATGCTGAACAGGCCGAGCACGGCCACCAGCAGGAAGAAGAAGAAAAAGACCGCTGACAGATGGAATCGGATCGAGCGCGGTTGCCGCATGGTGACCTGCCGCCGGCGGCACGGCCGCCGCAAAGAGCTCCCGCGCGTTATTATCACATATTATGTCGGCATGCGGCGGCCTATACTCGCCGGGGTCGGGCGGCTCCGGCGCCCCGGGGATACGCAACGTCATGGCGGATGCGCGCAGAAAGATCCTCTGCATCGAGGACGATCACGAAACCGCGGCCCTGATCGGCGAGGAGCTCGTCGAGCGCGGCTACGAGGTGACGCTCGCGCATGACGGGCGCGAGGGGTTTGCGGCCATCCTGAAGGATACGCCCGATCTCGTGCTCTCCGACATCAGCATGCCGGTGATGTCCGGCTTCGAGCTGCTGGAGCGGTTGACCGCGGTGGCGCCGCGTTTCGGCAACGTCCCGTTCGTCTTCCTGACCGCGCTCACCGACCGCGAGAACGAGCTCAAGGGTCGCCAGCTCGGCGCCGACGACTACGTCACCAAGCCGATCGATTTCGACGTGCTCGACGCGATCATCAAGGCGCGGCTGACCCGCGTCGCGCGCGGCGACGTCTGGCCGAAGAATGTCGGGTTGAACGATCGCGAGATCGAGACCCTGACCTGGGCGGCGCGCGGCAAGACCTCGGCCGAGATCGCCACGCTGCTCGATCTGAGCAAGCGCACGGTCGATTTCCACATCGAGAATGCCCGCACGAAGCTCGGCGTGTCGACGCGCATCCAGGCGGCCGTCAAGGCGACGACCGGGCGACTGATCGAGCCGTAGTCCAGCCGGGAGTGCCTATTGCCACATCACGATGGCGTAGATCACGGCAAGCGGCACCAGGACGAGACCGAGATAGATCCAAGTGCGGTAGGCCGACGGATCGCGCGGCGGGATGAAAAGATGGACCAGGATCCACACGCCGGCCGCGAAACCCAAGGCCATTCGCACCAGGTCGGCGGGCGTCTCGTAAGCGGTCCAGATGGTTTCGCTTTGCGGCCGCGCGACCAGCACGATCACCACCAGCAGCGCGCACATGAACACCACGCGCACGACACCGCCCGCGAGCTTCATGCCCGGCGATACCGGCCGGCGGCTCAACGGCGTGTCAGGGGTGGCCATGAAAGGGGCGCACCGGCACGTTGCGCGCCTCGGCAACGTCCTGCTTGGGCTGGTCGCTGATCATGCCAATTCCTCGATCTGCGCATCGTAGCTTGCGCCGGACTTAAGCCGCCGGCGCCCATACGCGAGGCAACCACGCAAATCATATACAAATAATATACCAGATCGGCCCAAGACGTAAGTTCGCCGTAAGATTTCCGGCGCCGCGCGGTCACAAATCGGGCGGCGGCGGGTTGGCGGCATCGCCTGCCGGGGCGGCCGGAGCAGCCGGGACGATGTGTTGGCGTTCGAGGAAGAGGCTCTGCAGCGCCGGTACGACCACCAGCAGCATGATCGGCCCGATCAGCATGCCGCCGACGATCACGGTGGCGAGCGGCCGCTGTACCTGGCTGCCGATGCCAGTCGAGATGGCGGCGGGCAAAAGGCCGATGCAGGCGGAAAGCGCCATCATCAGGATCGGGCGCATCTGCTGCTCGATGACGCGAAACATGGTTTCGATCGCCGGCGTCTCGCGGCTCGCCAGCCGATGATAGCTGCTGATGATGAGAATGCCGCTCATCACCGACACGCCGAATAACGAGATGAAGCCGATCGCGGCCGAAATGCTGAAGTCCAGTCCGGACACGTAGAGGCCGAAAATACCGCCGCACACCGCGAACGGGATGCCGAGCAGCGCCATCAGGCTGTCGCGCAGCGAGTTGAACAGCCCGTAGAGCAGCACCATGATCAGCACGAGGGTGATCGGCACGATCACGGCGAGCCGTTTCTTCGCCTGCTGCAGTCCTTGGAACTCGCCCGCCCATTCGATCCGATAGCCGCTCGGCAGCTTCACGTTCTGCGCGATCCGCGCCTGCCCCTCGGCGACGGCGCCGGCGAGATCGCGCCCGCGCACGCTGAACTTGATTGGGATGAAGCGCTGGTTCTTCTCGCGGAAAATGTACGAGGCGCCGGTGTCGAGCGAGATCGACGCGAGCGAGCTCAACGGGATGTAGGCGTTGCCGTTGGGCGTCTGCACGCCGACCTTGATGTTCTGCACCGCCTCCAGGCTGTCGCGGTATTGCGGCGCGAGCCGCACCGTGACGGCGAACTGCCGGTCACCCTCGAGCTGCGTGGTCGCGACCGTGCCGCCGAGCGCCGCCTGCACGACCGAATTGACGTCGCCGACATTGAGGCCGTAGCGCGCCGCCTTCCGGCGATCGATCTTGATGTTCAGGTTCGGCTGACCGAGCACGCGAAAGACGCCGAGATCGGTCACGCCCTGCACGTGCTCCATCTCCTTGAGCACCTCGCTGGCGATTCTTTCCAGCGTCGCCAGATCGGGGCCGATGATCTTGATCGAATTGGCGCCTTTGACGCCGGAGAGCCCCTCCTCGACGTTGTCCTGGATGTACTGGGAGAAATTGAAGTCGATGCCGACGAACTCCTTGTCGAACTCCTTCTGCAGGTCGGCGATCAGCATGTCCTTGGTGTAGTTGTGCGGCCACTCGTCGAACGGCTTGAGCGGCACGAAGAATTCGGCATTGAAGAAGCCTGCCGCATCGCTGCCGTTGTCGGGACGCCCGTGCTGCGAGACGACCGTGATGACCTCGGAATGGCGCAGCAGGATCTGGCGGATTTTCGAAACAATCGGCTCGCCGGATTCGAGCGAAATGGTCGGCGGCATCGAGGCGCGGATCCACAGGTTGCCTTCCTCGAGGGCGGGCAGGAACTCGCTGCCGAGCCGCGAGGCGACGAAGCCGGCGAAGAGGAGGAACACGAGCCCGGCCACGATCGTGAGCTTGCGGTAGGCGAGCGACCAGCGCAGCACCGGCTTGAAGACGCTGCGCAGCATCCGCACCAGGATCGTTTCCACCTCGGCGAGGTGCTCGGGCACGAGCAGCGAGGCGAGGCACGGCGTCACCGTGAAGGTCGCGATCAGCGCGCCGACCAGCGCATAACCGTAGGTGCGCGCCATCGGCCCGAAAATCTGCCCCTCGACCCCTTGCATGGTGAACAGCGGGATGAACGCCGCGACGATGATGGCGGTGGAGAAGAACACGGCGCGGTCGATCTGCAGCGTGCTGATCAGGATGAGGCGCAGGCGATCCGTCCAGGTCGGCAGCGCCGATGAATCGGCCGCGCGCGTCGGGTCGTCGCCCCAGCGGCCTTCGGCGAGCTGCGCCAGCAGCGCCTGGCGCTCCTCAGGCCGCGACTGGAAATTGCGGTAGATGTTTTCCACCAGGATGACCGCGGCGTCGACGATGATGCCGAAATCGACCGCGCCGACCGACAACAGGTTGGCGTCCTCGCCGCGCGCCACCAGGATCACGATGCTGAAGAACAGCGCGAACGGAATGTTGGCGCCGACGATGATGGCGCTGCGCAGGTCGCCGAGGAACATCCACTGGATGAGGAAGATCAGCACGCAGCCGAAGACGAGATTGTGCAGCACCGTGCTGGTGGTGACGGCGACGAGCGAGGTGCGGTCGTAGAACGGCACGAGCTTGACGCCCGACGGCAGGCTGCCGTCGTGGTTGATCTTGTCGATCTCGGCGCGCACCGCCGCCACCACGTCATTGGTGTGCAGCGTGCGGTTCATGATGACGATCGCGGCGACGACGTCGTCCTCGTTGTCGCGGCCCGCCTGCCCGAGGCGGGGCACGTTGCCGACATAGACCTTGGCGACGTCCTTGACGTAGACCGGCACGCCGTTCTGTTGGGCGAGCACCACGTTCTCGATGTCGTCGACGTGGTAGCCCTGGGTGAGATCGGCGTCGCCGCCGCTGTCCATCAGGCCGACGCCGCGCACGTTGACGGACTGCTGGCCGATATTGATGGTGCGGCCGCCGACATTGAGGTTGGCGTTGCCGATCGCGCTGATCACCTGCGGCAGCGTAACGTTGTAGGCGTCGAGCTTCTGCAGGTCGACCTCGACCTCGTATTCCTTGGTGGTGCCGCCCCAGGTGTTGACCTGCACGACGCCCGGCACCGTCAGCAGCCGGCGCTGCAGGATCCAGTCCTGCACGGTGCGCAGGTTGGTGAGCCCGAAGTGCGGCGGCCCGACCAGCTGGTAGCGGAAGATCTCGCCCACCAGGCTGCCGCCCTGGATCTGCGGCACCACGTTGTTCGGCAACGTGACGTTCTGCTGCAGGCTGATCTCGGCCTGGGTGAGCGCGAAATAATAGTCGACGCCGTACTGGAACGTGACGCGCACGAACGACAGGCCATAGAACGAGGTCGAGCGGATCACGTCGACGCCCGGCGTCGCCGCGAGGCCGACCTCCATCGGGATCGTGTAATAGCGCTCCATTTCCTCGGCCGATTGGCCGGGCGCTTGCGCGGTGATCTCGAGAATCACCGGCGCCGGATTCGGATAGGCCTCGATGTTGAGCTTGGAGAACGCGATCAGGCCGGCGCCGACGAACACCAGGAGGCCGAGCAGAACGATCGGCCGCCGCGTCAGTCCGAAGGTGATCAGGCCTTTCAGCACCGGCTGCTCCGCCCGACCGTCATTGGCTTGACGTCGACAGCGCGTTGCTCAAGAACAGCGCGCCTTCGGTGGCGACCAGCTCGCCGGCCTTGATGCCGGTGAGAATCTGATCGTATCCATCATGCCGCAGGCCGACCGTCACGGTCCGCTTGACGAAATGCCGGCGATCGGTGGTCACCCAGACCGTCATCGTGCCGTCGCCCTCGCGCACCACGCCGTCATGCGGAACCGCGGGCGAGCGCGCCGGCTCGCCGGTGCGGATCACGAAATTGGCGAACATGGCGGAGCGCAGCAGGTGCTGCGGATCGCTGATCTCGGAGCGCACCAGCACGCGGCGCGTCGCCGGGTCGACCGATGCCCCGATGGTCGAAATCTTCCCCTCGAAGACACGGTCCGGATAGGCGAGCACACTGACCTTGACTTCCTGGCCGACGCGAAAAGCCGGGCTGTCGGCTTCGGCGACGTTGGCGAGCATCCACATGGTGGCGATGTCGGCGACCGAATACGGCGCCGGCGCATTGCCGGGCTGCACGAAAAGCCCGGGCGCCGCGTTGCGCGCCGTGATGCGGCCGGTGATCGGGCTCGGCACGACGAGCTTCGGGTCGGCGATGCGTTCGGCGATGATGTGGTCGATCTCGGCGTCGGTCTTGCCGAACAGGCGGACCGAATCGCGCGCGGCGCGCAACGCGCCTTCGGCGGTCTGCTGATCGGAGATCGCCTGCTCGAGATCCTTCTGCGACACCGCGTGCGTCGTATAGAGGTCGCGCAGCCGGTCGAGATTACGGGAGGTCAATTCGAGCACGCCGGCGGCGGCGATCAGGCTCGACTCCGCCTGCAGCAGGTCGGGGCTGTCGATGGTGAACAGCGTCTCTCCCTTCTTGACGTCGTCGCCGACCTTGGCGAAGAGCCCGGCGATGCGACCCTGGTAGGGGGTGAACACCTGCACCGTCATGTCTTCGTTGAAATCGATGCTGCCGACCGCGGTCTTTTCGACGGGAAACTCGCGCTCGCCCGCCGCCCCGACCTTCACGAACGCCAGTTGGGTTTCCGTCAGCTCCACCGTATCGGCCGCCTTGTTCGCCGGCGCCGCCGCGTTGGCGCTGTCGGCCGCGGCCGGCCGCGGCCCGCCGACATCGCGGAAGAAATAGATGCCGCCCGCGAGCAGCACCGCGGCGATAGCCGCGGCCCCGACGACGAAGCGTTTCTTGTCGGCGGCCATGGTCCAGCTGGGTCCAGCGGGCTCGGGAGTGGCGGTGAACGGGGCGTGGGAAGACGAACGATTGGCAGTTCCGACAATAGCCGGTCTACTGTGACAAATAACAGTTCGGCGTCATGCTTTTCCCCCGCCTGGCGTGGCGATCGCCAGGTGTTTCCGACACAAAATTCGGCTAGTCTGCGCGACGGCGCGACCGCGTGGTCGTCGGGCGGGTAGTACAATGTCTGTCGAGCGTTGTTGCATGGCCGCCGCCCTGGCAGTCGCGGCGCTGGTGTCCGGCTGCGCCGTCGGACCGGACTTCAAGGCGCCGGCGCCTCCCGAGGTCGATCGCTACACCCGCGAGCCGCTGCGCGCGCAGACCGCCGCGACCGACAGCACGCAGGGCGCCGCGCAGCATTTCGAATCGAAGCGGGACATTCCGGGCGACTGGTGGACGGTCTTTCATTCGCGCGGCATCAACGCGCTGATCGACGAGTCGCTCAAGGCCAATCCCAATCTGCAGTCGACCTTGGCGTCGCTGCGCGCCGCCAAGGAAAGCGTCTACGCCCAGCAGGGCAAGTTCTTCCCGACCGTGCAGGCGAATTTCTCGCCCACCCGGCAGCTGACCGCGCAATCGATCTCGCCGGTGCTGAACTCGGGCCAGAACCCGTACAATCTCTACACCGCGCAGGTGCTGGTCTCGTACACGTTCGACGTCTGGGGTGGAAATCGCCGGGAGGTCGAGTCGCTGCAGGCCCTCGCCGACGTGCAGCGCTTCCAGGTCGAGGCCGCCTACCTGACGCTCACGTCCAACATCGTCGTGGCGGCGATCCAGGACGCCTCGCTGCGCGCCCAGATCGACGCGACCAACGAGTTGATCGCCATCAACGAGCGGATGCTCAAGCTGCTCAATGACCAGTTCAAGGCCGGCTACAGCAGCCGCAGCGACGTTGCGGCGCAGGAGGCGGCGCTCGCGCAGACCAGGGCGACGCTGCCGCCGCTGCGCAAGCAGCTTGCGGTCCAGCGCGATCTCCTGACCGCGCTGGTCGGGCGCCTGCCGAGCCAGGAACCGTCCGAAAGATTCAGGCTCGCGACGCTCCGCCTGCCGACGGACATACCGCTGAGCCTGCCCTCGCAACTCGTCGAGCAGCGGCCCGATGTGCGCGCCGCCGAGGAGCAACTGCATTCGGCCGGCGCGCAGGTCGGCGTCGCCATCGCCAACATGCTGCCGAACGTGGCCCTCACCGCCAACGGCGGCTACACGGCGACCGAGCTTGCCGGCCTCTTTTCGCCGGCCAACAAGTTCTGGGCGCTCGCCGGCAGCGCAACCCAGACGGTGTTCGACGGTTTTTCCTTGCTGCATCAGAAGCGGGCGGCGGAAGCGACGTTCGAGCAGGCGGCGTGGGCCTATCGCGCGACCGTCATCTCGGCCTTCCAGAATGTCGCCGATGCGCTGCGCGCCTTGCAGAACGACGCCGATGCGCTCAAGGCCGCGCGCGACTTCGAGCGCGCCGCCAAGGTCAGCCTCGACCTGGCGGAGCAGCAGTTTCGCGCCGGCAATACCAGCTTCATCGTGCTGCTGAATGCGCAGCAGACCTATCAGCAGGCCCGCCTCGCGCTGATCCAGGCGCAGGCGAATCGCCTCGCTGATACGGCGGCGCTGTTCCAGGCGCTCGGCGGCGGCTGGTGGAATCGCCAGGAGATCGTCGAGCAGAACCTCGATGTCGCGACGATGCAGGCCACGCCGCGCGAGCAGAAACACGATTGAGCAATACGGAGGCGCTTTGATGATCAAGACATCCTTCTTCGCAGTCCTCGCGGCCGTGGCGCTCGCCGGCGTCGCGCACGCGGGCCCGGTTGCGGTCGAGGTTCTCGGCGGCGCCGCGCGCGCCGGGTTGCCGGTGACGCGCGTCGATTGGCAGGATCCCGCGCTGCTGCCGCCGCGCTTTCGCAATCACTGCACGTCGTCCGACTGGTGGGGCCGGCCCTATTGCGAAAATCACTGCGGCCGCGGCTACGAGTTCTATTTCTGCTCGCCGGAATCGTTCGGCTGCTGCCACGTCGGCTACGGCTACTGCGACTGGCACGGACATTTGCGCTGCCATCCGTGAGCGGAGCGGTCAGAACTGGGTGTGGAAGCGCGTTCCGATCACCGACACGGGACCGCGGTCCGCGTTGTAGGCAGGATGGTCGATGAGCTGGTAGTCGAGCGTGACCCGCCAGGAGAGCAGCGGCAGGCTGTAATAGGTCTCGAAGATCTGCTCCGGCGCGTAGTGCGGCAGCATGCCGTCGCCCACCAGGATGCCGATGCCGCCGTTGTCGAGGTAGGTGCGGTGCGCGCTTGATATGCCGTTGATGACGCCGGCGACGCCAAGCGTATCGTCATTGCGTCCCCACAGCTTGCCGGAAAACGAGAAGCCGCCCGCCGCCGTGCGGTCGATGTCGGTGAATTCGTAAGGCTCGACCGCGCCATCGGCGATGCCAGCCCGCACGAACGCTCCGATGCCGTCCGTTATCTGCTGCTCCATGTTGAAGGCCATGCCGGGCCGGCTGGTGTACTGGCGAACCGCCGCCGTGGAGGGCGTCGTGCCGGTGGCGAGCGCAAGTTGCACGGCATCGTCGAAGCGCCCCATCCGGCCACGCGTGAGAAATCCGGTCAGGGCGAGCTTGCCGGGCTCGCCCCACAGCTCGTGACGGTGCTCGACTTCGGCATTCAGCTGGAACTGGTCGAAGGTCGGGTCGAGATTCGTCGTGTTCGGCGCGGCCGACATGTCGAAGACGCCGCCGCGCAGCGTCCAGTTCCCCCAATACCATTCGGCCGCCCCGCCATACGTGTAGGCCCAGGCGTCGGCCGCGTAGTCGTACGTCCCGGTATCGCCGATCGCCCAGTTGAGGAAATCGTTGCGGGGGTCGTGCGCGTATTTGTTGGTGTCGAAAATATCAGTCGGCGAGAACTTGCCGACCGTGATCACCAGCCGGTTGGCGGTCGGCGCACTCGCGAACTGGTTGATGCCGGCATCGACCTTCTCGGTCTCGCCGCCGAGGTCGATGGTCTGGCGCACGAACACGCGCGGGATGCGCGCATAGGGATAGGAGTAGCCGACCTTGAAGGCCTCGGCGCTCGTGAAGCCCGCAGCTCCGACCGAATCGCTCAGGCCGAAGCCCTGGTCGATCTCGGTATTGACCCACAGTTCGGCACCGCTCCACAGCCGCATGCCCGCGTAGAATGTCAGGTCCCAGGTCTCGCGCCCCGAGTTCGGCGCGAGGCTGTTCGTACCGGAATAGGGCGCGCTGAACGGAAACGCGTATTGGCTGACGAACGTGGTCTGGCCGTGAAAGTTGAAGTTGTCGGCGTCGAGCGCCGAGGGACCGTTGCGCAGGAGCGCCGCGGCGGTGTCGCCATCGAGATGATAGTTCAATCCGACGCGGATCGACTGCGTCAGCATGTCGGAATCGAATTGCTGCGCGCCGGCCGGGAACGTCACGCTGCTGCGGCCGAACTCGGTGAGTAGATACTCGACCTTCGCGCTCCACTTCGGCGTCACCGGCACCTCGAGGCCGGCACCCACCGACCAGCCGAGGCGCCAGAGAAACTGCTGCTCGATCGTGCCGGGAAGCGCGAAGCCGCCGGCCGGCGTGCCGGCGATCTGGGTGCGGGTGAGCTGATCATAGGTCCAGGCGAAGCCGCCGGTGCCGTAGGCCAGCCAATTATCGTTGAAGACATAGCCAATGCGGGCGCGCACGGTCCCCGCATCGAGCACGGTCTCGCCGTAGCTCGCCTGACCGGCGGCGGCCGAGGAGAAAATCTGCGTATCGCTGACGCCGGCCGGGAAGCCCGCGCCGGAAAAGTCAGCCTCGACGCCGACGAGGACACGCGAGGGCAACATCACGTTGTAGCCGGTCTGCAGGCCGAGGAAATAGCTGCCGGTGCCCTTGAAGGAATCGTACGAATTAAAGAAATCGAGCGAGCCCGCGAGCGGCGGCGCGGCCGTGCCGGCTTGCGTCGCCGTCCAGTTGGAGCTGCCGGTCGCGTAGCTGAAGTGGGCGCCTAAATAGAATCCGTTCCAGTCGAACGCCTGGGCCGGCGGCGCCTTGACCGGAAGGGCAGCCGACAGATCGGCTGCCGGCG
>Ga0209006_10000741_pt1 | contig 30101 bp, 21 predicted proteins | sample JacPin_JW_Ref_O2_FD_188567 | JGI IMG/M metagenome (GOLD analysis project Ga0209006, IMG submission 188567) | Forest soil microbial communities from Algoma, Ontario, Canada - Jack Pine, Ontario site 1_JW_Ref_O2 (SPAdes) (version 2) | ecosystem: Environmental > Terrestrial > Soil > Boreal...
CATTGGCGACGCGCTCGCCCGCTACATGTGGATGAACGGTTACAACGTTCTTCACCCGATGGGATGGGATTCCTTCGGTTTGCCCGCGGAAAATGCGGCGATTCAAAACAACACGCCGCCGCGCCAGTGGACGCTCAGCAACATCGCGAAGATGAAGGCACAGATGAATCGCCTCGGCTTCGCCTACGACTGGGCGCGCGAAGTTACGACCTGCCTGCCCGAATACTATCGCTGGAACCAGTGGTTCTTTGTAAAACTCTTCGAGCGTGGCCTCGCCTATCGCAAAAAGAGTAAGGTCAACTGGTGCCCGAAGTGCTGCACCGTTCTCGCCAACGAGCAGGTCGTCAACGGCCGCTGCTGGCGCCATGAAGACACCATCGTCGAGCAGCGCGATCTCGAGCAGTGGGCGCTGCGCATCACAAAATATGCCGACGAATTGTTGCGCGATCTCGACAAGCTGCCGGGCTGGCCTGAAAAAGTCCGCACCATGCAGCGCAACTGGATCGGCCGCAGCGAAGGCACGCTCGTCGACTTCAAACTCGATGGCGCTGCCGGCGCGTCCGGATCGACTGTCACTGTTTTCACCACGCGCGTCGATACCATCTTCGGCGCAACGTCGTTGCAGCTTGCGCCCGAGCATCCCATCGTCAACGATCTCGCCGCGACGAATGCGGACTTGCGTGCCAAAGTCGATCAATTGATCGCCGAGCAAAAGAAAGCGAAGGAAACCGGCGACATCGGCGAGATTGAAAAGCATGGCGTGCCCACCGGGCGCTACGCCATCAATCCGTTCAATGGCGAGAAGGTTCCGGTGTGGGTTGCGAACTACATCCTCACGGACTACGGCACCGGCGCCATCATGAGCGTGCCGGCGCACGACGAGCGCGACTACGAATTCGCGAAGAAGTACAAACTCGAAATCCGCCTCGTCATCCTTCCCAACTCGAACGATCCCGAAGAGACGATGGCCGAACCACCGCTACCCTTCACCGCGCACGACGGGATGCTCATCAACTCTGGCCCCTATGGCGGCATGAGTTGCGCCGACGCAATCAAACAAATGTCTGCTTACGCCGAACAAAAAGGATTCGGCAAGGCGACCGTCACCTATCGACTGAAAGATTGGGGCATTTCTCGGCAGCGCTACTGGGGCACGCCGATCCCCATGCTCTATTGCGAAAAAGATGGCATCGTCGCGGTACCGGAAAAAGACTTGCCAGTTGTCTTACCAGAGAATGTTGATATCACCCTCACCGGCGGTTCGCCGCTCGAGCGCGTGCCCGGATTCGTCAATGCGACCTGCCCGAAGTGCGGCGGTCCCGCGCGGCGCGAGACCGACACCATGGATACCTTCGTCGACTCCTCGTGGTACTTCTACCGCTACACCGACGCGCGTAACGATCACGCGCCCTTCGACAGCCAGCAGGCGCAATATTGGTTCGGCGATAAAGGCATCGATCAATACATCGGCGGGGTCGAGCACGCCATTTTGCATTTGATCTACTCGCGCTTCTGGACCAAGTTCATGCGCGACCTTGGCCTCATCACCAACGAGGAACCGGTCGAGCGCCTCTTCACGCAGGGGATGGTGATCAAAGACGGCGCGAAGATGTCGAAAAGTCTCGGCAACGTCGTCTCGCCCGACGAAATGGTCGCGCGCTACGGCGCCGACGCCGCGCGTTTGTACAGCTTGTTCGCCGCTCCGCCCGATCGCGATCTCGACTGGCAGGATTCCGGCATCGAAGGCATTCAGCGATTTTTGGGACGCGTGTATCGCTTCGTGGTGCGCAACGCGCAAACAAATATTGAAGGCCGCGCAGCGTCCGAGTCATTGTCGCCAGAGGCGCGCGCGATCCAACGCAAGTTGCATCAGACCATCAAGCGCGTCAGCGACGACTTTCAGGGGCGCTGGCACTTCAACACCTGCATCTCGGCGATCATGGAGTTGGTCAACGCGTTATACGGCGCTGAAGATGCAATTGCCAAAAGAGCCGTGCCTGCGGCATTCCTCGCCGAAGTCCAGCGCGATCTCGTCCTCTTGCTCGCTCCGTTCGCGCCCTATCTCGCGCATGAACTCTGGGAGATGCTTGGCCAGAAAGAAAGCTTGCTCCGCGCTCCCTGGCCAAAATATGACGCAGAGTTGGCGAAAGAAGAAGAGATTGAAATCCCGGTGCAGATCAGCGGCAAGCTGCGCAGCCGAGTCACCGTGTCCGCCGACGCTGCGGAAGACTTCGTGCTCCAGCGCGCTCTCGCCGACGAGAAAATCAAAGCCGCAGTCGCCGGCAAGCAGATCGTGAAAAAGATCTACGTCCCCGGCAAGATGGTCAACCTGGTCGTGAAGTAAACAGCGAAGTAAATTGCATCGACCTGCACTCGTTTATTTTGACCTTTGTCCTTCCGCGCGTCTTTTTTCTGGCGCGAGGAACCCGCTTTTTCAGTGCTGGACTACGAAGGTCGCAGTTTAAGTAACCCTCTACCGCAACTTACGTCTACACTCGCGCCCAGCCCACTTGAGTTATCCTGAACCCTGCGATGTCTGTCTCCCCTACCCTTGAAGGCTTCCGCGCCGCGTTTCGCCGGCCCTCGGTCGCCATGGCAGAGATCACATGGCGCTGGGTCACTGGGGCAACCGCGATCGCGCTCTTCCTCTTCGGCCTCTCCGAATACTTCAGCTCGTTGCCGGTCAGCAACCGCGAGCTGCTCTTTCTGCGTACGCGCCACCCGTATCTGGTCGGCGAAGCCCTCGCGCACATTTTTCAAGGCAGCATGAGCCGGGTAGTTCTCTCCGGAATCTTCGCCGCCCTCCTGCTAGCGCTGCTCTGGATGATCACTGCAGCTCTGGGCCGCATTGCGACCGTGCGCGCGCTCCTCGAACATTTTCAAGGATACGACTCATGGAGCGGCGGACGTCCCCATCCGCCATCCGTAGATGACAAACTAACCGCAGGGCCACTGCGTAGCCTGATCCGCCTAAATTTTCTGCGCGCCGTCACCGCCTTGGCAGCGATTTTCGGATTCATCGGCGCAGCGATCCTGGCGAGCTTCGCTTCGCCAGACAAAAATCCTCATCCCATGCGGGCGTTCCTCTTATTCGTACCAATAGCCGCATTGGTCGCTCTCGCCTGGTATGGACTCAACTGGCTGCTCTCGCTCGCCTCGATGTTTGCCGTGCGTGATCGCGTCGATGTCATCGCAGCCATCTCCGCTGCCGTTCGATTCTGCCGCGATCGCGCCGGAGCCGTAGCAGCCGTCAGCACCTGGACCCTCCTCGCGCACATCACCGCCTTCGCCTGCGCGATGACGGTCATCTCCATGCCACTGGGCTTTGCGACGATCGTTCCATGGCGTCCGATCGCGCTCGTCATGATCCTCGCAACGCTGGCTTACTTCGCCCTCGCCGACTGGCTCTACACCGCGCGCCTCGCAGGCTACGTCTGCATCGCCGAAATGCCAGAAGCGCTGTTAAAACCACCGCCTCGGCTGCCTGCGCCTGTGTTTATGCCTTCATCGGAGCTGTCCCCTTCAGCCATAGCGCCGACCTTGCAAACTACCATGGACCGCGATGAAGTCATCCTGAGTGACGTGCCTAGTCCAGCGCCTCAGACGAGCATCGACCACGACGAAGCAATTCTCAGCGATACTCCCAATTTGTCATCCTGAATCCGACAGAATGTCGGGTGAAGGACCTTACGTCAGCCTGCCACTAAATCCGCAGTGAATGAGGTTTCCACATTGCCGTCATCTGTAAAGATCGCATCTACCGCATCGGCATTGCTGGCTTGGCGTAGGATCCCTCGCGCCGGGTTCGCCGCCACTCAGGATGACATGTTGCCGGAGACAGGACGCTTTACACTCTCTCCCCGAATCTGAGAAACTCATTCGTGCCAACCAAATCCCCGCACTCCCGATCTCCACAAGCCAAGCCCCCAGCACCGCAGTCCGCGAACCAGCCCGCTCTCAGCCAAAGCATCGTCATCCTCGACTTCGGGGCGCAGTACACGCAGCTCATCGCGCGGCGTATTCGCGAGCAGCATGTTTTCTCCGTCGTGCTGCCTTGCACGGCGAAGCTCGAAGAGATCAAAAGCTATTCGCCGGTCGGCATCGTATTGTCCGGCGCGCCGTGGTCGGTTTATGACAAAGACGCTCCGCCCGCCGACGCGCGCGTTTTCGAGCTTGGCCTACCCGTGCTCGGTATCTGCTACGGACTCCAGTTCATGGTGCACACGCTCGGTGGCAAGGTTCGTCCCGCCGACAAGCGCGAGTACGGGCACGCCGAGGTCGAAATCGTCTCCGACTCGGTCCTCTTCCAAGGCCTGGCCAGAAAACTTGCCGTCTGGATGTCGCATGGCGACGAAGCTCTCGAACTGCCTCCCGGCTTCGAGTTGATGGCGAAGACGCATTACGCGGTCGCGGGCATTCAGAATGTCGCGAAGAAATGGTACGCGGTGCAGTTTCACCCAGAGGTACACCACACGCCGCAGGGCACGCAGATTCTCAAGAATTTTATCTTTCAAATCTGCGGCGCGAAGCCCATCTGGACCCCGCAGCACTTCATTCAATCGACGATCGCGCAGATCAAGCAGCAGGTCGGCACCGGACGCGCCATCTGCGCGCTCTCCGGCGGCGTCGATTCCTCGGTCGCTGCAGTCCTGGTCGATCGCGCAATGCGCGACGCCAAAGGCAAGTCTCGCCTGACCTGCGTCTTCGTCAACAACGGCGTGCTGCGCAAGAACGAATTTGAAAAAGTTCAGAAGACGCTCCGCGACAAGCTCGGACTGCATCTCGATGCCGTCGATGCCACGGCGCGTTTTCTAGGCAAGCTCAAAGGCGTCAGCGATCCTGAAAAAAAGCGCAAGATCATCGGCAACGAGTTCATTAAAGTTTTCGAAAAAGAAGCGCTCCGCATCGAAAAAACCGAAGGCAAGGTCAAGTGGCTGGTGCAGGGTACGCTTTATCCCGATGTGATCGAGTCGCGCTCGGTGCGCGGGCCGTCGCAGGTCATCAAGTCCCACCACAATGTCGGCGGCCTGCCCGACAAAATGAAACTCAAGCTCATCGAGCCGCTCAAAGATCTGTTCAAAGACGAAGTCCGCAAAATCGGCCGCGACCTCGGCATGCCGGACGAAATCCTGCAGCGCCAACCGTTTCCCGGCCCTGGCCTCGCCGTGCGCGTCCTAGGAGAAGTCACGCCCGACCGCCTTGCCCTGCTGCGCGAGTGCGACGATATCGTCGTAACCGAAATCAAAGAAGCCGGGCTCTACACCAAAATCTGGCAGTCGTTTGCCGTCCTGCTGCCAGTGATGTCGGTCGGCGTCATGGGCGATATGCGGACCTACGCTTACACCTGCGCCATCCGCGCCGTAAGCTCGGAAGATGGAATGACCGCCGACTGGGTCCCCTTGCCGCACGAAGTACTGAAGACCATCTCCACCCGCATCGTCAATGAAGTCAAAGGCGTGAACCGCGTTGTCTATGACGTCACGTCGAAGCCTCCGGGCACGATTGAGTGGGAGTGACATAGGTTTTTAGCTTCTAGCTCGTAGCAAGAATCGTCCCTGATCGGGATTTCTTCCCGACTTAGCGCTTCCCTGGTACCAACGTTTTTCGCCTGAGGCATCTTCCCTTGTCCGCGTACTGGATTACTCCTACAACCAGATTCACAGCGTGCGCCACTAATGGACGTTTCGGCGACGCCGATAAGGCTTGGGAAGGTGCGCCATGTTTTCCAAGGAAACTTGCCTCAGGGCAATCTGCTCGAAGCCAGATCTCTCCCGCCTCGCAGTTCTCCTCTGTTTGCCGATCACGTTCGCCGCTTCTGGGGCTCTGGCGCAGACTTCCCTGAATGATGTACACGTCCCGCCGCGCAGTGGACCGCTGACGTTAGCGACCGCTTACGCTCCGGGCACGCTCACCAGCGGAGCAGTGATTCGGGCGCGTACCGAACTGGTCATAGTTCCGGTGACGATCACCGATGACTTCAATCGTCCGGTGACCGGACTCGATCGGGACAACTTCCAACTGTTTGAAAACAAAAAGGCGCAAGCCATCAAATCCTTCTCCAGCGAAGATGCGCCCGTGTCGGTGGGCTTCGTCATCGACACCAGTGGCAGCATGTCCTACAAGCTGGAGCAGGCGCGCGATGCGGTGACTCAATTCTGCGAAACCGCCAACCCTCAGGACGAGTTCTTCATGATCACCTTCGCCGACCAGCCTGTGCTTAAAACGGACTTCACCAACCGCACCGAAGAGATCGAAAGCGACCTGCTCGGCACCATCTCGCATGGCCGCACTTCCCTGCTCGACGCGATCTATATGGGCGTGCACAAGATGCGTTCAGCCCGCTACGCGCGCAAGGCGCTGCTAATCATCTCCGATGGCGGCGACAACCACAGCCGCTACAGTGAACGCGACGTGCGCCGGGCGGTGAAGGAATCTGACGTGATGATTTATGCCGTCGGTATCTACGAGCGCTACTTCGGCACCCAGGAAGAGTTGCTGGGCCCGGAGCTGCTGCAATCGGTCGCCGAATCAACCGGCGGGAAGGCTTTCACCCTCAACAACGTCAACGACATGCCGCTCGTGACCCGCACCATCGGATCGCAATTGCGGCACCAGTACATGCTGGCCTACGAACCGCAAACCCCTCCGGTGGATGGCAAGTGGCACAAAATCAGCGTGAAACTCCGCCTGCCGCACAAGCTCAATCACCTGTTCCTGCACGTCGACGCTCGTCCGGGATATTACGCCGGCGGCGAGTGATTCATCCTGAGGGGCTACTCTGAGTCGTGAGTCCGGCAAAAATCGGCCGCGAGTTGCAGCGCAACAAGAGATTTGAGGTTTGACCCAAACCACGCCACCACTCAATCACCCGCGGGCAGGAGTGCCCGCCCACACAATCAAAATTCGCGCTTCGGCGCGACCTGATCTGCTCCTACGCGGCCAACTTCGATGCTGGCTTTGTGATAGTTCTCCGATTTCATAATGGCACCGGCTAAACGGCGCAGCATGATGATCTGGCCCACGTGAACCAGGGCATCGGCGACCGGCCCTTGAAATAATTTTTCCAGCGGCGAATTGATTGGCTCTCCCGATGTGAGGTATTTGTCGAACTTTGTGATGGTCTCGAAGAATCGTTCGCTCTCCTGCTCCCACGGCAGCGGCGTCGAGTTGTTCCACACCTGCTGGCCCTTGGCAATTGACAGGGCCCAATCGAAGAGGTCCCCGATATGGGCAAGAAGCTGCCCCGGAGTGCGCACGCCTTCGCCTGCATTGAAGTCGGCAAATCCAGCAGGAGCTTCGCGAATGGCTTTCCCGCCACGGTAGGCGAGCGTGGATAAAGTATGACGGAATAACTCAACTTTCGGATCGGCAGTCGGTGACATGCCGAACAGATTACACTGTTGCAGGGGCAACGAAAAGTAAGGAGACGCGCGCATGGCCGATGCAACCCAGCCAACCGCAGTGAACCGGAGCAACGCCGAACACTATCGATGGGGCGTGGACTGCGACGCCTGGTATCTGATGAAGGATCCGCAGTTCACCGTGATCGAAGAGCTCATGCCGCCAGGCTCGGCGGAGACCCGGCATCATCACACCAAGGCGCAGCAGTTCTTTTTTATTTTGTCGGGCGAAGTGCTGATGGAAATCGACGGCGAGGTCACTCTGGTGCGTGCCGGCAGCGGAATTCGCATCCTGCCGGGGATGAAGCATCAGATTCGCAATCCCTCCCCGGAGGCTGTGCGGCTGCTGGTGGTTTCACATCCACCCAGCCGCGGCGATCGCATCGATGATCAGGATAACGACGTTAACAAGCGCGACGACAAGAAGAACCGCAAGTCATAGCCGCTTGCGGCGAAGAACTCCGGCTGCTCGAAACGCTCCGCGCAGGCGCACACTGAATTTTCGCGCGAATTGCAGATCGAGGAAGCCTTCCATTTGCCGGCGAAAATTTTCGCCGTAGCCGTGCCACCAGACTTTTTTCATCCGCGGCATCGGATCGATGTCGAGATATTTCCGCCGCACCATTTCTTCCAGGCCAAATTTTCCATGGGTGCGACCGAGGCCGCTGGCTTTCACTCCTCCGTGCGGAGCTTCGCTGATGGCGAAGCATGAGATCACATCGTTCACCATGACGGTTCCGGCGTGTACGCGGCGCGCGATGCGTTCGCCGCGCTTGGAGTCGCGCGTGAATACGCTGGCCGCGAGGCCATATTCGGAGTCATTGGCGAGGCTTATCGCCTCGTCGTCGTTATTAAAGGACATAATTGGCAGTACCGGACCGAAAGTTTCTTCGCGCATGATGCGCATGTCGTGGGTCACGTCGGCGAGAACGGTGGGCGCGTAGAAGTTTTCGCCAAGTTCCGGTAGCCGCTTACCTCCGACGAGAACTCGCGCCCCGCGCACTTTAGCCTCCTCCACATGCGATTCGACGATTCGAACCTGGCGCTCGCGGATCATGGGGCCGACGTCGGTGTTCGCATCCATGCCATTGCCAATGCGCAGTTGGCGGGCTTTGCGCGCACAAGCTTCGACGAATTCTTCGTACAAACTGTGATGCACGTAGCAGCGCTCGACGGAGAGACAGGCTTGCCCGGCATTCACAAATGCTCCCCAGACGGCAGCGCTGGAAGCAACATCGATATTGGCGTCGTCAAGCACGAGCATCGGATCTTTGCCGCCAAGTTCCAGCACGACCGGAAGGAGGCGTTCGGCGGCGGCCGCGGCAATTCGCTTGCCGGTAGCGACGCTGCCCGTGAAGACTAGTTTGTCGATGCCGGATGCAACCAGAGCGGCCCCGTCGGCTCCATCACCGACGATCACTTGAAATACTTCTTTCGGAATACCGGATTCATGTAAGAGCGACGCCAGCTCCAGCGCGACCAGCGGCGTCAACTCTGAAGGCTTCAGGACGACCGCATTTCCGGCCACGAGCGCGGCGAGAGTTTCCGTGGCTGGAATGGAAAACGGATAATTCCACGGCGCGATGATACCGATTACGCCGTGCGGCTCGCTGATGAGCGATCCGCGTTTGAGCTTGGTGGCGAGGTTTCCGTGTGGAACCGGCTCATCCCGCAGAAGCGTGAATGCGTTGTCGATCAAGAAGCGCGCGGCATCAAGAACGACAAGAACTTCCGTGACCAGCGCCTCCGCCAGAGGCTTGCCGGCTTCACGAGTGATGGCGGCGGCGATTTCCGATTTCTTCGCATGCAGCTTAGCCTGAAACTCGCGCACGATCGCGACACGGCGGCGCACGCCGAGTTTCGCCCAAGCCGCCTGCGCGGATTTCGCTCGCTCCACCGCGGCACAAACTTCGGCTTCCCTTGCGCACTCGAGTTCGCGCAGAACTTCGCCGGTTGCCGGATTGATCGATGCGATCGTTCGCGCGGTACTTTGCGCCTCAGTAGTCACCAAGAAATGATAGTCGGTAGAGGAACGACTGGCTACGCCTTCTGGCGCGTCTAATACTCAACTTCAACCAGATACAGCCCGCTCGCGGGCGCAGTCGGACCTGCCGCCGAACGGTTTTGCGCAGCGAGAATGCGTGCAATATCTTGGGGCTGCAGCGTTCCCTTACCGACGAGGATGAAAGTTCCGACCAGATTCCGAACCATGTGGTGAAGAAATCCTGAGCCGCGGACGGTATAAATCAGTTCGCCGCCATCGACTTCCCATTGCGACGAAAATATTTTTTTCACCTTCGACACTGGCCCGTCGTCCCGTCCGCGCTCTGGATCAACCGCGGCGAACGAAGTGAAATCGTGTTCGCCGATTACGCGTTCGCCGGCACGCATCATGGCCTGCACATCGAGCGGATACGGAAAATGCCAGACGTAACGGGCGAGAAACGGCGGGCAGATGGCTTCCCGGTAAATCCGATAGCGATAGGTTTTGCCTCGGGTAGAGTGCCGCGCATGAAATTCCGGCTTCGCTTCAGCAACGTCCAGCACCCGGACCGAAGCCGGCAAAATATCGTTCAATGCTTTCAGAAAATTTTGCGTGGGGACGGAGGACTCCGTGACAAATGTCACCACCTGCCCCAGCGCGTGCACTCCGGCGTCGGTGCGTCCCGAGCCTTGCGGCAGTACCTTTTCTCCGGTGATTCGTCCAATGGCAGAGGCAAGTGTGCCCTGCACCGTTGGCGCGGCCGGCTGCACCTGCCAACCGGAAAACTCCGTCCCATCATAAGAAAGGATCAATTTGAGATTGCGCATGCGGCGGCTTTTCGCCCATTAATCTGGCTGGGCCGAGTTTACAAGAATGGTATCCCGGCCACGACTTTTCGGGGCCTCTTTTCGAGTCTTGGCTTGCCGTCCGATCATCCAAAGTTTTTGTGCGTTATTCGCTCCGGGGCTAGTGTGTTTTAGCCACGATGTACCAATTTCACGACTAAGCAGCGTTCCTGGGTCACGATTCTGGTCGGATATACTGGATAGCTTCCAGCAGAATCGGGACGCCACAGGGTTCCAAGGCTCAGGGAACCTTCGTCGATGAGTTTCCGTATCAACGGTTGAGCGCTGTTAAGGGACGCGAGTGTGGGTGTAATTTCCCGATTGTTGAATGTGAACGTAACCCAGAACACGGGCTGCAAGTTATTAATTCTGAAGCAATTTCGTAGCTCAGTTTTTACCCAGTAGTCGTCACCCGGTGATGACAACGAACGGAGAATAGTAGATGCCATTCGCATGTTGGAACTCGACCACCCGGCTGGCCGCGGCGGCAAGCTTATTCGGAGCATTGACTCTGGCCTGTTGGGCGCAGGATGCACCAAACGCTCCCGCGCCCCAGACATCTGACAAGCCCCTCCCGGTGATGAACTATGGCAAGCCGGTGTCGCACTTCCCGAATCCGATCGGGCCCTACACGCCCCGTCACGTAGCTGCGCCAAATCTGGCCAACACGGCGCGCATGGACTCGCTCATGCACGATGGCAAACTATACCTGTCGCTGAACGATGCCATAGCGCTGACGCTTGAGAACAACCTTGATATCGCGATTGCGCGTTACAACCTCAACATCGCCGACACGGACGTGCTGCGCGCGAAATCGGGCGCTTCGACGCTGGGCGTCAATACCGGCATCGTGCAGAACACGCCCGGCGGCGGCGTCGGCGGATTAGGAGCCCAGGTGGGCTCAGGCACGGGCGGTACAAGTTTGGGGAGCGGCGGCGCAGGAGCAGGAGCTTTGGGCCTGGTGCAGTCGACGCTCGGCCAAGGACCGCTCATCAACAGCTTCGACCCGATCGTGACCGGCACTTTGCAGGAAGATCACTTCAGCCAGTTGGCGCCCACCATCTTTCAGGGCGTGTTGCCCGGCACCAGCCTGGTACAGAACACAGGCACGGTGAACTTCGCTTACCAACAGGAATTCAGCTGGGGCACCAACCTGAACGTAGCCTTTAACAATACGCGTACCACCACCAATAGCGCGTTCTCAGGCCTTAGCCCGCAAATTACTTCCAGTTTCAAAGCCACGTTTACCCAACATCTTCTACAAGGCTTTGGCTTCGCGTCGAACACGCGCTTCATACATATCGCCAAGAACAACCGCGAATTGTCCGATGTCGCATTCCGGTTACAGGTGATCACCACGGTCGACCAGATCGAAAACATGTACTGCGATCTCGTCTATGCGTATGAGAATCTGCGCGTGAAAGAAGAGTCGCTTCAGTTCTCGCAGAAAACTCTCTCCGACACCAAGAAGCAGGTCGACATCGGCAGCCTTGCTCCCATTGAGGCCGTACGCGCGCTAAGCACCGTAGCCTCCGATCAGCAGGCGCTCACCGTAGCCAAGACCAATCTGCAATTGCAACAGCTGCTGATGAAAAATGCACTGAGCCGCACCCTGCACGATCCAATACTCGCCGGTGCAGAGGTAATTCCAACCTCGACGATGGCGGTTCCGGAGAGCGAGACGGTGCAGCCGACCGAAGATCTTGTGAATGACGCATTACGCCATCGCGCCGAGCTGGTTGAATCCCGCATCCAGTTGAACAGCCAGGAACTCAGCAATAAGGCGGTGCGTAGCGCATTGCTTCCAACTCTCGACGCGTTCGTTTACTACGGCGGTGCGGGACTCGGCGGAGCACAGAACCCGGTGAACGTCTGCGGCCAGGGCAATGCCGAGCTGCAATCACTGTTCGGTTGCGCCAGCCCTCCTCCCGCCATCGATCAGATCGCGCCGCCCACCAGCATTGGTGCGACGCTGAACCAGCTTGTGAATTCCACTTCGCCCGATAAAGGTGCCGGCCTACAGCTCAACATCCCTCTGCGCAATCGCGCCGCGCAGGCCGTGCAGATTCGCTCGGAGCTGGAATACCGGCAGCTGCAGATGGCGCTGCAACAGACCGAGAACCGTATCAGTATCGAAGTCCGCAATGCGCAATTTGGCGTGGAGCAGAACCGGGCCAGCGTGGCCTCCGCGCAAGCTGCGGTGGACTATGCCAAACAGTCGCTGGACGCTGAGCAGAAGAAGTATCAGTTCGGCACGTCGACGACTACGCTGGTTCTGCAAAACCGCAGCGCGCTGGCGACAGCCGAATCGACCCTGCTTTCGGCGACTGCGGCTTACGAAAAATCGCGCATCGAACTCGACCGCGCAGTGGGCACGTTGCTCGATCACGAAAACATCAGCATCGACGACGCTGCTCGCGGCCAGGTTTCGCACATGCCCACCGTGCCCGACGTTGTGCCCCGCAAGGAAGCACCAGCGGCGCAGCCGGCTCAGCAGCAATAGTCTGAATTGGCATCGATCAGCGGCGCGGGTTTCACACCCGCGCCATTTTTTATTTTGAGCCATGGATCATCAACCCAATTCCGTTCGTAGCATGGCAGCTACGCGGATACTCGGCATTCCATCTAGTCACAAGCTAAGATAAAAGTGCACTTAAAACAGATCTACTTGTCGGGCGATTTGGATTTCGCTGTCCCAATTCTGCATTTGAACTCGGCGGGCGTCGCGGTCCGGCACCAAACTTAAATTTTGCCGAGAATCTGGATTACGAATAAACCGCAAGCTCGTCCTCAAGTAAGGAGAACATCATGCTCTTTCCGCGTTTGAGTTTCCCGACCCGTCCGTGTCTGCTCGCCTTCGTCGCCACATGTCTCCTGACTCCCGCGCTGCTGTCTGCGCAGGCCCCTTCCGCCTCAACGCCGCCGCCGGCGCCGCAGCCCGCGCCGAACAGCCTGAACATGAGGGACTATTCCATCCCGCGCTCGATGTTCCCTAACCCGCTGCTCCCTTATAAGAATCAGGATCTGCCGCAACCGAGGGTGTCGAACTCGCCGCGCATCGATTCGCTCCTGCGCAACGGCAAGATTTATCTCTCCATCGACGATGCTGTCGCGCTGACACTCGAGAACAATTTGGATATCGACATCGCGCGCTACAACCTGAACATCGCCGAGGCCGATGTGCTCCGCGCGAAATCGGGCGCAAGCATTCTCGGCATCAACGCCGGCGTCGTGCAGAACACTCCCGGAGGCGGCGTGGGCGGACTCGGCGGCACGGTGGGATCCGGCACCGGTGGCACTACGGTCGCAGCCAACGGCGCGGGCAGCGGTACCAATGGTCTGGTGAGCTCGACGCTCGGCATCGGCGCACCGATCACAGCTTTCGATCCGCAACTCGCCGGCACGCTGCAACTTGATAAGGATGACGCTATTTCCACCAACGTAGTCAGTCCAGCGCCAGGCGGCGTCATTGCGCAAAATACCTACACGGCCAATTTTGCTTATGTGCAAGGATTTCAATGGGGCACATCCGTCAATGCGGGATTCAACAACACTCACCTCACCACCAACAGCAACGTCTCGTTGCTGAGCCCGCAGCTCGGCTCGAACTTTCAGTTCCGGCTGACGCAAAACCTGTTGCAGGGCTTCGGATCGTTGCCCAACACGCGCTTCATTCACATCGCTAAGAACAATCGCGAAATTTCTGACGTGGCGTTTCGCCTGCAAGTCATCACCACCGTCGATCAGATCGAAGACATGTACTGGGATCTGGTCTACGCTTACGAAAACGTGCGCGTGCAGGAGGAAGCTCTGACCTACGCGCAGAAAGCCCTCGACGATACCCAGCATCAGGCGCAGGCAGGAACTGTGCCTCCGATTCAGGTGGTGAGCGCACAGAGCACGGTCGCGACCGACCAGCAAAACCTGATCCTGGCCCAGAACAATCTGCAGTTGCAGCAACTGCTCATGAAGAATGCAGTGAGCCGCAGCATTGAAGATCCAACGCTGGCCGAGGCCGACGTAGTCCCAACTTCGACCATGCAGCTGCCGCAAGAAGAACCAGTGACTCCGATCCAGGATTTGATCAATCAAGCGCTGGGCAGCCGCGCCGAGCTTGTGGAATCGCGCATCGATCTCAACTCGCGTGACCTGAGCGCTAAGGCGGTGCGCAACGATCTGCTGCCTTCGCTGCAGGCATTCGCGTATTACGGCGGCTCCGGACTCGGCGGAGACCTGAACTCGCAATGCGCTTTTGAGGGATCTCCGTGCACCGTGCCGCCGCTATTTGGCAATGCAAATACGATCAGCTATGGCGGAACGCTCAAGCAACTTGTAAACTCCACCGCCCCGGACAAAGGCGTCGGCCTGTCGCTCAGCATCCCGCTGCGCAACCGGCTGGCGCAATCGAACCAGGTGCGTGCCGATCTCGAGCTTCGCCAGGCGCAAGTACGGCTGCATCAGCTGGAAAATCAGGTGCGCATTGAGGTACGCAACGCGCAATTTGATGTGAAGCAGAACCGGGTCGCGGTGCAGGCCGCGCAAAAGGCCGTCGACCTGGCACGGCAAACATTGGATGCCGATCAGCAGAAACTCAAAGTAGGTCTCACCACAGCGGTGACGATTCTGCAGGACGCGGCCACGCTGACGACGGGAGAATCGAATCTGGTTTCGGCGAAGGCAGGCTATGAAAAGTCGCGCATTGAACTGGACCGCGCCACGGGATTGCTGCTCGATCACGCTGGCATCGACGTGGGCGACGCCACACGCGGCGAAGTGAAGCGGCTGCCAGCTGTGCCCTACGTAGCTCCCCGGCAAGATGTAAATCCTTCGGGGCAGACGACGCCTGCGCCCGTACAGCCCGGCGGCCAGATGTAGCCTGATAAACTATCGCGCAATGGTGAGACCAGCGCGGCCCGTTCTGCCGAAATTCTTTCTGTGGCTTCTTCCGCTCTCGTTCGCACTGCAATTGGCGGCGATTGGCATCTTTCATCAGTACCGGATGCGGCCCGGCGAAGACAACTTCGGCTTCGGCTTCGAGATGGGCCGCATCGGACGTTCCATCGCACTCGGACACGGATTCAGCAGTCCCTATGAAGGCGACACCGGACCATCCGCGTGGGAGCCGCCTCTGTATCCATTTCTGATCGGCGGCGTCTTTAAACTTTTCGGCATTTACTCAGTCGCTTCGGCGTGGGTGCTGCTCGCCGTCAATAGCCTTCTTGCCAGCGTCACAACCATTCCCATCTTCCGCATCGCGCAGCGCACCTTCAGCGAGCGCGTCGCAGTCTGGTCTGCCTACGCGTGGGCGCTGAATCCCTATGCTTGGTACTGGTCGATGCACTGGATTTGGGACACGACGTTCACGCCGTTGTTGCTGGCATGCATTTTTCTGGTCGCGCTCCAACTGCAAGATTGGCCAGGATGGCAGGGATGGTTCTTTTTCGGCGTATTGTTTGGAATCGGCGCGCTGGCCAACCCCACCATGCTGGCATTTCTTCCCTTCTGCGGATTGTGGATTTGGCGGCAGCGATACACGAACGGTCTCGCGTCGTTCACCGGCGTAATTCTGGCATCGCTGACATTTTTCCTTGTGCTTACGCCCTGGCTGATTCGCAACTACGAAGCCTTCGGCCACTTTGTTTTCATCCGCAACGATTTTGGTTTGCAAGTGCGCCTGGGCAACGGACCCGGCGCCGACGGCATGCTGATGCCCTACCTGCAGCCGAATCTCAACCAACTCGAGCTGGAAAAATACCAACGCATGGGAGAACTTGGCTATGCCGCAGAGTGCAAGCGGCTCGCGTTCGATTGGATTCGCACTCATCCGGAGCGCTTTGCCGTGATCAGCCTGAAGCGATTTTTTTATTTCTGGAACGGCGTGCCCAGGCCGACCGGCAGCATGAGTTGGCTCGACTTCCGCAGTTCCGCGTTTTTAGCTACCTCGGTTCTCGCAATCTGGGGACTCGTCCGCGCCCTGCGCCAGAAACGGCCCGGAGCCTGGCTTTTCGCAGGATTGGTTCTGACGTATCCCACGATTTACTACTTCGTTTATCCTCATGCCCGCTATCGTCACCCAATGGAACCGGAGCTGCTGATTCTGGTCGTATTTCTGTTTTGCCAGGTGCGCTGGCGGAGTGAGCGGGCGCATTGATGATTTTTGATTGTTGATTGATGATTGGTAGGCAGATAGTTTTCAATCAACAATCAGCAATCAACAATTCCTATGACCCTTTCCGTCGCCATCGTGGCCATGGACGAAGAAGCGAACATCGGCCGCACACTCGCCAGCGTGCGCTGGGCCGACGAGATCGTGCTGGTCGACTCCGGCTCGAAAGACCGCACCTGCGATATCGCCCGCGAGCATGGAGCGCGCGTGATCGTCGAGCCATGGCGCGGGTTCGTCGCGCAGAAGCAATATGCGCTCGACCTCTGCACCAAGGATTGGATACTACTGCTCGATGCCGACGAAGAAGTCAGCCCCGGCCTGGCGGATGAAATTCGCGCGGCCATCGCCGATCCCAGCGCAGCCAGCGGCTACAAATTGCCGCGCAAAAATTTATTTCTCGGCCGCTGGATGAAGCATGGCGGCTTTTATCCCGACCCCAAGCTGCGCCTGTTTCGCCGCGGCCAAGGAGTTGTTGCCGGCCACGATCCGCACGACCGCTGCGATTTGAAACCTGATGTCCCCCAGACTACGCGGCAGTTCAAGAACGCGATTGTTCACTACACCTACCCCAACCTCACGCTGTATCTCGGCCACATGAATCGCTATTCATCGCTCGGCGCGAAGCTGGCGGTTGCAAAGGGACACACGAGCTTCAGCTTCGCCGACATCGTTCTGCGGCCGTTGTTCACCTTCATCTATAACTATTTCATCCGCCTCGGTTTTCTCGACGGCCGCGAAGGCCTGTTGCTGCATATGTATCACGCTGGATATGTGTCCTGGAAATATTCGAAGGCGTGGGAACTAAGCCGAAAAACGGATGGGTAAATGGCTAGAATCTGGAAATCGTATTGCTTCCGTTATTTGCTACCCACATGTGCGAACCATCGAAGAGCAGATTTCTAGGGCGCGTTCCTGTGACGTAGGATCCTACGGTAGCGCCATCGCTGGCCCGCAGCTTGGTGATGATGTTGCCATCGCAGTTCGCGACCCATATGTTCGTGCCATCGAAAGCCATGCCAAAGGGTCCGACACCCACCGGGAAAGTGCCTAACATTTTCCCGTCCAGAGCGCGAAGCTCAGTGACGTTGTTGTCTCCCCGGTTCGCCACCCAAATGTTCGCGCCGTCAAATGCAATGCCCTCAGGAAGCTGCCCCACTGCGAAGCTGCCTAGCACGTTTCCCGTGCGGGCATTGATCTTGGTTACATCGTTGCTTCCTTCATTCGTCACCCAGATGTTGCTCCCATCGAAGGCCAGCTGCTGCGGATGCTTGCCCACGGCGAAGTTCCCGAGCACTTTACCATCGCTTGCGCGTACCTTGGTGACGGTTGTAGCCCCATAATTGGCGACCCAGATGTTCATTCCATCGAAGGCCAGTCCCGAGGGAGCATCTCCAACAGAAACGTGGCCAAGCATTTTTCCGTCACCTGCAGCCAGTTCGGTAACTGTTTTCCTGGTAAAGTTCGCGATCCACACATGATTTCCGTCGCTGACGATGCCGCGAGGACGCGCCCCCGCGGCGAAGGTACCGAGGACCTTGCCATCACTGCGACTCAACTTCGTTACAGTGTTGTCTGCAGCATTCGTGACCCAGATACCGCTCGCGTCAGAGGCGAGCCAAGCGGGATCTCGGCCTACGGAAACAGTCAACAGGTTCGGCAGGCTAAGTACAGGGAGACTCTGCTGCAATTTTGCTGCACTCGCTCCCATCTGAGTCGTCACGATCGCAAAGCAGAGGCTACCGCAACCCGGATAACTGTTCACAACATCAATGCGCGAATGGCTCTGCTGCGCCATTTCCAGGGCTTGCTCCGCCGTTACGCCAACGTTCCACGACCACTCCGGGCAGGTCGGCGAGCAGGAAACCAAAGGTGCGTTAAATCTCCCCTCCCCGAATGGTGTGAGGTCAATCATCATCGCATCCGGCATAACCTTGCCATTGAGGAAACTCGGTTTGGCACGAACCCACGAGGACCAACCCCGATGATCGGAGCCCGTATTGCCAACCATGATGTGCGAGTAATACTTTGCGTCTCCACTGGTATAAGAATCGATGTTGGTGATTCTGGCGTTATGCTCCTTTAAAATCTTGTCGATCTCATTCGATGAGTCGGGGCTGGCATTCTGCTTCGTGTCATACCAATAGGGCTTAAAATCAGCCCCGGTATTTGAAATCATGATGACAACAAAACGAATTTGTCCGCTGCCAATGTCATACGGCTTGAGCTTCGTAGGTCGTGCATGGTTCACCGACAGCAAGCGTGCTACTTCTGATTCGTCGATCCCGTGGTACCACCAAAAAGTTTTTTTGTAGGAGCCTGTATTCCTAACGTAGCTGACGGTGAAGGAGTAAGCAGGCGAGAACGAATCCAGTGATATGTCCAATGGGCGGGCATCGAGCTGCGCAATCGTCTTGTCAACTTCCTCGGCGCTTTGCCCAGTCTTGAACCACCATTCGGTCGGGCTGCTGTTTTCATTGTCGTCGATGCCACCCGACAAATCAGGCGGTGCAGGAGGTGCTTCAGTTTTGACCTCAGGTTCTGCCTTCGGCGCGGTCACCACGGCCTCCGCCGCCACGCTTGTGGGAGAAGATTTCAAGGCATCATCGGCGCTAGCCGACTTCGCCTCTGATTTTTTTTCAGGTCTCTTAACCGGTTCCGGAATCGTATCGTGCTTTGGAGCGGGAGTCACATTTTCGGCCGCGCTCACCTGCGGTGAATGAGCGGGATTGTTTCGCGATGGAACAGGTTGCACTGCCCGACGGGAAAATTCGCGGGACACCAGAGCGGCAATCACAAGGATGGCGGCAACACAGCCGATCCACGCGATATTTTTGTAACGGCGTTTGCGCTGCGGTTCGAGAGTCGTAAACGCCCGAGGCTGTACTTTTTCTACATTGATCGAGGCCGAATCCCTTTTCACGCGCGCTAAGTCAGCTTTCATCTCAGAGGCGTGCTGATATCTAAGATTCGGGTCTTTTTCGTGAGCCTTGGTGATAATGCTTTCCAGCGCGAAGGGAAGGTCAGGATTCAGCTGTACCGGCGTAGCTGGGGTCCGGTTCAAAATGGCCTCAAAAATCTCCGCCATGCTGTCGGCGCGGAAGGGCAATTGGCCAGTCGCCATCTCGTAGAGAACTGTCCCGAACGAAAATAAATCGCTGCGTGCGTCCAGATTTTTGGCGCGCGCTTGTTCTGGCGACATGTACGCGATAGTGCCGACCGCTGAGCCGGGATGGGTCACTCCTTGTTGCGCGCTGATCGACTGTGTTGTTGCGCTATCGCTGCTCGCATTTCCGCCCATCGGAAGCATCTTCGCGAGTCCGAAATCCAGAACTTTGGCATGCCCGCGCTTGGTAACGAAGATGTTTGCCGATTTGATGTCGCGATGGATAATGCCTGCGTCGTGAGCCGTGGTCAGAGCATCGGCAATTTCGATGCCTAGATCGAGCATCGTTGCGGCTGACAAAGGACGGGCGGCAATCTTATCTTTCAGCGTCAGCCCTTCGAGGAATTCCATCGCGATAAAGGACTGATCACCATCGCTTCCGATTTCGTAGATGGTGCAGATATTCGGGTGGTTGAGGGAAGAAGCCGCACGTGCCTCCCGGCGAAATCTCTCCAAAGCCAGCGAATCACGGCTAACGTTTTCGGGGAGGAACTTCAGAGCAACGGCTCGACCAAGTTGCGTGTCTTCTGCCTTATAGACGACACCCATTCCGCCCTCGCCGAGCCTCTCGACAATGCGGTAATGCGATATGGTCTGACCCACCATGAGGCTGAAATGTTAGGAGCAGAAATCGCGTAAGTCAATTCAAACGCAAGATCGCTGAGGCTGAACTCGGGGATTGCAACGTCGTTTTTTTGGTTTAATATACCTAACCGACCGGTCGTTTTTCCTTCCCCTCGTCATCTTGCCCATTCTTCATTGCTTCCCTATCATCGAGACAGCACGCTCGGTTTGTCGCTTGACTGCTCGTCATTTTGTACCGGGGATTTCATGGATAAGAAGCCGTACAAGCAGCCCAACACGCCGCCAGTCGCCGAAAGTCCTGCCGCGGACGTCTTTGAAAATCGGCGTCCATCAGCCGCGGAAACAAACTGGGCCGAGAAGACGCTTGCGCCTACGCTGGAAAAAGCTCCCGAGCGGGCGATTGGCGCACCCACCGGCGTAAACGTCGATGAGCAGGGCCATGCGCGCTTCACCACGATTTCTGGCGTTCCCATTCGCCGCCTCTACACGCAGGCCGACCTGCCGGCCGATTGGAGTGAAGAAAAATATCTTAACTTCCCCGGCCAGGCGCCTTACACGCGCGGCATTCACGCCACCGGATATCGCGGGAAGCTCTATACCATGCGGCAGTTTTCCGGCTTCGCATCGCCGGAAGAAACGAACCAGCGCTACCAATATTTGCTGCAGCACGGTGGCAGCGGTCTTTCGGTCGCTTTCGACTTGCCGACGCTCATGGGTTACGACTCCGATCATCCGGCAAGCGAAGGCGAAGTGGGCAAGTGCGGCGTCGCCATCGATTCGCTGGAAGACATGGAGATTCTTTTCAACGGCATCGATCTGGAAAAGACAACGGTATCGATGACCATCAATTCGCCGGCATCGATCCTGTGGGCGATGTATCTGGTGGTCGCCGAGAAGCAAGGCGCGGATTGGAAGAAAATTTCCGGAACTCTTCAGAACGACATCCTCAAGGAATACATCGCGCAGAAGGAATACATTTATCCACCTGCGCCGTCCATGCGCCTGGTGGTCGACACCTTCGAATTCGGATCGAAGTTCACCCCCCGCTTCAACACAATTTCCGTCAGCGGATATCACATTCGCGAAGCCGGATCGACAGCGCTGCAGGAGCTGGCATTCACGCTCTATGACGGCGTGGAATATGTCGAGTGGGCGCAACGCCGCGGCCTCGACGTCGACGAATTCGGCCCACGGCTGAGTTTCTTCTTCAACGCGCACAACGATTTCTTTGAAGAGATTGCCAAGTATCGCGCCGCCCGCAAAATCTGGTATCGAGTGATGAAAGAGCGCTTCGGCGCGAAAAATCAGCGTACGTGGCTGATGCGCTTTCACACGCAGACGGCCGGCGTTTCGCTTCCCGCACAGCAGCCCTTGAACAATATCGCTCGCGTTGCCTTGCAGGCACTCGCGGCGGTGCTGGGTGGAACGCAATCCCTGCACACCGATTCCTACGACGAAGCCCTGGCCCTTCCCACCGAAGATGCCGCGCGCATTGCGCTGCGGACGCAGCAGATCATCGCCTATGAATCTGGAGTAACGCATACGGTTGATCCGCTCGGCGGCTCATACTTTGTCGAGAACCAGACGCTGCAAATGGAATCCGGCGCCTTCGATTACTTCGGCAAGCTCGATGCCATGGGCGGCATGGTCAAGGCGATCGAGCGCGGCTATCCGCAGCGCGAGATCGCCGAGGCTTCTTATCAGTATCAGCGCGCCGCCGAGGCGAAAGAGAAAATCATCGTTGGGGCAAACGAGTTCACCATTGAAGAAGAACCGCCGAAAACGCTCTACATCGGCGAGAACGTGGCCCGCCAGCAGACAGCCAAGCTGCAAGCGCTGCGCGCGCGTCGTTCAAATGACGAAGTGCGCAGGGCGCTCGACGAACTGAAAAAAGCCGCGGCGCAGGAGCCAGACGCCGGGTCGAACGGCAACGTTTCCCCCGCCAACACTATGCCGTATATCGTGGACGCCGTCCGCGCCTACGCGACAGTGGGCGAAATCTGCGAAGCCCTGCGGCAGGTCTACGGAACGTATACCGAAGTCAGCATCACCTAACGAATCAAACCAAAGTACCTGAACACCTCCGGCTGGCAATTTGCGTGCTTAATCGTCTTGAGCGCGCAAAAGGATAATCATCGCGCCGCCGGAGGAAATGAAATGTCTGTAGAGGCTGTAGAGAATTCAGAACTCGGCACGTTGTTGCGCAAGTCGCAATTGCCGCTCTCGATCCAGGTCTATGCCCTTGCCATCATTTGCCTTATGGGCGGCATTGCCATCGGATACCTGTGCCGGGGCACCGACACGAACGTGGCGCCCGCGCCGGTTGCGGTGGAGAGTTCCGCAGTGTTCTCTCGCTGACATCATCCAAAATCGTTCATTTCTGATTCACTCTGTTTAATTGTGAGACTAATCTCGCCGATACGAGCGTCGTAAGTCCGTCGCGAAGTGCCGCTGTAACGTCAACTGCCGCCGACAGTACTTTTGTTCCCTACCTTTCGAGAAACGCTAGCCCCGATCCGCACTCTCACGATAACCTTTCGACGGAGCGATCCGCAGCGCTGTCATTGATTTCCCAGCCTGGGCGGGTCGTGTTTGGGGAGGACTTCTGGCCTGTGGTTTATAAAACAATTGAGCACAAGATTTTTCAAACCAGCATTTACTTGCTCTTATTTTCCGGAATATTTCTAGCTGCCAGAGCAGTTCCCGCTTCAGCCCAGTCCGCGGAGCAATCGCGTGTCTCCGGCACATACGAAGTGGTTCAGAGAGTCGAAACCGGAGCGAAGGCGCACATCCGCGTAAAGCTGCATCTGATCAATCACGAACCGCAGACACTGCACATTCAGCGGCTGGCTTTCCACGATTTCGCTTCTGCCGCGAAAGGCGGCTCGCAGAGTTGCTCCATCGTCATCGCCGCACAGGCATCCCTCGACACCACGCAGAATTTCACCATCCGGCGCGAAGAATACGAAATGTGGAAGCGTGGCGCACGGCCACGGCTGATTCTAGAGCTGCGAAACGCGAACGGTCGCAGCGCGACAGAAGTCGTGCACCTGGATCGCATAGCCGATGGTCCCGTCGGCAACGATCGCATCGCCCGAGGGAGGCAGAACTAACATGCGCTCCCTCAAATTCCTCGCAACTCTCGTCATCGCACTTACCGTCGCGCTCACCGTCCCGCAACTCTCTCTTGGTCAATATTCCATCACCACAGCTGCCGGCGGCGGCCCGAACAATTTGAATGCGCTGCAAACCGGCATCGGATACGCAGTCAGTGTCGTGCAAGACTCGCTGGGCAATACGTACATCTCCGATGCGTGGTCGAGTCAGGTTTTCAAAGTCGACAGCAGCGGCGTTCTGACCATCTACGCCGGCAACAGTATCTTCGGATATTCCGGCGACGGCGGCCCGGCGACCAGCGCCGCGCTCAATAACCCAGAAGGCCTTGCGCTCGATGCATCGGGCAATCTCTACATCGCGGACACCGGCAACTCCGTGATCCGGGAGGTACTCGCGAGCGACGGCACCATTCAAACCGTCGCCGGAAACGCAACCGCCGGCTACGCCGGCGATGGCGGCTTCGCAACCGCTGCCGAACTCAACGATCCCTACGGAGTCTTCGTCGATGGCAGCGGCAACCTCTTCATCGCGGACACATCGAACTGCCTCATCCGCAAAGTAAGCGGCGGAAACATTTCGACTGTTGCTGGCACTCCGGACACGATTGCGACTCAGCCGTGCAGCTACGCGGGCGACGGTGGCCCAGCCACGAATGCGCTGCTCAATCAGCCCTACGGCGTTTTCGTCGACGGCGCGGGCAACATCTATATCGCTGACACTAACAATTCGCTGATTCGCGTGGTCAACCCCGGCAGCCAGCCGGCGACCATCGCCAACATCACGATTCCCGCAGGCGATATCCAGACCGTCGCGGGCATTCAATACGATTCCAGCGACGGCGACTCCTGCCAGTTCACGGGAGACAATGGCGCCGCGACCAGCGCCTACCTGTGCCAGCCGCAGGCAGTCTTCATCGATGGCTCGGGCAACATCTACATCGCCGACAACGCGAACTTTGCCGTGCGTGAAGTCGTGACCGGCGGAAACATCTCCACGATTGCGGGGACTCTGGGATCGGAAGGCTACTCCGGCGACGGCAGCACGGCGACCAGCGCGACGCTGAGCGGACCCACCGGAATTTTCCTCGACAGCTCCTCTGACATCTTCATCGCCGACGATCTCAACTCTGCCATCCGTGAGGTCAGCGGCGGGAACATCTCCACCTTTGCCGGAAACACGACGCTGGGATGGTCGGGCGACGGCGGTTCGGCCACCAGCGCGGCTTTAAACAGTCCATTCGGGGTATTCGTCGATGGAGCTGGAAATCTCTACATCGCCGATACCTATAACTCGGCGATTCGCGAAGTCTCCGCGGCCAACGGCAACATTCAGACTGTCGCTGGAATTGGCCGGCCCTGTTTCACGAACTCCTGCGGCGATGGCAGCACCGCCATCACGGCTCGTCTCGACCAACCCTACGGCGTATTCCTCTACTCGGGGAACATCTACGTTGCCGACACGCAAAACTCTGCCATTCGCGTGATCAATCCTGGCGCTTCTGCAATCAACATTGACGGCATTTCCATCGCGCCCGGAGATATTCAAACGGTCGCCGGCACACTCGGCAGCGACGGATACTCCGGCGACGGCCACGCGGCCACAAGCGCGGAACTCAACGAGCCTTATGGCCTCACCGTGGATGCTTCGGGAAACATCTATATTGCCGATTCGGAAAACGCGGTTATCCGCGTCGTGAATGTTGGATCTTCCGCAATCACCATCGCCGGAGTCACCATTCAGCCGCACACCATCCAGACCGTAGCAGGCAGTGGCGGGGCATGCAGCGATGCCACATCCGGCTGCGGCGACGGTGGCGCGGCCACCAGCGCGCTGCTCAATTTACCAACCAGCCTCGCGCTCGACGTCAACGGAAACATCTATATTGCCGACGCACTCAACAACGCCATCCGCGTCGTAAACGTGGGAACGTCGTCCATTACGGTTGCGGGCGCAACCATTGCGGCAGGAAATATTCAGACGGTGGCTGGAGTGCTCGGCCAGAACGGTTACGCGGGCGATGGCGGACTCGCCACCAGCGCGTTGCTCAACACGCCCTTCGGCGTTTATCTCGATTCGTTCGGCAATATCTACATCGGCGACGTCAACAACTCTGCCATTCGCGAAGTCGTGACCGTGGCTAGTCCCAGCTTTATTCAAACCATTGCAGGTACGGGCGTGCCGGGATTTTCCGGCGACGGCGGCCAAGCCATCGGCGCTCAACTCGCCGGGCCGACTGGCGTGATCGGAACTGCCAGCGGAAATTTGTACGTGGCAGAAGAGGGATCGTCGCGCGTGCGCGAGCTCACCCCGACGGTCGCGGTGACACTGCTTCCGTCTTCGGCAACCGTAGCGCTCGGCGGTTCGCAACTCTTCGGCGTCAATGTCACCGGAGGCGGGAACACATCGATAACCTGGCAGGTCAACGGTGTCACCGGGGGCAATTCTACCGTCGGAACAATTTCTTCCTCCGGAACCTACGCAGCGCCCGCAACCTCGCCCGGATCGCAACCTATAACGGTCACCGCGATTTCGAACGCCAACGGCTTCACCTCGCAATCGGCGCAAATAATTCTCGCCGTGGCCAGCGCCCCTATCGTGAGCGTGACCACCAACCCCGCGGCCACCGACGTTTATACGGGAAGCACGCAAACGTTCTCTGCAACCGTCGCCAACGAATCAAACACTGCGGTGAACTGGCAAGTGAACAACGTCGCTGGTGGAAACTCAACTCTCGGAACGATTTCGAGCAGCGGTGTGTATACAGCCCCGGCCACGGTTTCCGCTCCGCTACTCGTCGCCATCGGCGCGGTCTCGCAGGCCAATTCGGCAGTCGCGGGATACTATCCCATTAAAGTGGTCGCGCCACCGTCGGCCACGCCACCCGCGTCCCAGACGATCTCAGCAGAGTCATCAGCGACATTTGTAATTTCGCTGAACGCCAATACTGGAGATCCGCAGCAGCCCATCACGCTCGCCTGCGTGCAGAGCACGTTGCCGCCGGGCGCAACCTGCAGCTTCTATCCGCCGACGATCACTCCGGCGACGACGGCCGTTCAATTCGGATTGACCGTCGATGTTCCGGCGCGAGCAGCGTCGGTGCGACACGGCTCGCGTCCGTATCTCGCATTCGCCTTCATGCCATTGGCAGGAATTCTGTTGCTGGGTGGAAAGCGCAATCGTCATGCCCGTTTGCTTTGGATCGTGATCGCATGCGCCCTGCTCATCGGATTGCCCGCCTGTGGGAAGCAGAGCAACTCAGGCTCCGGCGGAGGAGGCGGCGGCGTTTCGGAAGTCGGGACCTACACGATTCAGGTGCAAGGCACAACCGCCGCGCAGCCCGCACCCGTAACCATTACGACCGCAGGTCTGACCGTGCAGCAGTAGGTTGGATTTAGGAATACAGCTTGATCGGCTGCACAACGCGGGTGATCGCGCCATTGGGGCTGGGCTGATCCGGCTTCAATCCCGCTTGCATCGAAGAGAATAGTCCCAGCAACTGCCCGAGCATCACATCGAGCGCCGGACGATAGAAGTCGGGAAAATCGGGAGCACAATCGAGCGACAAACAATAGTCCGCCAGCGGCGATACGTCGTCGATGCCCTGCACCGTCACTGCAACGCGGACACGTCCCAGCTTTTTCCGCCCGATCTCACGCAACAGGTCGAGTTCGTATCCACGGCGCCGCGCCTCACTCGAAAGGTACGCGACAAATAAAGCTTGCCCGTCCACGCTCGACATCGGGCCATGGCGCAACCCCAGCGGGCTTTCGGCCAGTGTGGTCACTTTGCCTCCGCTAAGTTCCACAACCTTCAATGCCGATTCGTCCGCAACCGCGCGCAGTGCGCCAGATCCCACAAAACACGCCCGCGGACATCCGAGCGTAGTAACCGCAGCCGCGACCTCTGCCGCAGCCGGAAGAAATTGCGCGCCAGTTTCCGCCATGCGCCCGACCACGTCGCCGAACGCGGCCAGCTCCTCCAGATTTCCCACGCACTGCCCCGCCACCAGCATGTTGCTGAACGAGCTGGTCATCGCCAGTCCGCGATCGTTCACTGCGTCGTCCAATACAAGCGCCAGCGCCCGATCTTCATGCTGCGCGCAGAGCTGCGCCATCTGCCCTTTTGCGTTGCACGTAATCACAACATGCCGGATACCGCGATGCCCGCTCAGCGCGCGCTCCAGCAATGCCACGCCTTCCGGACTGTCGCCCGAGCGCGAAAACGAAATCCACAGATATTCTCTTCCGGGAAAATGAAAGTCGTCGAAATCCGTCAGCAGCGTCGTACTGGAAACCGCCCAGGCGTCGCAGCCCCAGCGCCGCCGCAGCATCGGAGCCAGAGCTCGTCCGGTGTAATCCGAAGTGCCAGCGCCTACCAGATATACGGTTGGCGAGGACGTGTGCCCGCGGCCAATCCCTGCCCCGCGCAGCACGGTATGCAGGGCTGCGCTGCGTTCGCGGCAAACCTCGTATGTTTTCTTCCACGTGGCCGGCTGTTGCGAGATTTCCCGCGGAGTGTGTTCGAGCCCGCGCTCCAGCTTTTCCGCCTGGGGCAAATCGAGCACGGTTTGCAGGGGGTTCGCCAACGAAATTCCTCCGGTCAAAGACAATGTAGTCTATTACAGCTTCGACCTCTTTGAAAAGCAATCGAAAGAAAAAGAAAACCAGTTCGGAAGGAAACGTTATAGCTCCGGTTTTTATCTTTTGCATCGGAATTGCCTCTCAGAAATCCACAGCTTCACTCTGCAGGAAATAGTCGCTGCCAACGTGCTGTTTCCTGACAGGTTACAATTCACGGAAACCCGCAAGCCTCAATCTGCAACTAATCCTTGCTTAAGGTGTTTTCTTTTCTCGAAGGAGAACAAAATGATCCGTGGTTCGCGTCCCCTGAGTTTGATGTTGCTTGGCGCAGCGCTGGCGTCTGGAGTCGGTGTCGCCTGTGCGAGTCATCCGTATCGCGTCTACGACCCTTACTACACCGACTATCACGTCTGGAACAATGACGAAGTCGTCTACTACAACCGCTGGGCGGGTGAGACGCATCGTGATCCCCATCGCGATTTTCGCAAGCTCAACAAGGATGACCAGAAGCAATACTGGACCTGGCGCCACAATCACGAAGAGCATCACTAGACGACTGAACGTGTCAGGCTCTCAGTGGGCGTTGATGGCGCTGAGAGCCTGATCAGTTGTAATCACTCTCGCGCCCAGTCGTTTGAACTCTGCAATCGCTTTCTCGCCTTCTTCGGGCTTGAGCGTTTCAATCGCATCGCGCACCACTGCCACCCGGCGGCCGCGTTCCAGCAAGCCTCTAGCGGCAAATCCCACGCAATATTCGGTCACGACGCCAAAAACAAAAAATTCTGCCGCGTTGCCGAGTTTTTTCACCAATTCATCCGCGTGCCGGCTTTCGAAGATATTCAGCGTCTGCTTTTCAAGAAGTATCTGCTGATATTGAAATGGATCGACCGGCAGCTTCGCTTCCTCAGTATTTTCCACGCGCGCGATTTTTCCGGTCAGCGCTTCCGGCACAAACTCCGCCCCCGGTGTTCCCTTCACGCAGTGCGGCGGAAAGATCTTGAACTCGGGATCGTTGGGCGCGTGAAAACATCCATGCGATACCAATAGAACTTTTTCTTGCCGCGCCAGATCGGTCAGCCGCCGGATATTCGGCAGCAACTTTTCCGCTCCCGGAACATACAATTTTCCGCCCGGCAGCATGAAGTCAGCCTGCACATCCACTTCCCACAAGATAAAATCGCGCGAGACCATATTTCCCCTTCAGCCGGCAAGTCTGTCTTCGCCGCTCGACAACGAATAATCACATTGATTTTTGCCTAAGGTAGAGTAATCCTGCAATGTCGATGAAGAAACAGCCTGTCACCTACAACACCATTCGCCAACTCGCGCTCACCCTTCCCGGCACGGAAGAAAGCACGTCGTACGGCACTCCAGCGGTAAAAGTGAAAGGCAAGCTGCTTCTCCGCTTGCACGATGACGGCGACAAGATTGTTCTCAAGATGCCCTTCGACCGCCGCGAAGAACTCATGGCCGGCGATCCTGAAACTTATTTCATCACCGATCACTACCTGAACTATCCATGGGTTCTCGTCAGCCTCGCCAAGATGCCCGTTGAAGCCTTGCGCGATCTCCTGCTCATCGCCCATCGCTCCGCTTCACCCGCGAAGAAACGTCGCACGTGATCCCGTCTTAAGTAATCCCGCCTCACTTCGGAAATAATCTCGCCATCATCTCTTCACGAAAATCGAAGATGCTTTCCACATCGCTCCGAACCAGCGCCCAATGCGCTATTCGTCCCGCCCAGGCCAGAGGCAGAGCGTAGCTCACACGATCCCGCATCGTCGTGCCGCCGTCTTTCTCCGTAAACAAATGCTCGTGATTCCACAGCGCATACGGGCCCTTCAACTCGCGATCCACAAATCCGTAAGGCGGATTCCACTCCGTAATTCCCGTCGTCCAACGCACCGGGACGCCGTGCCACCGTAGCCGGTAGCGAATCAGTGAACCCGGCTTAAGCTCCTTCGGCGTTTCCACCATGCGGAAGTCGAGCCACGGCGGCGTGATCTGTTGCAAATTTTCCGGACGCGAGAAGAATGCGAACACTTCGCCGATCGGCTTCGGCAGCCATTGCTCGCGTTCTAGTAAATAGGTATGCATCCGTCTCCGCGCAATCCGGTAGTGGTGCGTTTTGAGTCCAAGTCTCAAAGCCCTTATTCGGCGTCATCCCGCGCAGAGCCGTTTTTCAGGCGGAGCGAGGGATCTCCCCCTCACCCGGCCTGACGCGTAAGCAACACCGCACGACTACGCACAATCCCAAATCT
>Ga0209006_10000742_pt1 | contig 30085 bp, 29 predicted proteins | sample JacPin_JW_Ref_O2_FD_188567 | JGI IMG/M metagenome (GOLD analysis project Ga0209006, IMG submission 188567) | Forest soil microbial communities from Algoma, Ontario, Canada - Jack Pine, Ontario site 1_JW_Ref_O2 (SPAdes) (version 2) | ecosystem: Environmental > Terrestrial > Soil > Boreal...
CACCATCGGGAAGATCATCTTCGTGCCCAGCTTGGCCGCCTGTTCCTCGGCCGCCTGGATGCGCTTGTCGCGAAATTCCTCCGAGTAGACGCGCAACGCGTCGGCGACGCTGGTTCCAAAGCGCAGCGTCTGTATCAGCAGTCCGACCAGACTGCGTATGTCGGCGAGCCCGGTTCGAGTGGCAAGGTTGCGCAACGCGAGTTCGCGCTCCATGCCAGCCTGCATCTCGGCATTGACGCGCTCCAGCTCGGCGGCGAGTTCCGGTGCACTGATCTGCAGTTCGAGAGCCACCCGCTGCAGCGCTGAGGCGAGGCCCAGGCCGGACTCGACGCAGACCACCAGCAGGTCCAGGGCGTCGGGAAAGGCGTTGCGCAGCACGCGTTGGCGCCGCTCGACCATCCGGTTGAGAACAAAATTCGGCAGCGTCAATCCTATGAAGGCGGCGAGCCCGGCATAGAACATCAGCCGCGAGGAGCTCAGCTTTGGCAGCAGCGGCGATGCAAACATGACGGCGGCGAAGAACAGCGCCGCCAGCACGGTCTTCAATCCGTAGAAGACCGCTGGCGCGTCCGGCGATTGAAAGCCGGCGCGCGTGAATCTCTCCTGCATGGTGCCGAGCTCTTTGTCGCTCGTCGGCATCACGAAGCGCGAAACCGGCTGCACCAGGGCGCTGATCGAGCTGGTCCAGTTGCTGGTTTTCTCCTGGGCCTTCGACAGCGTGCCGAGCCGGCGGCGAATCGGATCGACCACCCAGCTGAACATCGACAATATGCCGCGCGAAAACAGGAACGCGGCAACCGCTATCAGCGCCACCAGCACCAGGCGCGTGTGCAGCGCGTTCAACAACAGGGTCCACATTTGCACCAACATAGTCATGCGCTAGACCTCGATCCGCAGCAGCTTGCGGATCCACAGGGTGCCAAGAAAGGCCATGAAGATTGCTGCCACGACCAGCTTGCGGCCCAGAGGATCGTGCACCAGGATGGGCAAATAGTATGGCTGGGTGATGGAGATCGCCGCATAGAGCACCAGCGGCACCAGCGCCAGCACCCAGGCCGACATGCGCCCCTCAGCCGACAGCGTGCGCACCTTGCGGAAGAATTTGAACCGTCCACGCACGACCTTGGCGATCTGTTCCAGCAGCTCTGCGAGATTGCCGCCGGTTTCGCGCTGCAGCAGCACCGCGGTCACAAAGCTCATCATGGTCACGCTTGGCACGCGGTCAAGCAGTCCGAGGAGTGCCCGGCGCACATCATTACCGTAATTGATGTCGGCAAAGGTCAGCTCGAACTCCTTCGCAATCGGGTTTTCCAGATCGTCGGCGACCAGCTTGATGGACGAGTTGAAGGGATGCCCCGCGCGCAGCGCCCGGCGAATGACGTCGATCGCGTCGGGCAACTGCTCCTCGAGCTTGGCAGAGCGTTTATCACGGGCCATGCGCAGTTTGAAGAAGGGTAGCATCGCGCCGATCACGGCGCCCACGAAAGCGGCGAACATGTTGTTGAACAGCAGGCCCAGCAGCAGCGCCCCGCCCGCGCCGAGCAGCAGCGCGGCGATCACCACCTGGTGAGCCAGGGCGGTGCTTCCGGCCTGTTCAATCATGTGCGACAGCGATTCCATCATCGGCAGCTTCTCGAGCGCGCGCTGCAGCGGCGAGAGCTCCCGCAGATATTTATCCCGCACCAGCGTGGAAGCGGTGTTGTCGCCGAGTTCCGCCTCAATGGCGGCCAGGCGGCGTTTGAGCAGCTTGCGATTGCGGCTCTGATCGCCGAAAGCCGGGATCATGAGTCCCTGCATCAGCAGGAACACCGCTCCGGCGACCAGAAGAAGGAAAATTATGACACCGCCGTGCATGGCGCAGCTCCTGTACTAGGGCCGAAAGATAGAGTGCGGCAAGGTAATGCCGCGCACGGCCAGACGCTTGTGGAACCCGGGCACCACGCCGGTGGGCACGAGCGCGCCCATGACGCCGCCCGTTTCATCGACCCCGGTGCGGCGAAAGGTGAAGATCTCGGACATCGTGATGATGTCGCCTTCCATGCCATTGACTTCCTGAAGGCTGACGACTCGCCGCTTACCATCTTCGCCACGCTCGATCTGCACCACGACATTGATCGCGGACGCCATCTGTGCTCGCAGTGCCTTGATCGGAAACTGCAGGCCGGTCATGGATACCATGGTCTCGATGCGGGCGAACGCATCGCGCGGCGTGTTGGCATGCACCGTGGTCAGGGAACCATCGTGGCCGGTGTTCATCGCCTGCAGCATGTCGAGCGCCTCGGCGCCGCGCACCTCGCCGATGACGATGCGATCGGGGCGCATACGCAGGCTGTTGCGCACCAGGTCGCGCTGATTGACCTCGCCGCGGCCTTCAATATTGGGCGGGCGTGTTTCCAGGCGGACCACGTGCGGCTGCTGCAGCTGCAGTTCCGCCGAGTCCTCGATCGTGACGATGCGTTCGGCGCGCGGGATGAAGCCCGACATGATATTGAGCAGCGTGGTCTTGCCGGCGCCGGTGCCGCCCGAAACCAGAATATTCATGCGACCGGCGACCAGAGACTGCATGACTTCCGCAAGTCCGGCGGTGAGGGTGCCAAAATTCAGCAGATCATCGACCGACAGCAGGTCCACCCCGAAGCGGCGGATCGACAGGATCGGTCCGTTAAGGGCCAGCGGCGGGATGATGGCATTGACGCGCGAGCCGTCCGCCAGTCGCGCATCGACCATCGGCGAGGACTCATCGACGCGGCGGCCAACGGCAGAAACGATGCGATCGATGATGTTGAGCAGGTGCTGGTCATCGTGGAAGTGCACCTCGGTGAGCTCGAGTTTTCCGCGGCGTTCCACGAATACCTGATGAGCGCCGTTGACGAGGATGTCGGACACGGTCGGATCGGCCAGCAGTTGTTCCAGCGGTCCATGGCCGAGGACCTCGTCCTCGATTCGGCGCACGACGAATTGGCGCTGTCCCAGGCTGAGCGGCGCGGCGTCGTCGATGATCAGCCGCATGCTGACTTCGCGGATCTGCGCGCGCGCCTTCGATTCCTCCACCGAACTTAGCATCGACAGATCAAGGACCTGCAGCAGCTTGTCGTGGATGCGCTGTTTCCACTCCAGTTCGAGCGGCGACAGGGTGCGAACCTTATCGGTCACCGACACAATCGATGCGGCAAGACCGATGCTGTTCTTGAGGGTGGGGGAGTTCACGATTCAGCTCCTGGAGATAGCCGGAGAACGCGTCGCAACAGGCTGCCGCGCGGGGCGACATCCTCGCCGGTGATCGCGGTGACCACCTGCCGCAGGGACCGCACCACCGGGGAATGGCGATCGCCCTCATACAGCGGCACGCCCGAGTCGGCGCTTTCAAGAGCGCTGCGGTACTGGCTTGGGATGGTCAGCACAGTGTCGACGTTCAAGCTGCGTCGAATGTCGTCCAACTCCACCAGCGCATCTTTCTGGTAGCGGTTGACCAGCAGGCGGATCCGGTCGGGAAGCACGCCGAGTTCGGTCTTGAGGATCTGCAGCAGCCGCGCAGCGTTGCGTACATGTAGCAGCGATTGCTGTATCACCAGCACCACGTCGGTCGACAAACTGAAGACGGTTGCCGTCAGGCTGTCGAGTATGTGAGGCAGATCGACGATTACATGCGGGTGATAGCTGATGAGCACTTCGAGCAGCCGTGTCAGCTTTTCGGGCGATACGTCCTTCGACAGCACCGCTGGGCCGCCGGAAGCGCACAACAGCCGCAAACCACTGCGATGCGTCGCGCCAAAGCCACCGAGCGCAAGGTCATCGAGGCCGTCGGCTGCATCGAGGGCCTGCAGCAGTCCGCGGTCCGCGTGCAGGTCGAGGTAGTGGGACAGCGGCGCGAAGTTCAGATCCAGATCTACCAGCATCGGAGCCGCGACAGCCGACCGTTCGGTATCGCCGGTCAGCATGCGCGCGATATTCGTGGCGACGAACGAGGTGCCGGCGCCGCCCGCGGCGCCTACGATTGCATGAATATGGCCGGCGACGCCTGTGCCGCGTGACATCCGTCTGAGCTCGTCGCGTACCCGTTGCAGTGCTGCGATCAGTTCGTTCGCAGACACAGGTTCGGCGAGGAAGTCCTTGGCGCCCAGGCGGATCGCGAGCCGCATGCATTCGGTCTCTCCGCTTGGGCCAACGACGATCAGCGGCGGCCGCGAGGCGGTGCTTTTAGCCGCCCAATCGGCAAGCTCGGTCAGATGCTCGGCGTCGAAACGCAGTACCACGATGTCCGGCCGAAAAGCGAGGCCATGCAGCGGGTCGACGTGGCCGTTATTGATCAGGCGCGCGTGCACCTCGAACTCGCCTTGCCGCTGCAGGCAATCCTCCAGACTGCGAAGTGCGGACGCGAGACGTGATGCGAGCAGGACTTTGATCACTCGGTGCCTCCTTAACCGCAGAAACCGACAGCGGTGCTCGAGACGCCCAGGCTCTCGCGAGGCAAGGTCACGGTGAATGACGGCGCGGTGATTGTCGGATTAATGAAAGGGATCGTCAGCGGAATGAAGTAGTCCACGATCTGCACCTGGACAAAGTTGATCGCGGCGTAGTTAGCGGTGGCGTTGCCATTCTCATCCAGATAGCGCACGCGGACGTTACCCGGGTTGAATCTGGGCAGACCGGCGAAGTCGACGGTAGTTCTGATGGTAAAAGCACCGATCGGGCATACCGCAGCCAAACGGGCAGCGCGGCGCGTGCCCTCGTCGAGCACCGCGAAGGTGTACATCAGCCGGCCGAACTCGATGACGCCGAACAGCATCATGTACAGCACGGAGCCAATCACCGCAAACTCGACGCTGGTAATGCCTTTTTGACGTCGTTTCATAGCGCACGTATGGAAGTGTAGGCAGTGAGTGTGATGTTGGCGGTGTTGATCTCGCCAGGCCTGAAGAACAGCGGAATGGCGCCGCCGAACAGCGACGTATACGGGTACGCGATGGTGACCGAGACGTTGTTGCTGGCATCGTTGGCGACGGTAACCTGCCCGGTCGCCAGACCCGGTAGCAGCGGCGCTCCCCCACCGCCGGTATTGCCGTAGACGGCCAGATTCTGCGCCGCGGCGACGATCGGTGCCGACAGATTGACGACACCGGTGCTGCCGAGCAGCGCTTTGCTCGCAAGGTAACGGTCCGCGTTGCGCGCCGCATCCGCGAGCGTACTGGACTCGACGAATATATGACCGAGCTCGACAATCCCGTACAGCACCAGCAGCAGAATCGGCGCACCGACCACGAACTCCACCATCGCCACGCCGCGCTGGCGGTGCGCGCTCGAGGGCGATCTGTTTGCTGTTGCGATGCTCATGATTGCGTGCTGAAAGGGCTGTGATACAGCTGAATGCTGTAGGGACCGGGGCCGTTGTTCGGCACCGGGCCGGGCGTGCCATTGACTTCGCAGTTCGATATCACCTCGACGAACACCTGGCCTGCGACCGGATCCACATCCTGCAGCATGAACATGCAGGCCAGGCCGAGCACGGGCACGTTGCCGCCGCCCGCGCCGGCCGCCCCGCAGTCCACGACCGGGACCGCAAGGACGCGGCGATCGACGACGCCGTTGCCGGCGGGAGCGGGCGGATTGGTGTAGTTACCGGCCTGCAGATCGGGCTGATACATGCCCTCGTAGCTGTAGGCGCCGTATTGGCCGGAGTTGGTGATCGTGCCGCCTCCATCCACGACGTTGCCGCAGGCGTTTGTACCTACAGCCTGGCAGGTGAGGCGATCGGGGCTGCCGACCGGGGGTTGGGTCACGACCGCGTCGGGCGGGTAATCCGCTTGGTTGAGATCGCCCTGATACTCGTTGAAGCGCGTATCCAGACCGTCCGCTGCGGCCGTGGGCACGGCTCCGGTCTGGCCGGGATCGTTATTGCCGACGGTGCTGCAAGCGGAGTAGGCGCCCGCAAAATCCTGATCCTGGCTGTAGACCCCGGAGTTCTGCTGCAGAAAGTAGCCCGGACCGAGCGTAGCGGGGGTGCCGGCCGAAAGTTGCAGCGCGGTGATCTCGCCAACCGCGTAGCCATAGACCGGTGCGGCGGGCGTGGGCGCGGCGCCGCACACCAGCATCGGCGTCATATTGCAGGCGTTATTCATGGTCGGACTGGGTCCGGCGATGGCACTGGCGTCCAGGATGAAGAAATTAAAGCCCAGCACCCGCGAGAATGAGGCGAAGATGCCGTAACCGGCGGCCGTCACTTGCGCGTACAGCGGTGCCCCGTTGCCTGGAATGAAGGGCGTCACGGTGTTTGAATATTCGATCGCCATACGGCCAAACGCGCGCGCCAGATCCGGCTGGTTGGCGGTGTTGACTACGAATACGTTGTTCGCGGCGGCCGTCGCAGCAACGGTCGAACCGGTGGTGTCCAGGACCTTGGCCGCCGTCAGAGCGGCGGCATCGACCACGGATTGCAGCCGCGCCTTGTCGCTCACGAGCCGCGCAATGTCGATCGCAAGCCCCGCCATCGCGATCAACGCGACCATCGCGATCGCGATCACGACCAGCGTAATGCCGCGCTGTGTGCCGCGGCGGCGCATCACGGCTGGATCCCGCTGCCGTACAACGGGTAGCTGCAGCCGGTACTGGCGCTGCTGCTGCTGGCGCCACCGCTGGTCTGCGTCACTACGACGGCCGACTGCGCAGATTTCTGCGCCGACTCACGGTCGGGCAGGTCCTTGCGCATGCAATCCAGGGCCGCCGCCGCCCAGTAGGGGTCCATCCCCAGAACCGGCTTGTCTCCCCCCACGCTGGTGCGCGTCGAGACATCGTAAGTCTGCTCCCGGACCATATTCGAGGTGGCGCTGCCGTAGTTCTTCTCTACTGCATTGGTCGCGCAGCCGATGAGCAGGACGGCGAGCAGCGGCATCAACAGGCGTGTAAGAGGTCGCATCGGCTGATACCTCAGTTCGAAGCGGCAGAAGCGGGTTTCGCGCTGCCTTCCATGTGGCCCCAGAGATAGAAATCCAGATCGCTTGGATCGACGAAACTGTCGGTCGGCATCTTGATTTTGTCCTGCGGCAGAGGCTTGGCGAGATGCGGCGTGACCAGAATCACCAGTTCGGTATCGCCCTTCTGGTAGCTCTGGCTGCGGAACAGCGCGCCGAGGACCGGAAGCTCGCCGAGACCGGGGAATTTGTTGATCGACTGCGTCAGGCTGTCGTTGAGCAGTCCGGCCAGGCCGATCGTCTGGCCATCCCCCAGCTCAACGGTCCCACTGGCGCTGCGGACGGTCAGCGAAGGAATCACGAGCACCGAGTTGCTGGTCGTGGACGTGATGCCGAGGGAAGCGGCGGATACCAGCTCGCTGACGCTGACGGAGAGCTTCAGATTGATGTGGCCGTTAGCCAGTACCACCGGAATGAAGTCGAGCGCCACGCCGTAGTCCTTGTATTCGATCGAGGTCTGGCCCAGCGTTCCCTGAACCGGGATCGGGAATTCACCGCCCGAAAGGAACTTGGCCTCCTGCCCGGTGAGTGTCGTCAGTGTCGGCTCGGCCAGAATCTTGGCCAGGCCCTGGTCCAGCGCGGCGTCAAGCGCCAGGTTGAACAGAAAGCTCTTACTCAGAAAACTTCCGAACAGGCCCTGGTCGGCGATCGACATCGGGTTGGGCATCAGCGCGGTGACCGGGGGACCCCAGCGGGTGAGGTTGCCCAATGCGTTGACGCTCTGGAAGACCGGCACCTCAAGGTCGTTCGGATTCAGATATGCGGGAAATGTCGCGCCTCCATTTACGCCGCCCCAGGTCCACTGGTTGCCGTTATGAAAGGCGTTGAACTGCGCATTGAGGTTGCGCACTTCCGTGCGCTGCATCTCCGATACCTTCACCTCGAGCATTACCTGTTGCACCCCGCCCACTTCCAGCAGGTTGATGACGTCGCGGACCGTCTTGTCCTCACGATGCGAACCGCCGCCCAGCTGCTTGAACTGCTCCTGGCCGATCGCAGTCTGCATCTGCGCCAGGTAGTTGTCGGCGATGCGCAGGGCTGCGTCCATCTTTTCAAGGCTGCTGACGTGTCCCGAGAGCACCAGCGAGCGGTTGGTCGAACGCACTTCGATCGCTTCGCCCGGCAGCAGCTCCGCCAGCTTGTGCTTGAGCTCCTCAAGATCATGCCGCACTTCGACGTTGATGGTGCCGATGAGGCGATTTTCCTTGTCCCACAGCAATACATTGGTATAGCCGAGGTCCTTGCCCAGCACGTATAGCTGCGTCGGGGAGATCACGACGATGTCTGCGGTATCGGGGTTGCCGATCGAAATCCGGCTGGTGGGTCCCGCCACCGTCAATACCTGCGATTTGAACAGCGGCACGACCAGGTCGGTCGCGAAGCCGGCGCCCACCACCGGTGACGGAGGAATGGGTTGCTGCTGCGACACCGCCGGCAAGGCAGCGGAAAATGCAATCGAAGTGCCGCACAGTATGCTCATCGGGAAAATCGCGATCAGCAGGTTGCGTTGCATGCAATTCTTCACTTCTGTTCTACCGGCTGGCCATTCAGGCCTGTCGCGTGAACCCAGGTGCCGCGTATCACGGAGATCGTTTCCTGCGGCGCTCTGACCACGGGCGCCGCCGCTTTACCCTTGATCGCGGCGACCCTCACTGGCTCGGGTTCAGGCTGCAAGGTGCGCGTATCGGATTGATCGAGCGGGTTGCGCAGCGTCAGCTGAATCAGTCCGGCGGTCTTGCCTTTGAGAAGAGTTTCGGCGTCGGCTGGACTTACATCCAAGGTCACCGCATGCACCACGACCGGCTGGTTGCTGTCGTTGGAGGCGGTTTGGTCCACCGCAAGCACTTTGATGTTGCTGAGGATCGTCGTCGCATGCGCGGTGCTGGTAGTGGAATCATATTTGGTGGCGATCACGTCCACCTTGTTGCCGGGTAACAGAAATCCCGCGACGCCGACCACGTCGTCGACCCGCACGGTGACGGCGCGCATGTCTTTTTCTACGACCGCGGCCAGGGCGCTGCCTTCGCCGATATCGGCCAGACGGGGAGCCAGCAGGATTTCTCCGGCAAGGATGCCGCTCGATGTCACCTTGCCGAGCACCTCCGCATAGCTATGAAAGGCGCCGCTCGGCGACTTCCCCGGCAGTACGTCGATCATCGACAGGTGGCGCGCCTCGAGCTTGGTGCCGAGCGGCAGGTCGACCGCGGCGGTCACATCCTGTTCACGGACCGGCGTCATCTTTGCCGATGCACGCATCGACACCCAGTTGTTCGCGACTAAGGCGGCCAACACCGCCAGAACCAGCGATATCGTCAACAGCAAAGGTCCACGACGACGCGCCATGACTCACCTCGATTGAAAGAAATTACTTTCCCAGGCCCACACTAGCAGGTCGCGATCGAGCTGAATGTCCTGTTCTTCATAACGCAGCCGATCGACGACCATATTCAACAGATCACGCGGATGAACGGGCAGCAGCGGCACATCACGCTGCGGATGCAGCTCCTCAACCACGAAATCCACCAGCTTTTCGTCAAATGGCAGTTCCAGCGTCGCGCACATCTGCTTCCATATCTGACGGTAGGCGTCAGGCTGGATCGGTCCAAACGCGATCTTGTAGCCAAGCCGCCGCCTCAGCGCATCGTCAGCCAGCGTCTCCGGGTCAAGATTGGTCGAAAAAACCAGAACCACCTCAAACGGAATCGAGAAATAAGCGCCGCCGCCGGTCGAGAAGTGATCGACGCGCTCTTCCATCGGTACGATCCAGCGATTCAGAATCTGCTCGGTGGAGGAACGCTGGCGCCCCAGGTCATCGATGATCAGCATGCCGTTATTGGCTTTCATCTGCAGCGGCGTCACCAGTTCCTGGGTCGAGGCGCGCAATTCAACGTCGAGCATCGATATCTCAAGCTCGCCACCGACATGAATGACCGGCCTTTGACAGACGACATAGCGGCGGTCAAAACCGGCATTCAGCACCAGCGGCGAGACTGCATCCGGCGACTCAACGGCCTCGTGCAGCGTGGCATCGAACACTCGCAGGATCGCGCCATTCACCAGCACGGCGTGCGGAATCAGGACCGCGCCCGGGATCGCGCGCTGCAGGCGGCCGGCGGTAAAAGTCTTGCCGGTGCCCGCCGGTCCGTATAGAAAAAGCGCGCGGCCTGAATTCAGCGCAGCACCGAGTCGATCGCGCAGTTCGTCGGTCAATACCAGCCCGGATATGGCCTGTTGCATGACACTGCGGTTGACACGCCGATCGCGCGCCGACTGCGCAGTGACAAGTCGCGCATAGTCCTCGAGCAGCACGGGCGCGGGCCCGACATAGCCATCGCGATGCAGGGCCTGCAGCGCGAGCTGGCGGCCACGATCCGTCAGGGTGTAGGAAAGTTCCGTTTCGGTACCGCCGCCGGGGCGCACTTCAATCCGCGCCTCGCGACGTAGCAGCGCGAGTACGTCCATCACTATGCTGCCGGCAATTGCCAGCCGCTCCGCCAGCACGCTCAGGCTCAGAACTCCGGAGCGCAGCAGCAGTTTGCTGGCGAGATCGCCCAGCAGCTCCGGGCTCAGTCCGGTCGCCGCCAGTGTGCTCGGGCGCGGCGCGAGCAACGAGTATCGCGCCGCCGCCGATTTCTCGGGCACAGCGTGCAACCCCGAGAGTGAGGCCTTGGCTACCGCTGTGGCCTTCACGCTGCTCCTCCCGACATATACCGCAGAGCGGTTTGCAGATCGCCGCGCTGCGCCAATGATGCGAATGCGCCGACCACGATGGCAAGCGCGTAAGGAAATCGTTCGCGGCGCAGCTGCTGCGCTCGCTCCAGGGCAAAGTGCATGCGCAACGGCCAGGATGCCGTGGCGGGCTGCGCCGCTGCCCGTAGTGCTCCGGCCAGCAGGTAGCACATCGCCAGAACCCCGCCCGCGATCAAGGTATAGATCCCGGCAACCAGAGCCCACTGTGGGCCGAGCAAAGTCCCCATTGCGGCCAGCAACTTGACGTCGCCCGCTCCCATCGCCCGCAGCAGGTAAAACGGCAATAGCATCGCCAGCCCAACTACCCCTCCAAGGGCTGCCTGCGCCAGGCCACTCCACCCGGAAAATGCAAACTGCAGTGCGAAGCCTGCACAGAGCAAGGACCCCGTCAGGCGATTGGGAATGCGATGCGCTAACAGATCTTCACGAACCGCCCAGGCACTTGCGCCGAGCAACGTCCAGGTCACCAGAATCGGTAGAGTGAGGCTGTGCATATCCGTGGTGTTCGACCTTCTATCAGCCGTACGCCGCTACCGTCGCCGCCAGCGGATCGGAAGCTATGGGTCCGCAGGTCCTCACGAAGAGTCTCAGGCGCGTGCGCCTGGGATGGTAGCCGTGAGGTCCTGCGTGTCCCGTTATCATGACCTGACAGTGATGCCCACTGCTCAGCTGCCGCCACCATTCAGCGCGGTCACGATCGCCGTGATTTTTGTTGAAACGGCAGTTCCGAGGTTAGTGAAGGCCGTCACGGCAGCCAGGGTGATCAGGGTGCCAGCCACCGCGTACTCCACCATCGTCAGGCCTTCCTCGTCACGGAGGAATGAAAGCACATACTTACGCATAGTAATTTAGACCTCTTCTATCAAGACGCTGCCATTAAGCGTTTGCTTGAGTGCAATGCCGTGACGGGTGGCAGGAAACCCAAACGGCGATCCGAGTCTAGTCATATCAGGGTACCCGGTGCTGGACTCCAGTTGCGCTGATTGGCCATTCGTTGTATCGAGCATCGCGAAAGTTTCGCGCGCTTACATAACCAATGCTTGCAGAGTGCTAGCCGACTTTAACGAATCCGGATTAAGCGCCACGGTGGGCGACGTTCATGCTCTGCCGAGCCGGCCGGACATCCGCGCGTTAGATACCAGAGAACCCAGCAGGTCGGACGTGGGCGCGCCGTTAAATAGCGCCGCCGGCGTGCAAAGCATTGCCGCAGCCGGCGGCCAGTCCAGCAGTTGTCGCGGCGAAGGAAAGGCCGCGGGTCAACTTCAGCGATCAGCCAGCAGCGCCGCCGCCATTCAGGGCGGTCACGATCGCTGTGATCTTGGTTGTGACGGCAGTACCCAGGTTGGTAAAGGCCGTGACGGCAGCCAGGGTGATCAGAGTGCCAGCCACCGCATATTCCACCATCGTCAGACCTTCCTCATCACGCAGGAATGCAAGCAGATACTTACGCATAGTAGTTCAGCCCTTTTCTATGATTCGGCTGCCGGCAACCGCTTGCTTCGAAGCACTGTCGAGCACCTGCTTCGAAGCAAATCCGCGACAGGTGGCAGCAAACCCGGACGGCGATCGGAGTCTAGTCACATTGCGCTGTTTAACGCTGGACTCCAATTGCATTGATTGGCCATTCTTTGTGTTGTGCGTCGCGAAAGTTTCGCGCGCTGATTTAACCAATGCTCGGAATGTGCAATCGCTGGGCGCGGAACTCTAGAAATGCCACCGGCGTGCGAAAGATCGCCGAAGCCGGTGGCCGGTCCGGCAGTGGTGATGCCGGACGAATTGCGGGTAGGGATTGGCGGGCCTTAGGCAGCGCCGCCATCCAGCGCGGTCACTTGGCGGCGCCGCCATCCAGGGCGGTCACGATCGCAGTGATCTTGGTCGAAACGGCAGTCCCAAGGTTGGTGAAGGCCGTGACGGCGGCTAAGGTGATCAGGGTGCCGGCCACCGCATATTCCACCATCGTCAGACCTTCCTCATCACGCAGGAATGCAATCAGAAAATTTCGCATGTTGATTTGTCCTATCTGCCAAGCGACTGCCGGTAATTCAAATTGCTCTGCAGCGATATTGCGCCGGGGGCAGCGAACCCGACGACGATTGCAGTTTAGGCATATCGTGGTTTGCACCGCTGGAATCCAATTGCCCTGACCGGCCCTTTTTTTACGTAGGCACTTAGAAAAACGTCCGTGCTGACATAATCTTCTTTGCTGTTGTGCCTGCGCGGCCCAAGATTCCGTGCGCAGAACTTTTCCATAACGCGGCGCTCGCCTGTGGAGCCCACGTCGAGCAAGCAGTTACGTATCTTGCTTAATCCGATCTCTCGCATCACGCGATGCCGGAGATCGGTCACGATTCTGATGTTGCAGCTGAGCGCGCCAATTTATTTTGACTTGCGGCGTGCTACGATATTGTTTGCAAATAACGACGAACCGCTCGACAGGAAGCCGAATGGAACGACCGGGCTTATTGTGGGTGCGCTCCTTGCACGGATGCGAGAGCACCGTGTCGATGGCAGTGGCCGAAGAATACTTCTCGATCAATGTGTGCCCGAGCGCCCGGTCCGCCCAGCAATTGGCACAGCGATTGGCTTCGAAGGCGGTCTGTTGGGAATTTGAAGAGGCCCATCCGGCCCCGTTACGGGCGATGCGCGCCTTCAAGGCGGCCAATCCATCGCTGCCGCTGCTTATGCTGACCACCCAGCATTCCGAAGAGCTGGCTATTTGGGCGTTTCGCGCCAGGGTGTGGAATTATCTGGCCAAACCGGTGGCCACAAGCGAGTTACGGGCGAACTTCAGCACCCTCGCGCAACTCGTCCGGGAACGGCACGGTCCATCGCGTTCGGTGAGATTTGTCGGAGCACTGCTGCCGGACGACCTCGACTCGAACCTCGCGGCCCCGCAGGTGGCGCTGCTTAAGACTGCAGTGTTGCAGGTTGAGCGTCATTACGCGGAGAAACTGCGCCAGGCCACCGTGGCCACACACTGCGGCATGAGCAGCTGCAGATTCAGCCGGGCTTTCAAGACCGCGTACGGGGTCACTTTCAGCGATTACCTGATGCGCTTTCGCATTGCCCGAGCCTGCCGGCTGCTACGGCAGGGAACGCATAGCGCGACCACCGCCGGGCTAGCTGTCGGCTTCGACGATGCCTCGCACTTCGCGCGCGCGTTCCGCAAGTTGCTCGGAACTTCGCCATCGGTGTATCAACGCCAGCAGCCGCCGCTCGGGGTGATGTCGGGACATCGCGAACGGCGGCGTGCGCCCAGAGGCAGGCGCTCGCAACGGGGCAGCCTGGCGAAATTGCCGCTGCCACAAGCGGCGAATCACCTCGAGCAGGGAAAGGAAATCGGAGCGAACCGGGGCGCCGCCCACGGCGGCTAGTGGCTGACACGCGCTTCAGCTGCGCGAACCCTTGCATTTCGGATACCTGGAGCAGGCCCAGAATTGGCGGCCGGCCCAGCGGCCATGCTTGGCGGTTCGGCTCATCATCGGGCTGCCGCAACGAGGACAGGGCCCACCACTTTGGACAGCGGCTGTCGCTTGCGACGAGGCTGGCGCTGGCCCAGCCGGCGGGTTGCGCCGTGCCCGCAGCGCCGCGATCGTAAGTTGACTGGTATTTGCGGCGATCGCGGAAAGGGTCGCGAGGTCGATCCCAAGATACTGCAGATCGACCCGAAGTTGTGCGCGCAGTTGATGCAATTTGGTGAGCTCGACGTCCCTGATTGCGGCAACGGCGCCCAGTTTACTTACGGCGTTGTCGAGGTTGTTGCGGCCGGCAAGCAGAATTCTGCGCAGTAGCGATGCTTTGTGCTCGATCGCGGCCCGTATTCGGGCGATCTCCTGGCGATCCAGGTCATTTTCCTTGGCGTCATAGACAAACCGGCTCTCCAGGCGTTTACGCCAGTCCATCAGCAAAGCACTGTCGTTTGGCCCTAAACCGGGAACGAACAGAACCTTGTTCGCAACGATGTCTGCGGCAGACTCGATGCCGAACGAGGCCAGAGCAGCTTCCTGCGCGGGCCCTATTGCGCGGTGCTTGGCACCCTTTATCCGGAAGGTTTCCAGGTACGCGTGCATTTGACGCGCGCGCCTTTCCCGGCGGTATGTGTCGATGAGCGCCGTCTCTTCAGCCGCCAGGCCCTCGTAGGCGGTCTTCGCGCTGCGTAACTCCTGCAGCATCTCCTCGATCCCGGCTATGCCCGTCCTGGCTCGCCAGGTGTCCAGAGCGGCCAGCCACTTTTGCTCAACTTCAAAGTATTCGCGCTTGAGTTTGGCGACATAGGGGCCGCCCCGCCACTTGGCGAATCGAGTGACCTTGGTGGCTATCGTCATGTGCGGCAACGCCGGCGCCAGTCGTTGGTGCGGAAACGCGGCTATCTGCTGCCAGACTGCCGCCAGGTTGAAGCCGCCGGCACCTGGATCGAAAGGATGCTCGGTCCTTTCGGCCACCGGAATGATTGGCAGAAAAAGTGTCGCGCCGAGCTCTCGCTGCATCGCGCACCACGGGCATTCCGAGGCTTCCGACGAGTACCAGTGCAGCTTGTCGTCCGAGCACTGGATCAGGCTCTCTTCCAGCGCCCCCAATATCTCGATCCACTGCTGCGCCGAGGGGCGCGAGTCGCGGGTCGAACGCCCGAAGGCCGTTTCAAATGCGTCCGCCACACTTTGTGGGAAGTCGGACAGTGCAGGGGTCCCCGGAGGCTGATCCATGCCTACGTCCCGAGATTCGGTGTAAACGAAACGAAATTCCCGGATCGATTCATGCAGCGGCGGGATGTCGCCCCGACGCACGCTGCCGACAAACGGATGACGGCCCATGAACAGCAGCTGGAAGATCACGATGGCGAGGCCAAACGCGTCCTGGTTGGGGGTCCGCGGGACCTTCGCCAGCGGCACCCCCTGCAGCTCCGGGGGCGTGTATTCGGGGACGCCTACGGGGCAGAAGAATCGTTCCGAACCATTGGTGACCTGGAAGCTGTCGGAATCGATCAACGTAGCGGTGGCAGTCTTTGATACCAGAATACTCGACTGGTTAATGTCGCCGACCACGCAATCCAGCGCATGGACCGAGGCAATGGCCTTTGAGATGTTCTGCGCGGTGCGGACCAGAAATCTGTAGTCGGCGTGGGAGAAATGGATCTTTCTCGATCCGGGGGAATACAGTTCATGCAGCGGGTTGTGCTCGCGCACATTTTTCATCAGGAAGCCGGCAAAGCGGCCGGCTTCATCGCGCGCGATCGACAACGGGAAGGCGACCTGCGGGGCCTGTTGAGCCATACCGTTTCGGATCATGGCCTCGACTTTCTGCTCGCGTACGGTCAGATCCGAGACCGTATATAGCTTGACGGCGTGTACTTCGTCCGCCTCCAGGCTGTAGACCTCGCCTTCGCCGCCTTTGCCGATGCGCGGCCCGAGCTTGACCCGGCGCTGGTCGATGATTATGGCCGGCGTGCTCATCGCCGGACCGCGAGCACCAGGGTCTTGTCGTCGTCTGAGCGCCGATTGATGCCATCGCTGCCCAGGAACGAGTCGAGCTTGCTCGAAAGATCCATGTCCTTGCCGATCAGGGCGCTGCCGGCGACCGGTGAAATGATGCTGTCGAAGAACGGTGCAAAGGGCTGCTTTGCCGCCAGATCGAGAGCCAGACGCTCGAGACCGTCCGAGAACACGGACACGGCAGAAATTGGCTTCAGGTGCCTGACTATCGATGTATTGGGGGTTGGCTCATCGGTGACGAATGCCGTCGTGGACGCATACTCGCCGTGAAAGGGCCACGAAGGGGCGACCCAGGTGTTGCTGTCTTCGTCCCTGAGCACCGCACAGCCATCGCCGACGTGCAGGACGACGGATTCCAGACCGCTCGAGATCACAAGAATCAGGGTCGCTGCGAAATCCCGCGCTGCGACATTGCGCCGGGCGGCGACCACTTCAATCAGATTTCGAATGTCGCTGAGCCAACCTGCCAGCATATCGTCGGTTGGCAGCTCATCGGTCAGGGAAAAATACTGCCTGGTACAGACGGTCAGCTTTCTGCAAACCAGGGAGGCGCCTTCGCCCCCAAAAGGCGCGCTACCGGCTCCATCCGAAACGACAACCACCAATGGTCTGCTTTGGGTGGAGGCGATGAAGCATTTAAAGGCATCCTGGAGGCGGACGTTTGCCTTTTCGTGCGAAACGCCGCGGCGGCATGCAACCGCCCATGTCCAGCCTGTTGAGGTCATTCGACAACGGCCCACCCAGCGGGAGCGATTGGGTTGCTAAGCGCGACCGGCTCACCAGGATTGGATTTGGATACGGAACCCAGGGAACTGGACAGCCATGCGAACAGGTCGCGAAAGGCCAATCCCTTCAATTTCAGTGGCTCTCTGACCGACAGTGCCTTCAGAGTGGTCATGTCGGCGCCTTCGACACCGACTGCGTAGAGCATGAATTCCTTCTTTTCCTCACCATCGCGGACCGCCTTGGCTGCGTTGGTCCATGCGTCAGTGGGGGTGCCATCGGTAATGAGGAAGATCCAGGGCCGGTAATACGGAATGCCATGAGCCTTGTAGATATTCTTGCGCGCTCGTAGCAGCTCGAGGCCGTGCATTATCGCCTCGCCCATCGGGGTGTTTCCGCTGGCTTGAAGCTCAAGGGGGGCAAACTGCGCGGCGGAGGTATAGTCACAATTTACCTGGACCGGGCCAAAGGTGACGATGGCTACCTCAACGCGCTTGGAGGCGAGCGCGTCTGCCATCAGCTCTTCGGAGAAGGTTCGAAGCCCGGCGTTGAGCTCGTCGATGGCGTCACCGCGCATCGAGCCGGACGTATCCAGCAGCAGCAGACAGGCGCAGCGCGGTTCCGGATTGTCCGCGAATTCAGCGCCGCTAAAGAGGACTTGCTCAAAAGACTCTGGCATTGGGGTTCCCTCGGATCACCTTGTCAGCCGGCATATAGTTTTACGGTACGACTTTCAGCTACGAAACGATCTTGAGCTAGGTTCCAGACATTGCACCGAATTGATTCGCATGGTTTTTTCAAGAGCGCCATCGAAGGTGCGCTAAACATCCTATAGCACCAACCCCCGGGTTGCGAATAAACATTGGCCAGGCGGGAGTTTGCTTTTCCATAAGGGGTCAGTTTGCTTGCAAAGGCGCGATTGCTTGCAGTACCGGTCTCATTGGTCCTTGCAATTTGACGTCGTATGCCTTGACATAAGTTCTGACATGGCCCCGTTCGTGTCAACTGGAGAAGTGCGACGGGGATCAAACTCTGGCTCAACGTTCTGGCGCTGACCCTGCAGTAGCTTCTGGAAAAGAGACGTACTTCTCCGACCGAGACCATCATGCCGGCGCGACCCGACTCACAGTCAACAACTCGGTCCGCACCGCTCACTTGCGCAGCGCTGCTATGCGCCGGGCAGCTGATCGTGACCTTCCCGGGGCGCCTGGTTGTCGACAGTACACAACAGTTGAGCCAGGCATTGAGCCACCGGTATGGCGACTGGCACCCGCCGGTCATGGCTTTTGTCTGGTCGTTGCTGATCCGAATTACCGGCAGCTCGGGCGCCTTGTTGGTGTTGCACCAGGTGCTGCACTGGCTGGGGATTGGGTTGATCGCGGACGGTTGCTACCGCGTCAACATGAAGAACAAGGCGTGGATCGTACTGGCGGTGGGCGCGTTCCCGCTGTTTTGGTTTTACGACGGCTACCTGTTGAAGGATGTCGGCATGGCGTCCGCGCTGGTCGCGGCGACCGGCCTGGGCTTTTGGTTTTTCATTCAGGACAAAGCGCTGCCGTGGTGGGTCTACGTCGCATCGGCGGCATGCCTGGTGTATGGAGGATTGATCAGGGCGAACGCCATGTTCGCACTCGGTCCTATCATCTATATCTACGCGATTCGCGGTCGCAAATTCAATCTGTTGAAGGTAGCCGGCTGCTCACTGCTCGTGGTTGCGGCGGCAATCCCGCTGTCGGATTGGATCAATCATCGACTCATCGGCGCCAAGTCGCAGGACCCGCTCCAGTCGCTGCAGATTTTTGATTTGATGGGAATCGCCGTGCACGCCGGGGACAGCCGCGTCTGGGGCGAAAGACCCCCGGCACTGGATTCGATCGAGAGTTGTTACTCCGCCTACTGGTGGGACACTTTCAGTCCCTGGGGTATCTGCCCCGAGTTCCGTGAGCAGATGGGATATGTATCTCACAGCGAGACGCACGCGCTGGCGGACGAGTTTGACGGAGTCGATCAAAATCTCGTCAGCCAGCGCAGCTTGTTGTGGCGTCGGGCGATTGTGGCGCATCCGCTGGCGTACGCGATGCATCGATTGAGTCACTTCAACTCAGATGTCTACTTCCTGGTGCCATCTTTGCCCTCCAGGTACTCGAAATCTCCGGAGGTCGTATTGGCCGGGCGCTCATTCACGCAGCGGGAAATCTACCTCGACTACCTGAAGAGAAACTTTCTTCTGTGGCCGATCTTCTGGCTCGCGGTCGGTGCCTGCGGCGTGGTTCTGCTCAAAGTGCCAAACGAGGCCCCAACCGCGGTGGCCGTTGCGAAGTCGCTGATGACCTCCGGGCTCTTTTACTCGGGGGCTTATCTGCTGGTCGGCGTGGCGACCGATTACCGATATCACTACTGGTCGATCATGGCCATCATGCTGGGGGTGATCCTGGCAGCCGAGCAAATTCCTGGCTTGTTCGCCGAGCGGGCGTGGCGCGGCAGAGTTGCCGCCGGCGTCGTGTCGGCGGTCGTGATTGCTGGAATTGCCGCGAGGATGGCGAATCTGAGGCTGTTTTAAAGTCAGCGTGCCGGCCGTGATGGTTATGACAAGCGCAATCGCCAGCGACCTTTGCGCCATCGCCGTCAAGGGCAAAAGTCTCCACTTGGGCAGACTGACGGCTGGGTCGCATTGCGCTCCACCACTCATGATCGAATGCGCCAACTCGGCTAATGTCTACCTGGGTCCCGGGCAGCGCGCACATCGAGCGGCGTCGCGCCGGTCGCATGATGCGGTCATGGAGTGAGCGATGAAGGATTTTCGCGCGGTGTCGATCATCAGTCGTGCACCAAGTTGCGAGGCCGCGCGGGCCCCGAGCGGTCAGCGCAGGTTGCTCGCTCAAGGATGTAGTCTGCCGCTTCCGGATTGCACCATGCCGGCCTTGTGCAAGTGTCAGTACAAAAAGCATCCTGACCGCAGGATGGACGACGACCGTCGGATGCTCGGCTCAACCTCGCGCGGCGCATCCTTTGGCATCAGCGAGCGCCGCGGCAAGCGCACGGACGGACGACGCAGCGGCGAGAGTTGACTCGATCGCAAAGCGAGCTGCCAACGCCCCGATTTCGGGGCGTTGTGCTGTAAGAGAACTGTCAAATGTGCCCGATAAGCTCCCCGGCGCGAACGTCGCGACCTTGGGGGTGGCATGAACAGCTGGAACAGCGGCGATAACGACATTTCAAGTCGAATCGAAAACGAACTCGCCGACAGCTTCGACGAAGAGCTGGAGATGGAGATTGACGACGAGCGGCTCGCCGGCCTGCTCGAGGGCGAGAGCAAACCCTCGCCCACCACCGCCTCGATAGACCGTCTTGTCTATTTCAAGGAGTTGTTCCGGCTGCAAAAGGAACTGGTGAAACTACAGGACTGGGTTCAACGCGAGAAACTCAAACTGGTGGTGATTTTCGAAGGCCGGGATGCGGCGGGAAAGGGCGGCGTCATTAAGCGTATTACCCAGCGGCTCAATCCGCGCGTCTGCGGCGTGGCGGCGCTGCCCGCGCCGAACGAGCGCGAGCGTACGCAATGGTATTTCCAGCGCTATGTGTCGCACCTGCCGGCCGGTGGCGAGATCGTGCTGTTCGATCGCAGTTGGTATAACCGCGCCGGTGTCGAGCGCGTGATGGGCTTCTGCTCGGAAGCGGAACTCGAGGAGTTTTTTCGCAGCGTTCCGGAATTCGAGAAGATGCTGATCCGCTCGGGCATCATATTGGTGAAATACTGGTTCTCGATTACCGATGACGAACAGCACCTGCGCTTTGAGATGCGCAATCACGACCCGATAAGACAATGGAAGCTGTCGCCGATGGACCTGGAGTCGCGACGTCGTTGGGAGCAATACACCAAGGCCAAGGAGGCGATGCTCGAGCACACTCACACGCCCGAGGCGCCGTGGTGGATTGTGGAGGCGGTTGACAAGAAGAGAGGCCGCCTGAATTGCATGCATCACCTGTTGACGCGGATTGCCTACCAGGAGGTGGAGCATCCGCAGGTGGTTCTGCCCGCGCGGGCCCATAACCCGGACTACACTCGCGCACCGATCCCGAAGGAAATGTTCGTTCCAGCCGTCTATTGAGATCCCGGTCCGTGAAGGCTGCATATCCCGTATAATCGCTGCCCTTTGCTGTTCCGGGGCAAGCCATGTCCGACAATCTGCAAGCCGAGCTTGAGCAACTGCGGGCCGAGAACGAGCGCCTGAAGAAAGCGGGTGGCAGCAAGCTTGCGATGAAAGTCAGCGAGAAGGGTGCATTGTCCGTCTACGGCATGGGGCGGTTTCCCGTGACTCTCTATAAGGAGCAGTGGCTGCGGCTGCTCGCTATCGCCGACGACATCAAGTCCTTTATCGATGCCAACAACGAGCGCCTGAAATCCAAGGAATGAGCAGCTGGCCGCTGCGAAAACCCTAGGAAGGATTTACTTTCAGCCGCTTCAGGTAGTCCCTGACCGCTTCCCGATACCCTTCGCTGCTGGTGACCGTCGTTCCGCCCGCCAGCACGAAGATGAAATCCCCTCTGGGCGTGCGGCTGAGTTCGCGCACGTGGTTCACGTTCACCAGGCAGGAGCGGCTGATGCGCAGCACCGGTTGGCTTTGCAGCGATTGCTCCGCCTGCTGCATCGTGCTGCGGGCGTGATACACATCGCGCCCCACCAGTAGCTTTACATAGTTGCGGTCGCCCTCGGCCAATTCAATCGTGGCGACGTCGAGCATGTGCATGCGGCTGCCAGACTCAGCGAGTATCCGCGGCGCCGCGCCCGACATTGCACGCAGATTGCGTTCCATCTGTGTCAGCAGGGCGGACAACGTGGCTTGCCTTTCGGCCAGCGCATCATCGCCGCGTTTGCGGCGTACACGAGCCACGGTGTCGCGGAAGCGTTGATCGTCGAATGGCTTGAGCAGATAGTCGGTCGCGCTGACCTCGAAGGCTTCGAGCGCGTACTGATCATAGGCGGTGACAAAGACGATGGAAGGCAGCGTCTGCGGTGAGAGTGAGCGCGCGAGCGCAATGCCGTTCAGCGAATCGATCTGAATGTCCAGGAACAGCAGATCGGGTGGCTGGGCCTGGATGGCCTCGAGCGCGCGCGCGCCGCAGCCATACTCTCCGACGACCTGAAGATCAGCTTCCCTCGCGCAGCACTCTCGAAGTGTACGGCGCGCTGCCGGCTCATCATCGACAATGATCACCTGCATCATGGCAAGGTCTCAATCGCCCGGGCGGCTGCTCTGCAGGCCCTCGCGCAGCAGCGGCAGGCGGATCTCCGCAAGCCAGTGGTCGCTATCGATCGGTGCTGCCACCAGCATCGCCCGCTCGCCAAAATGTACACTCAATCGCTCGCGCACGTTGCGCACTCCAATGCCGTCGGGGGCGGCAATGCTGCCCGGCGCCATGCTGTTGACGACGCGCAGCAGCAGTGAGTTCTCCGACGTCGCGACCTCGACGCTGATCTCGACCGGGCCGTCGTGGCGCGCGAGGCCGTGTACAACGGCGTTTTCGATCAGCGGCTGCAGGATCAGGCTCGGCACCCAGGCGGACGGCAGCTGCGCGGCGTCGGCCAGGCGAATGCTAAGCCGATCCGCGAAGCGGCGTTGCTGCAGTTCAAGATACAAGCGCGCAAACTCCAGCTCCTTTGGCAACGATGAGAATTCGTTCTCGCCAGCGTCGAGCAGCCGGCGCAGCAGGTCCCCGAGTTGCACGATCATCGACTGCGCGGTTGCCGGATTCCAGGCAATCTGGCCGCGTATCGTGTGCAGCAGATTGAACAGGGTGTGGGGTGACAACTGCATGCGCAGCGCAGCGAGGCGAGCGCCGCTCCAGGCCCGTTCGAGCGCCGCGCGCCGAACCTCGGAATCGCGCACACGCTGATACAGTGAAAAGCCGGTGATCAGTGCCAGGCCGAATCCATACGCGAGCAGGAAGCTGGTGGCACTTGCGAGCCACAGCGGGATCCCCGGACCGGCAACGATCCAGCGCATGGCCCACGAGCTGCCATCCTGCACCGCCACCGACCAGCCGTGGTCGCCGATCACGGTTTCCGCAGTGGCGAGCAGCGGTGCCGCCAGCGCGGCAAATGTCAGAGCGAGCAACAGTTGAATGGGTAGTGCGCGCCATGCCGGGCGCCAACCGGCGCGCAGTGAAACGCGCACACAGACGATCAGCACCGGATAGAGCAGCAGGTGCTGCAGGCTGCGCGCTGTCCAGGCTGCAAATAAATGCTGTGTCCCGGTCGGATCGAATATGGCAGACATGCTGCGCGCGTAAAACACGTCGGACAGCGTCACGTACGCCCAGAAGGCGGTGAGAATTCCAAGTTGCGACCACGTGCCAAGATAGCTGCGCGCGCTATCGCGCGAAGTGGCGGCGCCATCACGCGTCCTGCTGATGCCGGCCGGGCTCATCAGCCGGCCAGCGTGCATCACGTTCATACCTGCCTCTCCTTCAGCTTCCGGCAAGCCCCCTCATAGACTACCCCAGTTCGTACGCTATACCGCCGTGTCCGTGACCGCAGGGACGAACGCGTCGATTCGCGGGACGAATGAGCGCACCGACGCGCGACGCGGGGCCGCATGCAGCGAGCGCCGCAGCGTTGGTACGAATGCGTTGCCAGGCGGGACCGTTGCGTGAGCAGCCCGCAGACGAGAGCCAGGCTGCTGCAGTCTTATAGACACATCGCCTCACGATCTGCACAGGAGAAGTGTCATGACCAGCACCCGCGTCGAGTCTCATTCAAACCGCAACCTGCGAGCCGCTTTGGCAGTGATCGCGGGTTGCCTGCTGACCACCGCCACAGAGCTCGCCTCTGCCGCGCCGCAGGCAGCCGCTGTACCCTCGATCGTCGTAAATTACGCCGATCTGGATATCAGCACAGAGCAGGGCGCGCGCAGCCTGTATCGGCGAATCGCGCTGGCAGCCCAGGCGGTCTGTCCAAGCGCGGACCTGCGCGATCTCGCCCGCTTTACCGATAGCCGCGCGTGCCAGCAGCAGGCGATCGCGCGAGGCGTGCAGGCCGTAAGCAGCCCACTACTGGCCGCGCTGTATGCGGAACATGCGAAGCGCAGTTGAGCTCAAAGCTTGTCGCGATAGGCGCGCTGCACTCGCTTGATGCGCTTGTTGGTGCCGAAGTAGGCATGCTTGGACATATCGGCCGAGTACTTGCTCGCTTGCGGACGGCGGCCAAGTGACTCGGCCAGCGCGCGAATGTGGTGCGGACCGGCCCCACAGCAGATACCCAGGTAGCGCACGCCAAGTTCGAACGCTGTTTTGCCAAAATCGTGCATCTCGCCGCGGGTGCAGACAAACGGGTCCAGTCCGACCGGAAAGGCGCGCGCACCCCCGCAATGCGAATCGGTCAGTGACATGAAGGACGGCTGTTCGGGCGTAGTCCGATAGGGGACCGGCAGGGCGGCCACGTGACATTTGACCGCCGCCCGGATCTGCTTGAGTGCCGGCATGATCGTATCGGGTCCACGATGACAGTTCAGTCCGACCACGTCGGCGCCAGCCGCTTCCAGCCGCTGGCAGGCCTCGGCAACGCTCCAGCCCTCTCGCGTCGCTTCCTCTTTGTGCTGCGCCATCGTGACGACGGCCGGGACTTTGGAGAATTTCCTGATCGCCTCCAGCGCCATCAGCGCCTCAGCGCCCCATGAAAAGGTTTCCGCCACGATGTAGTCCACGCCGGCATCCGCCGCCCAACCGACCTGTTCCTCGAAAATAGCTGCAACCTGCTTCAGTGACTTGCGATTCTTAGGGTCGTAGATATTGGTATTGCAGATGTCGCCGGCGAATAGTGTGCCGGTCTTGCGGGCTACCTTCTTGGCGATGGCAAGTGCCCTGCGGTTCATCATCGCCAGATCCTTCTCCCGGCCGATGACTCGCAATTTCTCCCGATGCACGTAATAGGTGAGCGCCTGCGTCACGTCCGAGCCTGCGTGGACAAAGTCCATGTGCAGCTGTTCGACCACTTCCGGATGCTCGGTCAGCACGACTGGCACGAATGCGCCGGCCTGCAGGTAGCCGCGGCGCTCCAGTTCAAAGACGTAGCCTTCGGCGCAGATCACCGCGCCTTGCGCCAGGCGGGCCAGCAGATCACGCTCGTTCGACCGAGGCGCCACGGCGGTCTTTTTTACGGCACTCTTCACCATGTATCTCTCCGGCAGGGAAGTCCATTCATTGACGCGGACACCCGGTCATTGTGCCAGATCACAGAAACAGGGCAGCCGCCAGGCCGGCGGCGGCGGCCGGCATGAGAACCCACGGCGTTGCCTGCCAGCCGCCAAGGGCAGCCGCGACCGCGGCGACGGTTGGCGGACCAATGAGCTGGCCAATATGCGAGGCCTGTACGGCGATGCCCATCGTGGAGGAGCGCGCCTGGGTTGGCGCGATCTTTGGTATCGCGGTGAAAATGGATGCCGGGATCAGGCCGGCAATCAGCGAAAATGCGACCGCCGCCAGGTATTGCAACGCCGAGGAGCAGTGCGGCGAGAACAGCAGAAACTCGGCTGCCACCATCCCGACGAGAGCACTACTGATGAGCCGGCGCGGCGTCGCGCCGCGCGCAAACAGCCAGCCCGCAGCCAGATTGCCAAACGCGTTGGCCAGCACTGCCAGCGCCGTAAATGCTCCGGCAGCTTTCGGCGAGACGCCGTGCTCCTGCAGGATGGTCGGCAGGAAACCCAATATCGAGAGGAACTGAAACGTGTAACAGGCAAAAATCGCTGCCAGCAGCAGTGTTGCTGGGCCACGCAGCGCGGCCCGCAACAGGCCTGCGAATGGCGAGGAGCGTCTTGCGGCAGGCATGCGGGCACGCGAATTCGACCAGGCAACGGCGAGCGCCAGTCCAGCCAGCAGTGCGGCATTGAGTTGCCACAACGGCCGCCACCCAAGCGATGCCAGGATCAGCGGGCCGGCGGCGAGCGCGATTGCTATGCCGAGCGGCATGTAGGTGCCCCACAGCGACGGTACGAAGCGCGAAGCCCGCTGGTCTGCGGCGGCTGTCAGCAGACTCGGGATTGCGACGACGGTCATCACAAACCCGGAGCCCTCCAGCGCGCGGCTGACGAGAAGCAGCGCCGCCCCGTGTGCGCTCGAGCCGGCGGTCGAGGCCAGCGCCATGACGAGCAGACTCGCCACCGTCACGCGATGCGCTCCGAATCGGTCCGCAAATATGCCGGCCAGGCAGCCGAACATTGCTCCCAGCGCGCTGAACATCGAAAGAATCCAGGCCGAGGCAATCAACCCCACATGCAGGTCCGCTCGCAGCAACGGCAAGGAGGGCGGAACCTTTCCGATCTGCATGGCGGCTACGATGCCCGCAAGGATGAGTATGCAGATGCGCGGCCAATTGCTGCGCGCGGCGAACCGTCCTTCGGGCGCGTGCGATGTTGGTCCGACAGGGGTCAAAGGAGGAGCTACCGGGCCAGGCAGCGGTTGAACCGGTCGTCGACGCGGTGCGCGTACCACGCCGTCGTCAGGCTTCGGGTGATCTTCGGCCCCTGCAAATTGATTTGCGGGACTGTTGCGACCGACAACGGATGCCCCGAGGTCCGTTCGGCCAGCGCGAACACCCGGCCGTACAGCGCCGAGTTTTGAAAGTCCTCGCTTCTGGCCTGCTCCAGAGCGGTGTGGATTGCCCCTTGCGTCAAGCTCAGTCGGTCCGCGAGTGTGCCCAGCGCCAACTCCGTGCTGCCTGGCTCGCTCGCGTCGCCGTCGTGCGCCAGCAGCGCACCGTCCGGCACCAGCGGCACGCCGGCAGCGATACTGACGGCCTTCTGAAAGGCGGCGTTACGGCTCGAATATTGGCCCGCGTTGTAGTCCGCGAAACGGTAGAGATAGCGGTCGTATCGCGCCGAATACGCCAGCAGATGAGCGATGCCGAAATAGATGCTGCCGCGGCGAGTGAACACTTCGTCGGCGATACTCACTTTCACCGGATACGGATAGGGTCTGCTCGCGGCAAATTTCTCCGCATAGGCGACGTTGACCTGCATCGGACCGCGCGTACGAATCGGATTCCAGCTTGCGAACAGCGTGCGGCCGAGCGGCAGCGACCCGGTAAAGTCTTCGAAGATGTCGCTAAGCTGCTTCTCGGTGCGCGCACTGTCGATTCGATCGGCGTAGCTGCGGCCGGTCGAAGAGTTGAGCTGCAGCACACCGTGCACGATGGCGCGCGGCACGCCGGCGCGCTCGGCTCGCCGGTCTATCTCGCGCCAGGCGATGGCGCCGAGCCCGGACACGGGCGGATCGATTTGAAAGCTCGACTCCTGCTCGGTGATCGCGATCACCGCGCACACGCGTTCACGCGTGGGTTCAATGCCCAAATATGTGAACCCGGCATATATGTCCTCGGACCAGCCGGCGCGGTCCGATACAGAACCGGGCAGCAATCGATCTATCAACGCTCGCGCGCCGGCCGGCTTGGGTCGCACCGGCGTGACCGGATGCCAGCCCGCGCAACTCGTCAGCAACGTCGCGAAGCCCACTGCGAGCACTGCGGTAGCGCGGTGTTGGGCCGAAAACGGTCGGGGCATGGACATAATATGGTCATCAGCGCGGATGCAATGGAAAGAAGATCAGGCCGCGGGCGTTGCGCGGTGGTCGATAGTTTCACTGAAGAGCGCACCGAAAACGTAGTCTTGTTTCGTAAGTGACTGTAACAAATTGGTTTTCCATTTGGGCGAGGAACGCGCCGACGGCATCGACGGCGGCGTTGGCGGCACCCAGAGCGAGCGGTTGTGGTCAACGCAGCCCGCTGTGCGTTTTGCCGTGAAGAAGAAGGACAAGAAGCGCAGAATATTCGGGCGTTGTCCGATGGTCGCGGTCGTTCGCGATGTGCGACAAGCCGCAGCCGACAAAAACGGTCAAGCCGGATCTTTGTGCTGAAAACGTGCCGATAGACATACGCGTATCTGAAGCTGCGCCGTCGAGCCTGCCGGCCTATCTGGCTCGCGGCCGCACCGTTGGTGCGGAATTCGTCGACGACAATCCGACCGCCGAGCTGCTGTTCGAAGAGCCCTTGCCCGAGGTTGCGGCCCCGCTGGCGCGCGAGATATCGGCCGGCTGCATTTTGCGATCCCGCTACCAGTTGCAGCAGAGCATTGGGCAGGGCGGAGATTCAATCGTATTTCGGGCGCAGGATCTACAGCTTGCGGCGACAGCAGACAGTGCGGACAGTTTCGTTGCGATCAAGATCTTACTGCCCAGGCAACGTACCAATGTGCACGCGCTGACGCGGCTGAGGCGCGAGTTTCAGCAGATGCAATGTCTCGCTCACCCGGGCATCGTGCGGGTGTTCAATTTCGAGTGTGATGGCGACGTCTGGTTCATGACTATGGAGTTGGTTGCCGGGCAGAGCGTGAATTCCTGGATGCAGGCGCCGTCCAGCCCGGCGCAAGCCGTGAAGATCATCACCGTCTGCTGCGAGGCGCTCGAGCACGCCCACTCTGCCGGTATCCTTCATGGCGACCTCAAGCCGAGCAACGTTTTGGTGGCCGACGATGGCACAGTGAAGCTGATCGATTTTGGATCGGCGCCCAGTCCCGGTACCCGCCATACTCTCGGCCCAGGCCCGAGCGTCGCGGCCACGCCCATTTACGCCAGTCCGCAAGTGCTTGCGGGCAGCAGGGCGGAGCCGCGCGATGACATCTTCAGTCTCGCATGCCTGAGCTATAGCATTCTCAGCGGTGGTAAGCACCCATTTGGTCGCAGGCCGTCGCTCGAGGCGGGCCGTGCGAAATCTGCCCCGACGTACGTACCCGCCATACCGGCGAAGGTATTCGCAGTCATCGAGCGCGGTCTGTCGGCAGAGCGGCAGCGGCGACCCGCCTCAGCGGCAGAGTTCCTGCGCGATCTGATGGACGCGGGTCTGGGACGACTCGCTGTGCAGCGCACTTCGCAGCGCGCTGTTCAAAATGAGAAGTCGGTGGCGACCGCAGGGCGGAGCGGAATTGAAAATCGAGTCAGGCAAGCCTGCGGCTCGTTTCGGCGCGCGCCGAATCGCGCGACGCTGATAGGTCTGGCGGTCGTCATTCTGGCGGCGGCGGTGGTGTTTCGTCAGTTGATCGACCAGAACCTGTCCAATGCACCCGCGTCGCGACCAGCAGGCGAGAACATCGCCCTGCTGGCGGCTGCGTCGATGCCAGTGCAGCCGAGCCCCCCGACTGCCGCAGAATCCGAACCAGATGTGCAAACGCCGCCCATCACTCGCGATCCCGGATTGATTTCATTTGAACAGGCGACCCTGCAGGCCAGCCCCGGGCAATCGCTGGTTGCGATCCCGGTCAAGCGGTTGCAATCGACGCGTGGCTCGGCAAGAGTTGCATGGCGGGTGGAACACGGTAGCGCGCAGCCGGGCGTTGACTATCCACGCCTCGAGCCGCAGATCGTAAGATTCATCGAAGGCCAGGCGGTCCGCAGCCTGTTCATTCCGTTGATCAGGACTCATGCGTCACTCACGTCAGGTCCCCGCAGCTTTACCGTGGCGCTGCAAAGGGTGGCGGGGGGCGCGGCGCTGGGCCCCATCGCCCGGGTAACCGTGATCATCGAGCCGGCGCCAAGCGCGGCGCATGCCGAGCCATTTCAAGCGCGCGCCGACCAATAGCCGATGCCGTATTTCGATGCCGTCTCCAAGGTCGATAGCCACGAGCTGGCCAATGCCGTGGACCAGGCCAATCGCGAAGTGGCAAAGCGCTATGACCTGCGCGGCACAAATGCTCGCTTTGAGCCGCAGGAGTTTGTGATCACACAATTTGCACAGAGCGAATACCAGCTTAACCAGCTGCTCGATATTCTGCGGCTGCGACTGGCCGCGCGCGGCATCGACCCACGCAGTATCGAACTTGGCGAAGTCGAAGTGAATCTGTCGGAAGCGCGGCGCGCTATCACGATAAAGCACGGCATCGAACAAAGCGTCGCCAAGAAGCTGGTGGCCAGTCTGAAGCAGGCCAAGCTCAAGGTGGAGGCGCAGATCAACGGCGATAAGCTGCGCGTAACGGGCAAGAAGCGCGATGATCTGCAGTCGGCGATAGCGCTGCTGCGCAAGTGCGACATCGATCTGCCGCTGCAATTCGAGAATTTCCGCGATTGATGCCGCGGGGCCGGCCGCGCCGAGTGGCGCTCGGGACCGGATCAACA
>Ga0209006_10000743_pt1 | contig 30083 bp, 22 predicted proteins | sample JacPin_JW_Ref_O2_FD_188567 | JGI IMG/M metagenome (GOLD analysis project Ga0209006, IMG submission 188567) | Forest soil microbial communities from Algoma, Ontario, Canada - Jack Pine, Ontario site 1_JW_Ref_O2 (SPAdes) (version 2) | ecosystem: Environmental > Terrestrial > Soil > Boreal...
CGTCGCGGCCGAAATAGCGGTGGAGAAGATAGACCATCGCCCAGAGGTGGCGGCCTTCTTCGACGTTGACCTGAAAAATGTTGCGGAGATCGTAGAGAGAAGGGCAGGAGAGGCCGAGGGCTTTTTGTTGCTCGACGGAGGCGGGTTCGGTGTCGCCCTGCGTGACGATGACGCGGCGGAGGGCGGAGCGATATTCACCGGGGACTTCTTGCCAGGCGGCTTGGCCTTTGTGGCGGCCGAAATTTACGAGGCGTTGTTCGTCGCGCGGTTGAAGGAAGATGCCCCAGCGATATTCGGGCATGCGGACGTAGCCGAATTGCGCCCAGCCGTCGGGTTCGACGCTGGTGGCGGTGCGGAGGTAGACCTCGTAGTTGGAGGATTCGTTGGGGCCCATGTCGGACCACCAGCCGAGGAAGGCGGGTTGCCAGTGTTCGAGGGCGCGTTGGAGGACGCGGTCGCGACCGAGGTCTACGTTGTTGGGGATTTTTTCGGTGTAGTCGATCATGGGGACCTCAGTTGGAAAATGGAAAAGCGAAAATGGAAATTGGTGGTGCTCGAAATTTTTAAACGCGCTCCCAGTTGAATTTTGTGGGGGCGCCGGTGCCGTAGACTTTTAGGGCGCCGTCGGGGCCGACTGCGTTGGGGCGGATGAAAATCCAGTTTTGCCAGGCGCTCAGGCGACCGAAAATGCGCGTCTCGGTGGTTTCGTTGGGGCCGAAGCGGAGATTGGCTTCGAGGCCGGTCAGGCCGTCGGGGGAAAGGGCGGCGCGGGATTCGATGGCTTGGCGGAGTTCGTCTTCCCAGTCGAGGTCGTCGGGGGCGACGGTGACGAGGCCTGCGTCGAGGGCTTCTTGGGGATTGAGTCTGGCGCCGATTTTTTCTTTTAGGGCGGATTGTTGGGAGTCGTTGTTGTTGAAGCGTGCTTGCAGGCGCGAAAGATGATTGGGCATGGGGAGCGCGCCGAAATTTATTTTTGAGAGAGCGACGAATGCGGGAGATTCGTTTTCGGCGAGATCCTGCGCGTCGCGGATGAAGATGCGGTCGCTCGCTAACGCTAGCTCGAACAGTGTGCCGGCGAAACAGGAGCCGGGTTCGATGACGGCGTACATCGAGCGGGAAGTGACGTCGAGGCGCGCGAGAGTGCGGCGGAGCATGCCGAGGACTTCGCGGACGAACCAGTTGGATTGATTGGCCAGGAGGAAGTCGTCGATGGCGATGATGGCGTCGGCGTTGCCGGTGGTTTTGATGAGCCAGAGGCCGAGGTCGAGTTCGTTGGTGCGGAGATGGAGGATGGCGTCGTCGAGTTCGCGAGCGAGTTGGAGCGGGTACCAAGCGGCGCCTTGTGAGACGGCGGCAACGATTGAGAGTTGAGGCGTGGATTCGGGAGCGCGGACGGTGAGGGTGACGGTGCGGGCGGCGCGATTGAATTGTGCGTCGACATATTTGTAGTGGATGCCGGAGTCGTCGATGGTGCGATCGAGCGGAGTTAGCGCGATGCCTTTGGCATCGGCGGGGCGGTCGCTTTGCTCGGCTAATTTTGCGGCGCGCGCTTTCACTTGTTCAGCGAATTGTTGCGGCTTGATGATTTCGTCTACGAGGCGCCAGTCCTTGGCGCGCTGACCGCGGACGCCGTCGGGATTGGTGCAGAACATGTCGGCGTGATCGCGGCGGACGCTGCGCTTATCGGTCACGCGTGTAAGACCGCCGGTGCCGGGGAGAACGCCGAGGAGAGGAAGCTCGGGGAGGCTGACGGCGGAGGAGCGATCGTCGATGAGGACGATGTCGTCGCAGGCGAGCGCGAGTTCGTAGCCACCGCCGGCGGTCGAGCCATTGAGCGCGGCGAGAAATTTCAGGCCGGAGTTGGCGCTGGAGTCTTCGATTCCGTTGCGCGTTTCGTTCGTAAATTTGCAGAAGTTCACTTTCCACGCGTGGGAGCTGAGGCCGAGCATGTAAATGTTTGCGCCGGAGCAGAAGACGCGATTTTTCGCGCTGGTGATGACGACGGTGCGAATTTCGGGATGCTCGAATCGGATGCGCTGGAGCGCGTCGTAAAGTTCGATGTCGACGCCGAGATCGTAGGAGTTGAGCTTGAGTTTGTAGCCGGGGCGCAGGCCGCCGTCTTCGGCGACATCCATAGTGAGTGTGGCGACGGGCGCGTCGAAATTGAGACGCCAGTGTTTATAGCGCGACGGCTCAGTGCGGTAGTCGACGCCTTCGGGCTTCGCTTGCGTTTGCGGCTGAGACTGCTGCGTTGCTTGCTGCGCTTGCGCGTCCTGGACAGCGGGGCTATCCACGAAGGCCTCCTGCGGATTTGGCTGCTGTTGGAGTGGATGCGCTTGCGGCGAGTGCGGACTGCAGGCGCGTGAAGCTTTCTTCAACAGTGGTGTTTGAGGTGTCGAGCGTTACGTCGGCCTGTCGATACAGTGGTTCGCGCGAAGTTAGGATGCGGCGCAGATCGTCCATCGCGCGGTCGTTGCCTGCCATTGCACGAAAGTCACCCTGCGCTACTACGCGGTCCATATGTTCTTGCGGTTTCGCTTTGATCCAAATCGTGAAGCAGTTCGCGCGGAGAAAATCGTAAGTTTCGGGCTCGGTGACGACACCGCCGCCAATGGAAAATACAGCGCGGTCGTGTTCATTGGCGACACGCTCGAGCGTGCGGCGCTCGATGGCGCGGTAGCCGGATTGTCCGTACAGAGAAAAAATGTCGGCGAGAGGCATGCCGGTTTCTTTTTCGATTTCGTGGTCGAGTTCTATGAAGGGAATGTTGCGAGTCTCGGCGAGTTTTTGGCCGAGCGTAGTTTTGCCGGCGCCGCGGAGGCCGATCAGTGCGATGCGTTTGATGCGCGGCGAAGTTTCAGATGCCGAGTGTTGGTCGTCGTGAGTGAAAAGTTCGGCGAGAGATGTGTTGAGCGCGCTCGCAATGCGATTGAGTAGAAGGATGGAGATGTTGCCTTCGCCGGATTCGAGTTGCGCGAGATGGCGTTCGGAAACGTCGGCGAGTGCGGAGAGATTCTTGCGCGTGAGGGAGCGGTTTTTGCGCAGGGCGCGAATTCGTTGGGCCAAGTCGCGTAATAGAAGCGAATCGGTTGGCGGCGGAGCTGCCGGAAGAATACTGCTGGGATCGTGTGTAGTGGCCATGTTGTTGGCATGATAATGCAGATGTGACAGAGCTGTCAATGTATTGTATGCTGTAAAGTGCATGTTGAGGCGGAGGATGAGCGTCTCGGAACGAATGGCGGTCGTGCTGACGCCGGGCAGGGCAAGCCCGCCCCTACAAATGCGCAGCGATCGCTGCATGGTCGGACCTTATTAAGGGAGTTTAGTGAGCGACACGTAAGGAGGTTGGTGCGGGCGGAGGGATTTGAACCCCCAAGACCTTGCGGTCACCAGCTCCTAAGGCTGGTGCGTCTGCCAGTTCCGCCACGCCCGCACGGCACGTCCACTATATAACATAAAGAAATTCTCCGGCGCGGTGGTGCTCATCGCTGAATGCCACCGGCGTTCAATCCGTGAAGTTCAGTCAGCGCGCAGAATCTTCGCTTACATAAACGTTGTCACGGATTCAGCCAGCGAGTCGTGGGAACTTTAACTTGACACCAACGATTCCACAGATACAGTACCCATCGTTCCCGCACTATGTCTTTCAACTTCATAGCTCGCTTGACTCTGGCGCTCCCCCGAGCCAAACCTCCAGCCGGCACCCAAAAAGGATCAAACATGGCGCACTCGAGACGCGCATTCTTGAAAACCGCGGCAGGCACCGCCGCCGGCACAGCAACGTTCACGGCTCTCTCTGCTCCAACGGCTTCGGCGTGGGAGCAAAAAATAACGCCGGAGAAGATCGTTGATCTCTTTGACGATCTGCCGGGCGACAAAGCTTTCAGCATCCTTGCGCCTGGAGCGGACGGCAAACACAAGTTTGTGGCGAAGCTGAATTCTCAGAAGCAGTTGTTCGTCGCCAGCTCGATCAAGACTTTCGTGCTTTGTGAGGCGTTGCGACAGGCGGAGGCCTCGCTACCAGCGGGTTCAACCGATATTGCGGATGAGCTGGAGCAGAAACAAATCACTCTCGATTCCACCGTTTGGTCTTTCGGCAGTCCAACATTTTTTCCTTACGGACCACCGGCAGGTCTTACCGGAATCGTCTCGGAACGGACGACCATGGAAGCGATGATCACGCGCAGTGACAACACTGCGACGGATATGCTGCTGAACCTGGCGGGCGCGGACAAAGTGCGCAAGTTCATCGCGTCGGCGGGCCTGAAGCAAACTCTCATACCGGATACTACCCGCGCCCTGACCGGCTATTTGTTTGGCGCGGCGAACTATTTGAACCTCACCTTTGAAGAGCTAGTTGAGTTGATCCAAAGCCAAAGCCCTCAGGTTCATCCGTTTCTAAACAACGTGGAGACACTCGCATCATCGGCGGACGATTTCGTCTCCTACTATTCCCGCGCGCTACAGGGCGAGTTTTTCAAACACAAAGAGACGTTGCACGAGTTTCGTAGAATACTCACGCTGTGCGACTTCATTTATCTCATTCCGGTGCCGCTGGGTGTGAGCGCGTACGCGAAGAGCGGAAACGCCGATACTCCGGATTTCCATGCCCGGTCCTTTGCCGGCGGCATGTTCGACGCGGACCACTGGGTCTACTTTTCCTTCATCATCAATTGGTACGCGTCGAGTCCCGACGATCCCGAGACCGTGGAGAAATTCTTCGCCGCAATCCATCAGACCCTTACGGGCCTCAAAGAGCTGCTTTCGGACGAGTGAACCGGGGTCGGGTTTTAGCAATTCTGAAGTTTTGTAAGTGTGGTCAGGTTGAGATCCTTCGCACTCCTTCGGACGGCTCAGGATGACATCGGGAAATAGATGGCGCCCGGACGCCGCAGGGCTTGGTCCGCGTTTGCACAACATCATTAAGAGGTCAGTCGAGGGCTTCGGAGCGGGAGTCGGGGAGGGGGATAGTGAGGAGCGCGGCGATGAAGAAGGCGGCGGCCAAGAGGGAGAAGGCGGGGCCGATGCCGTGGCGTTCGGCGAGGGCGCCGATGAGGAATGGGGCGGTGGCGGAGAAGATGCGGCCGGCGTTGTAGCTGAAACCCATGGCGGTGGCGCGAACTTCGCCGGGGAAGATTTCGGCGGCCATCGCGGGATAGCCGGAGAAGTAGCCGGCACCGAAGAAGGCGACGATCGGGCCGAGGATGAAGAGCAGACCTTCGGTGTGAACCATGCCGTAGATGGGGACGAGGATTGCGGCGAGCGTGAGATAGAGGAAGTACGGTTTTTTGCGGCCCCACATGTCGGAAATCGCACCGAAGACGATGTAGCCCAGCCACTTTCCGCCGGCCAATACCAAGAAAAATGTGGTGGATCTAGTGAAGCTGATGCCGCGGCCGCCTTGCGCGACGGGCAACGAAAGATACGCGGGAATCCAAGTAAACAAACCCCAGAAGCCGAAGAGGCTGAAGGCGTTCATTGTTGCGGCGATCGCGCCGAGGCGCAGCGTCTTTGGCGACAACACGCGGAAGATGGATTTTCGCGTTGTGGTCGCGGCTGATTGCGCGCGACGCTTCCAGCTTTCGGGTTCGGGGACGTCGCGGCGAATCCAGAGGACCATCAATGCAGGAAGAACGCCGACGAAGAAAACGGCGCGCCAGCCGAAATGTGGAAGGACGAACAGGACGACGCCAGCGGCGATTGCTTCACCGATTGCGTAAGAAGACTGCATGAGTCCCAAGGCTTTGCCGCGGTGTTCGGGGCGCCACGTTTCGGCGATCAGAGCGGCAGCGGCGCTCCATTCGCCGCCCATGCCGAGACCGAGAAGAAAGCGAAAAATCGCGAGCTGCGGAACGGAATGTGCCAAACCGCAGGCGGCGCTCGAAAGGGAATAAACGAGGATGGAGGCCATCAGCGAGCGCGTGCGGCCGATGCGATCGGCGACGACACCGAAAATAAGACCGCCGATCGCGGATGCGATCAGCGTGAGGGAGTTGAGCAAGCCGGCGGTGCGAGTGCTCATCGAAAATTCGCGAATGAGATAGGCGAGGACGAGGGAGTAGAGCATGACGTCCATCGCGTCGAGCATCCAGCCGAGAGCGCCGGCGATGAGGGAAGAGCGTTCGGCGCGCGTTGTGTTGGTGGGCCAAAATCGAGTGAGGAGAGATTGAGTCGGAAGGGCGGGCGGGAGGGTGGACATTGGCGGCGATTGTACCTTCGAAGGCTGCCTAAAGCTGCACGTTCCTTGGAGTTTTGGGCGCTAATCGCGCTCTGGCGGTAAACCGAAAATGATTGCAGTCGGACGGGCCGTTTGTTACGCTCCGCTGCAATTTAGGGCGTCAATTTCTAAGGAGAAACAGATGGCATTTTGCAGCGCGTGCGGTTCAGACGTGGGTGGAGCGGCGTTTTGTCCGAAGTGCGGCGCGGCTCAAGGGGCTGCGGCTGCACCAGCGCCAGCGGGAGGAGCGCCTGTGGCATCGGGGACATCAGGACTCGAAGAGAACGTGGCGGGATTGCTTTGCTATGTACTGGGTTGGGTCACCGGACTCATATTTTTCATCATCGATAAGCGGCCATTTGTAAAGTTCCATGCGGCGCAGTCGATCGGATTGTCGGTTGGGCTGATGGTGGTTTATTTCGTTCTCGGAATCTTGTTCGCGATGATGCACTTCGTGTCGCTGGGATTCTTGGCGCTGGCGATCTGGCCGCTGCTGGGGTTGTTGGTCTTCGTGTTGTGGATCTTCATGATGTACAAGGCTTACCAGCATGAGAAGTTCAAGCTGCCCATAATCGGCGACATCGCTGAGAAGATGGCCGGCAATTAATAATTGTCGAGATTGATCGAGTAGCAGCCGCGCGGTGCGAGCCGCGCGGTTTTTGTTTTTGCTTGAACGACGCCGCTTAAAGTCTTGAGTGATTGCGAAATGGCATTTCCACTTGACTTTGAAGTGATCAGACCGCATCGTTAAGGGCTTTGTTCTCGCTATTTTCCGATCAAGGCGGGGACGGAAAGGCATCATCGGCTACTCATGACGCGCGTACGGCTCTGCTTCCACGACCGCTGCTTCGACGGCACCGCATCCGCTGCTTTGTTTTATCGCATGTATCGCGAGCGATTCGACGCGAATGCGGAGTTTGGTTTCACGGGAATGACGCACAAGGCCAAGCAGCCGTGGGAGGGCGGAATCTTCGACGGCGACGAGAACGCGATCGTCGATTTCAAGTATTCGAATTCGCCGAAGCTGACGTGGTGGTTCGATCATCATCAGAGCGCGTTTTTGACGCCGCAGGACGCGGAGCAGTTCCGGACGCACCGCACGCCGCACATGTTCTATGAGCCGGACTATAAGTCGTGTACGAAATTGATCGCGACGGTGGGCGCGGAGAAGTTTGGATTTGATACGAAGCCTCTGGCGGAATTGATTCATTGGGGCGACATCATTGATGGGGCGCAGTATCCGACGCCGGAATCGGCGGTGGAGATTTCGGAGCCGGCGACGAAGCTGGCGCTGGTGATCGAAGCGGCGCCGGAGGATGGAATTCCTGCGCGAATCATTCCCGATCTCGCGTATAAGCCGCTGGCGGAGATGATTGAGTTGCCGCTGGTGGCGAAGCACCTGGGGCCGCTGCTGGAGCGGCATCGTCGATCGATCGAAATTCTGCGAGAGCGCTGCGAAGCGAAGGATGGCGTGATCTTTTTTGATGTGAGCGATCTCGATCTCGAGGGCTACAACAAATTTATTCCGTATTTGCTGCATCGCGAGTGCGTGTATTCGGTGAGCGTGAGCTCGTCGAAGGTGAGGGCGAAGGTTTCGCTAGGGACGAATCCGTGGAATCAGGCGACGGCGGACGCGAATTTGGCGTCGTTGGCGGAGAAGTTTGGCGGCGGCGGGCATCCGCGGGTGGCGGCGATTTCGTTTGAGCCGAGCGATTTGGAGCGAGCGAGGGAAGTGGCGCGGGAATTGGCGGCGGTGTTGCGGAAGAAGTGACTTTTGCGTGGAGCGATGGCTTCGCCGCGTGATGGATTGTCGCGTGCTGGTTTGCTGGGATTGTGGGTTGGTGGTTCGACAAAAACGCGCAGCACGTGTAAAATTTTTGGATTGTCTTGGGCCGGTAGCTCAATGGTAGAGCAGTTGACTCTTAATCAACGGGTTGGAGGTTCGAGTCCTCCCCGGCTCACCAAGATTCCACGTAACAGGAACTTGTTGCTGCGACAACGTTTCCGAGTTACCATTTTGTTGTGATTTCAGCCGCCTCAACGCGTCGATCGCTCATTTGTGCGTGTTGTACATGTTGTCCGTGTACCGCGTACGTGCGTTCTGGCGCTGAGGGGCTACCCGTCTAGAGATTTTCTAGTCAGATTGTAGGCAAACCCACCGCCAGAGTCGCTGGCAGGTGGGTTTTTTGTTTTTTGGGCCATTGCAAATGGGAACGGATTGGAAATGAGTCAGATCACGACCGAAGAAATCGAGAGCAGGGATCGCGGCGATGCGGGGTTGCTCGTGTCGGCCGCGCATGCGGCTCGGTTGAGCCACCTTCGTAAGCTTGAGGCGGAGAGCATCTACATTTTGCGTGAAGCGGTTGCGGAGTTTTCGCATCCGGTGATGATGTATTCGATCGGCAAAGACTCGTCGGTAATGTTGCGGCTGGCGCAGAAGGCTTTTCACCCCGGCAAGATTCCATTTCCACTGTTGCACATCGATACGAGCTACAAGTTTCCGGAAATGATCGCGTTTCGGGATGCGCACGCGAAAGAGGTTGGCGCTCAGCTTATCGTTCATCGCAACGAAAAAGCGCTTCAGGCGGGAGCGAACCCGTTCACGCTGGGAACGCAGAAATGCTGCGGGCTGCTGAAGACCAAGAGTCTTCTCGATGCATTGACGGAGGGCGGGTTTAACGCTGCTTTCGGCGGCGCTCGGCGCGATGAAGAAAAGTCTCGCGCCAAAGAGAGAATTTATTCGTTTCGCGACTCGCATGGGCAGTGGGATCCCAAGAATCAACGGCCAGAGCTGTGGAATCTGTTTAATTCGCGGATCGATAAGTCGGAGAGCATTCGCGTATTTCCGCTGTCGAATTGGACGGAGCTCGACGTCTGGCTGTACATCCTTGCAGAAAGCATTCCGATCGTGCCGCTGTACTACGCCAAAGAGCGTGAAGTGGTGCTGCGCAACGGATCGCTCGTAGTGATCCACGATCGCAGTGAATTGCAATTTGGCGAGGAGGCGCGGCTGGTGAAGTGCCGCATGCGGTCGCTCGGATGCGTTCCGTGCACCGGCGCGATTCGTTCCGAGGCCGACACGCTGCCAAAAATCATTGAGGAGATGATCTCGTTCCGCCGGTCCGAACGCGAAAATCGCGCCATCGATCATGACGAAGAGGGTTCGATGGAACTGAAGAAGCGGGAGGGCTATTTCTGATGTCCACCGCGTTGGCGACCATGGAAACGTTCGATTCGTTCTTGCAGCAGGAACTGAAGAAAGATCTGCTGCGCTTTACCACCGCGGGCAGCGTCGATGATGGGAAATCGACGTTGATCGGCAGGTTGTTACACGACGCCAAAGGCGTTTACGAAGACCAGCTCGCCTCGGTGAAGAAGAGCAAGGTCAATCGTTCGAATGGACTCATCGATTTTTCTTTGCTGACCGATGGATTGCGCGCTGAACGGGAGCAGGGAATCACGATCGACGTTGCGTATCGCTACTTCGCGACGGCGAGACGCCGCTTCATCATTGCCGATACGCCGGGACACGAGCAGTACACGCGAAACATGGCGACCGGCGCGTCCACTGCGAATCTCGCGATCATTCTCGTCGATGCGACCAAGGGACTTTTACCGCAAACCCGGCGCCACTCGTACATCGCATCGCTGCTGGGTATTCCGAATGTGGTCGCGGCGATCAACAAGATGGATCTTGTTGATTATCGCGAGGATGTTTTTTCGCGACTCGGTCAGGACTTCCAGGAATTGGCTGCGCAATTAGGCATTCCAACCGCGATCTGCATTCCTGTCAGCGCGACCGAGGGCGACAACATCGTCGATCCGAGCGGGAAGACGCCGTGGTACGAAGGACCGACGCTCCTCGAATATCTCGAGACGGTTCCAGTTCATGAGGCTGCTTCGGTTGAGTCGCTTCGATTTCCGGTTCAGCTGGTGATTCGGCCCGATTCGACGTTCCGTGGGTTTGCTGGGCAAATCGTCGAGGGGCAGGTTCGCGTCGGTGATCCGATTGTTGCGTTGCCATCGGGCAAATCCACGAACGTACGCAGCATCGTGACGTTTGACGGCAACCTCGATTTTGCCGGGCGAGGCGAATCGGTCACGCTGGAACTCGCCGACGAAATCGACATTAGCCGGGGCGACATGCTCGTGTCGCCGCCGAAACAGCCGACAGCTTCAACTTCCTTCGCTGCCACGCTCGTGTGGATGAGCGAAAAGCCACTCGTTGTCGGCCAGAGCTATCTTGCCAAGCACACGACACGCTCCGTGAAGGCGCGCGTCACGGACGTTCGACACCGGGTGAACGTGAACACGCTTGCTCATGAGGCCGCAGTCGATCTGGAGATGAACTCGATCGCCGTGGTCGACGTCGAGACGAGTCAGCCGCTTCTTTTTGACTTATATGAACGAAGCCGATCGACGGGGAGCTTCATCCTGATCGATCCGATTTCCAATGCCACTGTTGCGGCGGGGATGATTCTGGAAGTCGGCTCCGGGTCGACAACGCCGGCGCGTCACCTGGATTCTCGAAGGGTAGATTCCAGTGAGTCGGTGACAGCAGTTGAAAAGTTTGAACGGCACGGTCATGGGCCGGCGCTGTTTTTGCTTCCTGGCGCTGAGATCGAAGCTGCAGAGCGCGCGCTATTCGCTGCAGGTTTCGAGACGATCGTACTGCGCGGAGATTTGCTGAGGCGCGAGCACTTCTTCCAAGTGTTCGAGCTGTTGTATTCGGCTGGATTTGTGGTTCTCGCTGCCGCCGACGCGATGGACACCAAGATCAGGCGCGAAATTCAGCAGGAACGCGCCGAGCGAACGGTCTTTGATGTCTCAAGCGGTGCGGACGAACTCTCCAGCAGTGAACTCAATTTGCGGGTTTTGACCAACGCGCGCTCGTTGCGACTTGGAACCCATGCGGAGAAAGGCGAGTAGCATGCCGACTGCCCAATACATTGAACGGGTCGAAAGCAACAACGCCGAATCCATCGTTAATGATCTGGTTCGCGAAGCCGCTGCGAACTCGGTTTGCCTCACGTGCAGCTTCCAGGCTGAAGACATGGTTGTGCTCGATCTTCTGCGGACGTCTCTGCCGCGAGTGCCCGTCATTTTCCTGGAGACGGGCTACCACTTCGCCGACACCTATCAATTTCGCGACAGAATCACGCAAGAGTGGCGCCTGAATCTCGTAAATGCCTTGCCTCGCCAAACCGTGAAACAACAGGAGTCAGAGTTAGGCGTTCTCTACACGAGCGACCCCGCAAAGTGTTGTCAGCTGCGCAAGGTCGAGCCGCTGATGGCTTCACTCGAACCATTCGAGATTTGGTTTACGGGGCTTCGTCGCGAACAATCGCCGACGAGAAAAAATCTCAAGAAGATCGAACACCACAAGCTGCCGAGCGGCAGAACTCTGCTCAAGGTGAGTCCACTTGCGGATTGGACCTGGGCGCAAGTGTGGGAATACACCGGCAAACATCAATTGAACTATCTCCCGCAATACGACCGCGGGTACTCGAGCATCGGATGCGAGCCTTGCACGGCGATTCCCGATGATCCTTCAAACCTTCGCTCAGGGCGCTGGGGCGGCAAGAAACTCGAGTGTGGAATTCACACTTTTTCGGAGAAAACGGATTGATGCATCTCCTCCTTGGTTTTCTCATCGCACTCGCGGTTGGCCTGACGGGAATCGGCGGCGGCAGCTTCACGGTTCCGGCGTTGTTGCTGATCGTTGGCTTGCCTGCGGGTGAAGCCGTCGGGACGGCCTTCGTTTTTGCCGGCGTTCTTCGTCTAATCGCCGCACCGTTCTATCTTTTTCGGCGAAACGTCAACTCACGTTATTTCCGCCTCATGCTGACCGGCGCCGTGCCGGGTCTCATCCTGGGCATCATTGCGCTTCGCGGGTTGGCCCATTCGGGCAACAGTCCGGTCGTTGTTCTCGTTCTCGGTTTGTTGCTCACGATTACTGCGGGCTTGAGTTTCGTGCCGAAAGCGCAAAATCCTAACTTCGTCGTTAAAAATTCACGTTGGCTCCCGTGGCTCGCTTTTCCAATAGGAATCGAATCCGGTTTTTCTTCCGCCGGCGCCGGAGCGCTCGGGACAGTCCTGCTTCTGAATTATTCCGAAATGACGCCGGCGCAGGTTGTCGGCACGGACATCATCTTTGGGCTCGTTCTTGCCGTCATCGGGAGCACCGTACACTGGACGCTCGGCTCGATCAGCGCTCCGATTCTGCTACAACTCCTCGCCGGCGGTGTTCCGGGCGTTGTCATCGGGTGCCTGCTGGCAAAGCGAGTTCCAGCGCGCAAATTGAAATTGGTGGTCGCCGCGGTCGCTCTGGCCGCGGGCTTGCAGTTGATATGGTCCGGCGTTCGGGCATCCATATCCTCGCAATCCGCTTCGGCCGCAAAGCTGAATACGGTTGGCTCTGGAGTGACGCGACCGTGAACTTCAACCTCCAACTCGGTCCTCCACGTTTCTCCGCGTATAGCTCCGTGCATACCTGTTGTTGTTGTTGACCAGTCTCGCTCACCGACAGTCGAACGCCCTCAATCAGTTGCTGGTGTAGTTCTCGATCAATTCTCCGCGTCGCTCGCGACGCGCACACGAATACTTCAGGAGTGTAAAGATGCGTTTTTCTCAGCGAATCGCTTTAAGTTCGAAAAAACTGATCTTCTCTTTCGTTCTCGCGGCTTTGTTTATTGTCGCCGTGCCGAACGCTCTACGCGCACAAGGTGAAGTTTCTTTGTGGGGATCGGTCACCGATTCATCCGGAGCCGCCGTTGCGGGGGCTGCGGTCACGGTAATTAATCTTGAGACCGGAAGTAGCCGCGCGCTCGTGACGGACGAAGCGGGGCGGTTCAATGCGACCGCGCTCGCCGTCGGCCACTACGAGGTCTCTGCATCGAAGCCCGGATTTCAGTCCGACCGGCGCACCAATATTGCGCTCGTGGTCGGGCAGCGCGAAGAAGTCGACCTGACCCTTCAAGTCGGCGACGTTCACCAAACGGTCGAGGTCCCGGCGAACACTGCGCTTCAAATTACGACCGAGGACATATCTGGACTCGTCGGGGAGCGGCAGGTCAAGGATTTGCCGTTGAATGGGCGAAGTTACGATCAGTTACTGACGCTGAATCCGGGAATTGTGAATTACACATCGCAACGCGCCGGCGGAATCGGGACATCGAACTCCGTGGTAGGCAACATGTTTGCCGTATCGGGACGCCGCCCTCAGGAGAATTTATTTCTGCTAAATGGAGTCGAATTCACCAGCGCGTCCGAGGTGAACAACACACCTGGAGGACTCAGCGGCCAGCTTCTTGGCGTCGACGCCGTGCGCGAATTCGCCGTCGTTAAAGACACGTACGGAGCTGAATACGGCAAGCGGCCCGGCGCGCAGGTCAACGTTGTCACGGCGAACGGAACGAATCAACTGCATGGATCGGCTTACGAATTTCTGCGCAACAGCGCGCTCGATGCACGCAACTTCTTCGACCACGGGGACATTCCGCACTTTGAGCGCAACGTTTTTGGCGCATCTGTTGGTGGGCCAATCGTGAAAGATAAGACATTTTTCTTCGCGAACTATGAAGGATTCCGCCAGACACTCGGCCTCAGCGATCTCACCCTTGTCCCAGACAACACGTCGCGCGCGAAAGCGGTGCCGAGCATTCAACCGCTCCTCGCCCTATGGCCGGTTGCCAATGGTTCCGAACTGCTCAACTCCAACGGTACTCCGAGCGGCATCGCTGAAGCCTTCAGCAACCCGATCCAGCACATCCGCGAAGATTTCGGGACCGCTCGCATCGATCAGAACTTCTCGACCAACGACACACTGTCTGCCGTTTACACTGCGGACGACAGCGATGCGCATTCACCGACCGCGAATCCGATCAGCTTCGTCACGGCTCGCTTGCGCGAGCAAGTCGTCAGTCTAAGCGAAACGCACATCTTTTCGCCGAGCGTCGTCAACCGAGCCACGTTCGGCTTCTCGCGCGGCGCGTTTTTCTTCGATAGCGGAACCACTGTCGATCTGCCCGGTTGGATTCACGCCGATCAACCGGTCGGAGCGCTGGTCGTCGGAGGAGGCACTACGTTAAATGGTGCGTCGCAAATCACCAACGGCGGAACGAACGCCGGGAGCAATCTGACTGCGGTACGGAACCTGTTCACTGGCAATGACCAAGTGACGGTCACGCACGGCCGCCATCTCTTTTCGTTTGGCGCGTGGATTCAACGCCTTCAGGCCAACGACACGCTGATTCAGGATCAATATGGTCAGGCGTCGTTCACCAACCTGCAGACGTTCTTACAGGGAACCGTGAGTACGTTCACTTTCGCGCCAAACTACACGCCGCTCGGCTGGCGTTCTCTGCAAGGAGCATTTTACGCAGAGGACACAATCCACCTGAAGCCTTCGCTCGAGATTCGAATCGGCTTCCGCGGGGAATCGACAAACGGTTGGAATGAAGTGAACGGCCGGGCGTCGAACTACGCCTTCGACGCAAATGGAACGATCATCACGAATCCGGTGGTGGGCTCGTCGGCGCTTGCAGTGAACAACGCGAAATTTCTGCCAGCACCTCGGCTCGGTGTGGCGTGGTCGCCCTTTGGCGCGAAGAAAACTGTCGTGCGCGGAGGTCTCGGCACGTATTACGCGCTGCTCGACAATCTGAGCTATCGCCTCGATCAGAACGGACCGTTCAACACGGTCTCAGCGGCTAAGAGCATCGCGTTCTCGACGATCGCTCCGGGCGCGACCTACAAGAGCGCCAAGGTAATCCCCAGCGGCGTTCAGCCCGATCTGCAAACGCCAACCGTCGAGTCGTGGTCACTGAAAGTCGAGCAGCAAATCGCGTCGAACACGACGGTCAGCGTCGGCTACGTTGGGTCTCACGGTTATCACGAGTTGCTTTCTATCGACGCCAACCTTCCTGTCGCTACAATCTGCCCGGCTGCGCCGTGCCCGGCGAACTATCCCGCGGGCTTGCTCTACTATCCGACCGGCGCGCCTCTGGCGAACAATGCGGTTTCGAACACGACCCACTGGTTCTCGGAGGGCATCAGCTCTTACAACGGTCTCGAAGCCGACTTTACGCAGCGTCTATCGCACGGGCTTCAATTCCGCGGCGTTTACACTTTCTCGAAAGCCCTCGACGACGGAGACAATCTCAACACCAGCGTCGCAACCAACTCGCCAGCATTCATCGCCAATCCACTGAATCCTTCGGCGGACTACGGCCGAGCGTCGTTTGACATTCGCCACGCCGCGGTGATCAACGCCACGTACGATTTACCCTTTGCTCGCGGAGCCGACACCCATGCCTGGGTCCGCCGCGCTTTCGGTGATTGGCAGATTAGCGGAATCGAAACGCTGCAGTCCGGCCTGCCGTTCACGCCGCAGCTGTCTTACAACCCGTCGAACGACGGTGATTCTCGCAATCCGGTTCGCCCATCCATCAATCCTGATTTCACGGGCAACCTCATCAGCGGCAGCCCGAACCAGTATTTCAACCCAGCCGCGTTCATTCAGCCTCTTTCAGGAACCTACGGCAATGTCGGCCGCAACACTCTGCCCGGACCCTCGATCGTCGAAACCGATATTTCCGCCGCGAAGAAATTCGTTTTGTCCGAGCGCTTGGGGCTGCAATTCCGCGGCGAGATCTTTAATCTCTTCAATCACACAAATTTAAACACTCCAAATCCTGTCGTCTATGCGGCAGCAACGGGTGGCCCGTCTCCAACCGCCGGCGTAATCACCTCAACCGCAACAAGCTCTCGCCAGGTGCAACTCGGTCTGAAGCTATTGTGGTGATTGCGGATCGAGAATAGGAGCTGACTCAGCGACTCTTCAGGATTCGAAACGAAACAGGCCGAGGTGGGCGGACTGGCTGATGAAGCGGAGATTACATGAGACGCGTTGTATCACGCTTAGATTCTCGCTGGTAATGTCGTGAACGGCCAGGATGCCGTCAGCATCGAGCATGGCAAGAATTCCGCACAAATTTGCCTCGATCTCACGCTTGTCGTGAAGCACGTCGGCGAAGATCATGTCGAACGTACCTGAGATCCGTCGAAAGTCGCCTGCGACTAGCCGGACAAAGGGCATGAGATTGTACGGGTCCAGCTGGAGCCGGGCGTATTCCAAGGTGGATAGTCCGCGAGTGAAGGCTTCGTTGCATTCCGCCGGGGGACGAACTTCGGCGCTGTGGTGAATGGCACCAAACAAGCGGCGAAATTCGGACTCCGAGCGAAAATCGAGATCACAACTGAGGAACTCGGTTGGGTGGCCATTTGCCGCGATCGCGGAGCAGATCGTCGCGGTACTGCGGCCGTAGAATGTGCCGATCTCCAAAATTCGAGCGGGGCGAACGAGCTGAACTGCGGTAAACAAGTGCAGCGCTTCGCATTCTTGAAACCAGCCGGTTATTTCTGGAAACCAGTAGATGGGCTCGGTGTGCGGAGGCACTCCAGGCGGTGAGGCGCCGCCAGATATATTCAGTGATGTGGGCAGGAACACTCTCGTAGAACTCCGCCGAAGAAGAGCCAAACCAGGGTCTGCGAGGAGCACGTTTGACGCCGATGTCTATTAGCTGGCTCTCACCTTCGAAACGCGACCGACGCTAGGCACGCCGAGCTTCGCAGGGCGAATACGACGTTAGTTTTCGGCTTCGACCAATCGTGCGGGGACGATTTTGCCGGCGCCGAGGGAGAAGGCGAAATACCAGCCGCCGCTTTTTTCTGTTCCGAGGGAAGTGTGCTGTTCGAGGATGCGGAAGGTGCTCTCGTCGGTCATCCACGCGCGGCCGTCCAGTTCGAACGTTTTCGTCTTAGGCAGCGTGGGCGCGTTGAGAGAGTCTTGGAGTGGCATGGGATCTCCTGCGCAAAACTCTAAGACACTCCAGCGAATACAGTGCGAAGACCAAAGATGTAGGTTGCGCAAAATGCTACGGGCAGTCCTAGTCCTAGGTGGTCGAACCGCAGATTAGACCGCCGCTGTGGATGACCGTGGCTGCGCAGCTTGGACGGAGACCAGCTCCAGCAGCGACCGTATAACGGCGGCGACGTTGTCGTACGCCACGGGCAACAACCTGTAGGGTGTGACCTCGTCGGGCTGCGACTTCAGCGCGCTTTCGATACCACGCCGCCATGCGACTCGCAGTTCCGTGTTGATGTGGATGAGATTGAGTCCCGCTTCCACCCCGCCTGCCAGTTCCTGCGTCGCGGTTCCGGAGCCGCCGTGGAGAGTGAGGAACACGCCCGTGGCAGCTTTGATCTCGCGGATCCGGATCAGGTCGAGATGTTTATGCTCCTTCCCGGTCAGCATGGACTTCAGCATTCCGTGCGTCGTGCCGACAGAGGGAGCGAAAGCGTCGATCTTCGTCTCGTCGACAAATTGCTTCGCCTGCTCGGGAGTGGTCAGCGGGTCCAGATTCTGCGGCGTCGCGTCGTGAATCGTCGATGACGAACCAATGTATCCGACTTCGGCCTCGACGATGATGTCGGGATTAATCGACTTCAGGGCTTCGACGGCTTGTTTGGTCTGCTTCGCGTTTTCCTCGAAAGGGAGCTTAGAGAGGTCGAAGACAATCGAATCGAATCCAGCGCGCGCAGCTACCAGAGCCTTTTCCAGTGAGTGGGTATGATCGGCGTTGAGGTAGATCGGCTGGCCATACTCTTCACGATAACTCCTCACGAGTGCGGCGGCTTGGCGGACGCCGACAAATTCGCGTTCGCCTTCCGAGACGCCTGCTACGACGGGAACGTCGAGTTGGCGCGCGGTATCAGCAACCGCTTTCAGCACAACAAGATCTGAAAAATTGAAGTGACCCAGCGCCCTGTGCCGATCGCCAAACGCCTGGAAAGATTGCCTAAGACTTGGAATTGCCATGTGGTTTCCTTTCTTTGCTACCAACCGTTGCGCCTAGCTTTCGTCTACTGATGTGGATGCGTACTCGCTACCGCATGATGCAGGGAATTTTTCGCAGGGGCTCACACATGGAGTTTAGGCATTTATTTACCGACATTTATGACCGCTGCCCGCTTCCTCCCTGACGTTCTAGTCCCCCCGTCGTCTATACCCCAGAGCGACTCGAACGTGATTGTGGTCGTCAACTCGATCAGCACTTGACGGGAGTCCTGATTAGAACTACAATGTAGTAGTTATAGTGCTTGATGGAGGAAGTGATGGCAGCACTTTCCGCAACTCGATCGCTCTCTCATACTCCCGGCCGTCGTTCGTTCCTGTTCTCGTTTCTCGGTTTCGGTCTCGCTCCGAAGTCGCGAAAGTCCGAAAAGAACGCCGAGCCCATCTTTCGGTTTCTGACACCGGAATGTGAAATTCGCATGAGCGTCGAATACTTCTCCGGCTCTTCCGCCGGCAGCTTCCGATTCCGGGACTCTATTACGAATCGGGCGTTCTGCCTCTCGCCGGACGGAGCTGAAAATCAGTCTTGCCTCCAGAAGTTCAATGGGTCCTTTGCCATCGCCCACTATCACTTCCGCTCTCGGCCTCCTGCGGGGCCTCCGCTTCGCATGCGCGAACGTGTCCACACGATCGATCAAGACAGCCGGATGACGCCTCGACGTCCATTCGAACGCGCGCTCGCGGTCGAAAGGGAAATGGCCAGTGACATTCAAGCGTTTGGCTACGATCCCAACGATCCCGAGCAAGCTGCCTCCGCAAAGTCTGTCGCTCTGTGGGCATTGCTTCGCCAGGATTTGTTTCTCAATGATCAGTCGGCGGCTTTCCTGACCGTTCATTGGAAGCACACCGTCGATTCCATTTCTCTGGTGGATCTAATTCCCGGCGATACGACGCAACTCGTGGCCGAAGGACTCTCTCAAAGGACATCGCGTTAATATTACTACTACAATGTATTCTATAACCTTGGGCGAGTTCGAGTACATTCTTATCTCCGCTACCGCCTCACTCGGCGATCACGCCTACGGCGTCGCCATTCGCGAAGAGATCGCCTCGGCGACGCGTCGGAGTTGTTCCGTCGGCGCGCTGTATACGACCATCGATCGGCTCGAAAAGAAGGGGCTGCTCGAAACGTGGATGGGCGATTCAACCCCCGAGCGCGGAGGACGTGCCAAACGGATGGTGCGCGTGACCGCCACGGGTGTGCAGGCGGCCAAGGAATTCTACGAGACAGTGATTCGCGTCAGCCGCAACGTCAGTTGGGTCGAGAACAGAGTCGGGGAGACTTCGTAGTAAGCGCTGAACTGGTCCGTCAGTTTACTGACGCAAGACCTGAAACTTTGCGATCACGTAGCCGAGAGATGCACCGAGGAATACGTCGGAAGGGAAGTGGGCGCTGGTCGTGACGCGGGAAAGACTGATCGCCGTCGCGAGGCCGTAGACCGCAATCGGCACCCAGCGATGATGGTGGTATCGATTCGCGACGACAGTCGCAATCGAAAATGCCCCGATGGCGTGGCCCGAAGGGAAGCTGCCTTCGGAAAAGTGGGACTTGCCGTTGTTGAAGAATGTGTCGCTGAAGGGGCCGCTTGGGGGAATGTTGTAGGGCCGCTTGCGCTGCGTGATGACTTTCATCGCGAGATCGACGATGGCGCTATCGACGTAGGCTTCACCGGCGAGCAGGCTCGTATTGACCTGGTACGAATCTTGACGAATGTATCCCGCCGCGAGCAATGAGAGAGGCACTAGAGCCGTTCCCGCAGACGTGATCGTGCCGTCGAAAACATCGTTCAGGTCATCGAGATTTCCGGAGTGCTTTCGAAAGTACGGCGCGGTTTTTGGGTCCGTCGCGATCAAAGCGGCCGTGCCACCGACAACCGCAAGCGTCGGTATCCAGTAATGTCCGCGCGCGAGTTGTGCGGGGAAGAGCCAGATGTCTTTTTGATCGGTGAGAATTCGGCGCGGGAGTTTCTTCCACGAAATGTCGATCTCGTCGATCGAAGCGGATGAAGCGTGTTGCGCGTCGGCGGTCGGAATCGGCGCGTCAGGAAGGTCCGCGGAGACATTCTGGGAATTCCCGAGAGCGCAACTGGCGAGACACAGGACAAAAACGCCTGTGCAGCGGACTGCCCAAAAATGAAGCCTCACTTGTCGCATCGAATCCTTTCGGTGGATTCGATGCTACGCACAAATTTCTAAACCCACGATTAACAGAATCCCCTTGAACTACCGCGCATTAAGTCGAGGTTTTTCGCGGACTTCGACCGCACTTACGCGACCTCGATTCCATACCGTCATTCCTCAAAATCGGTACATGGTTCAGTGGATAGGTCCGCGAGGGGCCTGCAGTTAGCGTTCCATTGTGATTTCAGGGCTCGCTTCACCGGCGGATTGAAGCGGGTCTGGGGGCCCGGCTTGAACCTAGTCCGAAAAGTATGGAATCGTCTTAATTCCGACGACTGCACGAACCTGGCGGCGCAAGTTTCGTTCTATTTTATTCTTTCGTTATTCCCATTTTTTCTGGTGCTCGCATCCTTTCTGGGATGGATTCCGACAACCAGCCGCTGGGATGCTTTCGCGAATTGGGTGACGGCGTATTTTCCTTCGCAGGCGCGAAACATCGTGTTGACGATCATGATTCAGCTTTCACATGGCTACGCCGGTTTTTTTTCCTTCGGGTTGCTCGTGACGATCTGGAGCGCCTCGTCGGGATTCATGAGTCTGATGGAAGCGCTTTCGATCGCAAATGGAACGCGGGATCATCGCAGTTACGTGAAGAAACGAATTGTCGCGATTCTGGCGACGGTTGTTGCCGCTCTGTTTCTCATTGTGTGCTTCGGCTTGTGGAACCTGGGTCACGTGATGGCGGTAACCGTGTCGAACGATCTCAAATTCTTCGTCTTCTTTCAGATGCAGTGGCGAATCATCCGATGGGTTGTCACACTTGTATTGATGAGCATCGGGATCAACCTGATCAATCATTTCCTGCCCGACGTGAAGCATCCGTGGCGTTGGTTTACGCCGGGAACCCTCGTGGTGGCATTGTCGTTCATTGGCGCAACGGGCGTGTTCGAAATTTACCTGGCGCATGGGTCGAACATGCCTACCTTATATGGTGCGCTGGCCGGGTTCATCGTGCTCATGCTGTGGATCTATCTCGCAAATCTAGTCCTGCTGATCGGGGCGGAGACGGACATGGTGTGGCGAGAGTTCAAGGCTTCAGGAACGAGCGCATGAATGGATGGAAGTGGCGCCTCCTCGGGTTAGTTTTACTGCTGGCGCTACAACCTTGCGTGTCGAGAATCGCGCTCGCGCAAGATCAGAAGACGGTAGGGGTGGACCCGAACGCAGCTTTCGAGGGGCGGACCGTGAACAAGGTCGAGATCGCCGCGCAACCTTCCGAGGATCTCGACAAACTGCACGGATTGATTCAACAGAAGCAAGGTCAACCGTTTTCGATCGACGCCATCAAGGCGAGCGCCGCAGCCCTGCGTGAAACTGGCAAATTCAAGAAAGTCCAGGTCAGCATTCAATTCACGCCGGATGGTTTGCAGGTCCTGTTTCTTTTGCCCCCGATATATAAGGTTGGCCTCATTACTTTTCCGGGCGCCGCGAAGGCTCTCTCGTATACGCAGATGCTGCAGGCGGTCAACATCCCGCTCGACGCGGCGTTCGTGAAAGACCAGCTCGCCGACAAGGAAGACGCGCTCCAGAAGTATTTCGCGACGCAGGGGTACTTCGCGGCTTCGGTTTCCACGGCGATAAAGGTCGACGATGGGCATCATCTTGTGCATGTCGCATTCGATTGCAACATGCATTCGCGCGCCAAGGTCGGCGACGTAAACATCGAAGGTGTGACGCCGCAGGAGGCAGCCGACATTCAGCACACGCTGACTTCGCTCTCGGCGAAGATCAGTTTTACCTCGTTGAAACCGGGCGTCCCGTATTCGCGGACTCGGATCGACAAATCGCTCGACCGGTTGCGCGTCCATTTCCGGAAACTTGGGCGCCTGGCGCCGAACGTTCGCATGAATCCCACGTACGACTCGGAAACGAATCGAGTGAACCTGGCGCTGACGATTGATCCCGGTCCTACGGTATCTGTGAAACTTGATGGAGCCAAAATCTGGCGACGCACGCTCCAGAAGTTGATTCCTGTTTATGAGGAAAATTCGGTCGATCAAGACTTGATCGACGAGGGGCAGCGAAATCTCGTCTCGTACTTTCAAGCCAAGAGCTTTTTCGACGTGGACGTAAAGGCTGAGGTTACGAAAGAAGCCGACCACGTCGACATCGTCTACCACGTCGACGAAGGCTCGAAACACAAAGTTACAGGCATCGCCTTCACTGGGAACAAATACTTCACGACCGACCAACTGCAATCTCACATTGTCGTCCGCCACGCAAAACTGATCCTCAGTCGAGGGAAATACAGTCAGGATTTGCTCAAGAGGAGTGCGGCCTCGATTACGACGATGTACCGCAACGCCGGCTATGCGAAGGCGACGGTAACTCCCGTCGTGACCGATCACGAACCCGACATCGACATCGCGTTTCAGATCGAAGAAGGTCCGCAGGCGAAGGTTCATAACCTCGCGATTGTCGATCCTTCCAACGAACCCATGCAGTTGAAAGGTAAAAACTCTGACCTTCAGTTAGCCACGGGCAAGCCCTTCTCACCGTATTTGCTCCAAGGCGATCGCAACCAGATCACAGCGTGGTACCTGAATCACGGCTATCCAAACGTGCAGTTCGATTCGAAAGTGACCGCCGTTGATGGCGACACAAATCTGGTCGACGTCGTCTACAAGGTTGACGAGGGCCACCGCGAAAAAGTAGGCGACGTACTTTTGCTTGGGGCCGATCACACCAAGCCAAAATTTATCCGCTCCATCACCGAAAAAAACGTCGAGCAGGGCGACGCACTCAGTCAGGAAAAGCTGCTGAAGTCCGAAAGCGATCTCTACACTGTCGGCGTTTTTGACTGGGCAAGTGTCGCGCCCGTCGGCGAAACGACCGACGAAGAAGGCCAACAGATCGTCGTCATTCGAGTTCACGAATCGCACCGCAACACGGTGGACATCGGCGGCGGCCTCGAAATCATCCCGCGAAACGGAAACATTCCAGTAGGCTCCGTCGTCGTTCCCGGGATTCCGCCGGTCAGCCTCGGAAATAAATTCACCGTAAGTCAGAAAAGCTTTATCGGCCCGCGCGGTACGTTCCAATATTCGCGCCACAACCTTCGCGGCAAAGCCGAAACGGCAACGATTGGGATCGTCGCATCGCGCCTCGATCAGCGCATATCGCTGAATTACGCAGATCCGTATCTCCACGGTTCGGCATGGTCGTCGCTCTTTTCCATTTCGGCCGAGCGCACCACTGAGAATCCGATTTACACAGCTCTTTTACAGTCGGCATCGTTCCAGATCGAACGGCAGCTCGACAAGAAGCATACGCAAAAAGTCGTCGCCGGCTATAGCTACTCGCGCACGGACCTCAGCAAAATCCTGATCCCCGAACTTGTTTTGCCTCAAGACCAGCGCGTCAAACTCTCAACCGTCTACGCCCAATACATTCGCGACACGCGCGACAATCCGCTCGACGCGCATCGCGGCTGGTATCAAACATTCAACTTCGGCGTGACGCCGACAGCCTTCGGGTCGAGCAGCAGCTTCGTGCGCTTTCTCGGTCAAACATCTTTCTACCGCCCGGTGAAACCGTGGCTGACGTGGGCCAACCAGTTCCGGCTCGGAATCGCGGCCGGATTCGGCGATAACGGCTACGTGCCGCTAAGCGAGCGATTCTTCACCGGCGGCCCCGACTCCTTGCGCGGATTCCCAATCAACGGCGCCGGTCCGCAGCGGCCTGTCCCCGTCTGCGCCAATCCCAACGACCCATCGACCTGCACACTGATCAGCGTCCCCGACGGTGGCCGCCTGCTCGCAGTCGTCAATTCCGAGGCGCGCTTCCCGATCAAGCTCATCGATCACCTTGGAGGCGTGATTTTCTACGATGGAGGCAACACCTACAGCGCGGTCAGCCTGGGTCAATTCACGAGCAACTATACAAATAACATTGGCTTTGGATTTCGCTACTTCACAAAGGTCGGCCCGATTCGAGTCGACATCGGCCGAAACCTGAACCCAGTCCCCGGCGTGAAGGCGACGCAGTACTTCGTGACGCTCGGGCAGTCGTTTTAAGCATCTAAATTGAGAGATTTACGGGGATGACAGTGACCCAGGGAAGCAAACATCGAATCTTATTGCGAGTGGCGATCGCGATCCCAGTTGTCGGCGTCGTTCTTTTCGTCGCGGCCGCAGCCGTTCTGCATTCAAAGTCGTTTCAGACCTACGCGCTGGGAAAAATGATTCAAAGCGTCGATGAGAGCACCGGTGCTCAAGTTCGAGTGCAGAGTCTGGACTTCAACTGGCATCCGCTGGCGATCGAACTTTACGGAATCTCCGCTGTAAATCCCGCGGCAGCAAATAAAATTCCTCTCCTCACTACAGATCGCCTCCATGTGAGCCTCCAAATCTGGCCACTTCTTCATCATCAAGTCCGAATCGACAGCCTTACCATCGATCACCCTGTCATTTTCGTGAAGACCGAGTCCGACGGTCGCACGAATCTACCCACTCCGCCGCAAGCACGGCCGTCGTCGAACCCCTCGATGGCCGTTCAGATCGAGCATCTGACGATCAACAACGGATTGCTGCAATACGACGATCGCCAAACTCCTGTTTCGGCCGAGCTGTCAGGTTTTCGAACGCAGGTCGACTTCGATCATCTGAGCAATGCGTATAAAGGTGTCGTCGCATACGATGCAGGCCGCATTCAGACCGCCCAAACCCGCATGTTCGAGCATCGAGCCGAGCTGCATTTCATCTCCGATGCAAAGAAGTGCACCATCGAAAGCCTCGACGTCGCGATGATGCATTCGAAGCTCGTGATTCGCGGCGAACTCGCAAACTACGCGAATCCCGAATTCGCCGGCCAATTTCAGGGGCAAGTTTCAGGACAAGACATCGCGTGGATTCTGAAAGATGCCGCGTTGCCGACCGGCGACTTCGCATTGCAAGGCAAAGCCACGTATCGCACATCCGCCGGCAAAGAATGGTCACAGCGCACTTTCGCAGACGGCACGATCGAAAGCACATCACTCACGGTTCCCTCAGGTCAGACCAAAGTCGCGATTCGTGGCCTGCACGGTACCTATCAGCTGAGAGACGGCCAACTCCGCATCGACGATACGCGCGCAGAAGTCTTCGGCGGCCGCTTCGTCTCCGGCCCAGACGTCATCGATCTCGTCAACAATTCTGGGAAAATTCGCTTCACGCTCCGCGGGGCGTCCGTCGATGACGCGATTCGAGTCGCGGGACCGAGCAAGTCGCAGACTCCGCGAATCGCCTCAAATGCCAACATCGACGGAGATGCCGAATGGAGAGGCTCCGCAAGCGACGCGATCGCCCACGCGAGGGTAGTGTTGCATTCCACGCCCAACCCGCCGGCCAACGCGATCCCAGTCGACGGCAACGTTGTCGTCGACTACGACGCCGCGCGCAATCGCACATCTTTCCAGCAATCTTCTCTTCGCACCGGCAACACCGAACTCAGCTTGAGCGGAGTCGTCAGCAAAGACTCGGCGTTGCAAGTCCGCCTCACCACAAAAGACATGCACGAACTCGGCGAACTCGCCTCCGTCGCCGCACCATCCGACACGTCGCGCCAGATCGCGTCCTACGATGTTCACGGCGCCGCAGATCTATCAGGAAAGGTCTCCGGCGCAATCGCCGCCCCCCACTTCGATGGACAACTCTCACTAACGAACCTGCAGTTTTCGCAAACGCAATGGAAAACGGTGCGCGCACATGTCGCGGTCGACTCTCGTTCCGTTGCCATCAGCGACGGTTCGCTCGTCAACGCCACGCAAGGCCGCATGACATTCGCCGCAACAACGAAGCTGATCAACTGGTCGCCGGATCCCAACTCCCCGTTCACCGCACACGCGCACATCGATCAAATTTCCGCGGCCGACCTCGAGAAGCTCACCCAAACGAACTATCCGATCGAGGGCCTGATCAGCGGCGAAGTGTCTGCCAGCGGAACCCAAGAGCAACCCCAAGCAAAAGGCCACATCGAACTCGCCAAAGCAGTCGTCTACAACGAGCCGCTGACCCTTTGCTCGATGAACATCAACGCCGACCAGCAAACGATTCATATCGACGCGGAAGTCAAAGCCGCGGCCGGCTCCATGACAGCGAAACTCGCGTACCAACCAGCCGCGAAGCACTATCAAATCGCAGTCAACACCTCCGATCTCACATTGGAAAAAGTGCAGGCGCTGCAACGCGCAGCGGGAACCGTGAGCGGAAACCTGACCGCCAACATTTCCGGCGAAGGAACAATCGACAATCCAAATCTCACCGCCCACCTGCAAATCCCCGACCTCGAAATGCGCGGCGAATCATTCCATCAAGTCGACGCACAGCTTGACGCGAAAGGGAAGCACACCGAATTTCATCTGAATTCGAACGTCGAGCAAACCTCGATCCAGGCGAAGGGCTCCGTCGAACTCACTCCCGGCTACCCCGCGAACATCACGCTCGACACCGGCAAAGTTCCCATCGGCCCGCTGCTCGCGCGTTTCGTTCCGAATTCACAACACGGCGCCGGCGGCGAACTCGAAATCCACGGCAACCTCGAAGGCCCGCTGCAAACGCCCGCTCAACTTCAGGCACGCGTTGAAATACCAACTTTGCAGCTAGAGGCGCAATCGCTCAAGCTCGCCAACGCTTCACCGATTCGAATCAACTATCAGGGCGGTGTCGTGAAGCTCGAGAGCGCCGAACTGAAAGGCCAGGACACCGACATTCGCCTCAGCGGCACCGTGCCCGTTCAAGGCGGCGCGATGAATGTCGTCGCCGACGGCAGCATGAATCTCAACATCTTGCAGCCGTGGACCGACGGCGGCCAGTCCTCAGGCATGGTCAACATTCAAATGAAGGCGCAGGGCCCAATCAAGCAGCCCGTGATCGACGGTCGCGTTCGAATCGACAACGCAATCATTTCATCCGACAGCCTGCCCGTCGGCATCGAAGCGATGAACGGCGACGTCTCGATCTCCGGCAATCGCGTCAACATAAACAAACTTTCAGCGACCGCGGGCGGCGGCACGATCAACGTCACCGGCACCGCCGCTTACGGCTCGACGCCGAGCTTTAATCTCGCCATGCAAGCAAACTCTGTCCGTATTCGCCAGAGCGGCGTTCGCTCCGTGATGAACGCCGATCTCGCATGGAACGGTTCCACCGATAGCTCTCTGCTGTCCGGCCGCGTCGTCGTTGATAAGCTCGCGTTCAGTCAAGGCTCCGACCTCGACCAGATTCTCAATAATTTCTCAGGCGACGAAACCGTCTCCGATCCTTCGGCCATCGCCAACAACATCAAGCTCAACGTGGCTATCCAATCCGCTCAGAGCCTCAATCTCGCCAGCAGCCAATTGAGCATCGCTGGTTCCGCTAACCTGATCGCGCAGGGAACCGCGGCCAACCCAGTTCTCATCGGCAGAGTCTTGCTCACCAACGGCGAAGTTTTCTTCCTCGGAAAGCGCTTCGAAATCGAAAGCGGCACGATCTCATTTTCGAATCCGGTTCGCACCGATCCGGTCGTGAATCTTCAAGTGAAGACGACCATCGAAAACTACAACATCACCGCGAGCATCCTGGGTCCGGTTGATCAATTGAAAACAACTTACACTTCCGATCCCGCCTTGCCGACGGCCGACATCATCAATTTGTTGGCATTCGGCCAGACAACCGCGGAGTCCGCCTCGAACGGAAGCGCTTCAAGCACCGCCACAGCGGAATCCGCCGTTGCCGGCCAAGCCGGAAGTCAGGTGGCTTCGCAAGTGCAAAAATTGACGGGGATTTCGCAGCTGACATTGAATCCGCTTGCCGGCAACAACGCGAATCCAGGCTCGCAGGTCGCGATTCAGCAGCGCGTGACGGGAAATCTTCTTTTGACCTTCAGCACAGACATTACAAATGCGCAGAACGAAAGCATCCAGATTCAATATCAAATAAACAGAAAGGTGGGCGTGTCCGTACTGCGCGACGAAAACGGCGGCTACGGCATCGACGTCCACTACCACAAAGTGTTCTGACCGCTGCACCGTGAGATGCGCTTGAGTTACCGTTGCTTTCGCTGCTTTGTCTTGCCGGCCGCAATGGAAGCCTTTGCCGCGGGCTTCTTGGCCGCCGATTTTCGCACTTCGGCCTTCGTACCCGCTTTGGGATCGCCGGTAGCTGCCTTCTCAACGTCCCCGCCGCCATCGCGCGCGATGTCAGCCAGCAATCGCTTGCTCACCGCCGACTTCGGCTCCGTCGCAACAATATCCTCCGACGACGCAAACTCATCGCGATGCTTGATCAACAGCCACGATTTTCCCGAAGAACTTCCGTAACCGTGCGTGCGAACCAACACCCACGACCCGCGCAACTTCTTGCCGTGCAGAGTAATTTTCAAATCGCCTTTCTTCAGCGCCTCCGCAATGTCCGGACTCTCCGGCGTCCACGTCCCCGTATCCCACACCATCACAGTTCCGCCGCCATACTCGCCTTCCGGAATCACGCCTTCAAACCCGCCGTAATCCACCGGATGATCTTCAACCTGCATCGCAAGCCGTTTCACGCTCGGATCAAGCGACGGCCCCTTGGGCACAGCCCACGAAAGCAGCACGCCTTCGAACTCCAGCCGGAAGTCATAGTGCAGTTGTGTAGCGCGATGCTTCTGAATGACATACAAAAGCTGCTTGTCCGACGCATTCTTCGCCGACGCGTCCCCCGATGGTTCCGGCGTAACCTTGAAATTTCTCTTTTCCTTATATTTGGCTAGCGTCATCTCTTTTCCTCACCACGTTTTCAAACGTTTGGATGCAGCCGCGAAGTTCTGGCGGCGCTTAAAGAAATCCGCCCACGGATCCTTTCGCTTCAACTGTTCGCGAAAATTCCCGAGGTTGAAACTCGCCGGATCCAACGAGGGTTTCACTTCAGACCACGACAACGGCATCGAAAACGGCGCATGTTCCCTGCGCCGGACCGAATAAGGCGCGACCACGGTCTGCACCGCGCCGTTTCGAAACGGATCGAGATAAACCCGGTCACCACGATCTGCGATCGCCCGTTCCACGGTCAATTCTTTGGGATGATCCGCCGCGAGCTGTCCCACCACCTTTTCCGCAAATCGCAGGACATCGTCCGATGACGGACCAACCTTGATCGGCACAAAAACATGCATGCCGCGACTACCCGACGTCTTCGGAAACGACTCCAACTCTAACGCGTCGAGCGCTTCCTTCACGATCAATCCCGCTCTTGCGGCGTCGCTGAACTTTCCCGAGCCAGGATCGAGATCGAAACAAATCCAGTCCGGTCTCGGAAAAGTGCTCGCGCGGCTCCCCGTCACGTGAACCGGTATGCATCCGAGATTCACCATCGCGATTTGCGTTTCCAGCTTCCCGCCCACGACATAGTTCGTCGATTTTCTCGACCCGCTGGAATTCGCCAGTCGCTTTGCCGGCGTTCCCGCTGGCATGCTCTCCGGCTTCTCTTTCTGATAGAAGCAGTTCCCCCGCATCCCGTCCGGACATCGTTCCAGCGTCAGGATGCGCTCGTCCACAAATGGCTTCAAAAGAGGGAAGACCTCACGGTAAAAATCCGCCAGATTCCCTTTCGTATAGCCTTCATCGGGCCAGAAAACCTTGTCGGGATTCGACACCTGCGGCTTGTCAGCATTCGAAACGCCTTTCGCCTTGGCGCTCTTTGCAGATGTAGTTTTCGAACGAATCGCCATCAACGTTTCTCCTGGCGCTTCACATCCTTCGCCGCTTTGTCATCGCGCAGGCCCAGATAAACCGGATGCCGCAGCTTCCCATCGCTCGTCCACTCCGTGTAA